>Ga0315286_10002027_pt1 | contig 18705 bp, 12 predicted proteins | sample YL17G10_0_MG_FD_205038 | JGI IMG/M metagenome (GOLD analysis project Ga0315286, IMG submission 205038) | Sediment microbial communities from Yellowstone Lake, YNP, Wyoming, USA - YL17G10_0 | ecosystem: Environmental > Aquatic > Freshwater > Lake > Sediment | place: USA: Wyoming | collected... | reverse complement strand
ATTCGCGGTCGGTCAAGGACATAAAATGCCTCCCTGCAGTCGCATTCGAGAAGTCTTTAGATTAGCAGGACGAACGAGGATATGTCAACAGGGGAGGGCCGTCTCGGAGCGACCGCATCGATTTCACGTTTACGCGAACCTGAAGGGCGCATACGCGACGAGAAACTTCTTCTCCCCGTGGCGGGGGAAATGGACCGTGACCTTCATGTCCTTGCCGGAACCCTCCACCTTGCGGATCGTGCCCTGGCCGTAGTTGGGGTGGATCACGGTCGCCCCCGGCTTGAATCGTCTGCTCAGGTATGAACCCTCCCCCACCTCTTTCCGGGTCTCGGGAAGCTCTTGTGTCTCCCGGGCGAAAAGCCCGCCGCGGGGCACCTCGTCCCCTCCGATGATATCGAGCAGGTTCGCGGGTATCTCCCCGATGAATCGCGACGGGGAATTCCCGATCCAGCTTCCGAATCGCATGCGGTTCGCCGCGCAGAACATGAAGAGTCTCTCCTTCGCCCTCGTGATGCCGACGTAGAAGAGCCGCCTCTCCTCCTCGAGCTCGTCCGGCGCCTCGAAGCTCGAGTAATGCGGCAGCAGCCCCTCCTCGAGACCGGTGATGATGATCGCGCGGTACTCGAGCCCTTTCGCGTTGTGAAGCGTCATGAGAGCGACCTGCTCCTCCCCTTTGAGCGAATCGACGTCGCTCATGAGGGCGATATTCTCCAGAAACGCGGCGAGTCCCGGATCGCTCGCTGACGACGAGTAGCGCTCCGTCTCGACGAGAAGCTCCTCGATGTTCTCGAGGCGGGTTTCGGCCGTCTTCGGATCTTCCTTGAGGTGATCCCGATAGCGCGTTTTCTCGATCGCGGCGAGGAGCACGTCGTGCGCGGTTCCCTCCCGCGCCTTGAGCTGCAGGGACGAGACGAGATTCGAGAACTCCTCGATTTTTTCGCGAAGCCCCCGCGGGAGCTCGGCGAGGAACTCCCTGTCGCGAAGCGCCACAAGCAGGCTCGACTCGCCCGCCGCCTCCTCGATCTTCGCGAGCGTCACGTCTCCGATCTTTCGCCGCGGCACGTTCACGACGCGTTTGAAGTTCACGTTGTCGCTCGGATTGTTGACGAGCTTGAGATACCCGAGAAGATCGCGGATCTCCCGGCGCTCGTAGAAACGGACGCCCCCGATGATCTGGTACGGCATCCCTCCCGTCCGGAGCGCGTTCTCGATCGCCCGCGACTGCGCATGGGTGCGGTACAGCACGGCGATCTCGTTTCGCCGGTAGCCGGCCCTGAGAAGATCGATGATCGTCTCGCGCGCGGCCGCTCCTTCCTCTTCCTCGTCGTCGACGAAGAAGAGCTTCCCCTTCTCGCCCGCCCCTTTCGCGGACCAGAGGCTCTTGCCCGTGCGTCCCTTGTTGTGCTCGATGAGACGGTTCGCCGCGTCGAGAATCGCATTCGTCGAGCGATAGTTCTCCTCGAGCTTGATGACCGTCGTGCCTTCGTACACCTTGGCGAATTGGAGAATGTTGTCCACCGTCGCGCCGCGCCATCCGTAGATCGCCTGATCGTCGTCCCCGACGACGAAGAGGTTCTTGTGCTGCGAGGCGATCGCGTCGATCATAAGCATCTGGATCGTGTTCGTGTCCTGGAACTCGTCCACGAGAACGTACTGGAACTGCCGCGCGTAGCGCTCCTTGACCCGCGGATGCGCCGTGAAGAGCTCGACGACCCGCGCGATGAGATCGTCGAAGTCGAGCGCGTTCGACGTGCGCAGGCCGGCGAGGTACCCTTTGTAGACGCCTGCGTGACGCACGTCGTTCGGATCGCCGGCTCGCTCGAGCGCCTCCTCCGGCGTCACGAGCGAGCATTTCCAGCGGGAGATCCGGTCCCGCACGACCGCGACGGGATTCTCGTCGAGGCTCCAGCCCTTTCCCTTGATGACGTCCTTGATGAGGCGAACGGCGTCGTCCTCGTCATAGATGGCGAAGTTCGGGTTCAAGCCGAGGTGGCTCGCCTCGCGGCGCAGGATTTTGAGCCCCGTCGCGTGAAAAGTCCCGATCCAGAAGGGCAGCTCGCGCTGCCCGAGGAGCTTCTCGACGCGCGCGCGCATTTCGCCGGCCGCCTTGTTCGTGAAGGTGAAAGCGAGGATGCGCTCGGGGGAAATCCCTTTTTCGCGGATGAGATATGCGATCCGCTCGGTGAGGACGCGCGTCTTCCCGCTTCCGGCCCCGGCCAGCACGAGCACGGGACCTTCAGTGGCGAGCACCGCCTGCCTCTGCTGGGGATTGAGCGTATCCATCAAAATTGCGGTCCGATGTAGAAATGGAACATCACGTCGCCGGTCCGATTGAAATCGGTCGGCCAGCCAAGCTGGAAGTTCAGGATCAGGTACCCCATCCGCACGTAGAATCCGAAGCCGAAGTCGCTGTAGAACTTGAGATCGTCCGAGCCCCGAGGGTGCAGCCAGAGGGGAAGCAGCCCCACGGATGCGCCCCTTCCCGAGACCGACCCGGTATCGAGGAACAACGTTCCCCCGATGTCCGGGATTCCCCACCTGCCGGGCCAGCCGAAGATGATGGCGTCAACGAGCGGGAGGCGGTATTCGAGGTTGAAGAGAAGTATCCGGGAACCGCTGAACTGAAGGTAGTCGTATCCCCGCATCGTGATCGGACCGCCGAGGAAGAAGATCTGCGGATCGTCCCCGAGACTCATCGCGCCGATGCCCCGAACCGCCAGGTAGTTCCTGTAGAATACGGGCAGGTATCTCCGGTAGTCCGCGAAGAACGTCGTGCGGGAGATGTCGCTCCCCGAAAAGGAGAACGCATGCGAGGCGCTCATCATCCAGCGTGTTCCGATCACCGGGCCGAACGAACCGAAATAGGCCGAATCGTGCACGAGGGAGAACATCGGCTGGAGAAGATGGCGCGTGGATTTTATGGGTGCGTAGTATTCATACCCCGCAGCGCCATACCGGTAGGTGCCGAAAAACTCCCGGTCCGAGATGATACCCTGGACCTCGAGATCGGCTCGCGTGAAGGTCGAGAACGGATAGCTCGCGAGCGCGAACAGGCCGTAGTTTCGCTCGGAGAAGAGCTGGTAATCCTGGAATGTCTCGCCTATCGACGATACGCGGGAATTGAGATAGTTCTTGAACTGGAACGCGCCGACCCCGTAATCCATCCGTCTCTTGAGATATCGATACGTGACGAGCAAATCGCTTTCTTCGATCGAGCGGGAGAAATTGAACGCAAAGAACAGATGATGGTCCCCGAGGAGGTCGCTGAACGCCACCTGGTTATAGTATTGGAACCCGAATCCCGTGGAATAGCCGACCCCCAGCATGTTGCCGATATAGTCGGGACCGAGGCCGGCGTTGTATCGCTGGATGGTTCCGACCTGCCGCGCGACGCGCGCCCGTATCGCCTCGAGCGTGTCGGGATTGATGTTCTCCTTCGAGTCCTCGTCGACGACGATGGCAGGAAACTCGTCCTCCCCGCGGCCGGGGCCGGGGATTCCGATCGGAGGGGGCTCCCTGAGCTGCGGCATCGTCACGTCCACCTTCACGGAGCCCTCGAGGGGGCGCACCGCTTCCGCGGTGCCCGCCGCGCCCGCCGGCGCGCGCAGCGTGTCGGCTGCCGGCGCCAGCGTGTCTTCCGCGCTTTCGGTCGACGAGGCCGTATCGCGCGGCGTCTCGCTCGCGGCCAGATCCTTCAGGGCCGGCCCCCCGGTCGAATAGGAGATCTTCGATTTCTCCGAGAAGCTGTCCATGGCGAAAAGATCGAATCCTCCGGCGTTGAACGCGCTGTACACGAGGCGATTCCCCGGAGTCGAATGCGCGAACGAGAACACGCCTCCGAGCAGGTCGGTGAAACGGTAGTAGCTGCCGACGACGATGCTGCCCCGATACAGATTGTTGATCCCGTCCTCGTCGGACGTGAAAAGGATCTCCTCAGCGCCTTCCAGAACGACGGGATTGGCGTCGTTCCCCGTCGTGCGGATGACGAGACTCTGCTCTCCCGTTTCGGTATCGATGCTCCAGATGTCGCTGTCGACCGCCCGCACGTTCCCTGGATCGGTATAATCGACGCCCGTCAAGCGAACGACCCCGGCGCTGTCGGGCATGAACACGGGCTGAAGCGCGGTCGCGGCGGAGCGGGCGTAGATGATTCTCTTCCCGTCGGGAAACCACGAGGGGGTTGCTTCGTCGTCCAGGTTATCCGTGAGCCGGGAGAGCTTCGCGCCCGCCAGGTCGTAGAGATACAGATCGGTCTGCCCCCGGACCACGCCGACGAGGGCGATCGTGTCCGCAGCCGGCGACCAGGCCGGGCTATGGAAAAAATCGAGGGACAAAGGAATCTCGTCGAGGACCTTGCCGTCCGGCACGCGCACGATGAACAGCTTGTCGAAGCCGGACGACTTGGCGACGAAGGCGATCCGCGTGCCGTCGCGGCTGTACGTGAGATTCGAATTCATGCTCTTGATCGACTCGAACCTCGACGACATCATCCCGGAAACGAGTCGCTTCTCGACGTGGCCGGTCACCGCATTCATGAGGTAGATCCCGTCGAGCCCTTTGAGGTCCGAAAAGTACACGACGTACTCGCCGTCAGGAGAAAACGCCGGCTTGGTATTCATGCCGTGATGATTCTTCATGTGATCGGTGAGCCGCCTGCCGTACGCCTCGGGCTCCTTCTTGTCCGCGAAGAGAGGCCAATAGCGTCTCCGCATCGCCTTTTTCCAGTCGCGGCTCAGCTCCATGGAGGTGATCCCGAGCGATGTCTGCAGCGCCAAATCGAGCGAGCCGCGCGTGGTGCGAATGTTGTCCATGATCTCGATGACCTTGCCCGGCCCGTATGTCTCGTTCAGATAGTAAATCGCCGCCTGCCCCGACTTGTACGCCATGTAGCCGCCGGTATAATCGAGATCGCTCATATAGTCGAAGACCGTCGCGTCGCGCATGAACATCTCGGCGTTTCCATCGTACCCGGACGAATAGTATTCCGCGCACCCCTCCATGAACCACAGCGGAATCGGAAAGAGAAAGCTCCGCGAGAAAACCGATCTGAGGAGCGTGCCGTAGATGATATCGAAGCTGAAGATGTGGACGAGCTCGTGCACGGCCGTGTGCACGTACTCCTCGTTCGAGCCTCCGAAATGAAGCACCATGCGCCTCCGCGTCGGCTCCGCGAACGCCATCACTCCCTCGGGAATGAGGCTCCAGGTCACGTTCGTCTGCTGGAAATCGGCGTGGCTCCCGTAGATGATCACGGGAATGCGCCAGGGGATCTGATGCGTCAGATCGTTCGACAGCTTGCCGTACCCGGACTCGAGTATGACTCCGGTGCGCGCGGCCAGATCGCGATAGCCGCCGGGGAAATTGATGTCGAAGTGGGGCGTTTTGAGGACGTACCATTCGAACTGCTTGTACTGAACCTTGTTCTTGCCGAACCAGTCGCTCTGCGCGGTCGAGGGCGCCGCGCACGCGGCGGCGCATGCGAAAACGAGCGCTCCGAGTGCCGCTTTCGAGATCCCGTTCAGCCTCACGAATGCACCTTTCCCCTACGGCTCGCGCCGACGCTCCCGACACCATAAAGCTCGCGAATCGATGAGGTTACTGCAAGCCTTTTTCTCCCTAATACTCCCACCGGAGCTTGAGATCGACGTTGATCTCTTCCGTGGTCCTCGGAATATTGCCCTGGATGGCCTTCTCGGAATAGCGCAATACTTCCGAGCGGATGAGAAACAGGTTGCTGATCCGGTACTCCACCTCGATCTGCATGGCCGATGTGATCGAGAGACCCTGTTTGTACTTCACGTAGAGACCCTGCGAGAGATACTTCCCGATCGCGATCTTCGTATCCCGGTAGTCCGCGGTGCCTGCGGCGTCGCCCGTTCCGCGGCCGGCCTCGAGCTCGATCGTGATCCCTTCCATCTGGGAGTTGAGCACCCGCTCGAGGTAATTGGCGGCGAGGTTCTGGGCCGTGCCCTGCGCATCCCAACTCGTTTGATCTCCCCCGGCGGCGACGACGCCGCCGCCGAGCATCTTCCAGATATCGGTCTCGCTGTAGCCGGGATCCTGGTGGCGGAGCGTGAGCCGCGGCTCGAGATCGTCCTGATGCCATTGGAGCGTGAGATAGATGTTCCTTCCTTCCGGATCTTTCGTCTCCGCCTCGATATCCACGACCGGGCGGAAGCTTCCCGCGTATACGAACTGGAGCTGTCCCGAGATGATGCGGAATTTGTTGCCGTACACGTTGTACCAGCCCCGCACGAGATTGAGCTCACCACGGAGATACGTGCCCTTCCCGTCGTGGTAGAGCGTCACGTTTCCCTGCAGCTCGACGCGGGCGTCTGGCGTGCGAATCCACGTATTGCCGGGTATCTCGAGATCGATCGCGGCGATATACGACGGAAGCTCCAAAGTGCCGGTCTCGGGGGAGGCGGAGAAACTCTCGAGGTCGTAATATACCTCCGACTCCTTTATCCTGCAGGAGCCGGTTATCACCGGAAGCGTTCTTTCGCCTTCGATTCTCGTGCCCACGCTCACCCTGCCGCTCACGATGGCGATGATATTCTCGAGGCTCGCGAGCACGAACTCGTTCGCGTCGCACGAGACGCGGTATTCCACGGGCTTCCATCCCTTCAGCGAAATCGTGCCGGCGCAGCCGATCGTTCCCTTCTTCCCCTCGCGGCCGGCGAATCGTGAAATCGTGATAAGCGTATCCTCGATCATAACGGTCGCATTGACCTGCTCGTACTTCTCCTCCATTCCCGAGAGCCGGAAACTCGCGCCCCGCAGCGCCACATCGCCGTTGAGATGGGGTGAGGCGATCGTACCGGTGACGCCGAGCCGCCCCGAGTAGCGTCCGGCCGCGTCCATGACGAGATCCGTCACGCCGGAAAGGGCCGCGAGATCTCCCTCGGGAAGGTCGAGCTCGAACGCGACGGGTCGCTCGCGATCGAGCGAATAGAGGAATCGCGCCGGCTCGAGCGGCACGCTCCCGTGGAACGAGCCCTGATGCGACGGCGAGACGTTCAGAAACCCGGCGACCGTGAGCTCGCCGCGATCGATCGTCACGTCGCAATCGACGGAAGGGATCGTAAACGAGGAAACGGACAGCCGGTCGATCCGGCCGCTCAGGGAGACGAGCGGATGCGCGAGGGAATCGGTTATCGAAATCGCTCCGCTCAGCCGCCCGCCGGAAAGACCCTTGATTCCGGCGAGGGACAGCAGCGGAACGAGATCGAGATTCCCGCATGAGGACTCGATCGCCACGCTCGCCTGCTTGAGCGCTCTGCCGGCGTCGGCGATCAACTCGCGAACGGGCATCCCCGAAATCTGGCCGCCGAGGCTGAGAGAACCGGAAGGTGAGCCGATGACGAGGGAATCGATCACGGAACGTCCATGCGCATAATCGGCCCGCATGCGCAGCGTGTCTATGACGAAGGTGTCGATACGCCCCCCCTCCACCGTGACATCGATCTCGAGATCCGGATCGGTGTAGGAGCCCGAGCACAGGATCGCGCCGCGCGCCTTGCCCGCGAGAGTGGTCGCCCGGAGCCCGCCGCGATTGAGCAGATCGAGCCCGAGGCGCTCGAACGCGAAGCGTCCCCGGACCGTCTTCGACGAAAGGCCGACGGCGCCTTCGACGTATGCCGCTCCCGCTTTTGAATGGAACTGGATATCGTCGAAAGCCACGAGGCTGTCGCCGATATGAACGGTGAACGCGCCCCCGCCGACCCACGTCTCCCCGAGCGCGTCGAGCGTGCATTCCTTGAACTTCACCGTCGCGTCCGTGCCTTCGGTCTCGATATCGGCCGTTATCGCGGCCTTGAAATCCTCCCTCGACAGCGTGAGTCTCTTGATGGTGCCCGATTTCCCTCGAAAATCGCTCGAGAGGGAAAGCCCCGTGAATTTCACCGGTCCGACGCTGCACCCCGGCCCGTCGAGCTCGAACAGAACCGTGAAGTCGGAGTTCTTTTCGACCGCGAGCTTCACCGCTCCCGCGGGGATGAACGCTCCGTGGTACGAGAGATTGGCGCACGAACCGTTCATACGCAGGTCCCATTCGTCGATGGTCCCTTCCCACCGGCCGTTGAGCGTCGCATCCGCTCGGTATTCCTCGACATCGAAGTACGCGAAAAGGGTATCGCTCGCCTTGCATTCGACGTCGAAGATGAACGATACCGCGTCGTCGCCCGCGAACGTGCCGCGCCCGGCCACCGTGTGCGTCGGATGGGAAAGGAGGATCTCGTCGGCCCTCAGCGTGTCGTTCGCATACGAACCCCGCGCGCGCGCCTCCGCGAACGGAAAGCCGAGAAAATCCCCTTCGTCGAGATCGAGCGCAAAGGAAAGCGCCTCATCCTCGACCCGATAGTCCAGGTTCACCGCGCCGTTGAACGTCGTCTCGGGAAGTTTCTGTCCCGGTACGAACCCCTTGCTGAGATCGAGCCCCCGAACGTCGACATCGAGGCTCAGAACACTCGGCGCATCGAGCGTATAGGCCCCGCGTCCCTCGACACGGGCGCCGTTGACCACGCCGCTCAGGCTGTCGAGCCGGATAAGGTCCCCTTCGCGGAGCATGCTGACCGCGAATTCGCTCAGCGCGTAGCCCGAGAGAACGCCGTTCACGACGCCATCGAGCCGGAACCGGTCGGCAGTTCCCATCGCCGTGAGCGAGCCCTTGAAATCTCCGTAATGGGAAGTCTCGATCTGAAGAATCCGCGTGATCTCTCCGATGTTGACCGGATCGGCCTCGACGGCGAGATCGAAAAGCCGCGAAGACGGCGCGATCGTTCCGCTCACGGCAAAGGCCGATTCGTCGAGCACGACGGCGAGGCTGTCGAGGAGGATCCGCGGGGCGGCGGGCGCCGAAGCGCCTTGCGTCCGCGGCTCCTGCACAAACGTGACGATCCCCTTGAGGCTTCTCAAGGCGAAGTCACGGCCGGAACCATTGGCCGATCCCTGCGCGATCGCGACGCGGAGCTCGGTCGCGCGACTCCGGATCGAACCGACGAGGTTCAGCTCGTCGAGCGCGTCCCCTCTCTTCGCTCCCTGCACGATCACGTGAGCGTTCTCGATCGTGAACAGGGCGATGTCGAGCGACGGCCATTCCCCTTTCCCCGCTTCGAAGGACGGCACGATGAGCGCCCCGGTCGAATCCGTTTTGAGACGGAGCACCGAGTTGGTCAGGGAGAATCCCTGGATCGTCCCCGAGCGTTTCATGATGGTCCCCAGACCGTACCTGACCGAAATCTCTTCGGCGCGAAAGAGGTCGAACGCTCCCTCGGAACCGGTGTAGCGCACCTTCACTCCCTGAAGTGTCAGGTCCTGGAGGTAGCTCCCCTCGATGTGATCGATCGTGAGGATGAAGGGGGTTCCGTCGAGAAAGCGGTTCGAGACGATCTTTCCGACGCCGCCCGCGAAGAAGCTCGTCCGGACGGCGAAAAAGACGGCAACGCACACGGCGAAGAGGATGCCGAGAACGAGCGGAAGCCACCGCCTCGAACGTTTACGCGGGGTGCTGATCTCGTTCACGGATCGATCCTCCAGCCGGGCGCTAGAATATCTGCCCGAGGCTGATGTGAATCCGGTAGTCGAAATTCATATCGACGGTCTTTTTCAACGGAAAGCCGATATCCAGCCGAAGCGGCCCGACCGGCGTATAGTACCTGAATCCCAGGCCGGCGCTGTACATGTATTCCTCGCGAGTCACATCGGCCGGGTCGGCCGTGAAGCGGAAATCCGATGGACGGATCTCGTCGACGCTGTTCCACACGCTGCCGCCGTCGAAGAAGAGCGCCGCCCCAAAATTGTACTTCCCCACAATCGGAAGCGGGAACCGCAGCTCCACGTTCGTGAGAAGCGAGATCTTCCCCCCCACCGGCTCCCCGTTCATACTGAGCGGCCCGATGGAGTTCTCCTCGAATCCCCTCACCGAGTTGCCGCCGCCGGCGAAGAACCGGCTCTCGACCGGCAGCCCCGTTTCGTTCGACGCGCCGAACGCGTCGGCGTAGCCCGCGCGCACTCGATACGCGAATACGCTTCGGCGCGCGACCTGCGCGTAGCGCTGCACCGATCCAATGAGCGAATAGTAGTTGTCGTCGCCGCCGAGAATTCCGCCCGTGAAACGCCCCTCGCCCGTGATGTACGTTCCCCGCTGCGGATTGAAATAGAAGTCCCTCGAATCGCGCGAGAATGTCGTGAAGATCGCGCGCTTCCGCGAGCGCGCTTTTTCCTCTTCAACCTCGAGACGCCGGATGCGCTCGATCGAATATCCGGTCAACAGCGACGTCTGTTTCGAGAAGCGGTGCGCGACAGTCGCGGAGAGCCCGAGATCCTGGACGATGACGGGCTCGACCGTCGCATCCCGTTCGTAGAACGCGCTGAGGGCGAGCGTGTTCCACGTCCCGCGAACGTGGGGAATCGCGAACTGCCCCTCATTCCGCAGATACCTGCTCCTGAAGTCTATGTTGTCGAGGGAATACTTGTTGTTCGGAAACAGCTGGAACGCATACGAGGACTTGAAGGAGACGACGTTCCCCGTTCCGAAAACGTTCCGCTGTCCCCATTCCACGAAGATGCGGTTTCCATAGACGTTACCGACGCCGATACCCCCCTCGATATATCCCATCTTGCGCTCGCGCACCTTGACGAGGAGGTCGACTTCCCGACGCGCGACGTCGATCGTATCCGGCTCGATCTCGACCGAGCTGAAGTAGCCGGTGTCGTAGAGGTTCTGCGTGCTCTCGACAACGTTCTTCTCGCGGAAAAGATCTCCCCGCCTGAGGATGAGCTCGCGTCGAACGAGATCCTCGCGCACCGTTCGCGTTCCCGAAACGCGCATGTCTCGTATGCGGACCGGGTCGCCGGTCGCGATCGTCCAGGCGATATCGATGTTCGTCGAATCCGCGCGAACCTCCTGCGCCACCTGCGCCCCGAGGTATCCTTTCTCGAAAAACTTACTCAAGAGAATGTAGCGATCGGCTTCGAGGAGATTGGGATTGTACGGCGCCCCGGGAACGAGCTTAAGGCCCTTTCTGAGATCCTCATCCGATAGGAGATCCTGCCCGGCGATGCGAAGCGCCCGCACGACCGATTGCGGTCCCTCGGCGACCATGATGCGGATCTTCACCGAATGCGATTTCTCATCCGCCACGACCGAATCGATCGCCACCCGCGCTTCGAAGAATCCGTTCATACGGTAGAACGATTCGAGGGCCGCGACGTCGCGGCGCAGGAAATCGCGGCGATACTTCGGCTGTCTGAATATCCGGTAAAAGCGCGCCTCCTTCGTGCGCATCCGTTTCATGAGAGCGTCGTCGTCGAAGCTCACGTTGCCGAGGATATCGATTCGTTTTACCGTGGGGAGCTTCACGCCGAAGTCCGCCGCCGACGCCCCGGAGCGGCCCCCGGGCGATCCGAGCACGCAGGCGGCTGCCGCGGCCGCGACGACGATCCGTATCAGGGCTTTGAAACGCATATCAATTGACAACTTCGCCCATGCCCTGTACCGTGAGTGCAGGGTGAAATCCATGGCACGGAAACAAGCTGCGCGAAAAACCCCGTCCTCCTCCCGCCAGGCGCGAGCGCCGCGCATCCGCGGGAAGGCGCTCCTGCGCGCGTCTCTCCTCGCGGCAGTCGCCCTTCTCTTCCTGTACTCCTGCCAGAGTCCCGATCCCGTCGCCAGGGAAAAGGAGCGAACCCTGACTCCCGATGAGCGTTACCTCGTCGATTATTACATGAAAATAATCGAATTTGACAAGCTTCTCCATGACAATCCGGCCACCCGTGAGGAGAAAAGGAAAGAGCTCGATGACAATCTGGACCGGGAGCGGATACGGAGAACGCTCGCCGAGCTTGAGAAGAAACCTGAAGGGTGGCTCGCAATCTATAATCGAATAAACGAATTACAATATCGCGCACTCCAGAATCAACCTAGCGGACAAGATTGAATATATCGACCGATAGGATAAGCACCATGAGCACGATGAGAAGAATGAATCCCGCCTGAGTCAGAATCGTCTGAACCCTCTTCCCGAGCCTCCTCCTCGTGACGAGCTCTACAAGACCGAGAACGAAGTGTCCCCCGTCGAACGGAAGAATGGGCAGAAGATTGAATATGGCCAGGTTGAGCGAGAAGAACGCCAGGAAATAGATGAGGTAATTGAATCCCCACCGGATCATGTCTCCCGCCATGACCCCGACGCGGAGCGGTCCGCCGATCGCCCGTATCGTCGCATGCCCCGAGACGAGCTTGCCGAGAAAATCGATGATCGAGCTGAAAAGATTCGCGAACGCTCTCGAGCCGTAGACGATTGCCTCGCCTATGGAGATCCTCACCTTCTCGTAGTAGGGGCTGATGCCGATCTGCCCCACCTTCACGACGTCGAGACGCTCCCCTTCGGATGCCGCCTCTCCCGAGGCGGGCGTTATCACGGACGTGTGAATCTTCCCTTCGTATTCCCAAACGAACTTCATGGGCTCGCCCGGTCTCGGCAGAATCCGGTCCTCGAGCTCGGAGTATTTCGTCACCGTCGTGTCGTTGATCGAGAGTATCGTCGCGCCGGTGCGCAGGCCCGCGCGCTCCGCGGGACTGTCCCTCTTGACGTCGCCGATGCGCGCGGGAAGCTGCGATACGATCCCGATTCTCCATGCCTCGTTCTCCGTATCGAAGCGGGGTTTGACTTCGACCGACAGGGTGTCGGCGCCGCGCAGAAGCACGTACCGGGAGCCCTCTCCCTTCTTCGCAACGAGGATCTTCTCGATCTGTCCCCAGTACGCGAGACGCTCGCCGTCGATCGAGAGAATCGTATCCGCGGCCCGCAGCCCGGCTTGCTCGGCGGGGCTGTCCCGCTCGACCTCCTGAATCGCGGTGCTCGGATTGACGTATATTCCCTCGGCATAGAGGCTGACGATGTACACGACGAGCGCGAGGAGAAAATTCATCGCGGGGCCCGCGAGCACGACCGACATCCTCTGCAGCGGCGCCTTGTTCCGGTACATGCGCTCGGGAGGAACATCGGGCCCGCTCGCCGCTCCGCGCGCCTCGTCCTTCGCCTTGCGCGCCTCATCATCGGTTTCGCTCATTTCCCCCGCGAATTTGACGTAGCCCCCGAACGGCAGCGCGCTGATCGCGTACTCGGTCTCGCCGACCTTCTTGCGAAGCAGCTTCGGCCCGAATCCGAACGAGAAGGTCATGACGTAGATGCGGTTGAGCTTCGCCACGATGAAATGACCGAACTCGTGCACGAAGACGACGATACCGAGGACGAACAGGAAGGCAGCGAGGGTGAGTATCATGAATCCTCCGTTATGTCACAAACGCTTCACGGTGCCGCTCCGCGAGGAACTCCCGCGTCCAGCGGTCCGCTTCGAAAACGTCGTCGAGCGTGTCGATCGGACGGACCGCGTGCGCCCCGAGCGCCTCTTCGATCCACGACACGATCGACAGAAAACCGATTCTGCCCGCGAGAAACGCGGTCACCGCGACTTCGTCCGCGGCGTTGAGGACCGCCGGCGCCGTTCCGCCGCGCTCCGCCGCCGCGAGGGCGAGCGAATAGGCGGGGTATTCGTCGCGCGGCAGGGGCGCGAATTCGAGCCGCCCGAGCTCGTCGAGGCCGAGGGAGCGCCAGGGGAACTCCCGCACCTCGGGATGATAGAGCGCGCTCATGATGGGCAGCTTCATATCGGCCGGCGCGAGGTGCGCGATGAGGGATCCGTCGCGCAGGCGCACGATCGAATGGACGATCGACTGCGGGTGCACGACGACCTTGATCGCGCTATAGGGAAAATGAAAAAGCCAATGGGCCTCGATCACCTCGAGCCCCTTGTTGAGAAGATTCGCGGAATCGACCGTCACCTTCGGCCCCATCTTCCAGGTCGGGTGATTGAGAACCTCCCCGACCGTGACGCCGGCGAGATCCGCGCGGGTCCTTCCGTAGAACGGCCCTCCCGACGCGGTCAGGACGATCTCCACCGTCTCGTCGCGGTATCCGCGCAGGCAGCGGGCGAGGGAAAAATGCTCGCTGTCGATCGGGATGATCGCGTGCGTGCCGCGCGCGAAACGCCGCGAGATGAGCTCTCCGGCCGTCACGAGCGTTTCCTTGTTCGCGAGCGCCACCGCGCAGCCGAGCTCGAGCGCGGTCATCGTGGGCCTCAGCCCCGCTATCCCGACGAGCGCGTTGATCACCATATCGGGCTTCGTTTCCCGGATGAGCGCTTCGATCCCCTCGGCGCCGTACCCGACGGCACGTCCCGCGAGACCTCGCTCCTTCAGAATCGCGCCGGCGGAGGCGGCGTCACGCGCGGAAAACCGGGCCCCGGGAAACAGCGCGAGCTGGCGCGCGAGCTCTTCGACGTTGTCCCCGGCGGCGAGCCCCGCGACGTCGAACTCGCCGCGCGCGCGATCCAGGATCTCGAGCGCGGATCTCCCGATCGAGCCGGTCGATCCGAGTATGACGATTCTCTTCATCATTGGAATATCACGTACTTCAGAACGTAATAGATCAGCGGAGCCGTGAACAGGATCGAATCGAACCGGTCGAGCACGCCGCCATGCCCGGGAATCGTCCGGGAGGAATCCTTGATCTTCACGTCTCGCTTGATCATCGATTCCGAGAGATCGCCGAGCTGCCCGACGACCGAAGCGCCGATCGCGAGACCGACGGCCTGGACGATCGTCAGATACGGCGCGATCGTCTCGCGGGCGACGAGAATCCCGATGAGCGAACACAGCACGCCGCCGATCGCCCCCTCGAGCGTTTTTCCCGGAGAGATGCTCGGAAACAGCTTGTGCGTGCCGAGCCAGCTCCCGACGAAATACGCTCCCGTGTCGTAGCACCAGGTCAGGGCGAAGGTCACGATCACGAATGAGAAACCGAGCGAATAATCGAGCCCCTTGAGATGGGGAAGCTCCCTGAGAAGAATGAGGTGGCTTCCAAGCCATCCTATGTAGAAGACGCCGAACACGGTGACGGAGATATGATAGACGGCGAGCCCCTTCTCCTTGCGCGCGAGCTCGAGCACCATGATCCCGATGAAAATGACGCTCAGGAACAGATTCGCGTAGATACCCTGCTGGAAATATACGTTCCAGGAGAGCGCCAGTCCGCTCAGGATTCCCATCGCCTTGTACGGCTTGAGCCCTTTCGCCTCCATCATCTTGTAGAACTCCCAGAGGCCGATAAGGATCATGATGTTGATGAGGGCGAGATAGTAGTATCCCCCGCGCCGCGCGATGATGATGAGGCACGGGACAAAGATAAGGGACGCGATAATCCGCTTTACGATTCCTTCGTTCCTGCGGGGGGCCGCCGCGCCCGCGTCCCGTGTGATCACCGGATGCTCCTTACCCGACGTCATCGCCTGCACCTTCCCTGACCGTCCCGAATCTTCTCTCCCGGCCGAGGTACTCGCGAATCGCGGCGAGGAGATGCTCTTCCCGGAAATCGGGCCAGAGCGTTTCGGTAACGACGATCTCGGTGTACGCAAGCTGCCAGAGGAAGAAATTGCTCAGCCGCATCTCTCCGCTCGTCCTGATAAGGAGATCGGGATCGGCGAGATCCGGGTCGTACAGGAACCGTCGAAACGACTTTTCGTCGAGATCGTCCGCGGCGAAGCTCCTCTCCTGAACCGCGGCGGCGAGCTTGCGCGCCGCATCAACGATCTCCGCCCTGCCCCCGTAGCTCAGGCACAGGTTCAGGATCATCCCCGTGTTTCCCGAGAGCTTCCCGATCGTCTCGTCGAGCGTGTCGAGCGTCTCCCGCGGAAGCATTCCAAGTCTCCCGATCGCCCGCAGGCGAATGTTGTTCTCGGCAAGCTCCAAGTATTCCGACCGGAGCACCTCGCCGAGGAACCGCATGAGCCCGTCGACTTCGAGACGCGGCCGATTCCAGTTCTCCAGGGAAAACGTGTACAGGGAGAGCGCGGAAAGCCCGAGTTTCGCCGAGGTCCTGATCGTCGCGCGCACCGATTCGGTCCCGGCGCGGTGGCCGGCGAGACGCGGAAGCATCCGCTTCTTCGCCCACCGCCCGTTCCCGTCCATGATGACGGCGACGTGCCGTGGAAGCGCGGGATGCGCCTTCAGCTCGTCTATCGCACGATCAATGGAATCGCCCATTGTCCCTTTTCCGGATCGCGCCCGCGCGACTCTAGACCTCCAGGATTTCCTTTTCCTTCGCCGCGAAGATCTTGTCGAGATCGACGGTTTTCCGGTCGGTGAGATCCTGTATCTCCTTCTGGCCGCGGTGCAGATCGTCCTCCGTGATCTTGTGCTCCTTCTCGATCTTCTTCAGTTTTTCGATCGCGTCCCGGCGCACGTTCCGGATCGCCACCTTCGCCTCTTCGACCATGTGTTTGACGGCCTTCACGAGCTCCTTGCGCCGCTCCTCGGTGAGCGGCGGCAGCGGAATCCGGATGAACGTGCCGTCGCTCTGGGGATTCAACCCGAGGTTCGACGTCTGGATGGCCTTGACGATCTCGCCGACGAGGGGCTTCTCCCACGGCTGCACCGTGATGAGCTTCGGGTCGGGAACGACGACGTTCGCGACCTGCTTCAGGGGAACCTTCGATCCGTAGTAATCGACCTTGACGCTGTCGAGAAGCGCGGGCGTAGCCTTTCCCGTGCGAATCGTCACCAGCTCCGCCTCCATCTTCTCGATCGTCGATTTCATGTGCTTTTCGGCGGTTTGAAAGATCTCTTTCGTCTCCATCGATACCGACCTCCTCACTCGACGATGGTGCCGAGGCGTTTTCCCTCGAGCACCCGCGTCAGATTGCCCTTCTTGAGAATGTTGAATACGACTATCGGAATGCCGTTTTCCTTGCAGAGAGCGACGGCGGTGGCGTCCATGACCCGCAGGTCGTCCTTGAGGACGTCGATGTAGCGAAGTCTCGTCTTCAGCACCGCCTTCGGGTCCTTGACCGGATCGCTCGTGTAGATTCCGTCGACCTTCGTCCCCTTGAGAAGCGCGTCCGCCTTGATCTCCGCCGCCCGGAGCGCCGCGGCCGTATCGGTCGTGAAGTACGGATTGCCCGTCCCGCCCGCGAGGATCACGAGGCGCCCGTTCGTGAGATGATCGAGCGCCTGGCGTCTGATGTACGGCTCGGCGAACTGCTCCATGGTGATGGCAGTCATGACGTGGGCCTCGACGCCGGCGCGCTCGAGCGCCGCCTGGAGCGCGAGCGCGTTGATGATCGTGCCGAGCATCCCCATGCAATCCGCGGCGACCCGGTCCACCCCCTTCTCGCTCGCCCGATACCCGCGGAGAATGTTCCCCCCGCCGATGACCACCGCGATCTCGCTACCCGCCTCGGCCGCCTCCCGGAGCTCCTCGGCGAAGGCCGCGACCCTGTCGAAATCGATGCTCTTTCCGGCGCCGCCGAGCACTTCGCCGCTCACCTTGAGCAAGAGCCTTTTGAACCTCAGCTTACGTTTCACGATCCACTCCTTCCCGCTCTCCGCGAGGCGCCGCCCGCGAGCGGCGGCCGAAACCGGAGCGGGCGATAAAAGGGCGCAGGAGAAAACCCCCCTGCGCCCCTGTTTTCATGGCCGCGGCCCAATTTCGCACGTCCGGGATCTCAGCTCAGGTCCTCCCCCAGCTGAAAACGACTGAAGCGGCGCACGATGATGTTCTCGCCGAGCTTCGCGATGGTATCCGTAACGAACTGTCCCACCGTCTCCTCGTCGTTCTTGATATAGGGCTGATCGAGAAGACAGGCCTCATGATAGAACTTCTCGAGCTTCCCTTCAACAATTTTATCGATCACATTCGCCGGTTTGCCCGTCGCGGCCGCCTGGTTGCGGTAGATCTCCTGTTCCCGCTCCACAATCTCCTTCGAAAGCTCTTCCCGGCGGACGACGATCGGCGAAGCCGCGGCGATCTGCATCGTGAGCTCCTTGCCGAGCGTCTGGAAAGCGGCTGTGCGGGCGACGAAATCGGTCTCGCAATTGATCTCGAGCATGACGCCGATCTTCGATCCCGGATGGATGTACGAAAAGATCGTCCCTTCCTTCGCCTCTTTGCCGGCGCGCTTGGCGACCTGGGAAAGCCCCTTCTCCCGCAGAAGCTTGATCGCCTTGTCGAAATCTCCGTCCGCGTCCTGGAGCGCCCGCTTGCAGTCCATCATGCCGGCGCCCGTTTTATCACGCAGCTCCATTACCCGTTTCGGTGTTATATCCATTCGCTATCCTCCGCTGTGCCGTACGTTGACCCTCGAGCGTTTCAGCGCCCCGGTTCCTGTTCTTCGATATCCACGTCCGCGCCCGTCTTCTTGCCCGAGGGCCGCTTCGGGTCCTTGGACTCGGGAGCGTGTTCCGCCTTTTCCGGCTTTTCGGCCCTCTTGCTCTTGTCCTCGAGGAATTCCTTGTTCTTGAGATACCTGCCTCTGCCCTCGACGATGCCGTCGGCGAGCACGCGGGTGAAGAGCTTGATCGATCTGATCGCGTCGTCATTCGCCGGAACGGCGAAATCGACCTCGTCCGGATCGCAGTTCGTGTCGACGAGACCGATGATCGTAAGCCCGAGCTTGCGCGCTTCCTTCACCGCAATCTCTTCATTCTTCGTGTCGACGACGACGAGGCAGGACGGAATCGCCGTCATTCCCCTGATGCCGGAGAGCACCTTGAGCAGCTTCGCTTTCTGCTTCTCGACACGGAGCTTTTCCTTCTTTGAGAGCTGGTCGATACGTCCGTCTTTTTCCATCGCCTCGAGATTCTCG
>Ga0315286_10002026_pt1 | contig 18705 bp, 21 predicted proteins | sample YL17G10_0_MG_FD_205038 | JGI IMG/M metagenome (GOLD analysis project Ga0315286, IMG submission 205038) | Sediment microbial communities from Yellowstone Lake, YNP, Wyoming, USA - YL17G10_0 | ecosystem: Environmental > Aquatic > Freshwater > Lake > Sediment | place: USA: Wyoming | collected... | reverse complement strand
ACATCGGGCTTCGGGAGGGGGAAAAGCTCAGCGAAACACTCTTCTGGGAAGACGCACAAGTCTTCGAGAGCGAGCACTCGGGGATTTTCATTGAGAAAAGCGCCGTGGACGGCTCGGCGCTTCTCGACAAAGTCCAACGTCTCTCCAATTCGATCTATCTGCTCAACGCAGATCAGTTGTCCGGGGCTGTGGACGATACCCTCGCTTTGCGGGGAGATGGCCCCGCCGGGCTCGGTCGCGCCCTCTCCGGAGTCGCCATGTCCGCTGCCGACTGATTTTTCAGCCGCTCCGGACCACCGCGCTTCCCTCGCCGGCGGGCGCCTCGGATATCGCCGCCTAAAAACTGTTGACAAACATCGGCCATGGATTACTCTTTAATGTGTGCAGGCCGGCGGCGATAAGGTTCTGCTTTTCGCATTCGAACTCTTTGGAGACGTTGATGTACTGCGCCGATGAGTATGAATACGACGACGATCACGAGGCTGATAATTCCCCCGACTACATCGAAGATGGAACGGAAGACGGCTCGGAAGAGCATCTCAGCGACGAACTCGACGACGATGGTTTCGAGAACTATATTACCAGGACGTACGTCTGCGAGGATTGCGATTTCCGCTGGGCAGAGAAGATATACCCGGAAAGAAACGACTATCCCGATTACGACGACGAGCTTGGCCGAGCCCACATCTGCCCGATGTGCGGGTCTCTGAACGTGTCATTTATATAAAACCGCTTCGGTTTCACGCCTGCGCATCCTCTCCCCATTCGCACATTTTTCATCGTTTCATTTTCGCTCCGCCGTATTATTCTTTAGGGTACCGGCCATGGAAAAGAAGAAGAGGTATTACATCGAGACCTACGGGTGCGAGATGAACAAGTCCGATTCCCTGGACATCGCGCTCGCCTTCGAGGAACGCGGCTACCTGAAGGCCGGCTCGGAGCACGAGGCCGACGTGATCGTGCTCAACACCTGCGCGGTCAGGGAAAACGCCGAGGATCGGATCGCGGGGAGGCTCGGATACTACCGTTCCCTCAAGAGAGGCGACGCGAAAGGGGGAGGGAAAAACGGTCCGGTCGTGGTCCTCGCGGGGTGTATGGCCCAGGAAAGGGGAAAGGAGCTGCTTCACCTTTATCCCGAGATCGACGTGGTGAGCGGAACCTACCACGCTCTCGACATACCGGGGTTCGTCGACATTTCGATTGAGACCTGTTCCCCTCTCCTCGCAGTCGACGAGCACCCGTACCGGTTTTCCCCCTACAGGGGGGAGAGGGCCGAGGGGTACAGGGCGTGGGTAACCATCGTCAAAGGGTGCAGCAACTACTGCAGCTACTGTATCGTGCCCTATCTCAGGGGTACGGAGGTCAGCAAGGCGAGCGGCGACGTGGTGAGGGAGGTCGAAGAGCTCGCGGGGCGAGGGGTTGTCGAGGTCACCCTTCTCGGGCAGAACGTCAACACATACGGGAAGGACAGCGGCGATCAAAGTTTCGTCGATCTCCTCGAAAGGCTCGAGACCGTGGACGGGATCCGGTGGATACGATTCCTCACCTCCCACCCGAAAGACTTCAGCCCCGAAATGGTCCGGCGGATAGCCGGGCTCGCGAAGGTCTGTAAGCACTTCCACCTTCCGCTCCAGAGCGGCTCCGACCGGATCCTCGAGCTCATGAACAGGCGCTACACCGTGGGGGATTATTTCGACCTTGTGGGCGAGATAAGGCGCTCCATCCCGCACGCATCGATCACCACCGACCTGATCGTGGGCTTCCCGCAAGAACGCGAAGACGATTTTCGTGCAACTCTCGAAGCCGTGAGGCGGGCCGAGTTCGACGACGCGTTTACCTACCGCTATTCCGAACGCCCCTTCACGGCCGCGCACGCGCTGCCGGGAAAAGTGCACCCCGACGAAGCGGGGAGAAGGCTCGAGGAGCTCATCGCCTTGCAGAGGGCCGTCTCCCTCAGGAAAAACCAGGCGGAAGTGGGAGAGGAGCTCGACGCCCTCGTCGAGCGCCCGAGCAAGAAGGACGGCTCGGAGTATCTCTGCAAGACCGAGAAGGGGAAAATGGTGATCGTGGGAACTTCCTCTAAAGGTTTCATCCGCCTCAGGGTCACGGGGATGTCCGGCAGCACCCTGAGGGGCGTCGAGATACCTTAGGCCGGGGACACCGCGTGCGCCGTCCGTCGCCTGGATCCGCACGGACGCAACCGATTCCAGGGAAGGGAAGATGGGTTTGAAACGCGCGATTATCCTTCTTGCGCTCGCACAGCTTTTGCTCGTTTCCGCCCGATTGTCGCCGGCGCAGGACCAAGACGACGCGGCGGAAAGCGCGACTGTGTTCCTCGTCCCCGATGCGCTCTACGCCCGCTTTTCCCCCCTGGGGGAGAAATACGCGATTCCCGACGACCCCAGAACTGCCGATCTGGTGAAGCGGGCCCGCTCGCTCGAGGAGAGGAACAACTGGCGGGCCGCAGCCGAGACCTACGGGCTCGCCTACAAACGCGCGGCCGGCTCGCGTGCGGCGCCCTACCTTCGTTTTAAGGAGTGCGTGCTCCTCGCCGATCTCGAGCGCTCCATCGCCGGGCTGAAGGACCTCATCAGGGCTTATCCGGTCTTTCCCCTCGTCGACGCGGTCAGGTTCGAGCTCGCGAAGCGATCCTTCGCAAAAAAGGACTACGACACCGCCCAGGTCGCGCTGAAAGAGATCGTTCAGCGAAGCTCCGAAGGCGAGGGTCAGGCCGCCGAGCTTGAGCCCTACGCGCATGCTTTTCTGGGCGAGCTCATGTACAGAACGGGCAGGCCGGACGAAGCCGTTCAGCACTATATGGCCGCTATCGAAACTGCCGGTCGACCATACGCCGAGGGCTCTGAAGAGTTTTTCGTAAAGAATTACCTCGAAGCTTCACGGGCGCTGATAGCCGTCGGAGGGGCGCAGAGCGTCTCGAGCGCGGCCGGGCTGCTGAGGCGGATCGCAGGTTCTTCCGCTTCACCCCTCTTCAGGGAGGAGGCCCTCTCAATGTACGGAGAGCTCGCGAGGCTCAAGGGGGAGGGGGATTCGGGCGGCGCAGTCGCCAAAGCTTCTCCCCTCCGGGACGACGCCCTCCTAACCGGATCTTACCGGCTTACTCCCGGCTTTGCGCTCGTTCAGTCGGACGGGACGAGGGGCGACAGAGAGGTCCCGCCCGAAGAGGGTGTGACGGGCGGTGCGCACGACACGGCCGTCGATTCAGTGGCAGGCAGGTACAGCGTCCAGGTCGGGTCATTCAGTAAAAGAGAAAACGCCGAGACGCTCGCCGCGGAGCTTGGGGGAAAGGGGTTTCGGGCCTTCGTCTGGGAGGCGTTCGTAGAGGGAAAGACGGTGTACCGCGTGAGGGTCGGGCCATTCACGGCTCCCGGGGACGCGCAAGGAGCTCGAAAGGGGCTCGATTCTCTCGGGTACCGCGGATTCGTCCTTTCAGAGAGGTGAAATGGAACGGGAAACCCCGATGATGGAGCAGTACCATCGGATAAAGAGCGAGCACGGCGACGCGATCCTCCTCTTCAGGCTCGGCGACTTCTACGAGATGTTCGAGCAGGACGCCCTCGAGGCCTCGTCGATCCTCAATATCGCCCTCACGAGACGGAACAACGTCCCCATGTGCGGGTTCCCCTACCATGCCTCCGGTACATACATCGCGAAGCTTATCAGGGAGGGTCGGAAGATCGCGATTTGCGAGCAGCGCGAGGACCCCGCGACCGCGAAGGGTATCGTGAAGCGGGAGGTCGTGGAGGTCATCTCTCCCGGTCTCATCACCGACCCCGGGTTCCTCTCGAATAAAAGCAACAACTGCATCGCATCTCTCTGCGGGTTCGAGGGGAAAGAGGGGCTCCGCCTCGCATGCGCCTCCCTCGACGTGTCGACGGGCGAGTTTACCTCGTGCGTCCTCGGGGAGGAGGACCTGCTCGACGGGTTCCTCAGCGAAGTCGAAGAGAGCGGTATCCGTGAGGTGATCCATCCGGAGGGAATGAAAGGGTCGGGGGCGTTCGCGCGCTTCGTCGAACGGGTGAAAATGGCCAAGGGGGACCTCGTTTTCAGGGAAGCCCCTGACCGCCTATTCGACCGGAAAGACGCCGGCGAAACCTTAAAGAAGCAATTCTCGCTGGCAAACGCCGGCGTCCTCGAGCTGCAAGAGGAGATCGAAACAGCCGCTTGCGGGGCCCTCCTCTCCTATGTGCGGCAAAACATGAAGCAGGATGGATCCCACATCCGCTGGGTGCGGGAAAAACACCCCCACGATCTTCTCGTCATCGACAACGCGACAAAACGGCACCTGGAGCTCACCGAGAGCCAGCTCGGGGGGCGGGAGAAAGCGACGCTCCTGGGAGTGCTCGACGGAACAATGACCGCCATGGGAGGACGGCTCCTTAGGAAAATGGTTTGTGCCCCATCGAGGGATCTCCAAACGATCAGGGGTAGACTGCAGAAGGTGGAGCAGCTTGTGCGGCACGGGGAGCTCCTCGCTCAGGTCCGGGGTGCTCTTTCGAAGATCCTCGACATGGAGCGGATCCTCTCGAAGCTTTCGGTCGGCAAGGGGACTCCGCGGGATCTCCTGGGGCTGAAGACGTCGCTGCGCGCCTGCACCGAGCTTGCCGCCCGGCTTGCGGGTGCCGCCGGGTTCGAGGAGGTATTCGCGGAGGAGCTCCGCGGGATGGGTGATTTCTCGGGGTTGGTCCGGGCCGTCGAGGATAGTATCGTCGACGATCCGCCCCTCTCGGTGAAGGAGGGGGGGATCATAAAAAAAGGGTACAACGCCGGGCTTGACGAGCTCCGCGCCGCGAGCCAGGAGAACAGGGAATGGATCAACCGGTATCAGGGAGAACAAAGGGAGAAAACCGGGATCACGTCGCTCAAAGTGAGGTACAACAAGATCATCGGGTTCTACATAGAGGTGACGAAACCGAACGCCCATCTCGTGCCGGTCTACTTCGTCAAGAAGCAGACTCTTGTCGGAGCCGAGCGCTACACCACCGAGGAGCTCGAAAAGCATGAAACCCTTTTGCTCGAGGCCCGGGAGAGCTCGAACAGCCTCGAGGAGAGGCTCTTCGAGGGGGTGCGCGACGCGGTTCTCGGCGCGGCGAGGGAGCTCTACGGGGCGGCTGAGCGGATCGCCCGGCTCGACGTCTACGGCGCCCTCGCCCACGCCGCCGTTGAGTACGGGTACGTGAAGCCGGAGGTGGTCGAGGAGAACATCATCGAGATCACGGGAGGCAGGCATCCGGTCGTCGAGAGGTTCGGGGAAGAGAGCTTCATCGAGAACGATCTCACCCTCGACGACTCGGGCAGGCGCATCATGATCCTCACGGGACCAAACATGGCGGGGAAGTCCACCTACCTTCGCCAATGCGCCCTCATCGTGATCATGGCGCACATGGGGAGCTTCGTGCCTGCGATATCGGTGAAGGTGGGCCTTGTCGACCGGGTCTTTTCCCGGATCGGGATGTCTGACAGGCTTATTAAGGGGGAATCGACGTTCCTCGTGGAGATGATCGAGACTTCCCGTATCCTCCACTACGCGACACCCAGGAGTTTCATCATAATGGACGAGATCGGGCGCGGAACCTCCACCTACGACGGCCTTTCGATCGCGTGGGCGGTTCTCGAATACCTCAGGGACCTGGATGGGGCGAAGGCGCTTTTCGCCACCCACTATCACGAAATCACCGCTCTCGGCGGAGATCGCGGCGTCATCAACTGCAACGTCACCGTCAAGGAGTGGAACGACAGGGTGGTGTTTCTCAGAAAGATCGTGCCCGGGTGCGCTTCGAAGAGCTATGGGATTGAGGTTGCCCGTATGGCGGGCATACCCGACGCGCTCATCGACAGAGCCAAGACCATTCTCGAGGCGCTCGAAGCGAACAATGGAATTTACATCCCCTTCATCACGGGGGAGGGGGGAACGGGGGTTGAGAGTGAAAGGAGGCCGGACGGCGCCCCCGACGGGGGCGTGGAAGAGTCCTGCCCCCGTGTTGAACGGGGAACACAGCTTTCCCTCTTTCCCACCCCATACGAGATCCTGCTCCGCGAGATCAGGGGCCTCGACATCAACGCCATCACTCCGCTGGAGGCGCTCGGCATCCTCGACCGGCTCAAGAACAGCCTCCCCTATTGAAAAAGGCACCTAAGGCGACCTGGACAGGAGATTTACTTCTTCGCGAGGAGGGCTATGAGCTCCTTGCGTCCGTGGAGCTCGAGCACCCTCCCCATGGCGAAGGCGAGGGCTTCTTTCTTTTTCCCTTACAGTTCGGCATATGGTTTCTGGCCTCCAAAGTAGGCATCGTTTTCTTCCCTAACCTTCATTTTTTCGAGATATTTTACCTGTTGTTTTTGAAGATATGCCTCATTCTCACGATTCTTTCGCCGAGGCCATAAAACACGAAGAAAAAAATGTCGGTTGACTTTATTAGCGCTCCATACTATCTTTGGGCCACGTTTTTGGGGGTGAGTATGTATTCTATAATCGAACTGAACAACAAGCAATACATGGTGGAAGCGGGAAAACCCGCACTCGTCGACCGGCTCGACCTCGGCGAGAACCAGGATTTCACTATCGACCGTGTGCTCTACTACCGGGACGACAAGGAAGTGAAAGTCGGGACCCCGTATATCGAAGGGCTCGTGCTCAACGCGAAGGTCCTGGGCATGGTGAAAGGGAAGAAGATACGGGTTTTCAAGTACAAAAAGCGAAAAGATTACCGGCGCACCATCGGAAGCCGCCCGCAGTACTCGAAGATCCTCGTGAAATGACGGTGAGTTTGAGACGGTGAGTTTGAGACGGTGAGTTTGATAGGGAGATAGTGAAATGGCACATAAAAAGGGCGGGGGAAGCGCCAAGAACAGCAAAGACAGCCACTCGAAGCGGCTCGGCGTGAAGAGGTTCGACGGCCAAGTCGTAACGGGAGGGTCGATCATCGTCCGGCAGAGGGGAACGAAGTTTCATCCGGGAAAAAACGTCGGCCTCGGAAAGGACCACACGCTTTTCGCGAAGATCGGCGGCACGGTGAAGTTCGAATCCCTCAAGGGTGGAAAAAGGTGCGTGTCGGTGTACGGCCAAACGGCCTGAACGCCCGGTAGGCGCGTTTAACATTATCTTCACACCTGTTCCAACCTCCTTCCAACGCTGTCGCTGAGACTTCCCAAAAACCAAATGTCACGTTTTGTCGATGAAACCGATCTCCTCGTGCGGTCGGGGCACGGAGGTCCCGGCGCCGTTTCATTCAGGAGGGAGAAGTACGTTCCGAGGGGGGGGCCCGACGGCGGCGACGGCGGCGACGGCGGCGAGGTGATCTTCCGGGTGAAGCGGGAGCTGAAATCGCTTTACGTCCACAAGATGAAAGGGCGTTTCATAGCCGGGGACGGGCGGCCGGGGATGGGGAAGAACAAAAGCGGGGCAAAGGGCCGTGATTGCGTCATCGATGTTCCCGCGGGAACGGTCGTCCTCGACAGGGAGACGAAGCTGCCCATCGCCGACCTCACGGAGGACGGGCGCGAGTTCCTCCTTCTGAAAGGGGGAAGGGGAGGGCAGGGGAACGCGCGCTTCGCCACCTCAGTCAACAGAGCCCCGAAGTACGCCCAGAAAGGCCTTCCAGGAAAGGAGTGCTCCCTCACCCTCCAGATCAAGACGATCGCGGACATTGGGCTGGTCGGCCTCCCAAATGCCGGAAAGTCCACCCTCCTCGCCGTTCTCACGGACGCCCACCCCAGGATCGGCGCCTATCCCTTCACCACCCTCTATCCGAATCTCGGGGTCCTGAATTATAAGGGGGAGACGCAGTTCGTCATCGCCGATCTCCCAGGTCTGATCGAGGGGGCGAGCATGGGGCACGGCCTGGGGATACGGTTCCTCAAGCATATCGAGCGGACGAGGGGGCTTCTCTTCCTCCTCGATCTCTCCACCGGTGATTTCGTAAAGCAGTACGAAATCCTCGCAGGGGAGATCGGCACCTATTCCGAATCTCTCCTCGCCAAACCTCGTCTCGTCGTGGGGAGCAAGAGGGATCTGGTCTCCGGGGACGTCGAAGAAAAATTTTTAGCTTCCGGTCCCGGCGAGCGGAGGCTCTCCATCTCCTCTTCCGCCCGCCACGGGCTCGAGCCCCTGAAAAACGAGATCGCGGCGCTTGTGGGGAGAGCGGATGGGAGATAGGTGCCTGATTGCGGAGATACTCGAGCCCGGGCGAAGGGAGTAAACGCATGAACGCCGACAGCGGGCGCTTGGGGATATTCGGCGGCACCTTCAACCCGGTGCATCTAGGGCACCTGCGTCTCGCCGAGGACGTGCGGGAGGAGTACGCCCTCGACAGGGTGGTTTTCATCCCAGTGAACATCCCGCCCCACAAGGAGATAAGGGATGCGATCGACCCCGCCCACCGCTTGAGGATGGTGCAGCTCTCCATTATGGGGAACGCGCACTTCCTCTGCGACGATGTCGAGCTCAGGCGGGGGGGAATCTCCTATACCGTGGACACCATCGACCATGTCTACACAACATACGCCTTCGAAGGGATGCCCGCGTTCATCATCGGTTCCGATTTACTGGGCGAGCTCGGCACATGGAAGGACGTCGGCCGCCTACTCGACCGGGCCCGGTTCATCGTGCTGATGAGGGACGGGACCGGGAGAATCGACCCCCTGCTGCTCCCCGAACGCTTCGCCTTCTTCGGAAAACGCAAAATCGACGTCACCTCCTCGGAGATTCGCGGGCGATTGGCGCGGGGGGAGAGCATCCGCTACCTTGTGCCCGACAAGGTTTTTCAGTATATTGTAGACAACGATCTTTACCGATAGTACTGTTTAGGCGGTCCCGCAAGGATGAGCCCTGGAGAGATAGAAAGGCGAATCAGACCCTTGATGTCGGAGGAGAGGTTCCTTCACACCGTGGGCGTGAAGGAAACCGCGCTGATGCTCGCGAGGGTCTGGGGCGGGGACGAAGTGAAAACCGTGACCGCCGCGCTCCTCCATGACGCGGCTCGGGAGATGCCCCTCGATCGGATGCAGAAGCTCCTTCTCGAATCGGATCCTCCGGTGAAGATTTTGGAACAGGTGTTCGAAGATCCCCTTCTCCTCCACGCCGTCGCGGGGAGCGCGATCGCCAGGAAGGAGTTCGAGGTGGAGGATCGGGAGATCCTCCTGGGCATCGAGCGGCACACCACGGGCGGGAGAGGGATGAGCCTCCTCGAGAAGCTGATCTTTGTCGCGGATTTCATCGAGCCGGGGCGTGCCTTCAGGGGGGTAAAGACCGCACGCTCCCTCGCGGCGACGGCCTTGGATGAAACGATGCTCTATATATACAAGTTTGTTCTGCGGCTTCTCCTCGCGAAGGGTCGTTACGTATGCGCAGACTCGCTCGAGGGGTATAACGAGCTCATATTGAAGAAGGGGTGTAAGTAAGTAGCACATGGGAATCAAGACGAGCGACATCAAGTTCCAGCTCGATGAGGGAAAGAGGTCTGAGTTCGACCTGATCACCATGCTCCTCATCCTGTTCGCCATCGGGATCATCGTGGGGGCCATCCTCTTCATTTTCTACTTCAGGGAGAGCAGGGTCGCCCAGTTCCTCGATGAGAAAGGGACCCTGTCCACCATCGTGGTCGAGAACAACGGCAAGCGGACGGAGACCGTGTTCCTTGGTTTCTACAACGCGACGTCCAGGAAGGCGGTATTCATTACAGTCCCCGATATAACCCGGTTGAGGGCTGATTACGAAGACAAGTCCGCGTACGACATCATCCGGAATATCTACGCCAAAGGCGGCATCAATGTCCTTCGCAGGACCATCGAAAAGCTCACAAACGAACACTTCGATTATTACGTGGTATACGACGTTAAAGACGCCGAGAAACTCGTCGATCTCCTTGAAGGAGTCGAGTTGGACAACCCCGCCGGCCTGAGTTACATGGATACGGCGAAGGGGGTTTTCATCAAGGTGAGAAAGGGGTTCGACAGGCTCGACGGGGCTAAGGCGCGGCAGCTTCTCCTCTATAAATACGGGGATTCTGCCCAAAGCTCCGTGGTGGACATTCGGAAAGCCTTCGCCGAGGCTCTCCTCCGCCGGTCGAAGGACATCGAGACCGTGCTCGAGGAGAGAAAAGTGTTTCACCGTGTGTTCAAAACCGTGAAGACCAACTATAACAGGAAGGACATGAGAGTGCTGGCCCGCGAGCTCAAGAAAATGAACGGTTCCCAGCTCCTCTTCTACCGCATGCTCGGAAGGAACGTGGTGGTGGGCGGCGAGGTGTATATCTCTCCGGTTGAAAACGGGGAATGGCTTAGAGAGAGGATCGGGGAGGTGAAAAAGTACCTGGCCGATCAGGGACCGATCCCCATAAGCGACCGGATCAACATCGAGATTCTCAACGGTTCGAGCAACCCCGGTCAGGCGTTGAGCTTGAGAAATTACCTTCTCGAGTACGGCCTGAACATCGTGCATTTCGGGAACGCGCTGAAGAACGATTTCGAGAAGACCCAGGTCATAGACCGGGTCGGGCAGCCGGCGCTCGCGAGAAGGGTGGCGGACGTCATCAACTGCGACGAGGTTTCGACGAAGGTCGACGCGACCCTGATGGTCGACGTGTCCATCATCATAGGCAACGATTTCGAGGGGCAGTACGTACGATGAGCCCACTATCGGCGGAGCTGAGCGGCGGTGACGCAATGGAGTTGAGAGCCCTCGTGCTCAGGGTCGCGGAGCTCCTGAAAGAGAAGAGGGCCGAAAATATCGTGGTGCTCGATCTCGACGGGATCACGAGCATCGCCGATTATTTCGTGCTTTGCACGGTGAAGTCCGGCGTCCAGACGAGGGCGCTCGTTCGCTTCATCGACGAGCTCATGAAACCCACCGGCATTAAATCGATGACGAAGAACCCGGGATTCGAATCGATCTGGGCCCTGCTGGATTACAACTTCTTCATTGTCCATATCTTTCTGAAGGAGGGGAGGGACTACTACCAGCTCGAGAAGCTCTGGTGCGACGCGAAGGTCTTGTATTCCCACGAAGGCGAATTTTTATGATTCGGGGGGTGTTCTTCTGGGCGGGGGGGGTCATCTTCACCGTCGTCATGGCGGTCGTATTCTTCGGCGCTCTCCCTTTTTTCAGAGCGAGGCCCGCGATCCCGCACCTCTTGATCAAATTCTGGGCGAAGACGCTCCTGTCCTTTTTCTGCGGCGTGAAACTCGAGGTCCACGGCGACCGCCGCGTCGACGCCGCGGGCAGCTACATAATCGTCTCCAACCACAGAAGCCACATGGACATACTCGTCGCGAGCGCCGCCGTTCCTCTTCCCTTTCTGTGGCTCGCGAAGAGCTCCCTCTTCCGGATCCCGGTGATCGGCCCCGCGATGAAGCGCGCCGGCTACGTCCCCGTCGAGCGCGAGAAGTTCGTCGCCGCTTCAAGGAGCCTCGACATGGCTGAGGAAGCGCTGAGGAGGGGCGGTTCCATCTGGATATTTCCGGAGGGGACGCGCACCCCTCGTGAGGAGCTCGGGAGGTTCAAGCGCGGGGCGTTTCTCCTGGCGGCGCGAACGGGGAGACCGATCCTGCCGGTCGTGCTCGCGGGGACGGATGCGATCTTCGCGGGTCCTCTGAAGGTGGTGCCCGTCCGCGTGAGCGTCCTTCAGCCCCTCGACCCCGCGTCGTTCGAGCGGGGAAAAAGGCTTGCAGGAAGCTCCCCCCGGGGCGAGGCCGCGTCCCGCATGGCGGAAGCGGTTCGGCTGATTATCCAGGAAGGATACGACCACGAGCTCGGTTGCATCGATGCCTCTTGAACTCGCAAGCGACGTCAAGTATATGAAGGGCGTGGGTCCGCACCTCGCGGCCAAGCTGGACAAGCTCGGCGTTTTCACTGTCCGGGATCTCCTCTTCAATTTCCCGCGAGCCCACGAAGACCGCCGTGAGGTGAAGCTCCTAAGCGGGGTCAAGGAGGGGGAAAAGGCCACGTTCAAGGTGAGGGTGCTCGAACAGTCCCGGTTCTACCACGGCGGCCGGTACCATCCGAGGGTCAGGGTCGCCGACGCGAGCGGGAAGGCCCTGCTCTACTGTTTCAACCGCTCCTACCTGGAAAACCTTTTGAAACCGGGCGAGCTCTTCACCCTCACCGGCGCGTATGTCCTCAGGCGAGGCGTGCCCGTTTTTTCACAGTTCGATCTGGAAACCGACGGGGCACAACAGGAGCCCGGTATCGTGCCGTTCTACCGTCTCACGGCGGGGCTGAGCCAGAAGGTTCTTCGGAAGCTCGTGCGCGCTGCTCTCGACCTCCTTTTTCCGTTACCCGTATCGCCCGACAATGGGCGGGGGCCCGCGCACCCCGCGGGGAGCCCGGCGCCCGGGCGGAGCCTCGGCGAGGACATCCCCCGTTTCATCAGGGAGGGGTACAAAATCGCTTCGAAGGGCGAGCTCGTCAGGGAAGTTCACTTCCCCGAGGACATGGCGTCGCTCAGGCGGGCGAAAGAAGCCCTCTCCTATCAGGAGTTTTTCAAGTACCAGGTGGTGGTCGCCCTGGCCAGAGAGAAATCCGTAAAGGTCGTGAAGGAAAGAACGGTCCTCCCGGGAAGGTTGAAGGAAGCCTTTCTGAAAAACCTCGGGTTTTCCCTCACGGGCGCCCAACGGAGGGTCCTCGAGGAGATCGAGACCGACCTGAGGCAGCCGCGCCCCATGAACAGGCTGATCCAGGGGGACGTCGGGTGCGGGAAGACGGTCGTCGCCCTTCTCGCGGCGCTCGACGCCATCGAATGCGGCGGGCAGGTGTCCTTCATGGCGCCCACGGAAATCCTCGCCCGGCAGCACTACGAAACCGTCCTCAAGTATTTCGGTCCCCTCGGCCTTAGGGCGGAGTTCGTCTCCGGCGCGGTCAGGGGGCAGGAGCGGAAGGCGCTCGTCGGTTCCCTCATGGATGGGGCGGTTCAGCTCCTCGTGGGAACGCATGCGGTCTTTTCCGAAGATATCGGGTTCAAGAACCTCGCGCTCGCGATCATCGACGAACAGCAGAAGTTCGGCGTCCTCCAGAGGGGGAGCCTGCGCACGAAGGGGGCGCATCCCGATTGCATCGTCATGAGCGCGACTCCCATCCCGAGGACTCTCTCGATGACCCTTTACGGCGACCTCGACGTGTCGGTCGTCGACGAGATGCCCGCCGGCAGGGCGGGTGTCGAGACTCACGTGGTGAGGCAGGCCGAGATAAACAGGGTCTACGAAAAGGTGCACGAGGAGATCGGGAAGGGGAGGCAGGCCTACTTCATCTACCCCATCATCGAGGAGTCCCTCACCTCGGATATTAAAAACGCGGTCGAATCCTACGAGCGGCTCAGCGCGAGCGTGTTCCCCGGCCTGGCCGTCGGTCTCCTCCACGGGCGGATGGACGACGGGGAGAAGGACGATGTGATGCATCGTTTCAAGGAGCGGAGGCTCCATATCCTCGTGTCGACGAGCGTGGTCGAGGTGGGGGTCGATGTCCCGAACGCAACCGTGATGGTGATCGAGCAGGCCGAAAGGTTCGGTCTTTCCAGCATCCACCAGCTTCGCGGGAGGATCGGGCGCGGGGCGCACCGCTCCTACTGCTTTCTCGTGCCGGACCGGAGCACCGGGAGGGAGGCCTTCGACCGCCTCACGATCCTTAAAGAGACGAGCGACGGTTTCAAAATCGCCGAATTGGACCTCAAGCTCCGCGGCCCCGGCGAGCTCCTCGGAACGAGGCAGTCGGGTGTTCCGTCGTTCATCATCGAGGATTTCGACGTCAACACAAGGCTCATTTACAGGGCCCAGAAGGACGCCCGTGCGCTCGTATCGGGAACGATCGGCACCGAAGCCGAGAGGACCGAGTACCTATCGGAGTTCATGGAGAGCGACGCTTACAAGGCCGCCCTCCTTTTTTTCGGGGGATGACGATGAAAAAGCAGCTGGTTCTCACGGGGGGGAGTTTCGCGGGAAGGAAGCTGTACGTTCCCGCCTCGGGTGTGAGACCCGCCACGAACCTCGTCAGGGAGGCGATCTTCTCCACCCTCCTCTCCTTTTTCGAGGGAGGGGTTCGGGGGTTAAAAATCCTCGACCTCTTCGCGGGAACCGGGTCGCTCGGCATCGAGGCGCTGAGCCGGGGGGCCTCGAGCGCCGTATTCGTCGACAAGAACAGGGAATCCATTCGCTCGATCAGGAAGAACCTCGAGATCCTGGGTTTTACCCGCGGGAGCTTTTTGGAAGAGGGGGGCGGGGCCTCCTGGGAGGTTTTCGGGAGCGACGCGATTTCCTACCTAAAGAGGAACAGGGAGCTCGACTTCGACCTCGTTTTCGTGGACCCCCCGTACCGCTACACCAGGACCGACGAGGTGGTGGATCAGCTTATTAAAAGCCTCGCCCCGGGGGGCGCTCCCCGGGGGAACGGCGCTGTGCTCGTCTACGAAAGGTTTTACGACTTGGAACCCCCCGACTACGGCGCAGGCGCGCAGCTGCTCAAGCGGAAGAAGTACGGGCAGTCGGAGATTCTCTATTTCAAGGTGGCCGAAGGAGACGTTGCGTCATGAAACACACAGTTGGGGTCGTTCTCACCGTTGCTGCGGCATTTTTCATCATGGTTTCCATTCTTTTTCTGTTCAGAGTGATCAGGGTTCCTTTCCCCTACACGACGGCGGCTTTCGGATTTCTCCTCTATATCGCGGGGACCGTCCTCTCGCGGGAAGGGAAGCTCACGGCCTATAAAATTGTCATGATCGCGGTTTCGGTGCTCGTGATCGTCGTCGCGCTGATCAGGGAGTTCGTGCTGTGAAAAAAGGATTTACGAGAAAGGGGGGGCTTAAAGCGGGCGACTTCCTTCTCCTCGCTCTCGGCGCGGCGCTCGTCGTCTTCCTCTTCGCCCGCTATCTCTATTCGGCGCCCGCGGGTAAATGGGTGGAACTATCCGCGGGTTCTGCAAAGGCGCGCTATGAGCTCGGCGTCGACAGGAGGGTCATCCTTTCGGGTCCGGCGGGCAATACGACGGTCGTGATAAAAAACGGCGAGGTTTGGGTCGAGGATTCAGAATGCAGAGACAAGGTGTGCGTCAAAATGGGGAAGAAGAGAAGGGCGGGGGAGCAGATCGTCTGTCTTCCCAACAGAGTCGTGATCGAGGTGGCAGGTGACCAGGCGGAATTCGACGCGATTTCGAGGTAGGACGCATGGATGAGGGATTCTCTCTATCGGAGGCCATCAGGGACTCGGTGGGAAAGAGGAGGCTCTTCTCGATTGCCTTCCTCTCGACCATGGCGATCGCCCTCTCGATCATAGAGAGCGTGGTGCCGCGGCCCCTTCCGTGGATGAGGTTCGGGCTCGCGAACGCCGTGACCCTCTACGCGTTCGCGTTCCTTAGCCCGAAGGAGGTGCTCCTCGTCGTGCTCTCGAGGGTCTTCGCGACTTCGCTCCTTCTGGGGACCTTCCTCTCCATCAGCTTTCTCCTCGGGTTTGGGGGAGCGCTAACTTCGTTTGCCGTCATGCTTGTTTTCTACAAGTGGTTCGGGAAGGTTTTCAGCCTCGTCGGTATCAGTGTGGCCGGGGCGCTCGCGAGCAACTTCGCGCAGTTCTGGATCGTGAACGCGCTCTTCATTGACAGCAGGGTCTCCTTCTATTTCCTCCCCTTCATTTTTCTGTTCGCCCTTGCAGGGGGTACCGTGAGCGGTTTTTTCAGCCGCTTTCTCGTGGAGAGCCTTTAAGAGGAGGGGCGATATGGAAAAAGAAGCGCGGTATTACGTAAGACGGGACGGCGGCAAGGTGCAGTGCCGCCTCTGCCCCCACAACTGCGTTATCGCCGAGGGAAAGGCCGGTGTGTGCGGGGTGAGGAGGAACAGGGAGGGGACACTGTTCACCATGATATACGGGGAGGTCTCGTCGGCGGCGATGGACCCGATCGAGAAAAAGCCCCTCTACCACTTCCACCCCGGGAGTCAAATCTTCTCCGTCGGCACAGTGGGGTGTTCCTTCAGGTGCAGGTTCTGCCAGAACCACGGTATTTCCCAGGATCCTGACTATCCCACCGAGTACTATTCGCCCGCTGACCTCGCAGGCGCCGCCGAGCGTCAAGGATCCATCGGCATCGCATACACCTACACGGAACCGCTCGTGTGGTTCGAGTACGTGCTCGACGCGTCCAGGATCGCGAGGGAGAGGGGACTCAAGAATGTCTACGTCACCAACGGGTACATAAACAGGGAGCCCCTCAGGGAGCTCCTCCCTTACGCCGACGCTTTCAACATCGATCTCAAATCCTACAACGACGATTTTTATAGAAAGACGATCGGGGGGAGCCTTGCGCCGGTACTCGACGCGATCGCCGAAGTGGCCGCCCATAAAGACGTCTGCCTCGAGGTGACTACCCTGGTGATCCCCGGCTGCAACGACGGCGAAGGGGAAATGGAGATGATCCGCGACTTTCTCGCGTCTTGCGGGAGAGAGATCCCTTTCCACCTGTCCGCGTATTATCCGCGTTACGAGTTCGACGCCCCTCCCACACCCGGAAAAACTCTGGAGCGGCTGAAGGAGATAGCCGGCCGGAAGCTCGCGTACGTCTATCTCGGGAACGTCGGGGGATCGAGCGACACCCGCTGCCGCGAGTGCGGTTCTCTGCTGGTCGAACGGAACGGGTACCGGACCAGAGTCGTGAACCTCGACGCCGGAAGGTGCGCTCGATGCGGGAAAACCGCGCCTTTTTTCATCTGATCAGGGAAATTGTTCTTGACTAACCCTTCGTATGCAGTATATTTGTGTCATCGACGCGGGGTGGAGCAGTTGGCAGCTCGTTGGGCTCATAACCCAAAGGTCGCAGGTTCAAGTCCTGCCCCCGCTAAGAAAAGCAAACCCTTGGCTCTTCGGTAAGAGTCAAGGGTTTTTTTATCACCCGGACGAAAGGGGTGCGGTATGGATCCATCGACGACGATCGGGCAGTTGAAGGATGCGGCCCTCCGTTTCAGAGACGCGAGGAATTGGAAACAGTTCCACGACCCGAAGAACCTTTCCATCGGGCTCGCGGTGGAGGCCGCGGAGCTGCAGGAGCTGTTCCTGTGGAAAACGGATGAGGAGGTGACGGAGTTGCTCGCTTCGGAGAAGGGAAGAGACAGGATGAGAGAAGAGATCGCAGACATGCTCGTGTTCCTCCTCTACCTGAGCGACTCGTGCGGTATCGACCTCGCGGATTCAGTATTTCGGAAAATCGCTCTCAACGAAAGAAAATACCCCGTCGATAAGAGTTACAACAGCAACAGGAAATACGACGAGCTCGATTCCGGAGCATAAAAAATTTGGAAAAAGCCCCTGATATGGACTACACTATTGATCAGAAGATCACGCGGGAGCGCCTATGAACTACTTCGTAAACGATGACTGTTTCAGCGACCTCTACCAGGACGGATGCCCCTATCCCTCCGGTCCCTTGATGGATCCCCTCATCGACGAGCGGGATATGCCGGTCGGGAGCGGCGAGACCCGCATCGAAATGGAGAGACAGCCCCGGATAGGCCCCTTTCCCCTGCGAGCGGTCAGCGAGAGAGGGGGTATTTCCTACGAGCTCGATGTGTACGAAAGCGCGGTGAGGTCCTTCATACAATACCTCGAAGCGAAGGAAATGGACCTGGACTGGCTCATGGACAACCAGGACCTGGTAATCGAGCTCTTCGATGTCCTTATTGAGATGGGAGACAGCGAGGACATGCTTCCAGCGCTGCAGATACTCGAGCAAGACCCCCGTTTTTCGGAAATCCTAGATGAAAACGCCCTCAAGGTCATGATTCAACACACCCTGGCCGGTTGATTCCGTAATGACCGGCAATCGATTTTCATTGACCATGCGCGGGGGAGAATTTATATTGATGCTCCTTCAAGATGGAACGTGTTGGAGGTGGGAGAATGGCGGATCTTGCGAAGGTGTGGTCTTATCTGAAGGGCGGCGGCGCAGATGTTGATTTCCCCTACAGCGGCGGCGATGATTTCGACGGAGATGACGACGACATCGACGAGGACGACGACATCGACGAGGACGACGAAGAAGACGTCTACGACGACGACGAAGATCTCGACGAAGAGGAATTAGACGACGAAGAGCTCGGCGAGGACGAGGAGTTTTGACGAGGGGTAAGCTGCGTTTCATTGCGCGGGACCTGACGTCCTAAGCGGCATCCGTCATCGATCCGGCTGAAATACCTCCATACATCGAAGCTGCAACCCTCCTTTTGCATTGGTGCGGAATTACCTGGAAAATACCATAGCTTGACATTGTATCAGTAAGGGCTTATACTTTTAGGCAACCGTTCCGATATCAATACTGTATGCCCACGAAACCAGAAAACCATCGTCTCGGCGGAGGCAAGGCAAAGGGAAATGCCGCCCCGAAGGTGATGTCCATACGATATTACGGTGTTCGCGGTTCACTCCCGACTCCTCCCCGCCCCCAGTTGCTCGAACGCAAACTCAAGTTCATGGTTTTAAAGGTGCTGAACGCGGGAAAGCGCGGGGGTTTCAAACTGGGAGAGATCTTCGACCGTGTCCCCTTCTACCTGAGGTCCTCCTTCGGCGGCAACACCCCGTGCGTTCTCGTCAGGGTCAAGGGGCACACTTTGATCTTCGACGCAGGCTCGGGTATCCGCGAGCTTGGGCTCGATCTGATGAAGGAGGAGTTCGGCCAGGGGAAGGGGAAAGCTCTTTTTTTCTTCAGCCACACTCATTGGGACCATA
>Ga0315286_10002025_pt1 | contig 18712 bp, 7 predicted proteins | sample YL17G10_0_MG_FD_205038 | JGI IMG/M metagenome (GOLD analysis project Ga0315286, IMG submission 205038) | Sediment microbial communities from Yellowstone Lake, YNP, Wyoming, USA - YL17G10_0 | ecosystem: Environmental > Aquatic > Freshwater > Lake > Sediment | place: USA: Wyoming | collected... | reverse complement strand
CCGGAGGAGCAGGAGCGGCTGGCCCGCGCTCGAGCGGTGAATCCCGAGGCCCACGAGGCATACCTCAAGGGCAAGTACTTCTGGGCCAAGTCGTCGCCTGCCGACTGGTACAAGAGCATGCAGTATTTCCAGCAGGCGATTGACAAGGACTCGACCTACGCGCTGGCGTACGCCGGGATGGCCGAAGCGTACGACAATCTTGGAAGCGCGGGCATCCAGGCGCCTCGGGAGATGTGGCCGAAGGTGAAGGCCTATACGGAGAAGGCGCTCGCTATCGATCCGTCCTTGGCGGAGGGCATTCTCCTCATCGCGGATGTGAAGTACTGCTACGATTGGGACATCAAGGGCGCCGAAGAGTACTACAAGCGCGCCATCGAGCTCGATCCGAACCTCGCCCTTGCTCACTTTTGGTATGGGTTCTTTCTCACAAGCAGGGGAGTGTTCAAGCAAGGCATTGCGGAGATGAAGCAAGCCCTGCGGCTGGATCCTCTTTCGCCCATGATAATGGGCCAGATCGGTCTCGGCCATGGGCTCGCGGGGCAGTATGACAGTGCCTATGCATACTACGATCGTGCCGCCGAGATCGATAGTAACACTGCCTTGATCTACTGGGGAGAACCAAACATCTACTTGAGGCAGGGGAAGTTTAACGAAGCTATCGAGTTGGCCAAGAAAGGAGTTGCCCGGGGCATTCCGTCATCCTTGGAGATGCTCGCCGTCGCATATGCGCTCTCCGGGCAAACCGAAAAGGCGCGAGAGTCGCTTTCGAAGCTCCTCAACTGGATTGGGGATGGCTACTATCCGCCACTATGGATATCCGAAATATACTGCGCGCTCGGCGATCGGGAGAAAGCGCTCGAATACGTCGAAAAAGGGTATCAGGAGCGGGACGCCAGCTTGGTGAGTCCCGCGCTCATGCCCCCCTGGTGCGACTTCATCAAATCGGATCCTCGGTATCAAGAGATCATGAGGAAAGTAGGCGTCGAGAAATGATCGGAAAGACGATATCGCACTACCGAATCCTCGAGAAGCTCGGCGAGGGCAGTACGGAGCAGTGTATTGCATCCACGACGAACATGTGGGAGAACTGCGCCATGACCAGAACGAAGCGGTTCGCACAGGTGCTCATCGGGTTGTTGCTTGTGGCGGCAGTTCGTTCGTTCGCGCAGGATTCGTGCGTCGTCCAGGAATGGGAGAACCCGCACGTTTTCTCGATCAACACGGAGAAGCCGCACGCCACGTACGTTCCGTTTCCCGATCAGGAAGGTGCGCTTCACTTCGAAGGACGATCCTCGCCGCTGTACCGTTCCCTGAACGGGACATGGAAGTTCAAATGGGTACCCAAACCGGCCGATTGTCCCGTTGAGTTCTGGAAGGACGGCTTCGACGTGAGCGGTTGGGACGACATTGCTGTCCCATCGAACTGGGAGTTCCAGGGATACGGAGTGCCGATCTACGTGAACATCCCGTACGAATGGCCCGAGCCATGGAATCCTCCGCTTGTTCCGCACGACAACAATCCGGTTGGCTCGTACATACGCGCCTTCACCATACCGCGGGAGTGGGCGGGAAAGGAGGTCTTTCTCCACTTCGATGGTGTGAAGTCGGCATGCTACGTCTGGGTAAACGCTCAGTTCGTCGGCTACAGTGAGGACTCCCGCACTCCGGCAGAGTGGAACATCACGAAGTACCTCAAGGAATCTGGCGACAACAGCGTTGCCCTCAAAGTCTATCGCTGGTGCGACGGCTCGTACCTCGAATGTCAGGACATGTGGCGCATCAGCGGCATCGAGCGGGACGTCTACCTCTACGCTGCCCCCAAGGTTCGCGTCCGCGACTTCCAGGTGCTGGCGGATCTCGACAGCACGTACGCGAACGGCAAGCTTGCGGTGTCTGTCGAGCTGGTCAGTCATCTTCACAATCCGCAACTGCAACCATGTTCCGTAACGATGCAGCTATGGGATCACGGCAGTCTGCTGCTCACCGATGAACGGGAAGTTGACTTCGGTGGAAAGGATACGGCTGTCGTCTCGTTCGAGAGGCTCGTGTCGAATCCCGCCACGTGGACTGCGGAAACGCCGAATCGGTACTTTGTTCTTCTCCACCTGAAAGGTGCGGACAGCACGGCGGATGAGTTCGTTGGATGTTATACCGGTTTTCGAAAGGTTGAGATCAAGCACGGGCAGTTGCTCGTGAACGGCGTTGCCATCCGGATCAAGGGGGTGAACCGGCACGAGCACGACGGTTTCACAGCGCATGTTCTGTCCGATTCCATCATGTTCGAGGACATCCAACTATTGAAACAGAACAACTTCAACGCGGTTCGCACGTGTCATTACCCGGACGATCCACGCTGGTACGACCTTTGCGACCGCTACGGTATCTTCCTTATCGACGAAGCCAACATCGAGTCGCACGGTATGGGCTACGGTGAAAAGAGCCTGGCGAAGAATCCCGACTTCAAGGAAATGCATCTCGACAGAACGATCCGCATGGTGGAACGCGACAAGAACCATCCATCGGTCATCGTCTGGTCACTCGGGAATGAAGCAGGCAACGGACCGAACTTCGAAGCGACGTACTCGTGGATCAAGCATCGCGACTCGTCTCGTCCGGTGCAGTACGAGCGCGCCGAAGAAGCGTGGAACACCGACATCGTGTGCCCGATGTATTCGTGGGACTATCTCGAAGCGTACGGCAGTCAGATCCACGAGCGCCCGCTGATCATGTGCGAGTATGCGCACTCGATGGGTAACAGCGACGGGAACCTCCAGGACTACTGGGACATCATCGAGAAGTATCCGCAGCTTCAGGGTGGCTTGATCTGGGATTGGGTGGATCAGGGTTTCGCGAGAACCACATCAACCGGCGAGCGCTACTGGGGCTTCGGTGGCGATTGGGGACCGCCTGACACACCGTCAGATCAGAACTTCAACTGCAACGGGCTTGTCCTACCGGATCGCACGCCACATCCTGCTCTCGCCGAAGTGAAGAAAGTCTATCAGTACGTAAAGGTGAAACCCGTTCCGCTTTCGTCCAACAAGTTCGAGGTCATCAACAAGCACGACTTCACGGACCTTATCGGCTATACGATCAACTGGGAAATCGTCGGCGATGGGAAGGGGATTGCCGATGGAAGAATCGAACGGCCCGACATCCCGCCGCACACGAGCCGGGTGTTCGAGCTGAATTTCCCGACGATCCGGCCGAAGCCGGGCGCAGAGTACTTCATCAACTTCACGACCGTTACGAACGAGGCGCGACCCGCCGTTCCAAAGGGTCACGTCGTCGCCACCGATCAGTACCAGCTTCCCATCACGATCGACGTATCCCCAACGAAGGTCTCTTCGCTTCCGAAGCTGAAGGTTATTGAAGGTGCCGACACGTTGACGATAGACGGAACGATGTTCACCGTTGGATTCAACAGGAAGTCGGGACAGTTGATATCATATATTTTTCGCGGCGAGCACCTCATCGAGCAGGGACCTGAGATGAACTTCTGGCGGGCACCAACGGACAACGATTTCGGAAACGACATGCCGAAGATTTCGGGCAGCTGGCGGAAGGCGGGTGAGCATCGCACGCTCGAGAGCTTTGCCGCGAACAGACTGAGCAATGCCGCCATACGGGTGACCACTGATTTTAACCTGCCAGACATTCGCTCACACTGTCGGCTGGTTTACACCATACTCGGCAGCGGTGACGTGATCGTGGAGAGCAATTTCAAGACGAACGAAACAAAGCTTCCCGAGATGCCGCGCTTCGGCGTCACCATGACATTGCCGAAGGAGTTCGAGCGGATGAAGTTCTATGGGCGAGGGCCACAGGAAAACTACTGTGACCGGAACACCGCGGCAGACGTCGGCGTTTACGCGAGCACGGTCGGCGAGCAGTTCTTCCCCTACGTTAGTCCACAGGAGACCGGCAACAAAACCGACGTACGATGGGTTGCGTTCACGAACGACGGAGGTGTTGGATTGATGGCTGTCGGAATGCCATCTTTGAGTTTCTCGGCTCTCCACCACTCCGTCGAAGACTTAACCCAAGAGATCCGTGGCTCGCGTCATCCGGTCGACCTGCCGAAGCGCGAGGATGTCTACCTGAACCTCGATCTCAAGCAGCGCGGTGTTGGTGGGGACGATTCCTGGTGGTCTAAGCCACACACCCAATACTGCCTGCTTGCGCACGACTATTCGTTCGCATTCCGTCTGCATCCGCTTCAACAAGGAGATGACCCGATGTCACTCAGCAAAGTACAATTTGACATCCCGACGATTGTCCAGACCACCAGCGTCGAAGGCAGACGCTGACGTGGAAGGTGCACCCGTACCGTGGTAATGGTTGCTGGGACGAAAGAGAAGGATCTATGATTGGTCAAACGTTTTCACACTACAGCATTCTTGAAAGACTCGGTGAGGGCGGCATGGGCGTGGTCTACCGCGCCCGTGACACCAAACTCGACCGGGATGTTGCGCTGAAGTTCCTGCCCCTGGAGCTGACAAAAGATTCGAGTGCGAGGGAACGTTTCATACACGAAGCCAAAGCCGCTTCTGCGCTGAGCCATCCCAACGTCTGCGCCATTCATGACATCCAGGATTATGAGCATCAAATGTTCATTGTTATGGATTTCGTTGACGGGCAGACGCTGCGCGAGAAGCAGGGTTCCATCAGCTTCAAGCAGGCGATCGACATCGGAATCCAAGTTGCCGATGGATTGGCCGCGGCGCACGAGAAGGGCATTGTCCATAGAGACATCAAGCCCGAGAACATCATGATCCGCAAGGACGGCATTGCTCAGGTTATGGATTTTGGTTTGGCAAAACTGAGGGGCAACGTAACCCGTCTCACGAAAGAGGGGAGCACGGTTGGAACCGCGGGGTACATGTCGCCCGAGCAGGTGCAAGGACAGGATACCGACCATCGTTCGGATATCTTCTCGTTCGGGGTGCTGCTCTACGAAATGCTCACGGGCCAGCTCCCATTCAAGGGTGTTCATGAGACTGCGGTAGCGTATGAAATTGTCAACGTCGATCCGGCTCCGATGTCATCGATCAAGCCCGAGATCGATCCCAACCTCGATGCGATCGTGCTCGAGTGTTTGGAAAAAGACCCGCGGGAGCGGACTCAGTCGATGGCGCAAGTTGCTCTTGACCTCAAGAAGTATAAGCGAGACACGAGCAGGCAACGAGCGAGTCGCGTCACGGCGGCTCGGCAGGTCCCGAAGCCTTCCGAAGAGCCCCACCCCGTCGAGAGTCCTAAGCCCCCGAAGAGGTTTCCTCTCCTGTGGGTCATCACATCTCTGTTCTTCTTCATCACCGCGATGACGCTGGGCACTCTGTATTTCAATCGCCCATCGCCAGACGTCAAAACTATCAAATCCTACCTTCTTCCCCCAGAGAGGCTATCGTTCGGCACGGCGTCGATTGGAATTGGCGAAGGTCATCTTGCACTCTCGCCGGACGGAAGCATGCTCGCATTCGTTGCCGCGGATTCGTTGGGCAAGACGCGCCTCATGGTGAGGGCACTGAATGCGCTCGACGCGAAGGAGCTTCCGGGAACGGAAGGGGCGACCTACCCCTTCTGGTCACCCGAGAGTCGCTACGTCGGATTCTTTCAATCCGGGAAGATGAAGAAGATTGAAGCGGCTGGTGGACCTCCTGTCACAATCTGTGATGCGATAGGCGGCCGTGGTGGGTCATGGAATCAGGAAGGTGTCATTATTTTCTCAAACATGGTGGATCCTATCTATCAAGTCCCCGCAGCGGGAGGCGCCGTCGCTGCCGTGACAAAGCTCGACACGAGCCGTAGCGAGAAGACCCATCGGTGGCCTCACTTCCTTCCTGATGGCAAGCATTTCCTCTATTTCTCGCGCACCACTTCAGGTGGCGTCGAGCGGGAAGAAGATGCTCTTTTCGTCGCTTCATTGGACGGAAAGGTCAACAAACGTTTGATGCATGCGAAGGGAAACGTGGAGTATGCATGCGGCCATCTGATTTATCTCCGCGAGAAGACCCTCATGGCACAGCCGTTTGATCTCGGCAGGCTCGAGACCTCTGGCGATGCGATTCCAATCGCAGAACCGGTCGGGTACGACATTGGATACAATCGCGCAGTCTTCTCGGTCTCGCAAAACGGCATGTTTGTTTTCCACGAAAGCACTGCACAATTGGGGTTTCAGCTCGAATGGTTTGACCGCACGGGCACGTCGTTAGGAAAGATCGGTGAACCTTCGGGGTATAACTACGCTGCTCTTTCTCCTGATGGAAAGAAAATGGTATTCGATCTTCTCGATTTTCAGTCAGGAAACATTGACGTTTGGATCTATGATATGGTGCGGGGACTCAAGAACCGATTTACATTCGACCCTTCTCAGGACATGTATGCGGTTTGGTCACCAGACGGCAGCCGCATCATTTTCGGCTCAAATCGAAGAGGTCATTTCGATCTCTTTCTGAAGGCATCAAGCGGCGCCGGTGCTGAAGAGATTCTCCTCGAATCCCCCGAGGACAAATTCCCATTTGATTGGTCCGCCGATGGAAGATTCGTCGTGTACGCCGAGCTTAAAGGGAAAGAGAACCTCTGGATTCTTCCGGTTGAAGGAGATCGAAAGCCGTTTGTATACCTTCGGACGGCTTTCAATGAGGATGTGCCTCAATTCTCCCCCGATGGACACTGGATTGCATATCAGTCCAATGAGTCCGGGAACTGGGAGCTATACGTGCGCCCATTCATCGGTGCAGATGGACGACCGGCGGCTGGTCAAACCGGAAAATGGCAGGTGTCGACAAATGGCGTCGCCCTCGATTCTCCCCCCAAATGGAATCGGAATGGAAAAGAGCTGTTCTATTTGTCGAGCGACAATGGCCTGATGGCAGCGGAAATCATGGTCAACGGCGCGACGTTCGATGTGGGCGCCGTACGGCCACTCTTTGAATTGAAAGGAATAGGGCTCGTCAATTTCGCGGCTGTTAGTGCGGATGGGCAGAAGTTTCTCTTGGGGATTCAGGTCGGCGCGCAGTCGGTGCCGCCGCTCACGCTCGTTACAAACTGGGATGCCGGGCTGAAGAAGAAATGAAGGCGAAATGGAGATACTACGCGCGGGGCAGACTCTCTCGACTCTTGCCGGCGTGTCGGATAGATTGAAGCAGGTATATAAAGCGGACCTGCGGTCGGGAGATTGTCTGATCGTGCAGACTCGTAATTCATTATACAAGATGGAAGTGATCGGGGATGGATGGTTCGAGATCACCGGAGGGTGGTTCGACCGCAAAGGAACATCACCCATGCGAGTGCGCATCAATGGTTGCACGTGGGGAGGCAGGGCGATCAAGCCGAACGTTGCGGCGGCGTGCGGCTTGTGTTTGGAGTTCGGGAATCGAGTGGTGACAAGTCCCATTCAACAGATATTTGTCTTGTCCGGCGGCAGCTGGAACTAATTGACGAAAGACTGGCTATGATAGGCAAGACGATTTCGCATTACAGAATTCTCGAGAAGCTCGGCGAGGGTGGTATGGGTGTCGTGTACAAGGCCGAGGACACGAAGCTCAAGCGCACCGTTGCCCTCAAGTTCCTCCCCACCGGACTGGAAGCAAATGAGCCGGAGCGGGCCCGCCTCCTGCAGGAAGCCCAGGCGGCGTCGGCCCTGAACCACCCCAACATCTGCGCCATCCACACGCTGGGAGAGCATAAAGGACAACAGTTCATTGACATGGAGTTTGTGGACGGCGTGACCTTGCGTCAGAAGATTCGTGCTGATGGAGGCGACGGTCCCTCGCCCTTGCGGATTGATGACATAATTGCTTATGCCATTCAGATCGGTGAAGCGCTCCAGGAAGCCCACAGCCATGACATCGTCCACCGTGACATCAAGACCGCTAATATCATGGTCAATACCAAAGACCAGGTCAAAGTGATGGACTTTGGACTGGCCAAGCTGAAAGGTTCACTCAAACTCACGAAGACTTCATCCACGATCGGTACACTCGCCTACATGTCACCCGAACAGATACAAGGCAAGGAAGTTGATCCTCGCTCCGACATCTTTTCCTTCGGCATTGTTCTATTTGAGATGCTCGCTGGGAGGACTCCTTTCTCCGGTGAGCATGAGGCAGCGATGATGTATTCAATCCTCAACGAGGAACCTGAATCAGTTCTGAAATACCGACCCGAGCTATCCTCTGAGTTCATCCATATCCTCAATCGGGCTTTAGAAAAGGAGCCGCAGGAGAGGTATCAATCAATCCAGGAAATGCTGATCGATTTGAGAAGAGCCAAGAAGGAATCAACCAAAGTCTCAAGAAGATCACTCGCCGATATTCCCGCATTACCAGAAGAGAGGAAAGCTCCTGAGGAGGTTCTCAAGACTCCACCCCCACCCGTGAGAGCGACTTCACACAAGAGGTTGATTCTTGGAGTATCGGCAATCCTTATCTTCAGTATCGTTGTTGCATCCCTTTTCATATTCAAGAAACAACCGACCAAGCCGGCGTTAGCCACCCACAGGCAGATTACCTTCACTGGCAAGGTTGGTCTTACGTCTATTTCTCCAGATGGTAACTTCGTCGCTTATACTTCACAAGTATCTCCGACTGAAACGAAGATGTTTGTCCAGGATCTGACTGGCGGTCAACCCCTTGAGATATTCGAAGCTAAGTATTCTAGGTCTTTTGATGAGATACGCTGGTCTCCTGATGGTTCTGAAATCTTGATTTCTGCTTGGAGCGATTCAGCTGCTGGAACATACATCGTTCCTCGACTCGGTGGGACACCCCGAAAAATGTTGGACCTCAATTGGGCCTGTTGGTCTCCAGATGGTCGTCATCTAGCTCTCAATAGGGCCATGTCGAAGAAGCGCATTTGGTTTACGAACAAGATAACCGGTGACACAACTTCAATTTCCTTGAAGGGGAACTTTGAATGGCTGTATGAGGTGGATTGGTCGTCTGCTGGGAATCTATTGTTGTATCGCACGAAAGGGCAGAAGCGACATACGATTTGGACAATCACAACTGACGGAAGTCAACAATCTGAAGTCGTAGAGGATAGCGTTCGCCTTTTCTCACCCCGCTTTTCCTCAAAGGGGGATGCCATCTATTATTTGCGTTCGCAGGGACAAACCAAAGACTTAATGAAAGTCAAAATTGACGCTACGAGCGGGAAGACCAAGAGCTCGCCCGTAGTTATTTATAACGGATTACAGGTCGGTGATTTCTTTTCCATCACGAAGGATAACAGACGCCTGTTTTATACGCGGGAGCAACGTTATTCCAACTTATGGTCGGCAAGTTATGAGACTGGACAGATAAAGATAAAACAGCTCACCGAAGGTAGCTCAAACGTTTTCGATCCCAGTATTTCGCCTAATGGGGAGAAGATTGCTTTCAGTATGGGAAACAGCCTGGAGGCAAATGTCTTTGTTATGCCGATAGAGGGCGGCAAAATGGAGCAGTTAACCTTCTTCAATTCCTACAATGACGGACCGGTCTGGTCTCCGGATGGGAAGGAGATCGCCTTTGGCTCTCGGCAGGGTGGTGTTCCTCATGTGTGGACGGTGAACTCGAATGGTGGGAGCCCTCGTCCGTTTAGGAAAAGTGAATTGAGCGGAGATACCTTTGTCCTTGCCTGGGCCCCTTGTTCTCAGATTCTTTATCAAAGGCCGGGGAATCGGAACTATCATTTTCTAGATCCAGAGACAGAAGTGGAGAGGCCTTTGGTAAGAAACGATTCCGTCGGCTGGATGTTTGATCCAGTATATTCACCAGACTGTAAGAAAGTAGTTGTATTTTGGAATCGCAGAATACCGCCAAAGCCCGGGGTTTGGCTTATCTCACTTGTCGACTCTTCACAGATATGCTTGGAGTCTGGAAGATTCTTCGCGCTCCCGTTAGGGTGGTCTTCCGATTGTAATTGGGTTTATGCTGGTAAGACACTGGGAAGCGAGACGGAGATAGTGATGTTGCCCGCGGAAGGCAATAAGCCCAAGAGACTCATAACATTGCCATTGCCGTTTGAGAGAATTGGTATCAGCATGCATCCAAATGGAAAGAGGTTTGCCTATGTACTGAGCGAAGCCCAATCGGATGCCTGGCTGATGGAGAATTTTGATCCTGAGGTGAAATGAGGGATGATCGGCAAGACTATATCGCATTACACGATTCTGGAAAAGCTCGGCGAGGGCGGGATGGGGATCGTCTATCGTGCGCAGGATACGACGCTTGATCGCGTTGTGGCCTTGAAGTTCCTATCGCAGCACCTGACGAGCGATCCAACCGAGAAGGAACGCTTTTACCTAGAAGCGAAAGCGGCCTCTGCATTGAATCATCCCAACATCACCACCATCTATGAAATCCAGGATCATGACAATCAGCTCTTCATCGCGATGGAGTTCGTCGAAGGGCAAACACTCAAGGAGCTCATAGAGCAAGAACCCCTCCCGATGAAGAGAGTTCTCGATATCGCCGTCCAAGTATGTGAGGGACTCGCTGCCGCACACGAGAAGGGGATCGTGCACCGGGACATCAAGAGCGAGAACATTATGCTGAGCCCCAAGGGGCAGGCGAAAATCATGGACTTCGGGCTCGCGAAGGTGAGAGGAACGACAAAGCTCACGCAAGCGGGCTCGACGCTCGGGACGGCTGCGTACATGTCTCCCGAACAGGCTCGAGGGGAGGAGGTTGACCAAAGAAGCGATATCTTCTCCTTTGGAGTTGTTCTGTATGAGCTTTTGACCGGACAACTACCTTTCAAAGGAGAACATCAAGCCGCCATAGCCTATTCCATCATGAACGAAGAGCCACAACCGGTGGTCAGATACAACAATAAAGTCTCAGTTGATTTGGAAAGAATAGTCTTCAAAGCGCTAGCTAAAGACAAAGAAGAGAGATATCAGCACATAGATGACCTCTTGGCGGATTTGAGAAGGGAAAGAAAGAGTCTGGAATATGTAAAGACGACCACGCTGGCTCAGCCCGTGGAGACACAAAAGCCGCTCAAAAAGAGAATGATACCCTTGGTTTTGGCTGGACTGGCAGTTCTCATTCTGATTGTAGGATACTTTGCTTTATTCAATAAGAAGGAGCCGGAATCCGGAAGAAAGATGCTGGCGGTCTTGCCCTTTGAAAATCTAGGAGCACCGGAGCAGGAATATTTTGCCGCTGGGATCACCGATGAGATAACGACTCATCTGGCCAAAGTCAGCGGCTTGGGGGTTATCTCCCGCACCAGCGTTCTCCAATACAAAGACACCAAGAAAACTGTTCAGCAAATAGGCAAGGAATTGGGGGTGCAGTATGTCTTGGAAGGGACAATTCTTTGGGATAAGTCTGAAGTCACTAATCGGGTAAGGATAAATCCTCAGCTCATCAGAGTCAAAGACGGTACTCATGTTTGGGCCGAGACCTACAACCGCGTTCTGGAGCAGATCTTTGCCCTTCAATCTGACATAGCAGAGAAGGTGGCTTCTGCATTGAGCATCACACTGGTAGAGGCTGAACATCGCTACATAGCAGCCAAGCCGACGGAGAACCTTGAGGCTTACGAATACTACCTGCGCGGTAAAGAATACTGGAATAGGAGTAGCGGAGAGAAAGATATCCGTATAGCCATAGAGATGTATGAGAAGGCGGTGGAGTTAGATCCGACCTTTGCGCTGGCCTATGCCAGTCTTTCACAGACTCATTCGTGGATGTATTGGTTCTATGTCGACCGGACTGACGAGCGCCTGAATAGAGCCAAAGAATCTGTGGACAAAGCCTTAAAGCTGAAGCCGGATTTACCTGAGGCCCATCTGGCTCTCGGTGTCTATTACTACTGGGGAAGCTGGGACTATGACCGCGCCTTAGAACAGTTTGCCCTTGCCCAGAAAGGTCAGCCGAACAACAGTGATCTCATGAAATCTATCGGTTTTGTTCAAAGGCGTCAGGGCAAATTTGAGCAGGCGGTGACCAATCTCAAGCAGGCGGCTGAGCTTGACCCGCGCTACTACAATTTGCCAGAAGAAATTTCGAACACCTATCGAAATTTGCGCAAGTACGCCGAGGCGGAGTACTACATTGACCTAGCCATCACTCTGGCGCCTGATATTCCATCGGTCTATAGTGAAAAGTCGTGGCTGTACCTACTCTCGGAGGGTGACACAAGAAAAGCGCGGAAAGTTCTCCAGGAGGGGGCCGGAAAAGCCGACGCGTCGAGATTTGTGCCTGATTTGGCTTGGTTGGATGTTCTCGATGGCGAGTATCAGACTGCATTGGACCGACTTACTGAGTCGACTATTGTCATAGACGCGTATGACGCGATTTCTTCGGATGGCGCAACACTATACTTTTTGACTAAAGCCAGAATATATGATTTGCTAAACCGACCACAGCCAAAACTGGCCAACTACGACTCCGCTCGAATCGTCATGGAAAACAAGGTACAATCAAAGCCGAGCGAGGCAGCCTTCCACAGTCAACTCGGTATCGCTTATGCCGGGCTTGGGCGCAAGGAAGAGGCAATCCGGGAAGGGAAAAAGGCGGTGGAATTGCTCCCTGTATCCAAGGATGCACTCGATGCTCCTGACTACATTCAGAATCTGGCACAGATATATGTTATGGTCGGTGAATACGACTCTGCCATAGATCGGCTTGAGTATCTTTTGTCTATTCCCTCGTGGAATGTCTCAATTCCGTATCTTCGTATCGACCCAACCTGGGCGCCTCTGCGCAACCACCCTCGTTTTCAGAAGCTGCTAGCTGGAGGAAAGAAGACCTAAGTATGATTGGAAGCACCGTCTCTCACTATAGAATACTCGAGAAGCTCGGCGAGGGGGGCATGGGCGTCGTCTACAAGGCCCACGACATTGACCTCGACAGGTTCGTTGCGATCAAAGGGCTCCCCGAGCACCGTCATGAGCAGGACGTTGAGTATGAGCGCTTCATGCGGGAGGCACGGGCCGCTTCCGCTCTCAACCACCCCAACGTATGCACGATATACGATTTTCTGAAAGTGGAGGGGAAGCAGTATATCGTCATGGAGTATGTCGAAGGAGTGACGCTCCGAGAGAAACTGGCAGATGCGATGCATGGCAGGCTTCTACCGACGCCCGAAGCCATTTCGTACTCCATCCAAATCGCCGAGGCGCTTGAGGAGGCGCACGAACACGGGATCGTCCACCGCGACGTGAAACCAGCGAATATCATGATCACCGCGAAGAACCAGGCGAAGATCATGGACTTCGGTCTCGCGAAGTTGAAGGGCGCGATGAAGCTCACCCGCACAGACTCGACGCTCGGAACCCTTGCCTATATGTCGCCTGAACAGCTGCAGGGCGGCGATGTCGACCCCCGGAGCGACCTCTTCTCATTGGGCGTCGTCCTGTACGAGATGCTCACCGGTTGCTTGCCGTTTCGGGGGGAACATGAAGCGGCGCTCATGTACTCGATTGTCAACGAAGAGCCTCAGCCGCTTCAGGAACATCTTCCGGATGCATCACCGGAATTGGCGCGGATCATTGATCGTCTGTTGCAGAAGAATCCCGATCGGAGATACCAAACGGCCCGCGACGTTGCGGACAACTTGCGTCAGCTCGCAAAAGCATGGCAGGAACGCCCTCAGCATGGTTCGAGTGACGAAGAAGGGCGGGCGGAGAAACGATCGGCGGCCGTTGCCGGTCACGCGTGGCAGAAGAGACGGATTTGGATAGGCGCGGCGGGCCTGGTTATCGCGGTGTTGATACTGACGTTTCTCGTGCTGCCCCGGGTTACCGACATCAAGCTCAATCCAAATAGGACCCTTCGTACACTGCAGATTCCCTACGCGATTATCAAGAATCCTGCGTTATCCAAGGATGGAAACTGGCTCGCCTACTCCGCGGCAGATGAGGACTTACGCTGGGATGTCTATATGCTCAACATTGCAACCGGGGAATCCTTTCGGGTCACGAGCGAGAAGAATGTCACCATATTCGGCGTGGATATTTCGCCCGACATGAGCCAGATTGCGTATGGCTGCGAAAGGGCGGATTCGGTTCCTCAGGAAATAAGGTTGGTCTCATTTCATGGCGGAGTGAGCCGGGCACTGACTGACTATGGAATCCTTCCACACTGGAACCCGATGGGCGAACGGATCGGCTACGTTCATATCGGGGCCTCATTGAAGTTCGAGATTTGGGGCGTAAATCCCGATGGTACCGACAACCGGCTCGAATTCGCGGACAGCCTCATGAAGATTCGATCGGGTAGGCCGTTGGCGTTTTGCTGGTCTCCAAATGGAGAATCGATAGCATGGGTTCGCAACTTCCCTCAGGGCTACGGGGAGGTGATGGTTCATGATCTCAAGCGGGGCGATGACCGGCAATTGACCTCCGAGAGCAAGATTGTAGAGGACCTCATTTGGACGTCGAACGACCGGATCATCTTTCCGATGAACAAATCGGGAAACATGGACTTGTGGGTGATGAGTTCGGGAGGAAAAGGGCCCCATCAGATCACTCAGGGGGCAATTCCGATGGCGTACGTAACGGCCTCGACTGATTGCGGAAGGCTCGTGTATGACCAAAGCGAGATCATCCAGTACCTTTGGACCGCGGATCTGAATGGCAAGAACGAGAGACAGGTCACGTTTGATGACGTTCGGGTTGAGTACGCGGCGTTTTCACCTGATAAGAAGAACCTTGCGGTGATTATGGGTGATGTGGACTGGTCGAAGCCCGACAGGCATCTCTACATCATGGACTCGTACGGCAAAAACCGGAGAAGATTGACCTCAGGTTCGCAGATTGTCGATTTCTGCCGTTGGTCCTTCGATGGAAACTGGCTCGCCTATTCGTCTCACGGAATACAGGAACCCCAGGACTCCGCGAATGTATACCTGATACGACCATTCGATCCTTCTGCTCCCAGATATATCGCCAAGGGACTCTTCATTGTCTGGATCGATTCAGAGAAGTTCATCATACCATCTACTTTTCGGAAGACTTATCAATACTCCGTCCGAGGAGATCAGCCGCAACAAATAATGTGCGAGGATTCAACCGGAGCAATCCGGATGCCTGGCAAGAACTATCTCATTGTAGCCGATCGTCGGAATGGTCGCGAAGGTCTCTGGACAGTGCCAATCGACGCGCGCGGAAAAGTGGCCGGCAACCGGAGAAAGCTGGGACCGGGGGAGTTGTTTGTCGTACACGCTCCGGACTTGAGCTATGTCTTATACGAAAAAGCGGGTGAGATATGGAAGATGGCTCTTTCGAACGGGAAGACCGAACTCGTGGGCCATCTAAGTCCGGGAAACCGCGCAATCGTAGATATTAGTGCGGATGGAAGAGCAATCCTCCTCATCAAGGGGTATCCTCGATCGAGGTTTGTAATGGTCGAGAATCTGTTTCAGTGAGCAATGCGGGAGAGCCTTCGGTGATCGGTAAAACGATTTCGCATTATCGCATCCTCGAGAAGCTCGGCGAGGGCGGCATGGGCATCATCTACAAGGCCGAGGACACGAAGCTCAAGCGCATGGTTGCGCTCAAGTTCCTGCCGCCGGAGCTCACGCGCGATCCGGAGGCCAAGGAGCGCTTCATCCAGGAAGCGCAGGCGGCTTCGGCCCTCGATCACCCCAATATATGCAATATCCATGAAATCGACGAGACGAGCGAGGGTCAGCTCTTCATTTGCATGGCGTGCTACGGGGGGGAAACGCTGAAGGAAAGGATCGCGCGCGGGCCGCTCGGGATTGACGAGGCGGCTCGAATCGCCATGCAGATCGGCGAAGGTCTCGCCAAGGCGCACGCCGCGGGGATCGTTCATCGCGACATGAAGCCTGCGAACGTCATGATCACGAGCGAAGGGGTCGCGAAGATTCTCGACTTCGGTCTCGCGAAGCTCTCGGGACGGACGCGGCATACGAAGGCCGGAACCACGCTCGGCACCGTTGCCTATATGTCCCCCGAGCAGGCGCGGGGAGCCGCCGTGGATTTTCGGACGGATATCTGGTCATTCGGGGTGATCCTTTATGAGATGCTCGCGGGGGCGCCCCCCTTCCGCGGCGAATACGACCAGGCAGTGATATATTCGATTCTGAACGATGAGCCTCGATCCATAACGAGCATTCGCCCGGATGCGCCGGGTTCGATCGGAGGCATCATAGAAAAATGTCTCGAGAAGGATCCGGAAGACCGTTACGGTTCGGTTGAAGAGTTCACAAAGGACATCGAGCAGCTTGAGGGCGCCTGGCGCCCGATATCCCCGAGGAATGCAATGGAGAAATCGAAAGAGCTTCCATCGATCGCCGTTCTCCCGTTCAGGGACATGAGCGCCGCGCGCGACCAGGACTATTTCTGCGAGGGGATCGCCGAGGAGCTCATCAACGGTCTCGCCCAGATCGCGGGGCTGCGCGTCGCCGCCCGCACGTCGGCGTTCCAGTTCAAGGACAAGGACCTCGACGTCCGGCGGGTCGGCAAGGAGCTCGGCGTCGCATCGGTTCTCGAGGGGAGCGTACGCAAGGCGGGGACGCGGCTCCGCATCACGGCGCAGCTCATCAATGTCGCCGACGGGTACCATCTGTGGTCGGAGAAGTACGACCGCGACCTCGAGGACATCTTTGCCATACAGGACGAGATATCGCTCGCGATCGTCGAAAAGCTCCGGGGCAAGCTTCTCAAGGAAGAGAAATCCAAGCTCGTCAAGCGGCGCACCGAGGACGAGGAGGCCTACAACCTCTATCTCAAGGGCAGGTACTACTGGAACAGGCGCCACGAAGGCGGCATTCAGAAGGCGATCGAGCTTTTTCAGCAAGCGGTCGAGAAGGACCCGCTCTGTGCTCCCGGATACGTCGGCATAGCGGATTGCTATAACGTTTCCGCTATCCTGGCCTTCATGGATCCACGAATCGCTTACGCGAAGTCAAAAGAAGCCGTCGCGAAGGCGCTCGAAATCGACGATGACCTTGCGGAGGCCCACGCGTCGCTGGGCTGGATCAAGACCTTCTACGACTGGGACTGGGCCGGCGCGGAGGCGGAGTTCTTGAGGGCGTTCGAGCTCAATTCGAACTATGCGACCGCGCATTATTTCTACAGCTTGTACCTCGGTGTCATGGGGAGGCATGACGAGTCCCTCGCCGAGTCTTCCCGCGCTCTCGAGCTCGACCCCATCGATCTCGTCTTCAATTCAGTTCAAGCTGTCACGCTTGTCTGGGGCCGCCGCTTCGACGCCGCGATCGAGCAGGTTCAGAAGACGCTCGACATGGATCCCAATTTCTATCTCGCGAATCTTTACGGCGGGTTCGCATTCGCCGAGAAAGCGATGTGGCAGGAGGCCCTCGGGGCTTTCACAAGGGCTTCGGAGGTCTCGCCGGGGAATCCGCTCGTCATGGGCTTCATCGGTTGGGCCCTGGCCGCCTCGGGGCGCAAGAAAGATGCGCTCGAGATGCTCGATCGATTGGAGGAGCTGTCGAAAACGAGGTTCGTGGGGTCGTATCACAAGGCTTTGGTCCATCTCGGACTCGAAGCGGACGACCGGGTGTTCGAGTGTCTGGAGAGCGCCTTTGTCGAAAAGGAGTCGTGGCTCGCTATTACCCACACGTTTCCCATATTGGACGATGTTCGATCTGATCCAAGATTCATCGCGATCATGCGCAGGATGGGCTTGCAGAAATGATCGGTAGAACGATCTCACACTACAAGATCCTCGAGAAGCTCGGCGAGGGCGGGATGGGGGTCGTGTATCGCGCCGAGGACACGAAGCTCGGCCGGGCGGTCGCGATCAAGTTGCTCCCGCAGCATCTCGGCGGCGACGATGAAGCGAAGAGACGATTCATCCAAGAGGCGAAGGCTGCCTCTGCTCTCGACCATCCCAACATCTGCACGATTCATGAAATAGACGAGACGAAGGATGGACAGATCTTCATGGTCATGGCCCTGTGCGAGGGTCACACGGTGAGAGAGACGCTCGCGCGAGGACCGCTCGATCTCGCTCGTGCCGTCGATATCGCGATTGGCGTGGCGCGCGGTCTCGAGCGGGCTCACGAACGGGGCATCATCCACCGCGATATCAAGCCGGCCAACATCATGGTTACAAGCGACGGCGTCGTGAAGATCATGGACTTCGGGATCGCCAAGCTCGCCGGAGAGACGACGATCACGAGGGCGGGATCATCGATCGGCACCGCCGCGTACATGTCTCCAGAACAGGCAAGCTGCGGGGCCGTCGACCATCGCACCGACATCTGGTCGCTCGGCGTCCTTCTCTACGAGATGCTTACGGGACAAAGGCCCTTCGGCGGCGAATTCGACCAGGCGGTGATCTATGCAATCATGCACGAAGAGCCGAAGCCGCCGACTGCTCTTCGGCGAGACGTCCCCGCCGAGATCGAGCGCGTCGCGATGAAGGCGATGGCAAAATCTCCCGCGGAGCGATATCGAAACGCCAGAGAGATGCGTGCGGCCCTCGAATCATGCGCGCGATCCATCGCCGCCGGTGCTGACAGCGCCTCGTCGGCGACCGGGACGGAGCTGCGGCGGATTCCGTCAATCGCCGTCCTTCCCTTCAAGGACATGAGTCCCCAACAGGACCAGGAGTACTTCTGCGAAGGAATCGCCGAGGAGCTCCTGAACGCACTCGTCCAGATCGAGGGATTGCGGGTGGCGGCGCGAACCTCGAGCGAGCAATTCAAGGGCAAGGGAATGGATGTGCGGGCGATAGGCAGAGAGCTCTGTGTCCAAAGCGTCCTCGAAGGAAGCGTGAGA
>Ga0315286_10002024_pt1 | contig 18713 bp, 17 predicted proteins | sample YL17G10_0_MG_FD_205038 | JGI IMG/M metagenome (GOLD analysis project Ga0315286, IMG submission 205038) | Sediment microbial communities from Yellowstone Lake, YNP, Wyoming, USA - YL17G10_0 | ecosystem: Environmental > Aquatic > Freshwater > Lake > Sediment | place: USA: Wyoming | collected... | reverse complement strand
CTGGAAAAATTGGTGAAAAAACATGGTTTGCATTTGCGCCCTGGGGTGATTGAGGATTCCCAACTTCTGCTCCGTGACGTTGGTATTAGGCTCCATTTGCAATTGGCTTTAAGTAGAAGCTATGACCAAGAGGCTATTGAGCGATACGCAGACAAATACCCAGAGTTAAAAGAATGTTTAAAAGAGGTTACTAAAGTGGTTGTGGACCGGTTTATGGTGGAAGAGGTATTACCAACGCTGCCAACACAGGTCGCTAATTCTGTTGTGAAGCTACAGCCAGTGGAAAGATTGGCAGAGACACCCCTGAAAAAGCCGGGATGTAGGTATTGTGGCGGTGTACTACGGAAAACCGGGGAATGTTCTCGTTGCGGGCTAAAACCTTAGCTTTTCTGACCCGAAGAGATAGTATGAGTTGTGAAATACTTGCTAACGTGCGAGGGATAAGCTAATGGAAAAAGTTGTTAACATCGGAAAAGCCCCGGATGTCTTTTGTAAGATCAAATTCACAGATGATCGGCTATCAATTACGGGCGTTATAGGTCCAAAAAAAAATGGCGATTGTATCAGTTGCGGACAAGTTCTTGACTCGGTAGGAGCTATCGAAGAATTTGCGGCAGGTTGGAATGCCGATCTTTTGAAAAGGTTTTTAGAGGTTTGGGAAAGGTGGCATTTAAACGACATGCGGACAGGAACCATAGCACAAGAGGAAGCGATAAGAGCCATGCCAAAGTCAGGAGCTTACAACTATAGCGATGCCTGCGCATTCCTTAAGGACCGAGGACTACTCGAGGACAACGGATATGTATATGGCACAGCCTGGCTTAAAGAAAAAGTTCCGGGCGATGTTATGGAATTTTTAGCGGCGTTACCCGACACAAAAATAACACCGGATTGGATTTAATCATGGACCAAAAACTAGATATAAAGAGGCTGGTATCAATTGCCAGTGAAAAAAATTCTCGCGCATATGGTCGCGTGGTCAGGTGGAAGGTGCCGGACATGAGAGGGCTGAGAGGCGACCTTTATGCGTCCCTGCATACTGATTATGGCGTCCCGTTCATCCAGCTTTTGAGCGATCAAAAAACGCCTTGCACAGGATCGCTGATAAACCTCGGTAGGGGTTATAAGCTATGACATACAAGGGTGGTTTTCCCAGATTTTCTATAGAAAAACCGTTCCCGGTTTTCTGGCCGTCTGGAAAAGAACTGCTTGAGCAGCGACAAGCCTCTGGTGATTACGAGGCCGAGCTTAAGCTGAATGAGCACCGTGGGTTTATCACAATTGATGATAAGGGTGAGCCAACTTTTTTCTCGTATCGGCACGACAACCCTATCAAACTTAGGGGGCCCGCTCTTGACCACCTAAAGGCCATGGACCTACCGCCTGGGTCTGTTTTTGATGGTGGTCACTTTTCAAAGCTTACGGTGTCTAAAAATTCGCATCTTTGGATATTTGATGTCCTTGTTTTAGGCGGGGAGCAGGTGGTTTGGACCTGGGGGGAGCGACGAGCTTGGCTAGACGCCAATATAAAACCCGACCCTTTTATATGGGTTCCGCTCAAGACCGAAGACTTTGTCGGTGAGTTTCAACGAATGCTAAACGGCGATTCGTTACTGGTGAAACAAGCAGCACTGCGGTATGGTATACCATACGAGATGCTCGTTAAAGAAATAGAGGGATTGGTGTTGAAGCGGAAAAGCAGCAAACTGACTTTTCCATCTTCGAAGAAAGAGGTGTCGTCATATTTTAAGCTGCGTCTGGTGGACGCAAAGAGGTGAGACATGAAAGTACTAGCATTATCAAAGCGTAAGCTGTATAAAAGGAAAACAAGACCAAAAAACAAAAAGCCAGCTTGGTCGGACATGCATGATGCTATTTATCTACAGCTTAGGAAAATGCAATGAGCAAGATTGAAACATTAGCACATTTATTGGAAGAGGCGTCTTTAGCCTATTATGCTGGTCAACCGCTTATGTCTGATGACGAGTACGACGCCTTGTATGAGCAACTGGTGTCGGTGCAACCAGACCATCCGTTTCTAACCAAAGTCGGGGCGTTGTCTGCTGATGGAATTTGGCCGGAAGTAAAGCACGAATCGGTTATGGGTTCCCTTCTGAAGATTAAGACCGATGATGAGCTTAGATCATGGGCACAAAAATATACGTCTGGTGACCTGGTCTGGTCTGAAAAACTTGATGGCGTATCTATTAAACTGACCTATGAAAATGGTTTCTTCAAACGTGCGGTGACCAGGGGCAATGGTCTAGTTGGTCAGGACATATCACCAAATGTTTTCATTATGCAGGGGTTTCCGAAGCGAATTTCTATAAAAGAGCCTGTTCATGTCCGTGGTGAAATCCTGCTCCTCAACTCAGTCTGGCGGGAGCACTTTCAGGGCGAAAAGAACGCACGAAATTCAGCAGCTGGTACGGCGAGGCGCAAGTATGGCTCCGATAAATGTCGCCACTTGCAGATTTTTAGCTACGACGTTTCGATACCCTTTACAAACAAGACAGAGGTTTTTGCATTCTTAAAACAAGAGGGTTTCCAGGTAGCAAACTTCGGACATGGAACCGTATCCGATATCGCCGCCATTCATCAGAAGTATGCTGGGTCTGTGCGTCAAAGCCTTGACTACGACATTGATGGGCTGGTGGTGGAGGAAAACAATCTAGAAAATGCGAAACGACTAGGCATGGTGGATAATCGCCCAAGAGCGGCAAGGGCCTTTAAATTCGTTTCCCAGGGTGCCTTCACGGTGCTAGAGGGAATTGCGTGGCAGGTTGGCAGAACGGGGGTTGTTACACCTGTTGGTCTAGTCAAACCGGTGGATATTGGCGGTGTTACCATATCAAACGTAACATTATGCAATATGGACTTTATAAGCACCATGGGGATAGGAATTGGGTCACAACTCAAGGTTGTTAGGAGTAACGATGTTATCCCTAAGGTAGTCACCTGTTTAACCACGGGCTCTACTGTCCAGAAACCCACGCATTGCCCAGAGTGCGAGGCTCCGCTGGTTGAGCGTGTCATCAAAAAGTCTAAGGCTGGATTGACCCAACCTGCGTGTGAGAACCCGGACTGCTCTGGTCGGTCCTTAAAGGGCTTCATGCATTTTTTGCGCGTGTTTGAGGTTAAGGGTCTGGGAGATGTGTTGGTGGAACGCCTCATTGAGGAGGGGCTCCTGCAGTCGATACCGGACCTTTTCAAGCTCAACCCGACCGAGATAGGGCAGTTAGACGGGATGAGCGAAAAACTTGCCTTTAAATACGTTGGCGACTTAATGCGTAAGACCAAAGAGGCTACTCTTTCAAAGTTTATAGCAAGCCTTGGTATTCGCGGGTTTGGAGAAGGGTTGGCTGAAATCGTCGCTGCCGAAATACCAACTCTTGATGGTGTCAGAGGGGCAACAGAGGAAGAACTAGGAGCCATAAACCGGATAGGCCCAGAATTTGCGCGGTATGCTGTGGATGGTCTGCGTGAAAAAGCCGGTCTCATTGATGTCCTACTGTCACATATCAAGATTGTGGAACCGAAAGGCCCGACAGGAAACAAGCTTGTCGGTGTATCGTTTTGTTTCACTGGTTTCCGCGATAAGGAGCTTCAGACCGCCATCGAAAATGAGGGTGGTAAGGTGGTGTCAGGGGTATCTAGTAAAACAACCTATTTAGTTACCGCTGAAGAGGACTCAACAAGCACCAAGGCACAGAAAGCAAAGCAACTTGGTGTGAAGATACTTAGCAGGGAGGACTGTTTCAGAATCGCTATCACTTTGCTGTAATGTCTCCAGGGGCGTTACCTTAGGAAAAGCATCTTGACAAAATCCCCTGAACATGTTATAACGCATTTTGCTAGGCCCAATGTGAGCCAGCGAATGAATAACATGTCTTGGGAGACTTATGAAAGAGTTGCAATCTATTTTTCTGCGTTCCGCTATATCCGAAGCAGTTGATTTTACTCACAGGAACATTGTCGCAGACAGTAAAACGGTTTCCGGTCAATCACCGGCTCCAGGCACATTGTTATCATTGCTGCTTGCTTCTCCTGCTTTAAAGGCCTACCCAAAAGAGTGGCACGATAGGTTTCTTAATTCCTTCGAACGCGGTGAAACTGAGATTCCACAAGTTAATGACCTTGGAATTTTCACAATTCAAGAAATTAATGGCTTTAAAGGTGTATATGCCTTTTTGCAAGACGCACAACATTGGAACTGGTGGGGTGTTATCACATCCACGCGCCCAAAGCGCGACGACCTCTGTGAAATGTCCACACTATCCCATAGCGGTGCTGTACAATTAGCTCTAAAGTATCATTGGCTACTGTCAGGTTATGAGCTTAATCATTGGTATGGTTTATTACCACATACCAAGCCAGTCAAACAAACCATGAAGAGACTTTGGGGTACCGATTTTGGGGGTACTTTAAATGCAACCATGTTTCAGCAGAAACTTTCTGCTGAACTCAATGTGTCACCATTTTGGTTAAACACTGCGTTGTGGGAAATGTCAAGGTTGTAACACTTTTGAAGTTCTGTTCATTTTCATTATCACTTTATAAAAATATGTGGTTCTTTCTCATGACCATTTTATATTTTCTATAGCACATATTTTTACTCCTTTCGGAGAAGCCGAGATGATGAATAGCGAACGGAAGAGCAAACTCCGAGCCTTGGCCCCCGTGGTTCGTAGGCTCGTAAAATCTTCACTTATCCACCAAGCATTTTCGCTTGAGAAGGTCATTGCCACCACCTTTGAGCCCACCGATGAATTTAGGGCTCTTATGCGTAATGTACCGCAGAATTACATCGAAAATGTGTACGATTCCTACCGGGCTCTAACTTACAAAGCCTGGGACATCGGCTATTCGAAGGGTCTACTAAAAGCAAAAGAGCTAGCGCATGTCGCTGGGCTAGAAGAGGGTGCCAGGGCAGAAGCGGTTAGCAAAGCCTGTCCGCTATCTCTGCCTATGATTCAAGACCTGGTTGCCAACTTTACTAGAGATGTCGATAAATATTTGGCGTCTATGCCGACAAAATCAGACGTTTATGCTCAGTTTGCTGTAGATGTAAACAGGGCGTACTTGGATGGTGTCTGTCAAAGTCTAGTGGTGCCAGCCGCACCAGAGCCAACAGCCGCACCAGAGCCAACAGCCGCACCAGAAACTCAAGAAGCGGAGGAAAAAGTGAAAAAGCAAGAAGCCCCGGTCGCGATAGACGATGCTGTAACCGAGACAGGCGACACCGACCATGAGGTGCATGCAGGCACAGTTGCATACCCTAAAGCAAAGCGAAAACTATCAGACAAAGAAGTGGAAGAACTAGATTATCTATTCTACGAGTTGAATAGGACAACCAGATATACTGAAGAGTGGGATGCCCTGGCCCCCAAAATTAACAAGCTGTTAGGTTATGAAGCCGTGGCGGTGACGGCGGCTACGGCTGATGATGTCGAACAGCACCTTACTGAATACGCTAAATTGTTGGGCAATCCACAAGCTGAAAACATCATGCGCTACTACCTGGGCCTCGGGCCCAAACAGGCAGTGGCCCATATCGCCCCCACCACCGTTGGTCCATATACGGTGGAGGAGCTGGCGCAAAAAGTGAGGGCGACCCTCAAAGATGGGGATACTGCTGCTGTCCTGATTGATTGCCTTGTTGCTGAGGCTTCACAACTCGGTGATGACGAGTTGGCAGACAAGCTTATAGCCGAACTTGAATTGGGCGAAAAGACTGGACTAGAATTAGTACAAGCCAGATTAGACAAAATGAGCCAGGAGCTTACAGCGGCTGTCGGAATCCCAGGTGACTTTGTCTTTACGGAATATGGTGATGACTATGGCCTGGTGTTTGCCTCCTCCCTGCCCGAAGGCCCTCAGGGTACCATGACAATGTCAGATCAAGGGGAAATTGAAGCACTGGCTAAGCTTGGCAAAACAGCTTGCCTAAAGGACATCAAGGCAGCGTCGCCCAAAGTAGGTGCATATCTTGGCGACCTGCTTACAGACATCCGCAACTCAAAAGTTGGTGTGGTAGAGGGCGCAAGGATGCTGAAAGCTGACTTGCTGGGCCTGGTAGAGAAGGTGTTTGGTTGTGACGGCTCTGCTTACCTAACGCATTTGAAAAAGCGGTAAACTGGATGAGGCCCCCCGCAAGTTTACAAGATTTCTTTTCTCGCCATGTCGGAGACTTTGCCATCTACGAGGTAGAGTTGGCTGACTCTCTGGGGCAGGTATTGGTAGACCATGGTGCAGACAAAGACCAGGGTGTTCTGTTATCAACAGACGAAGATAACCCCATAGCAAATATGAGCGAAGGGCTGGTTAAAGCCAGGATGTCTGGTAGAGTTCTTCAGCCACCAGGTGTCGAATGGCAGGAAAGCTTAGAAAAATGGTTTAAAGACAATGAGTTGGATGCGGTCTTCGATGAAGATGGCAGCGACAGCGTTATAAAATTCACAGTAGAAGTACCTGTGATGAAGTTTGAGCCCTCCCTTTTGGCTGGGAAAGAAGAGAAGGTTAACATAGGGACGGAACCAGCAGAAACCAAGGAAAACACCAAGGAAAAAGTTGAAGAGGCCACTCCAAAGGCAGAACCTGAGCCGGAGGAAGAAGGGGTTAGTGAAGAGGATATCAGTAAGGCCCTGGGCCTTTAAAAAGGTGGAAAAAATGAAAAGTCTAGTCAAAGAACTGCATGAGGCCATCCAAACGTGCCAATACGGGCTCAATGAGGTAATAGGGGAAGCCCTGGTAGAAGCTGGAATGGCTGATTTGGTTGAAAGCACACCAGCTGATATTTCAGCTAGGTATTGGCTTATGCAAGCTTTAACGCCCCTATCCAAGAACGAACTAAAGTCTATTGTTGATGGTTTCCTGGTACAGTTGATGAATGATGAGCAATGCAAGAAGATGGTCAGGTTTTTGCTTGTTCGTTTCCCCGAGTATTATAGAACGGAATTAAGCTCCCTTACCGACCCCACTCCAGACCCTGACGAGGTCAAAGACGCTCTTGATAAAGGCAAAAGATCTCACAATGAAGAAAAACTGAATAAGGAAGAGGCTAAACCCACAGCGGAGCCGCAAGACCTTACCCTCATGCCGGTGGAATAACCACCTCCCTATTGTAAAAAGCTAGAACCTTAATTATCTGCGACAACGTCTAAATAAGTAGGCTAGGACCTGTGTCTGTGAACATTCAAAAAGGGTGTCTATTCGAAGAGTGCGACAAAAAGACATACAGCAAGGGCTTTTGCAAATACCACTACAACCAGTATTACAAGGGGTGGCTGACCGAGCGCGGTGAAAAAACGGGGAGTTGGGCCGGTAGAATTGAGCGCTCTCGCTGTTTCCTATGTTATAAAACCCCAACCAAGCGGGGTTTTTGTGATAAACACTATAAATGGTTAAGTAAGGGTTTCTGTGATGTTGATGGGAAAATGCTCAAAACCCCACCGGTAGCTAACTCAAACAAGGGAAAAACTTGTAAATATGAGCAGTGTAAAGAGCCAGCCTTTAAAGTTAGGTTTTGCAAGAAACATTATGGTGCTTACAGAAGAGGCCGCATAAACAAGCATGGGGAACACACATCAAAAGAACTTAAAAACCGACAGTATGGGAAAGATTGGGAGTGTTTAGTGTGTAGGGTAAGAAACACTAAATTCGTTCTCGGTTTTTGCAAAGAACATTACGACCAATATCGAAAAGGATTTTACGACTTTTATGGCAGGCGTACACTGAAAAAGAAACGCATAAGCAAATACCCAGAAAATGCTGTTTGTTTGGTTGACGAATGCGGGAAAAGGCCAAGGGGTCGTGGGTTTTGTGGTAATCACTTGCCACAGTTTTTGGATGGTTATCTGACCAAACAAGGTTCATGGACTAAAAGGAAAGTGTTTTTACACGCCAACGTTGGTAAACAATGCCTCATTAAACCCTGCGGTAAATCAGCATGCTGCAAGGGGTATTGTCGTGTTCATTATAACAGACTGAGAGAGACCGGTGTTGCCTATGTGGACAAGCGGGATAATCCGCACCTCAAGAATGTTGGTAAGGTGTGCTCAACAAGCGGGTGTACTTCCCCGGCACACGCCAGGTCTATGTGCATAAAGCATTACAGCAGGTTTTTGAAGGGGTTACCAGAGCAAGACAATTACTTAAACAAGGGGCAAAAATGCTCTATAACGGATTGCGCAAGAGATGCATATTGTAGAACAATGTGTACAAGACATTACAGCCAGTACAGAACGAACAGTAAAAAAGACCAAGGAGCTGAATATCAAGAAAAGGAAGCCTCATGAAGCTAGCCGTGGTCACTATAACAGTAGGCGATGTCTATGAAGAAATAGCAACAATCACCCATCCCACCCTCAAGGCGTATGCAGAAAAAATAGGTGCCGAGTTTATTGTTTGGGGTGACCAAAGAGACCACACTTTACCACACTACCTGAAGATGGGTCTCAACAAGTTGCTGAGGGAGTACGACCGAGTCCTGTATATCGACACAGATATATTAGTAAGGCCAGATGCTCCAAACATTTTTGAAGAAACGCCAGAAGATCATATAGGCATATTCGAAGAAGGTCAGTTTATAGACCGCAGTTCTATGAAAGACTTTTTAACAGAGCATGGTATAGATGTTAACAAATGGAATGGCAAGTATTACAATACCGGGGTAATGGTCCTCTCGTCTGAGCATGCTAACGTCTTTTTGCCGCCAGTACATGAAAAAAACCATTTCAAAGAGCAGAGCTATATAAACTTATTGTTTGCCTTAATGAAGCCAAAAATCTACAATTTCCACTACAAGTGGAATAGAATGTATGCCTTGGATAGAATAACGGGGGAAGAGCGTTTCGATAGTTATTTCATGCACTATGCTGGCTTGTCAGAAATGATGCCAAAAGACGCCTTTCTCACGTTAATGAAAAACGATTGGGAAGAGTGGGGAAAAGGGAAGGAGCATGGGTATAAATATCAAAAGAATGTTGCCATTTTTGTCCAAGGCGGGTTGGGGGACCAGATTGCGGCGGAACCGGCAGTGCGGTGGGTAAAGAACCACTTGTATAAAGGTGATAACCTTCTTCTCATTTCTGACTGGCCAGAGCTTTTTGGTCACCTAGACATCACCATAAAGAAGGCTGGGGAAAAGTTTCAGGTGACTAAAGGGTTTGTGGAATTTCAGACACTGAGGTCTCCAGACCACGTATCATGGGAATACATGAGCCACCCGCTCTGTCACACTACTGATTTTGCATCCCTGCAGTTGGCAAGATGTACTCTTCCGGTGACACAAAAGCAGATATCCCTACCGCTTGACAAAAAGATAGTAGATAACATGAGGCCGTTGTTTGACAGGCGTACGGTTCTCTTGCACCCAGGACGCGGTTGGCCGTCAAAAACATTCCCGTCAGACGTATGGCAGAGCTGGCTAGACGCCCTGTTGGAAGTTGGTCTCAACGTAGTTTTGGTTGGAAAAGAATTGAACGACGAACAAGGAGTGGTCAGGTTTGATTGGGAGAAACCGGGCGTAACAAGCCTAATTAGTAAGCTTTCCATCGCAGAACTTATTGCAGCTGTTAGCCTTGCCCCGGTTCTCATATCAAACGATTCTGCCCCGATTCATATTGCTGGGGCTTTCGATAACTGGATTGGGGTGGTGGCTACCTGCAAGCGCCCAGACCACATTCTACCATATCGCGGAAATGGGGACCCATTTTATAAAGCGGAGGCTCTTGAAGAGTACAAGTTATATGAGCGGTATAATGCCCAGCCGACGCAGGTATATGGGGCTACCATAGATAAATGCACCGATGAACAAATTAGAGCGGCATGTCCCGGGGCGAAGAGGATTGTGGACTTCGTGTTTAAGGCGCTAACCAATGGCTGACTCGTTTCAATTCGGCCTCCGGAAAGCTGTTTGGACACTAGCAACAGACAATTACTTTCCGGAACTTTGCGACATATCGTTGCCTAACCATGCAGCTTTTGCTGAAAAAATAGGTGCTGAGTTTCACGTCATATCTGAACGGGCCTTTCCGGAGTGGTATGCTACATACGAAAAAGTGCAAATATTCGAGAGGGGGAAAGGATATGACTGGAATATACACATTGATGCTGATTTATTGGTGTCTCCTGACATGCCGGATCCTACGCTGAATAACCAGGGTCAGGTCGGGTGGTATTCAATATATGATGCCGCCCTCTATTTTAAAGCAGACAGATTTTTCTCCAGAGACGGTCGTAGAACTGGTATATGCAGCGCCTTTTTAGCAGTGCCATATCTTTGCCACGACATTTGGGAGCCATTTAGTTGTGGTTACGAGGAAGCTCTCAAAGGCATCAATAAGCCACACGGGATAGACGACTACTGTTTTTCTAGGAATTTTGCCAAGTATGGTTTGCGGGGCGACTGGGTTTGTTCTTCAGAACATGTGCACCACGTCGGTCTTGGTGGCAACACGAAAGATTTCGTCGCTTTAGAGAGGGCAAAAGATTGGCTCGCTAAGAAGTAGTGCGCTACACTATTTCTATCTCTTTTTCGGCTAACAATGTCTTTCCAGCCCCTAGCCTGCTAAAATCAACCACCTGGATTTTGACTTTGCCCAATGCTCTAGGCGTGAGCGTCATGTTATAAGAAATGGTTGCCACACGCGAGTTGCTAAGCACAACCCGATAGTGGTCCTGGAAGTGGTTTATAAAAACCCTTATTTGACTATTGATGGAGATGACATCCGGAACTGTAATTTCCGGAGGTAGGAATATCTCAAGATCTGGTTGTCCGACTAGACCACCGCCTGAACGAAATGTAGGCATGTCGCGAGACACGGCGAGAACGTCCTCAAACATCACGTCAAGAGTTGCTTCCGAATACCACATTTTTTCAACTGGGTCCCCTGGGACATCAACATCGGATAATGGTCCTATGGATACTCCAGCCTGTGGCAAAACAACGGCCCAGGTTTCGCCCTCTTCTGGCTTTCCTGTTATATAATGCCCGCCAGCCAAATTTCGCAGTTCGTTGAAAAGTAGAGAAAGAAGCCCGGATAGCTCATCCGCCTCCTCCATGTCTCTCGCTGCAGCTACTACAAGGAGCGGTATACGCCTGACGATAGGATAATATCCACTCCATCTGCCATCTTTGACAATGGCGTTGGCTATCTGACCTATGGTGTTCGGCACATTCTCGATGCCACCATCTGCTACCAGTATTGCTGGCAAAATGTTGCGCAGTTCATTAGCATACCTTGCTACTTGCAAGCGTCTTTGTGTAGGGTCCGTTTTTGGGTCAAACGATTTGCTGATATTGTAATTGATGAATTTTGGGGCCGTGGCCGCTAACAAGTCTCTATTGGCCCCGTTTTCTGAGAAAAAACTTTCCAGATACTGTTGAACTTTCAGTTTCGTTATGGTTTTAATCTTGTCGTTAGAAAATAGTCGCTTTGCTTGCTCGTTTGTTCTCGGGGTAGGCTTATCCACACCGGGTGGTAATCCGGCCATATTTTATACCCCAGAATAAAGATTTACGTTACTTGACGGTATGGTATCCATAAAGCCGATGTTTTTCTTCACTGCTGCTTCAGTATTTTTGGCAGTGCGGTTTGTGCGATGTTGGGCTTGCCTTTTAACGGTCGCAGAGCATCCTGCTACTACTTTCAATTCCGCTTCTGCCAACTTGGCCAGCTGGTAAACCTGAACGCGCCCGGCATAGGTGTCGAGACTTGCTTTGACGTGCTCCGCAATAACGCCTATAGCGTCACCCGAAAGTGCTGGACTGAACGGTGTCAGCTTGGTTCTATACATTAGGTAATGAGCTATTTCAGCCTTTAACTCATGGCGAAAGTGCTGCAGCAGATGGTTCGATAACACCGCTGCATTCCCGATTATTGCCGAACTGTTATCCGGCTGGATAGTTTTTAGAAAAGCTGCCAGGTCTTTGGCGTGAAGTGGCCCAAGCCTGCCTTCTTGGCCCCAGAACAGGTAGGTTCCCAACGGCCCCAGGTCCTTCATACCATCAGCAGAGCCTACTATTTGGTTGAGTTGTGAGTGGGCCAATCTCCGCATGTGATTTACAAATTCCAACTTGGCCTCATCTTCAGCAGCTCCGGCTTGGTCTTCGGAGGACTTTTTCCAACGGGCCACGGTTTGTCTCAGTCTTTCATCCTCATCCAGGCCGGACATCTGGGTATCTAGGTCCATATTACCGGCATTTGCCCAGTCCCTAAGAAGAACAGGCAATCCCTGGTCCTTTAGACGTTCCAGTACATCCATCATTTTTTCGTCGAATTTGTTGACTAGCTGCTTGTGCCACTGAATTTTTGGTATAATAAGTTCGTTATATGGTATAGAAAATGCTTCTCTTTGAGTGATAGAACTCTTTGTTCTAACCCCATGTGCTACATTGGCCTGTGATATTCTTCTAAACCCATGAATCCGGGCCAGCAGCGGGAACATTCTGTTATAGAAGACCCTGGTTGTAATGTTGTCGCGGAGAGCCGAAGCCCTTTCCATAAAGAAACTTCTGGCGGTTTCTTGGTTTGAATAAGTAGCGTCGCCTGAGTTGTGAACTACTACTCCGTTTGCGGTAAACGATGGGTCTTTCTCCATTTGTATGTCGTAAAGGTCTACTTCCTCAGGTAGTTTTTCGACACTCACCACCTCAGTATATTTGAACTTCCTATCAAATAATTCAACTACCTTGGCGTGCTCAGTTTTGGAGATCTGTTTGAATGCGCTAAGGAATTCATCATACTCACCGGCAGTGTAACTGCAATAGAGCAAACATTTCCATCGTTCTAATGCAACCCTACCAAATTTGTGAATGGTAACTTCTTCACCCTGGTCATTTCTGAACACCGACCCAACATTAACAACCTGCCTAACAAAACGTTCTTCAAGAACCCTATTAATGCCATTGGTTGGAATTCCATATTCTCTATTAGGAATTTCCGGGGCGGTTAATTCAGCAAATTTTCCGGACAATGAGTATCTAGCCAATTGGTTGTTGAGGTCAGTAGCGCCGCCACAGGTCACCCGAACTGTTCTATCACGCACCACACTATTGACACCATGGGTATTAAGAAGGATCTGGGTCTGCATCAATATTTTTTTGGAGAAGGAATAGATGGTTATCTCTTTACCATCTCGCTTTACACTGCCATCACCGTCAACATATGCTGCTAAGTAAGCAAGTTGCGATTGCTCATCGGCCTCAAGAATACTCCAGGGTACCTCTTTATTACGGCTTTGTCTTCCCGGTGCCTGGGTTAGTCCTAATTGGTTTAGATAACTGGTTATGCTCATACTCCATACTTCTAACGAGAAGGCTTGCTTCACATTGCGCCATATTGTACCGTGTTTATCTGCTCGCTCTCTGCCAGGTGCTTGTGTTCTAACTTCATAGATGGCAATCTTGACTGAGTCGCCAAATACTTTATGCAGTTTTGCTTTTACACCATTCAGGATGTCAATGTTGGTGTTTGACACTCTCAACCGGTATTTGTCGATATGCCCTTCAGAAACAATTATTCCGATGATATATGCTAGGTCCGGTGTCATTTGGACTGGCTTAACAACGCGCTCATTGAAGCTGTTAGCATATTTCTTTTTGGCGGGGGTGATTAAGTCCAACTCCAGGGGTGTTGACCTAACGCATTTTTCTTTGCTGAGGCACAGCCTGTCCCCAATTGCTAAGTCTTCTGCCCTTTTCCATACTAGGTCGTTGTTGTTTAATGCTAGTATTTGGTGCCCCGGTGTGCAACGAATGGTGTTGCCGTGGAAGGTGCCCACTTCCAAAGCCTCTCCGCGTCCACTATATAACCATCGCTTAGTGTTGTCTGTTCCTAAACGCCCAGTGGTGGTGAATTGCTGGACACTGCCCTCTTCCCCAAAGCTGTCAATACGAATAATCCCGTGTTCTCTGGTCGGAATTAGGGTATCACCGGTAAGGCATAGAAGGGCTTCATTAGCTCCCAAGGCTCTTAGCTTACCCTCGTTGAGCATAGTCCATTCATCGGCCCATTTATAGAAATCGTTCCCTTGTCTAATCTCGTTGGTGTCAACCCCGGTCCTGGTCACCACCACCGCCCCGTGCGGGTCTTCGTCTGCCATGGTCCAAAGACCCACCATGTTTGACATCTCTTCGGGCGATGGTTCCCAGGTTCCGTCTATTCCCATTTTAACATGCAGAATAGCTCTAGCACGTCGCCGTGCAGATATAACACTTGAATTTATTAATGCTTTTTCTAGGGCCCAGAAATTGATAATCCTTGTGAAAAGGGAGGTGCCAACATAGTCAAAGCTAAATCGTCTTCTTGCTAGGAATAGGGTGTTAACCGGATCAAGTTGAATACCACCTATAGAGGGACCCTGATTGTGCCCACCATACGGCGAACCACCGCTTAGCGAAATAGGGCCACCGCCGCTGCCACCGCCGCCGGATGCCTGCTTAATAGCTTGGATGAATGCCTCCGGCAGGATTTTTCTCGCATCAACATCTCTCGGGTCGTTGGACTCCACAAACTGACGCAGGGCTGGCGATGGTATTAAGTCTATTTTTGGGTCAAAGCCCTTTATGGGGATGGGGGTTACCCTAATCAACCCAGGGTCATGGGAAGCGAGGTCTACGATTAGCCCGTTTGATGGGTTAAAAATCATAGACGATGCGGTTCTGCCCATCACTAGAAATTCTCTTAGCAAATCCGGCATTGACGTTTCCGGATCAACAGAATGCATGCTGTTTAGGTAAACGTCTCTCATTTCGGGGTCGTCGATACCAAGTAAGTCAAAGTCCGACCAGATCGTTTCAGCCAAGAGATCCACAATAGTACCGGCGATGTGGTCCCTGTGATACATTAGCTTGAACATTTCGTTTAGACCGGAAGCGTCACGTGGAATCCAGTCTTCTATGACCGACCCTTCGTCTAGGCGGTCCCTTACTGGATTGAATTTCTCCACATTTGGGGAACTTGCCATGCCGCCAAAGCCTGCTCCCCCATCTGGTGACCCAAAGCCAAAGCCACCGAACCCACCGCCACCGCCACCACCTTGCCCCATGCCGCCACCACCCAACCCACTACCACCAAACCCTCCGTCACCACAGTCAGCCTTAACCAGCTTTCTTGGTTTTGAAACACCTTGTGTTTTTGGGGTCTGGACTACGAGTGTGCCATCTGCATGGAACCCAGGCGCTGGGTGAGAGTTGAAGTCATAAAACATCGGGGGCATCCTTAGACTGATTCAGCCAGAGCTGGTAGAACTACTTTGTGGGATTTGCAGAAATAGGCACTTCTTCCGCCCATGAGTGTAATGGGGTCTCCTGCTATACCGCAGATTGGGCAGGCCTGGTTTACTGCTACAGCAGTGCGCCTCACTTCTGCCAATAGCGGGTCGTGTCTATAGCTAGCTACAGAGCTGTCAATTGCGGCTAACCACTCTTCATCAGTCCCAAAATTTGCCTTTTGTTGCTCTAACTTAGCGCAGACAAACTTTATCTCCGACCGTCTAAGTCCAATGTCATGGACCAAGTCCAAGCTAGCAACCTTCCGTACGATTTCTTTTTTCAGGTTTTGCATACTCAACACCCCTTGGGCGTAAAATAATCTATTTTCTTTTTTACGGACCGTGACAAATTAACCCGTGTCAATGCTTTGTGTTTATAGAGTGCGGCAAGGCCAGCCACGCATCGCTTAGTTTTTAAAAGTAAAAAACTATTTTGCCAAAGAGAGTTGCAATGTCAACATTGTTTGAAAAGCGTCATCTCTCCCATCTTCTCTCAATAAACGGGTTTCGGGTCGAAGGCGAAAAAATCCTAGCCTCCGATGCTTACCGCATTCTTGGTGCAACATTTAAAGACCCAGAATGGTTGCCCCTAGCTGACTATCCAATTGAACTTGCGTACCCGTACATAAACATGATTCAAGATGATGAAAAAAGCCTTGGTAGAACATTATTACCAATGTCTTTTTATTTGGCTTGTTACCGTGGATACCTGGACGAAATGGGTAACTCCATACAATTGGATGGTTTAGTATACCACTACTCTCTCAGTTCCAACCCGCGTAATGTGCATTATGCCTATCGCCTTTATGTAGATGGTGAATGTCTTAAAAAAGGCTCCGATTTACCGAGCATGCAGTCGGCCAAAGCAAAATGCGACCAACAAGCCAAAGAATTTATACTGTCCTTTTTGTATGACATGAAAATGGCAGGTGATATGTAACCGGGCAGGGAGCAGTGTATGCACATTAATCAAAGTCGTATAGAGAAGTTTTTTGCAACAGTCAAGGCGCAAGAAGAAACAAAAAAGAAAGAGGACGTCGTTGCTTGTCTGAACGACCTGCTTTTGGATGAATATCTACAGAGAGACCTGTATGAAAGTTACGCTTACCTACTTTTTGGTCCGGAGGCTATAGCGGTCCAAGAGCATTTACAAGGACATCTGGATGATGAAATGGACCATATTAAGATATTGCAACGCTATATAGTTACGCTTGGTGGGTTACCAACACTTGACCGCAAACCTATTACAGTTATAGAGCCACTAGAATTTTATGCTATTCTGGAAAAAGATCTGGAACTTGAACATACGGCGGTATCAAAATATTCAAAGGCTATTGCTGACCTTGAGGGTTCCACAGAATTCACCGCATTAAAAATAGACCTAGAAAACATATTAGCACAGGAAATGGAACACGTTCACGATCTAGTATTGTGGCTTAAACCATATTAGCGGTATATGACGACAAAACCCGAAAAAACCTTCGACGCTGGATTGGCAATCGGCACTGTCATGTTCTTGTCGTATACAGTGTTCCTCTGCGCTTTCGGGTTCTGGACTGGAAATTATTTCGCGCTAGAGACCATTAAGAAGAAGTTTATTGTAAAGGATGGAAAGAACGAATTTTCAGCGGATTCAGATCCGTCAAATTATCCAAGAATAGTTATGACAACCAACGCTATTGTATTTGCCATACCATCAGGTCTTTCTTATATAAAACCCCTAAAATTTCAAGCCAACGGCGATGTTTATTCATATGGCAGGAAAGTCGGTGCCGATAAAGAAATGATGGACATGATGCGAAAGTGGCTTGAAGTGTCTACAACGGAAAACCACTATATAGATAAAAAGTCGGCTGAAGAGGCCATTAATACAGCTAATAGTAATAAATGATCCCGCCACTATTCCTTGTGTAATTTTTTTATATAAATCTTTGTGTTTCCCTTGAAATCATTTGGAGATCTGTAAATGAGCACAGGACCTCAGGGTACAACAGGGTTGCAGGGTGTGACAGGACTGAATAGTGCAACCGGAGTACAAGGGGTGACCGGTCCTCAGGGGCAGACGGGGGCAAAGGGTAGTACAGGTCTTCAAGGGCAAGTTGGAAGTACGGGCACTGTTGGGCCTGAGGGGGAGCAGGGGGCTACTGGGCTCCGTGGGGTAACCGGTATCCAGGGGCAAATAGGATTAACCGGTCTTCGGGGGGTCACAGGGGTACAGGGGATTCCTGGTTCCGGTACGACTGGAACGCCGGGAGCGATGGGCCCCATGGGGCAGACGGGGGCACAAGGAGTACAGGGCGTAACCGGTCTCGGCATCCAGGGAACTACTGGGCTATACGGTCTTCAGGGGAGTCAAGGTGCCGCTGGCCCCCAGGGACAAACAGGTGCTGCTGGTAGCGCCGGTACACAGGGTGCTACAGGCTTGCAGGGACCACAGGGGCAGGCTGGGGCGGTAGGTGTAACCGGTATGTCTGGTACCCAAGGTGTTACCGGCCTTGCCGGGGTTACTGGACTTTCTGGTGGGCAGGGGCAAACAGGTGCTGCTGGCCAGACTGGAGCACAGGGGCAGACGGGTGTTGCCGGTGTAACTGGTACCTCCGGTGGTGCAGGTAATACAGGGGCTCAAGGAGCCACTGGTCTGGGTTTACAAGGTACCACCGGTTTAATCGGTGTTACCGGTCTGGCCGGAAATCAAGGGCAAACAGGGATAAATGGGGGCCAGGGGGCAACGGGTTTGAGGGGGACGACCGGGATACAAGGACAAACCGGGGTACAAGGGATACAGGGAATAACTGGTAGTGGGGCGCAGGGCGAAACCGGGTTGCAGGGTGCTGCTGGTCAAACCGGTTTGAGGGGACTCACGGGACTTTCTGGTGTACAAGGAAACCAGGGGCAAACGGGGGTACAAGGAAACCAGGGGCAAACCGGAGTACGGGGGTCTACTGGCTCCGCTGGGTTACAGGGTTTTGAAGGGACAACCGGGGTACAAGGAATACAGGGGAACACCGGGAGTAAGGGTGTTACAGGCTCAGTCGGTCCAATGGGTGTGACCGGAGTACCTGGGATAACCGGGGCTCTCGGGGTACAGGGAGTAACTGGCGCTAAGGGTATGACCGGGGTTGGAGTAGACGGAACCACTGGGGCACGAGGGGAGACAGGTTTAAAGGGGGTGACTGGTTTAAGGGGGGCAACCGGTCCTACCGGTTCGGTCGGTCTTACGGGTGCGCGTGGGACAACAGGTTTCGGACACACTGGTGCACAGGGACCTGTTGGTTCAAGTGGGGCAACCGGGGTACAAGGGCAGACAGGTTTAGGGGCAACAGGATACCAAGGTGAAACCGGGGTGCAAGGTGATACAGGCATCGGAGCACAGGGTGTAACAGGTTTAATAGGGTCGACCGGGTACCAGGGTGAAACCGGGGTGCAAGGAGAGACCG
>Ga0315286_10002022_pt1 | contig 18723 bp, 15 predicted proteins | sample YL17G10_0_MG_FD_205038 | JGI IMG/M metagenome (GOLD analysis project Ga0315286, IMG submission 205038) | Sediment microbial communities from Yellowstone Lake, YNP, Wyoming, USA - YL17G10_0 | ecosystem: Environmental > Aquatic > Freshwater > Lake > Sediment | place: USA: Wyoming | collected... | reverse complement strand
GCCGTGAGCGGCAGGCCCCACTTCTCGTGGAAGAAGTCGGTGGAGAGCGCGGTGAACGGGAAGATGGCCGAGTAGAACGTGACGCACAGCGCCACCACGTACCAGTACGAGGCGCCGAACCTCCGGATGTCGGCGAAGACGATCTTGTCGCCGGAGCCGGCCTCGGCCAGACCCAGGACCTTCTCGCCGTGGTGGTCCATCGCGTAGTAGACCAGGTTCGCTAGCAGGCTCAGCAAGCAGAGCCCGGCCGCCGCCCACAGCGCGGTCTGCCAGCCCAGGCGGCTGGCGATGAGTTCCTCGGTGTTGAAGCTGAAGAGCGTCCCGAGCCGCGCGATCGCCAGGGTGATGCCGAACGACAGCGCCAGCTCGCGCCCCTTGAACCAGCGCGCGAGGATGGCGCTCTGCGCCACGACCAGCGACTCGCTGCCAGCGCCGAAGACCAGCCGGCCGAGGCCCGCGATCATGACGTTCGGCGCCACCGCCACGATGCAGGCGCCGATCACGATCAGCGCCGAGAAGATCAGGCTCGCCCGGCGCGTGCCGATCCGGTCGATGAGCATGCCGCCCAGGAACACGACCAGGATCGCGGCCACCGAATAGAGCGTGTAGAGGCCCCCGATGGCCTGGCGGTCCGTGTTCCACGCCTTGAGCAGCGTGTCCACCAGCGCGCCGACGGAATCGTAGGCGAAGTAGCTGCCGAACGTGAGCAGGCCGGCGATCACGAGCACCACGAAACGGTAGGTGCCCCGCGACGGGTGGAACGGTCCGGCCGCTGCAATCGTGTCGGTGCTCATGGTCGAGGTCCACCCTCCAGGGGTCCGGGTGAGGCCGGCGGGCGGCGCCGGCTACGCCGCCTTGGTCTTGAAGTCCTTCCCGATCCAGTTCTTCGCCAGCACCAGCAGCACGAACGAGCCCATCGCGATGACGCCGAAGATGAGCCACATCGGCTGCGTGTCGAGCGCCCGGTGTGTCTCGGGCGCCGGGCAGTACCGGTCCATCATGGTGCCGGAGTAGAGCAGCGGCACCAGCACCTTGGTCAGGAACCAGGGCAGCTGCGCCACGCCCATGTACTCGCCGGTGCGCCCCTCGGGCGCGATCTCCGCGGCGTACTGCAGGAAGCGCGGCGACCACATCGCCTCGCCCACCGTCATGAGGATCAGGTAGAGGTACAGCGTCCACCAGTAGGGGCCGATGGCGAGCAGGAACGCCGGCGCCCCCATGACGAACGTGCCCCAGATCATCATGTTGTAGACCTTCTTCTTCAGCGTCAGCGCGGCGATGATCGGCGTGAGGATGAAGATCAGGATGGGGTTGAAGTTCGAGGCGACCTCGAAGTACTGGCCGATCGGAGAGCCGGCGAACGCCCGCGAGATGTACTCGGGCAGAACCAGCCAGTTGTAGGTGAACAGCGTCTGCACCGGGATCAGAGCGAAGATGAAGAAGAAGAACTTGAGGTCGGCAAGTGGGTGCCGCGCCAGGAAGCGGCCGCTCGCCGGCAGGAGCGCGAGCCCGCTCCAGAGTACGAGGACCAGCAGCGCAACCACGAAGTTGAGCGTGAGTGACGCGGGCAGACCGGCCAGCGCGGTCGCCGGGATCCGGAAGTAGAACGCGACCGCCACGCCCAGCAGCAGCAGCCACATCTGCGCCGGCGGATAGCGGCCGCTCGTCCCCTTGGCGGCCTCGGCCGGCTTCTCCCCCGCCGCCGCCGCCTCGCCCTGCTCGATCGCGGTCTGCTCCTTCGCCTTCTGGATGGCGTTCGCGACCGTCCGGCCGGTGAGCAGGACCACGGTCGAGACCAGCCCCAGCACCGTGATCCCGACGTAGAACCAGAACGTGCCGGTGATGCCCAGGCCGGCGAACCTGCGGTCGCGCAGCAGGAAGGCGAAGGTCGGGAACCAGCCGCCCAGATTCATGAGGGCGTAGAGCATCGCGTAGGCCATGCCCGAGGTCCGTGGCGTAGTGAACTGCCGGACCGCGGCGTAGGCCGCCGGCTGGTACATGCCGTAGCCGACGACCACGATCAGGATGCCCGCCATGGTGGCCAGGTGGAGCGGCGACCAGAGGCCGCCGCGCAGGTGCAGGATCGTCGGCGCCCCGGCAATCAGCACGCGCCCCACAATGAGGAGGACGAACGCCCAGATGAGCGCCCGGCGCACGCCCCATCTGTCGGGCACGAAGCCCAGGAAGAGCATGGCGATGGTGATGCCGCCGGTGAGCACCGCCACCATGTTGTGGGCGTAGGTGTCGGGGTTCGCCACTCCCGCGAACACCTCCTGCGAGAAGTAGATCGCGAGGTAGCCGAGCACACCGAAGTAGGCCAGGCCTTCGAGCATGTAGCCGAGGTTCACGCCCCACAGGGCGCGCGGCGCGTGCCAGACGTCCACGAAGGGCTGGACGATCTCCTGGAACGGATTGGGCTTCGCCTCGGCGGCGACCGTGGCGAACTCGGCGCTCCGTTTCTCTTCGGTCATGGGCTCTCCGCTATCCTCGCGAAACGGCTGGTGGGGCCACTCGTCTCAAGCGTTCCCAAGGGCTATTACGAATCAAGTCGCGGGCGGGGTCAAGCCGGCGACGCTGCACCCGCCCGGTGCGGTCGGGGCCGGTCCCCCGTAGGAAGCCGGCCCACGCCCCTTCGCTTCTCCGGCTTCCAGGTTGGCACGCGGCCCGGCGTCCACGGCACGCGCGACATGCAGATCCTTGAGCCGCGACTCGAGCGCGCGCCTCGGCCGAGAGCCGCGGATCGGCCGGCGGCGTCTCGAGCAGCGCCTGCTTGAGGTGGTCGAGCCGCCTCGCTTCCGCTCCGGGGCCCGACGTGGTTACATGGGGGCCGACCCACTGCCAGACCCCACCAGGAGCCCATCTCCGGCACTCCATGACCCGATTCCGGATCGACCCCTCCCTCGAGAACGACGCCCACGTCATCCTGGTCGGCAACCCGAACGTGGGCAAGAGCGCCCTGTTCGGCGCGCTCACCGGGCGTTACGTCGAGATCTCGAACTTCCCCGGCACGACTGTCGAGCTGAGTATCGGGCGCACGGACGGGATGCGGCTGGTGGACACGCCGGGCATCCAATCCCTGCACGCCCGCTCGGACGACGAGCGCGTCACCCGCGACATCCTGCTCGAGCGTGGCGGCAGCCTGATGCTGCAGGTGGCCGACGCACGCAACCTGCGCCGCAGCCTGCTGCTCACCATGCAGCTCGCGGAGCTGGACCGGCCCCTGCTGCTCGACGTCAACATGGTGGACGAGGCCCGCGAGCGCGGCATCCACGTGGACACCGCGCGCCTCGAGCGACTGCTGGGCGCCCAGGTGGTGCCGACCGTCGCCGTGTCTGGCGAGGGCATCGAGACACTCCGGGCGCGCCTCCAGGCCGCGCGCCCCGCGCGCCACCGGGTGCGCTACGACCCGGCCATCGAGGAAGCGGTCGGCCGGCTGGGGCCCCTGATCGAGGGGCGGGACGGGGACGAGCGGGCCATCGCGCTGATGATCCTGGCCGGCGACGTGGAGCTGACCGCGCGCTACGCGGGCGCGCACCGCGCGGAGATCGAGGCGCTCGTCACCCGGACGGCGGAGCGCTATCCGCGGCCGCTCCACTTCGTGCTCACCCAGCAGCGCCTGCACGCCGTGGACGAGCTGGTCGCCGCGGTCGTCCGGCATCCCGAGACCCGGCAGGCGCGCGCGGGCGAGACCATGGGGCGCCTGGCCCTCCACCCCGTCTGGGGCGTGCCGGTGCTGGTCGCGGTGCTCACCCTGTTCTATCTCTTCGTCGGGCGCCTGGGCGCGGGCCTGTGCGTCAACTGGATGGAGCAGGTGTTCTTCGGCCGCGGTATCAACCCGCTCGCCACCTGGCTGGCGGGCTTCGTCCCGTTGCCGCTGGTGAGCGACCTGCTCGTGGGCCCGTACGGGCTCATCACCACGGCTCTCACCTACGGCATCGCCATCGTCATGCCCATCGTGCTGACCTTCTTCATCGCCTTCGGGCTGCTCGAGGACTCGGGCTACCTGCCCCGGCTCGCGGTGATGATGGACCGCCCGTTCAAGGCCCTCGGCCTCAACGGCAAGGCCGTGCTCCCGATGGTGCTGGGCCTGGGCTGCGACACCATGGCCACGATGACGACGCGCATCCTCGAGACCCGCAAGGACCGTCTGATGGTCACGCTGCTGCTGGCGCTGGGCGTGCCCTGCTCGGCCCAGCTCGGGGTCATCATGGGCATGACCGCCTACCTGCCCCCGGCCGCGGTGGTGGTCTGGGGCGCCGTCGTCACGGCCGTGATGTTCACCGTGGGCTGGGCCGCGTCGCGGGTGATCCCCGGCGAGCGCTCCGATTTCATCCTCGAGCTGCCGCCGATCCGCCGCCCGCAAGTCGTCAACATCGTGGTGAAGACCGTGGCCCGCCTCGAGTGGTACCTCAAGGAGGTGCTGCCGCTCTTCGCGCTGGGCACGCTGCTGCTCTTCGTGCTCGATCGCACCGGGGCCCTGCACCAGCTCGAGCGCTGGGCCGCACCCCTGGTCGAGGGCGGGCTGGGCCTGCCGCGGGCCACCACCGCCTCGTTCATCGTCGGCTTCCTGCGCCGCGACTACGGCGCCGCCGGGCTGTTCGCCATGGCCCGCACCGGAGCGCTGAGCGTGCCACAGGTGCTGGTGAGCCTGGTGGTCATCACGCTGTTTGTGCCCTGCGTGGCCAACGTGCTCGTCATCATGCGCGAGCACGGCGCGAAGGTCGGGTTCTGGGTCGTGGGCTTCGTCTTCCCGTTCGCCTTCGCCGTGGGCATGCTGCTCCACTTCGGACTGCTCGCTTTCGGCGTCCGCTTCTGAGGCGCGCCATGCTCTGCCCGCTCTGCGGCTGCGACTTCGACGAGACCGATCACTCCTGCCTCAGCGAGTGCCCGATGGCCGCGATCCAAGGCTGCAACCTGCTGTGCTGCCCCAACTGCGGCTACCAGATGGTGGACGAGAGCAAGTCGGGCGCCGCCAAGCTGCTGCGCCGCCTGCTGCACTCGCCCGCCGACCCCGACAAGAAGGAACCGACCTCGTGAACCGCGCCGTGCCGCTGCACCGCCTGAAGTCGGGCCAGCGGGCCCAGGTGGTCGAGCTCAGGTCCGACAACCACGCCCGGCTCGCGCGCCTGGGAGCGCTCGGGCTGATGCCGGGCTCCTGGCTCGTGGTCCTGCAGCGCAAGCCGGCCCTGGTGCTGCGGGTGGGCGAGACCGAGATCTCGCTGGACGACGCCGTGGCCGGGGAGATCATCGTCCGGCCGGCGTAGGGCGCGGGCTCCGGCTCGTGGCGAACACGCCGCGCGGGTTGGAGCGCCCGGGCGGCGGTGGTAGGGTCACGCTGCTTTCCATCGTGTGTTTCCATGGCCGTTCGCCGGCCCCTGCCAAGGAGTCTTGACGTGACGACCCAGTTCTTCGGCATGCGTCTTGCCGGGATCAGTTCCTACGCACCCCCCCAGGTCTGGAGCAACGCGAAGGTATCCGCGCGGCTGCGTCTGGCGCGGATCCAGCGCGACGCGCAATTGCGGCGCGAACGCGGGCACGGCCTCACCCACGATGAAGCCCGCGAGTTCGCCACGAGCGACCGCTGGGTGCGCCGCTTCATCGGCTTCAGCGAGCGCCGCTTCAGCACCGAGGGCCAGGGCACCGCCGACCTGGCGACCCTGGCCGGGCGGCGGCTGCTCGAGAGCACCGGCACCGCCCCCGGGGACGTGGACGGCATCCTGTTCGCCAGCGTCACACCCTCCTACCTCTACAGCCCGCCCGACGCGGCATTGCTGCAGGAGGCGCTCGGCATCCCGATCCTCCAGGGCGGCGTCCCGCGCGAGATGAAGGGCGCCGACATCTCGCTCGCCTGCTCCTCGTGGGTGGCGTCGGTGATGCTCGCCTACGCCCTGATCCGCTCGGGGATGGCGCGGCGCCTCGTGGTCATCGGCGCGGATCGCATGAGCTGCACCATCAACTGGCGCGATCGCTCCTTCGCCACCGTGCTGGGGGACGCCGGGACTGCCACCCTGTGCGAGGCGGTCCCCACCGAGGAGGACTGGTTCGCCCCCGAGCGCTTCTGGTCCTGGCTCGATGGCAGCCACGCGGACATCATCAAGACCCCCGCGGGCGGATCGCGCGCCCCGCTGCGCTCGGCCGACGACACCATCGACGGCAGACACCTGCTGGCGATGGACGGCCGCGCGGTCAAGGAAGTGCTGGTGCCCTTCGTGAGCGGCCCCGGCATCGCGGCGGCGCTCGGCAAGGCCGGCTGGCAGCTCGACGAACTCGACGTCGTGGCCCTGCACGAGGCCAACCTGACGCTCAACGAGGCGATCCTCGCGCAGTGGAGGAAGGGCGGCTTCCGCGGCCAGGTGCTGACAGCCGGCGGACGCTTCGGCAACACCACCAGCGCCTCGGTCCCGCTCGCGCTGTCCCTGAACGGGGACGCGCTCACGGTGGGGCGCCGCTTCGGGTTCTTCGGCTTCGGCGGCGGGCTCTCGGCAAGCATGGCCTTCGGAACCATCCGCCACCCCATGCTGGTCACGGCCGACGTCTGAGCCGTTCCGCTCGCACGACACCCCGGACTCCGATCGGGACCCGGGGCGTCTTCTCGCACCCGACCGGGCTCACGCCGTCGGCTGCAGCTTCCCCTTCATGAGCCGCAGGGTGTCGCGGGCGATGATCAACTCCTCGTTCGTGGGGATCACCAGCGTGCGCACCTTCGCGTCGGCGGTCGAGATGTCGGCCTCCTTGCCCTTGATGGCCGCCTCGTTCAGCGCCGGGTCCACACGGGCGCCCATGAACTCGAGCCCCGCCGTCGAGCGCGCGCGCACGATCGGGGAGTTCTCGCCGATACCGCCCGTGAAGATGACCGCGTCCGCACCGCCCATGGCCGCGGCGTAGGCGCCGATGTACTTCTTCACGCGGTAGCAGAAGATGTCGATGGCGAGCTTCGCACGCTCATGTCCCTGCGCCTCGGCTTCCACCAGCTCGAGCATGTCGTTCGACAGGCCCGAGACGCCGAACAGGCCCGAGTGCTTGTTCAGCATGGTGCTGGCCTCGTACTCGGTAAGGTCCTCCTTGTGCATGACGTAGAAGAGGACCGCCGGGTCGAGGTCGCCGCAGCGCGTGCCCATGAGCAGCCCCTCGAGCGGCGTGAAGCCCATCGAGGTGTCGACCGAGCGCCCGTGATCGATGGCGCAGACGCTGGCGCCGTTGCCCAGGTGGCAGGTGATCAGGCGCGTCTCCTCGCGCGGCCGCCCCAGCAGCTTGCGGGAACGCCAGCCCACGAAGCGGTGCGAGGTGCCGTGGAAGCCGTAGCGCCGGATGCCGTGCCGCGTGTAGAGCACGTGTGGCAAGCCGTACAGGTAGGCGTGCGCGGGCATGGTCTGGTGATAGGCGGTGTCGAACACCGCCGCGTGCGGCACGTCGGGCATGATCTGGCGGGCCGCGTGGTAGCCGCGCAGGTTGTGGGGATTGTGCAGCGGCGCCAGCTCGCAGCAGTCCTCGATCTCCTGGACCACCTCGGGCGTGCACAGGGCCGACTGCGTGAACTTCTCGCCGCCATGCACCATGCGGTGGCCCACCGCCTCGATCTCCATGGCCTCGCGGATCACCCCGGTCTCCGGGGCGGTGAGCGTGCGGATGATCTCGGCGATCGCCACCCGGTGCTCGAGGATCTCCCTGACCACGCTCACTTTGTCCCGTCCCGCCGGACGGTAGGTGTGGACCGCGCTGGAGGTCCCGATGCGCTCCACCGAACCGAGCGCCAAGACGTGGTCGGAGTCCCGCTCGATCAGCTCGAACGAGGTCTCGATGAGCTGGTACTTGACGGACGAGGATCCGGAGTTGATGACGAGGATCTTCACAGCGACGCCTCCTTCCGGGCACCGGCCGCGCGCTGGCGTCCGTCATAGACGAAGAAGCCGCGGCCGGCCTTGCAGCCGAGGTGCCCGGCGCGCACCAACTTCTGAAGCAGCGGGCAGGGCCGGTACTTGATGTCCCCCACCTCGCGGAACAGGTGGTCCATCCAGCCCATGATCTTGTCGAGCCCGACGCGGTCGGCGTATTCGAGCGGTCCCACGCGCAACTTGTAGGCAAGCGTCATCGCCAGGTCCACGTCCTCGGCCGTGGCCACGCCCTCCATGACGACGTACATGGCCTCGTTCAGCATCGGCAGCAGGACGCGCGTGACGATGTAGCCCGGGGACTCGAAGACCGTGACCGCCGTCTTCTCGAGCGCCAGCGCCAGGGCCAGGGCCTGCTCGTAGGTCTCGTCCGAGGTCTCGACCCCGCGCACCACCTCGACCAAAGGGGTGCGCGGCACCGGGCGCAGGAAGTGCATGCCCAGCACCTTGTCGGGCCGCCCGGATGCCGCCGCGATCTCGGTGATGCTCAGCGTCGAGGTGTTGGTGATGAAGATGCGGTCCGGTGGGCAGACCTCGCCGAGCCGGCGCATGACCTCCTTCTTGGCCTCGAGATCCTCGTTCACCGTCTCGATGACCATGTCCGTCGCGGCGAGCTCGGCGAGGTCGGCGGTGAAGCGCACGCGCGCCAGGACCACCTTCTTATCGGACACGGTGATGGCCCACTTCTCGAGCTCGCGGTCCAGCGTGTCGGCCAGCGCCTCGCGGGCCCGGTCGGCCTTCTCCTGCGAGATCTCCACCACAATGACGTCGATGCCGTTGGACGCGACCTTCTCGGCGATGGACTTGCCCATCGTGCCCCCGCCGACGATGCCCAGCTTGCGGAATTCCACGTGCGACCTTCCGGTTGAGAGGTTCGTGAAGGGCGGGGCGAGCCGCGCCACGCATCCCGCCAGACGGTGACGGCGCGAAGACCCGAGCATTGTAGTCCGAGCCATTCATGAACCGCCAGCCGAGAACTCGGGCTGCGGCTGCCCAGCGCAAGGCGTGGACCCTGGTCGCGACGCAGGCGTGTCGGCGGCACTCCGAGGGCGGCCGCGGCTCGCAACGCCGTGATCGGCGGGCGGCCTGTGTTCGCGACGGGCACATGAATGGCCCGGGCTGGTGCATGCGCAGACCCCGTGCCGAAAGGAGGCCGCAGGGCTCCCGGGGCGGCCCGCAGGAACCCTTTCAGGAGCGGGGGCCCGCGCGCGACCATCCGCGATTCGCGATGTGGCCACAAGGCCGACGCGTATGGGATAATCCTCCAGTTCGCGAGCTCCGTCCCACGCCGGTCCGGCACGCATCTTGGTCTTCAACCCTTTCGGAGGACCATCCATGTTCAGCTCGATTCTCCGCTGCACGCTCCCCTGTCTGCTCCCGCTCCTGACCCTGCCCTCGATCGCGTCGGGCACCGTCCGTCACGTGAACCCCGATGGCCTGTGCGGAGGCAGCACACCGTGCTACTCGAGCCTTCAGTCCGCAATCGACGCGTCGAGCCCGGGAGATCTCGTCCTGGTCCAGCCGGGCCTCTACCCCCTGACGTCCACCGTGCTCGTGGACCGGCCGGTGAGGATCTACGGACCCGAGGTGGGCGTGAACCCCCTGCCCAGCCGGAGCACGCCGCGCGTTCCCGGCTCGGCGGCCGAGGCCGTCCTGGACGGCGGCGGCACAGTCGCGGTGCTCATCCGCATCCTCGCCGACGATGTGGTCCTCGACGGCCTCGAGGTGCGCAACGGGACCGGCGACCTGATCGAGTCGGCCGTTGCCACGCCCACGAGCCGCACGAGGCTGCGCAACAACATCGTCCACGGCTCGAGCGGCGACGAGGGAGTGCAGTTGCGGGCCACGACGGACGCGGTGATCGAGTGCAACCACGTCTACGCCACCGCGGGCGACGGGCTCAACCTGTGCTGCGGCTCCACCGGCGGCATCCTGCGCTTCAACGAGGTGCACGACTGCGACTCGGAGAACGCCGCCCTCTACGTCTACGGCGCCGTGGACACGCGCATCGAGGGCAACGTCATCTACGGCACGTCCGCCAACGAGGGGATCAAGCTCGGGTCGAAGGACGGCTCCGACGCCACGCGCATCGGCGGCGTGGTCCTCAACAACACGACGCGCGCCACCGCGCAGGACGGCATCGCGATCTACACGAGCCACACCAGCGTTTCCTGCAACGACGTGAGCGGCAGCACCAGCGAGAACGGCGGCATCTACGTCGCATGGGCGGTCTCGGACGTCTCGGTCACCGACAATCACGTCCACGACAACTCGTTCGACACGCGCAAGTGGGGCGACCCCGCAGGCATCATGATCGGTGAGCATCCGGACGCCTCGACCATCACCGTCTCCGGCAACCGGCTGGTGAACAACCTGCCGAGCGGCCTCACCAACAGGGCGCCCGGCCTGCTCGTGGCCGAGGACAACTGGTGGGGCGCCGCGGATGGCCCCGGTCCCGCCGGCCCCGGCTCGGGCGACCCGGTATCGGCCAACGTGGACTACGCCCCATGGCTGGGCGGCGCGCCCTCGCCCGCCTGTCCGCCGGTCGGGACCTGCGATGGCGGGCTGCCGACGCCGACTCCGGTCTCGACCTGGGGAAGGCTCAAGGCAATCTATCGTTAGGCTCATCCGCTTCAGCCGCCCCCTCGCGCCCTCGCGCGAGGGGGCGGCCTCTCCTGCAACCCGCTCCGGCCCCGCGACGCCTGCGAGTGCGGCGGCCACCTCCCACACCGAACGATACCCGGCGGACGAGACGCGCGTGGCAACGTGCGCGCGCTTGTCCGGCGCTTGATGCGAAGTCTATACTGCGGCCATCGTCTTCCCTGCGACAGAGTCGCTGCGTCCGCACTCAGGAGGTATGCGCCCGATGGGCCTCAGCCAGCTTGCTTCTTCCATCGCCGAGTCGCCCACCCTAAAGCTGAACGAGGAGGCCCGCATCCTGCGGGCGAAGGGCGAGGCCGTGATCCACCTCGGCATCGGCGAACCCAAGAACAAGACGCCCGACGCGGCCATCGCCAGCGCGGCGGCCGTGCTGAACCAGGGCGACGTCAAGTACGCCTCGACCGACGGCACCCCGGGGCTCAAGCAGGCCATCATCCGCTACACCGAGGCGAACTACGGCCGCACGGTGACACCTGCGAACGTCATCGTCTCCTCGGGCGCAAAGCAGACGATCTTCAACTTGCTCTATGCGCTGCTGGACCCGCAGGACGAGGTCGTATTGCTAGCCCCCTACTGGGTCAGCTACCCCGAGATCACGCGCATGTGCCGCGGCGTGCCGGTGGTCGTCACGGCCGCGGACGGCGGCTTCCGCCCGAGCCTGGCGGAGGTCGAGCGCGCGATCACGCCGCGCGCCAAGGCCCTCATCTGCAACAGCCCGAACAACCCCTCCGGCGTGATGTACGACGAGGGTTTCATCCAGGGACTGGTGGAGTTCTGCGAGCGCCGGGACATCTACCTGATCATGGACGACATCTACCACAAGCTCGTCTTCGACGGCCGCGCGGCGGTGTCGGCCTGGCGCTTCACCGATCGAGACGTGGAGAGCACAAAGGTCGTGCTCGTCAACGGCGTGGCCAAGACCTATGGCATGACCGGCTACCGCATCGGCTGGGCCGTCGCCAGCCGCGAGCTGGTGGGCGTGATGACCAACATCCAGGGCCAGACCACGACCTGCAGCTCCACTGTGCTCCAGGCCGGCGCCGAGGGCGCTCTGAACGGCGACCAGGGCGTGGTCGAGGCGCTGCGGCGCTCGATGCAGGAGAACCGCGACCTGGTGCTGCAGGGCCTGGCCACGATCCCCGGAGTCCGGTGCGCGAAGCCGGAGGGCACGTTCTACTGCCTGCCCGACTTCAGCGCGCACGACCGCGATTCGATGCGGCTCTCGGAGTTCCTGCTCGAGAAGGCGCTGCTAGTCACCGTGCCCGGCCGTGAGTTCGGCATGGAAGGGCACCTGCGGCTCTCCTACGCCGGCCCACAGAAGGATCTGGTGGAGGCCATCGCGCGCCTGAGATGGGCGCTCGACCCGTCCTCACCGCCCGAGCTCCAGATCGGCCAGCGTCGCTGCGTCCGGGACTGGCAGTAGATGGCCATGAACGCCAGCCGCCGGTTCTTCCTGCCCGTCCTGCTCGCGCTCGCCTTCGGCGCCACGGCCGCGCGAGCGCAGGTCACGACCGCCACGACGTCCCACGCCGCGATCGCGCCGGCCTACGCGACCGCGCGGCCGCGCAACGTCATCTTCATGATCCCCGACGGCTGTGGCCCGGCGGCCGTCGGGCTGGGGCGGATGATGGCGGGCCGGCCGCTCTCGATGGACAGCATCCTCGTCGGAGCGGTCCAGACCCGCTCCGCCAGTTCCCGCGTGACCGACTCGGCGGCCGGTGGCACGGCCCTCGCCACGGGCGTGAAGACCACCAACACCATGGCTGGCCTCGACCCGCAGGGCCGCACGCTCGGCACCCTGATCGAGGCTGCGGCCGCGCGGGGCATGGCCGTCGGCCTCGTCACCACGGCCCGCGTCACCGACGCCACGCCCGCCGCCTTCCTCTCGCATGTCGCGGACCGGCACGCCGAGGACACGATCGCGGTCCAGGTGCTCGAACACCGTCTGGACGTGCTGTTCGGCGGCGGCCTCAGGCGGGTCCTGCCCGAGGGCGCGGGGGGCGACCGGCGCGACGGGCGTGACCTGCTGGCCGAGGCGCGCCGCCACGGTGTGCGGGTCGTGACATCCCGCGCCGAGCTGGCCACGCCGCTCGAGACCCCGCTCCTCGGCCTGTTCGCAAACCGCGATCTCGACCTTGAAGTGGACCGTGACTCGACCCGGCAGCCGTCCCTGGCCGAGTTGACAGAAGAGGCGCTGACGCTGCTCGCCAGGCGAGGGAGCGGGTTCCTCCTGGTGGTCGAGGGCGCCCTCATCGACGGTGCCGCACACAACAACGATCCGGCGGCGCTGGGACGCGAGGTGGTGGCCTACGACCGGGCGCTGGCCGCGGCACTGGCCTTCGCCCGCCGCGAGCCGGGCACGCTCCTGGTCGCGTCGGCCGACCACGAGACTGGTGGCCTCGCGCTGGGACTCCGCATCGGCGAAGAGAGCGCTCATGACATGGCGCCCGAGTCGCTGTTCACCGTGCGGGCCTCGGTCTGGAGCATGGCCGACTCGGTGCTCGCCGGGGCGGACCCGGTCGCGGTGGCCGGGCAAGGCACGGGTCTGCGCGGTCTCACGGCCCAGGAGCAGGCGGAGTTGCGCGCGGCCGCCGGCTCGCGGGACCGGATGCTCGGCGCACTGGGCAATCTGGAGAGCCGGCGGGCCGGCGTCGGCTGGAGCACGGGCTGGCACACAGCCGTGGATGTCGGCCTCTACGCCTTCGGCCCCGGCCGCGAGCGTTTCATCGGCCTGCACGAGAACACCGACGTGGCGCGTCAGATCGCCGAGTTGCTCGGCCTCGACCTAGATTCCGAGACGGCGCGGCTGCGGAAGGCAGCGGGAGCACGTTGACCGGGAGGGAACGATGCCCCTCAACCTGAACTGGAACTGGGTGCTGGTGGTGGTGGGCGCCGTCATGGTGCTGGTCGAGGCCGTGCTCGGCGGCTTCGCCGGCTTCGACCTCGTCCTGATCGGCTCGTCGTTCGTGCTGGGCGGAGCGCTCGGCCTGCTGACGGGCAGCGCCCCCCTGGGCTTCGTGACGGCCAGCGTGCTGTGCCTGCTCTACATCGCGGCGGGGCGCCGCTGGGTACGCGCGCGGCTCAAGCGGCCCAGCATCGCCACCAACACCGACGCGCTGATCGGGCAGCGCGCGCTGGTGACGCAGGCCCTCTCGGCCCATCAGCCCGGGATGGTGAGCCTGCGTGGCGAGGTGTGGCGGGCCTGTCCCGCCGCGGGTGAGCCGGGCCCGCTCGAGCCCGGCATCGAGGTCGTGGTCGAGGGCGTGGACGGCGTCACGCTCACCGTGCGGAGGATCCCGTGATGGTCGGTCAGGTCGGCACGCTGCTGCTCTTCATCGTACTCTTCATCGCGCTCATCTCCCTGGCGCGCTCCGCGCGCATCGTATCCCAGTACGAGAAGGGCCTGATCATGCGCCTCGGGCGCTACCGGGCCTCGGCCGATTCGGGCCTCACCTTCCTCGTGCCCATGATCGAGGACATGATCAAGGTGGACATGCGCGAGCGGGTCATCAACGTCGAGCCGCAGAAGGTCATCACCAAGGACAACGTGTCGGTCACGGTGGACGCGGTCATCTACTACCGCATCAGCGACCCGGTGAAGGCCACCTTCGAGGTGCAGAACTTCGGCTACGCGGCCACCACGCTGGCCCAGACCAACCTGCGCAACCTGATCGGCGACAAGTCGCTCGACGAGACGCTCACCGCGCGCGACACCATCAACGCCAACCTGCGAGCCGTGCTGGACGAGGCCACCAACACCTGGGGTGTGAAGGTCACGCGTGTCGAGGTGCAGAAGATCGATCCGCCGGCCGACATCACCGAGGCGATGTCGCGCCAGATGAAGGCCGAGCGTGACAAGCGCGCCAACATCCTCGAGGCCGAGGGCGTCAAGCAGGCGCAGATCCTGCAGGCCGAGGGCGTGCGCCAGTCCGAGATCCTCAGGGCCGAGGGCGATGCCCAGGCCCGCATCACCCGCGCCACGGCAGAGGCCAAGGCCATCGAGATGGTCTCGAACGCCGCCGAGTCGTTCTTCAAGGAGCGCGCCGAAATGAGCAAGCGCCTCGACGTGCTCAACAACGTACTCGCCAACCAGACCAAGTTCATCGTGCCCGCCGGCTCGGACCTGGTGAACGTGCTGGGACTGGACGACAAGAGCGTGGTGCCGGTCCCGACGAAGAAACCGTAACCCGGCGCGCCGCGCCGGGAAAGCCGCGGCCGGCTCCGGTGCGTCCGGGACGGACTCTCAATCGCGAACCTCTCGAAGCGGGCGGTTGCCGGTTACGTCCGCGCTGTGGCAACGTGAACGCATCCATCCCCCTCCCGGTGCACCAGCCTGGGCACCCGTGGTTTCCACCGAGGCAACTGGCATGAGCGTTGACAGGGAGTGGTGCTGGAGGGTCACCCAGCGCTACCGACCCGACCACGGACCGCACTGGCACGAGGTGTTGCGCGCCGAGATCGTGGAGCTCGCGCGGACTCTCCGCAGGCCCGTCATCCTCGATGCCGGCTGCGGCCTGCAGAACATGTTGAGCATGGACTTCAAGGAGCACGCCGGCTTCCGCGTCGGAATCGACATCGACCGTGAGGTCCGCGGGAACGCCTGCCTCGACTCGTTCCTCCAGGCGAGCGTCTGCCGCCTGCCGCTGCGCAGCGACAGCGTGGACGTGCTGCTCTCCGGCTTCGTCGTCGAGCACCTCTCGGATCCCCTCGCCGCCTTCCGGGAGTTCCGCCGCGTGCTGAAACCCGGAGGCACGGCGTTCATCTGGACGCCGAACCTGCTCAACTATGCGATCCTGGTCGCGGCGCTGACGCCGACCGCATTCCACAACTGGGTCAACCACCTCGCGTTCCCCGAGCTCGAGCGGGACAACTGCCGCACGTACTACCGCGCGAACACCCCGGGCACCCTGGTCCGCGCCGTCCGCCAAGCGGGGCTGAGACCCCAGGGCGCCCTGCGATTCGGCGCAGGGTCGTTCCTGTACTGGCGCTTCTCGAAGCCGCTCTTCCTGGTCGCGGTTGTGGGAAGCCGCCTGGTCGCGCGCTCCCCACTGCGCCGGCTCATGAACGTCCTGCTGGTGAGGTGCGTGAAGCCAGCCGCCTGAGCGGCTGGAAGCCAGTCCATCCGGGCGCTACGAGCCCCGGCGAGCGTTTCCCAGCGAGGATGTCCTGCGCGGGAATGGCCCCAGGTGCGCTCCGCAAGGGTCTTCCTGCGCCTGCACACGCCGCAGCGCGCATTCGAGCGTGCTCAAACCTCCAGCGCCACGGCGCTGGTGCGGATCTGCCGCGCCTCGCGCACCAGGACGGGTGCCTCGCCCGCGACGGGAGACCGCGCCCGGTGGCGCAGGATGCGCGCGATCAGGCGGCGCGGCGCGCTCCCCGGCACGAAGTAGCCACCGTGCGGGTTCGAGCCGGGACCGAAGCCCATGACGGAGGGCCAGTCGGCGAGCGCGCCGACCAGCGGACCGAGCCACCACCAGTCGCGCCAGGCGGAGACGCCGCGGGCGAGCGCGCCAAGACCGAAGAGGATCACAGCCCACAGCAGGGCCCAGAGCGTGACGGCGAGACCCAGCCACAGGTGAAGCACCGCGACAACCGCGAGCGCGCCGAGGCTCAGCACCACCGGCCGGCCGGGCCCGGCGCCGAGGCTGGGGCACACGCTGCAGTCGTGGAAGTGGACCCACGAGAATCGATGGTGCGGGGCGCGCAGAGCCTGCGGGTCCAGCAGGGGGAAAGCGCGCACCTGCGGACGCAACGCGGGCAGGTAGGCGCCCGAGCGACGCCGCTCGTGGCCGCCCTGCGGCACGCTCACGGCGCGCGCGAGGAAGACGTTGCCGAGGTGGCGGCCCGCCATGTCGTGACGCGGCTCGCTCACCCAGTTCACCAGCGTCGAGGCCCACTTGAGCACGATGTCCCGGTCGCTCGAGAGCACGTGTACGGCGGCGAAGCGCCGCAGCGAGGCGAGGAAGTAGTTGTTGCGCTCCGGGCTCGCGAGTGCGGCCGGGATGTCGGGCGCGGCGAGCACCAGCGTGCGCAGTTCGATCGCGCGGCCGAAGCCAAGGAAGCGGCTTTCGACGCCCGGCCGATGGAAGAAGTCGGTCATCACGCGCACCGCGTTCACGAGTGTCAGGCAGCCCATGCTGTGGCCCACGAGGTCGAGCGCCACCCGGATGCGCATGGCCTCAAGCCCGGTCTCTAGGTCGCGCACGAACTCGCACAGGTCGGGCACGCCGTAGTGAAGCGCGCGGTACCGGTCACGCAGGTAGGTGGAGAGCCGCAACACCATCAGCAACGCGCCCGCACCCAGCAGCGCCGCCGCGAGCAGGCGCGAGGCGTAGGGCCAGAAGAGCGGCCGCAGCGCCTGCGCCACGGGTCCGGCCGCGCCACCCACCAGCCAGTCGTGCCCGGGCGACCAAAGCGCGAGAATCGGCAGGAGCAGAAGCAGCATGCTCACCGCGGCTGTGAAGAACAGCGCCTTCGCTGTGTCGCGCACCGAGCCCCTCGAGAGCACGCCCTCGCTCGGCCAGCGGTAGCCGATGAGCACTCGCCGGCCCGGCCGGAAGGTCTCCTCCGGCGGCGCCTCGGCCTCGCGGAGCAGATCGCGCGCGAAGTCGCCGAGGCGGACGTTGAATCCGTGCGTGCGCAGCGTCACCGGTGCGCGGCGCCGTCTCGTCCCCAAAGGTTCCGGACTCGGCGCGCCCTGCGACGTCTCGAGGTCGGCGAGGAGCGCCTGCATGGCGCCCCGCTCCTCGAACCCGGCTCCGGGTTCCTCCGGCCGGCCCTCGTGGTCGAAATAGGTCGAGATCGCGAGGTAGGTGCGCGGGACTTCACGCGCGCGGTAAAGGCGGTAGTTCGTGAAGGGAACGACTGCAGACGGCTGCGCATCTCGGCCCATGCTCACCTCCGGAGGGCGGGGGTCCGAGGGAGTGTTAGCCGAACTCCGGGCGGAAGTCACTGAAAGACTGCGCTTGAACCTTCCACCCCTCTCCCGCATCATGACGCGGTATGAGTCCCGAGCCACTCAAGACCGCACTCGTCACCGGCGCAGCCCGCCGCATCGGCCGCGCCATCGCGCTGGACCTGGCCCGCCACGGCTGGGCCGTGGCCGTGCACTGCAACCGCTCCGAGCAGGAGGCGCGCGAGGTCGTCGGCCTGATCAAGCGGCGAGGCGGGCGCGCGGCGCTCGTCCGGGCCGACCTGGCCCGCGAGGCGGAGACCGAGACCCTGGTGCCGCGGGCCGCAGCAGCGCTCGGGCCCATCGCCTGCCTAATCAACAACGCCTCGACCTTCGAGCTGGACCTGGCCGACACCGTGACCCGTGCCTCGTGGGACGCACACCTCGAAACCAACCTGCGCGCCCCGTTCCTGCTGACGCAGGCCTTCGCGCGCCAGTTGCCCGGTGAGCAGGCGGGCAACGTCGTCAACCTGCTCGACCAGCGGGTCTGGAACCTGACGCCCTACTTCGTCTCGTACACCGTGAGCAAGACCGGACTGTGGACGCTGACCCGCTCGCTCGCGCTGGCACTGGCGCCGCGCATCCGCGTGAACGCGATCGGGCCGGGGCCCGCGCTCAAGAGCCCGCGTCAGACCGAGGCCGATTTCGCACGCCAGTGCGAAATGACGCCGCTCAAGCGCGGCACGAGCCCCGGGGAGATCTGCGACGCGGTGCGCTTCATCCTGGACGCCCCCGCCTTCACCGGGCAGATGATCGTGCTCGATGGCGGCCAGCACCTGGGCATCAAGCTGCCGCCCGGAGTCTCGCTGCCGCCCGAATGAGCGAAGCGGCCCGGCCGGGGCCGCTTCGGATGCAGCTTGTGGTCGCGCGGGCACCACCACCGCCGGGCAACGACTCCTCTCAGGGTCGAACTGGTCCCGAGCCAGCACCGCTCAACGAGATGGCCGCGGCGATCTCGTCGAGATCGTCCACCGTCAGATCGAGGCTTGCCGCCCGCAGCCAGCCGTCGACTTGCTCCGGGGCGCGCGCCCCCACGATGGCACCGCTCACGCCCGGCCAGCAGAGCGTCCAGGCCACGGCCACGGCGGCGACCGTGGTCTCGTAGCGCATGGCGATGGGCCGCAGGGCATCCCGCAGCGCGAGATTGCGCTCCAGCGCGGGCGGGCGGAAGTCGGGCGAACGGCGGCGCCAGTCGTCGGGCGCCAAAGCCGCGATGCGCGC
>Ga0315286_10002021_pt1 | contig 18728 bp, 8 predicted proteins | sample YL17G10_0_MG_FD_205038 | JGI IMG/M metagenome (GOLD analysis project Ga0315286, IMG submission 205038) | Sediment microbial communities from Yellowstone Lake, YNP, Wyoming, USA - YL17G10_0 | ecosystem: Environmental > Aquatic > Freshwater > Lake > Sediment | place: USA: Wyoming | collected... | reverse complement strand
TGAGGATTTGGACGACTTATCGACTGAGATAAGCGATATCATCATCCAAAATTTTCCCGTCCGCTCCATGCTGATATTGATGAAGGATGAGAAATCTGGCGCCTTCGTACCTTCTAGAATCATTGGATACCCTGAGGAGCGGATCCCTACAATCAGGCAGACGGTCTCCTACACGGTCGAGGAGATCGCGAGGACCGTTGACACCGCGAAGGTCCTTGGTAAATTTTCCAGAATATACCTGGCCGAACAATACCTGGACGTTGATAAGAAGGACGTCGCAGAGACTCTTTTTCCCGAGAAGATCATTACGAAAAGAGAGAGCGCCGATTCTTGGCACCCCCTCGACAGGGGATTATTCTACTTCATTGACAGGTCCGGGAAGGAGATTGGATACATATACATCACAAGCACGACTACCGGCAAGCAGCTGGATCAGAGATCCGTCGAGAGCCTGGACATTCTTGCCTCCATCGTTTCCGTGGCGATGGAGCTCGTCAAGCTTGGAGAGGAAGAGCGGCTATTGCTTGAAAAGCACGAGAAGAGGACTGTGCAGACATCGCAGATACTGACCGTGACGAGTGCGGTTCTGGCGCTGACGGATCCGTCAAAACTCATCCGGAAGGTCCTGGAGCTGCTCGAGGAGCTTTTCGGATTCAAGTCGAGCGCGATCGTCCTTTACGACGACGCGGAGAAATGCTTCCGTTGGACGGCATTCAGAGGATATACCGACGCCCAGGTTGCGAGGGGTATCGCGATGCGGATGCCGAAGGACATCATTGATAGGAACAGCAGACCCGAGTATCGCATCGGATACATCGCTCATCTGAAACCTGCCGAGAAGGCGTTGCCTGAAGACCTCCAGTATTTCTTCTATTTCGCCTCCGTCGAGGAGGAAAGAGCCGCTCTGTCGAGACCGAGGGGGAACAAGGATTCCTGGCATGAGCTCGATGATATGTTCTTCGTGATTCAGGATCGCACGGGTAAAGCAGTTGGCGCGCTTTGCGTCGACAGCCCTAGTGACGGCAAGATACCGAAGAGGGAGATCATCGAGATGATCGAGATCTTCGTATCGCTTGTGGCCATTGCGCTGGAGAACGCCGGCCTCTATTCCGACGCGAACCGCTCGAGGGACGAGGTGCACGTGCTGAATCGGCTCATGTTCCACGACCTAATGAATTACAGCATGGCTATCAGGGGGTACCTGGATCTAGCGGCAGCCCAGTCGGATGACTCGGGGATCGAGCGATACGTCGACCGAGCGATGAAGCAGATAGATGTGACAGCGGAACTCGTCGAGAAGGTGCGTAAACTGTCCGCCATAAGGAGTGCGGACAAGAAGAACATGTTGAGGATCGACCTGACCAGGACTATAATGAACCAGGCGACTAAAACCGCAGGCATCTTCCCCTCGAAGAAGGTGCAGTTCGCGTTCGATTTCAAGACGGAGGATGCCTTCGTGATGGCGAACGACCTCCTGCCGGACCTCTTCCATAACATATTCATGAACGCGATCAGGATCGACACGCATGACACGGTGATGATCGAGGTCGGATTGAGAGGCGAGATGGAAGGGCAGGATGAATCGGAGATAGGGTCATGGGTGGTTTCGTTCTCAGACCACGGCCCTGGAATCCCGGACGAGAGGAAACCTGCGATATTCCTCGGCGTCCAGAAATTCATGCCTGCGGAACCTGCGAGGGGCATGGGTCTTGGGCTGTCGATCGTGAAATCGCTGCTGGACCTGTACGGCGGAGAGGTCTGGGTAGAGGACAGGGAGCCAGGGCACCACGAGAAAGGAGCCGTCTTCTTTGTGCGATTGCCGGCGGCCTAGGCGCACTACTTCTTCTTCCCTTTTTGTATGATCGTGAGGAACAATATCACGCCGACGAAAATAATCATAAGGGAGAGTATCCCCCTCAGAAGGTTCCCGGAATCGGAGTAGTAGACGTCCATGGAGAGCACGTTGTCCCCTTTGGAAAACTCAACGATCTTCGATTCGTCGTCGATGATGAGCTTGATGTTGTGCTTGCCCTGCGGAATCGTGCTGAATACCCATGAGAAGTTCACCGAAGCGCTTCCTAGGGCGGACAGATTGTAGTACTTCGTTTCCATCAGAGCACCGTCGATGATCATCTGTACGGAGACGTTGTTGGCGGACGTGTTGCCGGAGTTGACTAGGGCGGCATCGATATAGATCGGCCTCATGACCTCAATCTCGAATTCCTTGATCCGGTACCAGGTGGCATCTGTCTCGAAGGCGGTCGCGTTGATCTCGACCGTCATCTTTCCGACGGTCAAGGCGCCGGTGATATTAAAAGAGAAAGATCCGCTGGAACCGGTCCCGTTGTTCGGGGTCACTAAGGCACCTGCGAGATTGGTCCCGACTATCTTCGCCGCAAAGCTGAAGCTCTGTATCCTCTCGGGATATGCGTATGAGATCCTGACGGTGAAGTCACTCTGCAGACCGGAACCGATCACGTTGGGGCCGTCGAGCCTGATGTCAATGAGCATTGATTCCTGAGGACCTCTGTCAGTGGCCGCAAGGGAGTCGAATGCGGCCAGCGGCATCGCGAGAAGCAGGAACATTAATACTGCCATGAACAGGGTTAACGGCCGGTTTCTGGTCATCTCAGGAACCTCCCGAACTTGATCTTGCGGATGATGAATACCGCGGCCAGCATTGATATCATGACGGCCATTAAGATGAGGTTCTCGTTTTCCCGCTCCTGGAAGACGTCGTGGGTGTAGATGTTGTTGCCCTGAACGCCCATCTCGCCCAGCCAGAAGTTCAGATCCGGTAAGGCCGGCGTGACCAGTGTCACCAATGACAACTTGGATAAATCTGACCTAACCTCGATTGCGACGCTGATGTTGCTGTTCGGCATTGCCCTGAGCGATGTCAGCGTTATGTTAGCGATTGCCGTGTCTCCCGGACCGACTTCCATCAGGTTGCCGGTCAACGAGCTCGTGCCGTTGATCGTCGCACTCCAGCCGTTTAATTGAAGCTCGTTCACGTTCACGATAGTGAGAGTGTAATTATCCAGGATATTCCCAGTGTTCTTGACTTTCAGATCGGTGAAAAAGACTGTTCCGCTCTTGCTGCCAGAATCGCCCTGGACGATTGTTGCCGAATAGGCAGGGGCGACATTGATGATAATCTTCACTGATTTCGTTACAGACGGGTTGCCAACAGACACAATGTTGACATACAAGTCACCGTGATTCACCGCGACATCCGGATTAGCCGTTATCGTGACCATTGTGTACATCGAAGTGTTGGCATTGCCGAAATCCAGCGGGACCGGAGCCTCTTGGAAATTGAACGTGAAGCCGCTGCCGTAACCGCTTAGGTTGTAAGTGTCCCTGGCGTTGCCAGTGTTCGTTATTTGAATAAGATAATTGACCGATCCTTCCTCCGAAATGGTTGCTTTCTGGTCCGAATCCCAGTTTGCATCGAATGAATATGAATTTGTCCTGGCGAGCTTTGCGTTCAGAACCACATCCGTCGTTAGGACCTGGACTCCAAGGATTGAGGAGTATCCGATGGTCATTCCGTTCTCGCGCCGCTGAGCATCGACGACGACGCTATATTCCCCGCTAGGTACGACCATTGAGACACTGTTAGAGCTGAGCTGTGTTAGACTCCTGATCGCAGCGCCATTGTCAATATTCATGATGGACAGCTTAAGCGATGTTAGATCCGTGCTGTTGGAAGCCGTGGCAGCGACTTCAAGCAGATGCCCCTGCGTCAGCACAATCCTTAGGTCGACTGGCTGCAAATATTTTATAAGGATGAAATCGAAGTAGGACAGGCCCGTGGGTGTGTCGGTGACATATATCGCATAGGTACCTGGGTGAATGGTCGACCTGATCTCTCCGTTCAAGTCGGTGAAGTAGGACTCCCCTTGGGAGAGCTCGTTCATGCTGCCGAACCTTACCTCGGTAACGACGGGGTCTCCTTTCTCGTCAACAATCGTGACATTCAGCGTCGAGTTGTCGAGACCATATTGCATATTCGGGGACAATTGTCTGTTTGAAGCCAGAGAGATATCCGTGTCATTCATCATTTTCAAGTATCTCTGCGACCGCTGCAGATCCTCAAAGATGCGCATCTCGAAATGAAGAGAATAACTGCCGGCCGGGAGAACCACCGAATAAGATTGTCCTGGCTGGATTACGGTTGAAACGACCGAGCCGGATGCGCCGTCGGTGATCTGCAGGACGGTGATATTGGCGGATCTCTGCCCGATAATCGGACGGCCGGAAATCTCGAAAGCCGTCACGAGCGCAAAGTCGATAATGCTAGAAAAGGCAGTCAGGCCGAAATCGAAGACTGCGGCGCGGTTCTTGGAATCTAAATCATAGGCGTAGCAGACATAGCTGCCTTCTTTGAGGAATGTCGTGTATGTCCCAACAACATCCAGCAGAGCGAAAGTCGGTCCCTCGAATTGGACACGGACTGACCTCGAAGCTAGCACACCGAAAATCGTCCCGTCAACTTTGATGCGCTTTTCCACTTCGATGTCAAGATTGGAAATGTCGGTTCCGACGTAAATTGCGAGAATCTTATCAGTGAAATAGTAAGTGCCGCTGCCTGGGGTGACAGGGGTCTGCACGCGGACGTTGTAGATCCCCGGGAATATCTGTCCGTGGATCTCGCCGTTCTGGTCTGATGTGAAGTTGACATATCTTGTGGTGTTGAGGAACTCCACTAGAACATTTGTCAGAGTCTTTCCATCGACAATCAATCTGCCACCTATGGAGACCGTGGAGAGCTCCAATTTTACATTCGATGAAACGGGACTCTTCCCTGTCGTGATGCTTATCGGGTCGGACGTTGCGTATCCGACAGCGTCGACAAAGAGCGTCATCGTGGTGCCCATCGGTATCCCGATGGTGAACCCTCCAGTGATATTTGACCTCGTCCTAAGCGTCACACCGTCAGGGAGCAGAATGGAGACTGCGGCATATCCAACGACCTCATTGGATTGCCTTCCACCATCGCCATTCCTGTCATGCCAGACGTCGCCGGTGAGGTTGACATAATCCTGGATATTGGCGTCGATGATCTTGTCAGATGAAGATACGGCGATCTTCATCGAGGTCAATTGCCTTCCACCGAGGAATAGGGCATCATAATCTCCCGCCGGCAAGTTGATCGAATAAAATCCTTCATTATTGACGGCGGATATGTAAGTGACCAGGCCGTTGTTGAAGACGGCAACAGCTCCGGCGATAGACTCCGTCGCACCCTGAACCTCAGTGGTTATTGTACCGGAGACTTGGGCCGCTGACCCGACCCTGATGGTCGCGGAAGATGTCTCGTATCTCTTGACCAGTGCGCTCGCGTCTCCGACAAGGATTCCTTTTTCGGTCGGAGAGCTGACGACGAGCGAATATGGACCTTCTGGAAGCTTTACACTCGCCATACCAGTACCATCAGCGACGATCAAGATCGAAATCGAGGGGTAGAAGGAATCCGAGACGAGGATGTAAGCGTTCTCGAATGGGTTTCCTCCCCCGCCTAGCACTTGTATGTTCAAGGTGCCAGTCGGTCTAAGGACAAAACTTGCCGATCGATCTATCGATTCTTCAGAAGGGGCTTTCGAGTTGGTGGTCGGCTTAGACGTGAGGACCGATCTTGGCAGGGAAGTAAGGAAGTCGCCCTTGCTGACTGAGATGGTATACGACCCCGGAAGCACTTGATCAAACGAGTATGAACCGTTTTCGTCCGAGTAAACGAGGGCGTTTACGGGATAAAGACCAGGGAAATCGGCCTTGATTGACACTTGCGCTCCTGATGCGGGTGTGCCGTCTTCGTACATGACCGTGCCGTTGATACTTGCGGGAGTTCTTGCGATTTCTGAAACTGTAAGGGAGCCTGGGGTGATGTCGCCGGAGAATTCTACCAGTTTCGTAATGCCGTTGACTGTGGTATCAATTACGTAGTATCCGGATGTGATCGCGACCTCGTAGGTGCCATTTTTCGCGTCGATGTCATAACTGACGTCATAGGCCCTTGTGTTCGTCGCCACGAGGGTGCTGTTCTTGATTAGGACATCGGTTCCCTCGGTGTAATTGCCGTCCTTATTAACGTCCCAGAAGACATGGCCCGACAGAGTGCCGGATGCGACCTTCGAGTTATAGGCGATCTGCCAATCGTATCTTCCGTCGCCATCCGTGTCGATGTTCTTCCTCGCTGCCATGTCAGCAGTCACATTAAGGAGGATTGTGTCCATCTTATTACTGCCGACGAGGGACTGGGGGTCCTGCTTACCGGTCGAGAAGAATATCGTATCCTCTCCCGGTGGCAGAATTATGGTGTATGTCCCGTTGGAATCGGAGATGACGCTCTGGTGGGGGATGCCGTACTTGTCCTGAACTGTTACCCTAATCGCGGGGGCTGGATCACCTGTTGACGTGGTGATTTTTCCGCTTAGCACGGCGCCGTCGTAATACTTTATCAGGACCGTACCGGCCTGGTATGCGGATTGTGGGGAAGCGTCGACGATTCCTTCCATCGTGCCGGCATTGATCTTCTGCTGGATGTCATAGGCATCCTCGAATGATATCGCCTGCCATGTCCCTGAGCCGTCACTTGCTGGGTTGTAGTAGGCGGTCCTGTATGCGAGCATGAAGTGCGTCATGTTCCAGGCAGGCATCGGAGAGATGGATTGCACCGAACCGCTATACCCCGGCAGGCCATCGTTCGTCTTTCCGACGTCGGAGGGGGAGAACCCTGCATAGGCCCTGTACAGGACGGTGTCGAAGAACGCGTCGGTGTAGGTGAGTTTGTAGCCGGTTATCTGGGTGGTGGCTGGAAGGGACGAGAGCTCGGAAAGGGTGTGGTCCACTCCGTTGCTGTCGGTCGCCAATACTGTGTAGTAGTCCGATGGGTTGCCGTCCACGTCGATTGTCCTATCGGTGAGCTTTACAGGAGCATAGAATACACCGACATCCTGCGCGGACTTGGGAATAAGCCTGGCGTCGACGCCGATGTACCCGATTGAGTATCCTGTGATATCTCTGAGAGACTTGTAGAGAGATACTTCCTTGTCCACCCCGAGGTTGGCGAACAGGACGCCGAGGTAGCGCCACATTATGTTGATGTTGGTGATGTCCGAGGTTGCGGAACCGTAGATGTTCGGATAGGTCAGGATAGTGCTCTTGTATTTCGATGAGTTGACTATGACATCCTTTACGAGCAGGGGGTCGACGCCGGCGCTTAGGAGGGTGCTGCTTATGAGCGGAGGGATGACAGGCCGGTTGACCTGCCCGACAAGTACGCGGGAGATCATCAATCCAATCGCTACCGATTCGTTTTGGGCGAGCAATATGTCCCCACCGATCTGATATCCCTGTTGGAAGTTGTCGGCGACGGCCGGATGCTCGCCTGCGTCAATCGCCTCGAAACCGTAATCCCACCAGGAGACGTAGGCCGGACGAGCGCTTTCAGGTAGGATGTCGGCATCCTGTTGTCTTAGCCAGCTCCACATCGAAGGGAAATAAGAGCTCGGGAGCGGTAGCGAGTAGGAGAAGGCCCCTAGGTACCACATGTTCCCGGTCTGTTGATAGTCGGATGCGTTCGGGCGCATGAAATCCGGGAAGGTGTTGTATATGCTGTTGTCGTAGGCCTGTTTGGTCTCCCTCGGTATGCCGGCGTCCAGAGAGAACCAGGCATTTGGCACTATCAGCAGGAAGACAACGAAAAGTGCCCCGACGATATGGCGGATCTTCACGCTCTTCCGTAGCACCTGGAAGAAGCTTCCGGAGGAGCCGCCTATAAGCTTCCCGACTGTTTTGAAATCGAGCTTGTCCACTATCAGTACCGTGATCCAAGCGCTCGCGATTGCGAAGGCGGGAGCGGCGTTGAACATGAAACGCCCGGCGGATGTCGCCATGAAAATCGCTACGGCCATCCAGACGGAGATGAGGATGTAGTCCCCGGCGACCCTCTTCGGGACCTTGGTCAGCATCAGGATGAGACCGACGAACGACAGGTAGAATGTGACCGCGCCGAAAGAGACGGCCAGCTGGCTGAACACCGGAGCACGAGCCTCCGCGATCGTCTCATACAATTTGGATCCTCCAAAGTAACCCTGACCGCTGAAGATAGCTTCCCCCAAATCAGGGCTGACGACGGTGACGACTACCAGCGCGATTGCAAGGAACGCCCCAAGGAGCGGGAGCGTCATCAGCCAAGGCAGTTCCCGCGTCACTGAGAATAGCACCCCGACGATGATGGCCGCGCCGAAGAGATAGAACGGGACATTCAGATTCCATAGGTTCATCTGGTGGTACACTGGATAGGTGATCAGGAAACCGAACCCGAATGCGATAAAGAAGATGAGGGTCGCGGATGTGGAGTCGATCCCTTTGAACTTGTTTATCAGCACCTGGATCAAGAAGAATGCCAGGAGAATTACCTCGATGTAAGCGAACCCGACCCATGCCATTGCGATCGCGGCGAAGGACAGGCCGGCGAGAAGGGCATACAGGATCCCTTTCTGGCTCTTCGAGGCGAACATGCCTAATCCCCTTATGATGGACTTTGGACTCAGCCAGTTTTCGACCCATTTCGAGGTCTCCGTGGCCTTCATCGCCTTCATCAGGAAGTAGACTGTCAGAACGATGAAGAACAGCGCGAAGGGGTCGTGGTCGCATAAGGTCGCTACGCTACGCTCTACATGCGATGGCATTATTGCCAGGAAAAGCGCGGCTACATACCCCGCCCTCCTACCGAAGATCTCCTTCGCGATCAGGAAGATCGGTATGACTGTCAGAGCGCCCCAGAACGCGGACGACATTATGAAGAAGAAGCCGAGCGAATCGTCCAGGCTGTTGAACAGTCCCTGTGCGAAGACAGCCGGAGCTGCAACTGAGAAAGTATAGAACGGTGGCCGGGGGTTACGCGCTCCGTCCGGATAATTGAGCATTGGGTCGATGAAAAGATGCTCCCCAGTCTGCGCGCCATGGTCCATCAGCCTCTGGTAGTAGTAGCTGTCAGACCCTCCGGACATGAGCCAACCGTTGCTAGCAGACAGGTCGTAGGCGAAGTAGGCTCTCAGGAACAGCGCGAGGAGGAAGACGAGCAGGACGATGAACAACGGCATCATCTTGCTCGCTCTGAGCTCCTTCATCCGGAGGCGCATCGCCGATGCGAATCTGCTAGCGTTGCCTGCAGACTGCTGCGTATCCGTTTCTACTCCCGCCACAGAAGTTCACCTGAAAGTAATCTCACCCATTATTACAGTCGTATAAATACGTTGTTCATTTTGAGATGGTTTCCAGATGCTGCGAACGATACCGACTGGCTAATGCGATTTTGCAGGTCATTCTGAGTAAAGGTAAAACGGGGTTGTTTTTAGTCGGAAAAAGGGTCAGCCCCCTTTATAAGCGGAATCACTTCTTTGTTTTGAGGAATTCCGCTATCTCCTTAGAGAGATTTTCAGCGGCTTCCCGGGGGTCGGGGGCCTCGTATATCGCGCGGCCGATTATGACGAAATCCGCACCGAATCTCAGAGCGTCCGATGCCTTTCCCCCCTGCACCCCGACCCCGGGACTGATAATCTTGAGGTCTCCGACGATCTCCCTCATCCTTGCGATCCTCTCCGGCCTCGTCGCCGGGGCGACGATCCCCATCGCCCCTTGTTCCTTCGCCATTGCGGCGATCTTCTCCGCATTCGGCTGAGTGAATTCCTTGCCGCCAGGATGGCTCATTTCCGTGACTACGAAGACCTTCCCGCCGCTCGCGTCAACGCATGCTTTTAGCGAATCCGTTCCGGTGAAGCCGTGAGCTATGATCGCGCTGGCTCCGAGACTCATCGCCTGCTCGACGATCAGCCTGTTCGTGTTCGGGATGTCGGCGATCTTGAAATCGCAGATGACCGGGGAGAGCCTTGATATCTCGGTGATGATCCTCGGTCCTGCTCCGAGAACCAGAGGCCAGTTTATCTTAACCGCGTCGAGATATTCGTGCGATTTCTCAACGATGTCGACGGCTCTGGCGCGTTGCGTAACGTCCAGAGCTAGAATTATCCTGCTCTTCGGCGTCATCAGAGGCAGGCAATTGCGAAGCGGAGTATTTAGATATCGTTTCAAGGCCCCCGACAGTACAATATTTATCGCTGCGGGATGCTCGCTCAGCCGTGGCGATCAAGAAGTGGCTGAACGGCTCGGCGTACACTGGTAGGCTCCCGGAAGGTTGCGTCAAATGCGCCAGAGGGGGCAAGCTCGTGCTTCTGGTCACCGGTAAATGCACCTATGGATGCTATTACTGCCCACTGTCCTTCAAGAAGAAGGGGAGGGCGGTCGTCTATGCGGATGAGATGAGGGTCAGGAAGGACGCGGACATCCTCGAAGAGGCGGGGGCGATCAACGCGACGGGGACAGGGGTCACCGGTGGAGACCCTCTGATCCAGCCGAAGGAGACGGCGAGGCTGATCAAGCTCCTGAAGGACAACTTCGGAGGGAGGCATCACATTCATCTCTATACGAGGTCCACCGATTTGAAGTCGATAGAGAAAGTCGCCTCGGCGGGGTTGGACGAGATAAGGTTCCATCCTCCGATTACCACTTGGAAGGACCTTGGCGAGAGCGAATATGCCGGGGCGATCGTCGCCTCGAGAGGCTTCGGGATGGTAGCGGGGTTCGAGATACCTGCGATACCCGGTTGCGAGAAAGACATCCGGACATTCCTGAGCGATGCGTACGACGTCGGCGCCTCATTTGTGAATCTGAACGAGCTTGAATTCTCTGAGTCGAACTGGAGGGCATTGAGAAAGAGAAGGTTCAAAGTGAAAGATGATGTCTCGGCATCCGTCAAAGGGAGCGAAAGGATGGCACTCAGGCTCCTGAGAAGCGCCCCTGCTGGCCTGCCGACGCATTACTGCTCCAGCAGTTTCAAGGATGGTATACAGCTGAGGCGCAGGATAATGCGGAGGGCGAAGAACGTCATGAGACCGCTCGACATCCTGACGAAGGATGGGACACTGATCATCGGGATAATCGAAACGAGAGATCCGGTGACACTCGCTGCCGATCTCAAGACTCGATTTGACATCCCGAAAAAGTACATCGAGGCAAATCAAGAGATGAGGCGCGTCGAGATCGCATCCTGGATCCTAGAGGAGATCGCCCCTGAACTAGAGAAAAGGGCGTTCATTATCGAGGAATATCCGACCGCCGATCGATTGGAAGTTGAGCGAGAGGTCGTCGGAAAATAATCCTGATGAGATTGAGCATCTACGCCACGCTGATGCTCTGGATGTTGTGATGCCTGTTCACGATGTCGCGTGCGATCCTCAGGTTCTTGCCGCTCTTCCCTATCGCCTTCCCCTTCGATGTCGGGTCGACCTTCACGGTCGCGTGCACGATGTTCCCGCGCATCTCGATCGTCACAGACTGGACCTGGTATGTGTGGAAGACGTTCTTCACGAAGGTCTCCGGGTCGTCCGAGTACTCGATCACCTGGATGTCCTTCCCCGTGAGGTTCTTCAGCTTTATGACATGCTCGCCCTTCTTGCCGACGGCCCTGCTGCCCTGCCCGTTCTCCACGACAAAAATAAGCTTGTCCTCGGTATCCACGCAGTCCTTGACGCGGGTGCCAGTGAGGTTCTCGAACAATGTGATATGCCGGAGTGTGTCTCCGGTAAGGGTGATTTCTGGCATCTATTTCCTCTCATCGAGCGGACAGGATGTCCGAGCTGCCCTGGTCGAGTATGACCAGAGAAGAAACTGCAAACGGTTTCCCGCAAGCTGCGCCGAGTTCGAGGTTGTCGCCGGGATAGACCACGACTTTCACCTTCGTCTCGCCGGATCTGAGCTCGTCGTCCGGGCAGTTCCCGGAGACCACGACGAGCTTCGCTGCGCCGGTGCTCATCGCCTTCTTCGTCTCAGAAAGTCCGAACTTGACCTTGCCCGTTGCTACTGCCGCCTTCAACGACCTGCTTATGTCAGTGACCATTTGCCATCCATCCTGTTCATTCTTTGCTCGCCTTTTGCGGCGTCCAAACGAGCTTCACAGCGCCCGTTCCAAGAGTAACCGGCTGACCCACTATAATGTTTTCTGCGACTCCTTCCAGCTTGTCCTCTTCGCCCATTATCGCCGCCCTCAGCAGGTGGGCCGAGGTGATCTCGAACGCCGCCCTTGCGAGGACGCTCGACTTCCTTCCGGAGATACCATGCCTGCCGATCGCCTTCACGTCCCCGTCGTTGGTCATGAGGTCCGATACGAGCATGATGTGGCGTATGTCCACATTAAGACCTTGTTCCTCGAGCGTCTTCGACGCCTCGTTCACGATCGAGTTCCTGGCCGCTTCGATGCCGAGCACCTCGAATATCTCGAGTATGCTGTTGGTGCTCGTGCGCTTCCGGTCGACCTTATCGACCTTCAGGACTTCGGCCAGATTGGACCCTTCGGTGTAGATGATATACTCTCCCTCTACGCGCCTGATGACCGCCCTGCCGATGCCAGTGATGCCTTTCAGCGAGCAGTTCTTGACGTCCTCATATATCTTCTGGAGCTTCTTGAACGAGCTCTCGTCGGATTTCACGACGACCGACGCGTTGTCCGAACCGATCTCCGCCAGCCCCTTCAGGCCGCGGGTCGAGTTGATCTTCTTGTAGACCTGCTCGACTGTCATGTTCTTCTTCGTGAGCTTCTTGACATCGAGGTGCGCGATGACCCTCAACCCGTTGATGTCCGTCTCGACGTCCGCGACGTCAAGGAGGTTCGTTTCCTCGATGTCTGTCGCGATGCGCCTGACCGCGTCGGTGTCGTCCTTGATCGAGCGGTCGAGGTATATCTCCATTATAGGGGTGCTGGGGATGCGCCTCGCATCGACTATCTCGATGAGCCTCGGAAGGCCCAGTGTGACGTTCATCTCCGCGACTCCCGCGTAGTGGAATGTCCTCATGGTCATCTGCGTGCCAGGCTCCCCGATGCTCTGGGCCGCGATGATCCCGGCCGACTCGTTCGGGTCTATCCTGTGCGTCTCGAAGCGCCGGACCGATTCCTCGACGATCGACTTGATGAACTTCTCGGTCATCTTGCCGTGCTCGACGCGCTTCGCGATCTCCCTGACCACGGATATCGGCAGGGTCTTCTTTATTCCAGATAAGACCTTGAGTATCCTGTGCTCGGTCTCGGTCGGCTCGACGGTCTTCTTCGGGAGCACCATCTTGGTCGGCTCCCTCTCCTTCTTCTTCTCGGGCTTGCGCAGCCTGCTGCCCTTGGAGGGTTTCTTGGCCGCGGCAGAGCTGAGCGACTGCATGACCTTCTGCATCTTCTTGTCGCCGATGAGCTTCTCCAGCTCGACCCTGGTCTTCTTGTCCGTTGTGACCTTCCTGAGCCTGGATATCGTGAATCCTCCTTCGACGAGCTGCGCCGCCGTCTTCTCGTCGACGCCCTTGTCGACGAGCGCCTCGACGGATCTGTTCGGGGTTGCCATGTTCAGCTCCCCTCCCCTTCCTCGAAGTCGGTTTCCTCTGTCTCAGCTTCCGGCTCCTCAGGCGTCTCCAAGAGATCCCTGTCCTGGATGCCGTAGCTGACGACCCCTTTCTCGTTGACCTGGGCGATCTCTTCGCCCTCTTTGCCGAGGACTGTCAGGATGACGTCGTCGATGTCGACGGGGTCTCCCTGGACGCTCCTCGCGGGGTCGGTGCCGTCTTCGCCGTACTTGAATTGGATTATCGTCCCGGCGGTGTTCCTGACGCTCCCGTCCTGCATGACCTTCAGGTCCTCCAGGGCGTTGATCAGCCGCCTCTGCATGTAACCGGACCTGGATGTTCGGACGGCGGTATCGACAAGCCCTTCACGACCTCCCATGGAGTGGAAGAAGAACTCCGTCGGTGAAAGCCCGCTCTTGTACGAGCTCCTGACGAACCCTCTCGCCTCTGCTCCGAGGTCGCCCTTCTTGAAGTGCGGCAGGGTCCTGTTCCAGTAACCCCTGCTGAGCCTCTCTCCTCTGACCGCCTGCTGCCCGATGCATCCCGCCATCTGCGACAGGTTGAGCATCGAACCCCTTGCTCCGCATTTTGCCATTATGACGGCCGAGTTCTCCATACCGAGGTGGCGGCCCGCGATCTGGCCGGCTTGGTCCCTCGCCTTGCCGAGCTCCTTCATGATCTCGACCTCGAGGGTCTCCTCCATGGACCTGCCGGGCATCTGCTCCAGCTCGCCGTTCCTGTATGCGTCGACGTACGAGTTGACCTTCTCCATCGCGAGCCTCAGGACCTCTTCGATCTGAGCTTTCGCATCGGTCGGGATGTCCTCGTCGTCTATGCCGGTGGTGAATCCCCTGAGCGATATGGCTCCGACGGCCATCTTCGTGGCTGCATCCAGGAAGTCCCTGGCCATGTCTGAACCGTAATCCCTCGCCATCTTGTCGAGGATCCTCCCCTTGAACGCGCCGATCGCTTTTTCGTCGATCGTGCCGGTGATGAGCCTTCCGTGCCTTATAACGACGAAACCGTCATGCTCGCACTTCTCGCGCTTGCACTTCTCGCACTTCTGGCATATCGATGCGCGGAAGGTCATGTGCAGATCCTTCGGGAGCAGCATCGTGAAGAGCTGCTTGCCGGACCAGTACTTCTCCCCCTTCTTCTGTTCGGGGTGCAGGGGCTTCGGAAGGCCGATCTTGGCGAGTATGTGCGACGTCTCCTCCTCGTTGAACTTCGCGTCTTTGTACGTCAGTATGAACGAGCCGGTGATGTGGTCGTGGATCCCGCCGATGACCGGTCCGCCGAACCTCGGTGACAGGATGTGCTCCTGGACCTTCATGAGGATCTTCGCCTCGGCCCTGGCCTCCTCGCTCTGGAGGACATGGAGGTTCATCTCGTCGCCGTCGAAGTCCGCGTTATATGGCGGGCAGACGGAAAGGTTGAACCTGAACGTCTTCGCGTCCATGACGCGGATGGTGTGCGCCATCATCGACATCCTGTGCAGCGAGGGCTGCCTGTTGAACAGGACGATGTCGCCGTCCATCAGGTGTCTCTCGACGATGAAGCCGGTTTCGAGCACCTCTGCGACGGACTCGGCGTTCTTGTCCGTTATCTTGATCCTCCTGCCGTCGTTCCTGATGACGTAGTTCACGCCTGGCTTGTACGGGACGACGGTCGGGAGCGGCCCCATCTTCACGAGCGCCTTCGCGATCTCCATGTTCGTCTCGGTGACGTGCACCGGGATGGTGAGCTCCCTCGCGGCCTCGTCAGGCACTCCGACCTCGTTGATCGAAAGGTGCGGATCCGGCGAGATGACCGTCCTCGCCGAGAAGTTGACGCGCTTTCCGGAGAGGTTCGACCTGAACCTCCCCTCCTTGCCTTTCAGCCTCTGGGCCAGCGTCTTCAGCGGCCTGCCGGACCTGTGCCGAGCGGGCGGTATGCCGGAGGTCTGGTTGTCGAAGTAAGTCGTGATATGGTACTGCAGCAGCTCCCACAGATCCTCTACGATCAGCTGTGGCGCCCCTGCGTCCCTGTTCTCTCGCAGCCTCTGGTTGATCCTCAGGACGTCGACGAGCTTGTGGGTGATGTCGTCCTCCGACCTGTCACCTGACTCGAGCGTGATCGACGGCCTGACGGCCACCGGCGGGACCGGGAGCGACGTCAGGATCATCCATTCCGGCCTTGCCGACTTCGGCTCCATCCCGAGCGGCGGAAGATCCTCATCGGGGATCCTCTCAAGCCTCTCCCTGACCTCCTTGGGGGTGAGCTTGTGGCCCTCCTCCCTGAAGGTCGTGGGCTTATCCAATGTGATCTTGAGCTGCACGGCCCCGCAGTGAGGACAGACGGTCCTGGATGCGGCGTCCTTCGCCGTCTCCTTGGAGATGAGGCCGACCTCTATCGTGTCCCCTCCGAGCTCCTCGAGGGACGACATCTGCTTCGTGTAATCCTCGGCCTGCTCCCTGGTCAGGAGAAGCTTCCCGCATGTCCTGCATGTCGACTGGAGCAGCTTCTTTATGTCCTTAACGTAGCCGACGTGTATGACCGGCATGGCGAGGTCGATGTGGCCGAAGTGCCCCGGGCACTCGTCGGCCTTCCGGCCGCACGTCTTGCACCTCAATCCTGGCTCTATGACGCCGAGGTGCGGGTCCATGAGGCCCATGTCGATCGGGAAGCCGTCGTCGTCGTACGTGTCGGCGGTGATGATCTTCGTGGAGGACATCTTGCGTATCTCGTCCGGAGACAACAGCGAGAATTTGATCGACGATATCCTCTTCGTGATTATCTGACCGTCCATCATCTTAAGTCCTCCAGTTGAAGCCTCAGAACCACGCCCAGCGACATCAGCTCGTCGAGCAGGAGCTTGAAGGCGTACGACATCTGGACCTGGTAGATCGACGAGTTGTTCCCGCAGACCGGGCATCTCAGAGAGCCGCGCCTGTCGAGTATCGCGATGTGCCCGCACTTCGGGTCGCCGCATACGTACTGCAGCGTTCCATCGGACTCGTCGAGCAGCCTGTCCTTGATGACCATGGCCGCGCCATGTCCGATCAGGCAGTCCCTCTCCATCTCGCCGAACCTCAGGCCTCCTTGCCTCGAGCGCCCCTCGGTCGGCTGCCTCGTGAGTATCTGGACCGGGCCCCTGCTCCTTACGTGCAGCTTGCCGGACACCATGTGGTGCAGCTTCTGGTAGTAGATGACCCCTGTGAATATCTCGGCCTGGATGCGCTGTCCTGTCTTACCGTCGTACATGACCTCCTTGCCGTTGTTCTTGAAGCCCGTATCGATCAGCGCCTGCCTCAGCGCCTCCTCCTTCTCGCCGCTGAACGGGGTGCCGTCGATGATCCTCCCCTGCATCGAACCGACCTTTCCGCCGATCATCTCGAGCACGTGCGCGACCGTCATCCTCGACGGGATGGCATGCGGGTTGATGATCAGGTCGGGGATGATCCCTTCGTCGGTGAATGGAAGATCCTCCTCAGGGCATACGAGCCCGATGACCCCTTTCTGGCCGTGCCTGGATGCGAACTTGTCTCCGAGCTCAGGGATCCTCTCGTCCCTGACCTTCACCTTGACCAGTCTGCTCCCGTTCTCCGATTCCGTCAGATAGACGCTGTCGACCCAGCCGGTCTCACCGCTCCTCACGGTGACGGATGTCTCGCGCCTCTTCTGCGGCGTCAGGAAATCCGTTTCCTCCTCTAGGAAACGCGGCGGCGAGGTCTTCCCGATGAGCACGTCCCCTCCCTTGACGAGGAGCTCTGGACTTATCAGGCCGTCCTCGGACAGATTGCTGTAAGCTGTATCGGTTCGGGCGCCCCTCACATCCGGGCTCGGGATCTCGAAGTGATCCTCCTGCCCTCCTGGATATCTGCGCTCCTCCGATTTGTACGTCCTCATGAAGGACGACCTTCCAAGGCCCCTCTCGACGGAGGCCTTGTTGATGATCAGGGCGTCTTCCATGTTGTACCCGTGATACGATATGACGGCGACGACGAAGTTCTGGCCAGCTGGCCTCCTGTCGAAATTAACGAAGTCCATCGCCTTCGTCTTGACGAGCGGCTTCTGCGGGTAGTGCAGCAGGTGGCTCCTGGTGTCCGGCCTCATCCTGTAGTTCGATGCCGCGACGCCGAGCGACTGCTTCGCCATACCGGAACCCATGGTGACCCTCGGTGTGGAGTCGTGCTCCGTGTAGGGCACCATTCCCGAACAGACCCCGAGTATTACCATCGGGTCCAGCTCGAGATGGGTGTGATCCTTCTTCAGGTTGGACGGCACCTCGATCATGCCGTCGCACTTCATGCACCTGAGCTTGACCATTCCCTCTTCGCCAGGGTTCATCCATTCGACGTCGGTACGTGAAAGGTAAGCGCCGCAGTGCTTGCACTTCTGTGGCGGTTCGAAGGCGAAGAGGGCGATGTATGCATCCTCCTCCTCCTCGGCGTCGATCCACTCGATGACGCCTTCCCTGACCAGCGCTGCCCACTTGAGCTTCCCGGCCAGCATCTCCTCGACGTGCTTCCTGTTGAGGATGGTCCTGCCGTTCTTGACAACGATGAGCGGGCGCCTGAGCCTGCCCTCGTCGCAGTTGATGACTATCTCTTCCATCTCTTCGTCGTATCTGATGTTGACCTCGGACGAGAGAGTCCCGGTCCTGCGCTTCTGCCTGATCTCGTTGATCAGCTCCATCGGTTTGGCGTGAAGTCCGACCAGATCCCCGTTGACATAAACCCTGCTTGCGTTCACCTGATGCTCCGAGACCTCTTGCATCCCGAGGTCCTTCAGCAGCCAGTTGAGCTGCTCCTCCGGGAATCCCTCGGAGACGTCGATGACGAGCGCGTAGTTCTTGACAAGGCCGCAGTTCTGACCCTCGGGGGTCTCGTTCGGGCAGAGTCTGCCCCATTGCGTCGGGTGCAGGTCCCTCGCCTCGAAGTGCGGCTGGCTCCTTGTGAGCGGAGAGGTGACGCGCCTGAGATGGGATAGCGCGGACATATTCGATGTCCTGTCCAGCAGTTGAGAGACTCCTGTCCTTCCGCCGACCCAGTTGCCGGTCGCGAGCGCGTGCAGGAGCCTGTGCGTCAGGAGGTCGGGCCTGATGGCCGAGCTGATCCTGAGCTCCTTCTTCCTCGTGTAGTTCCTTTCGAGTTGGTATTTCAGATCTTTTACGAGGTTGCTGAACGACACTCTGAACAGGTCTTCTGTCAGGTCTCCGGCGAGCTTCAGCCTCTTGTTCGCGTAGTGGTCCTTGTCGTCCTCGCCGCGGAGGTTGAGTGAAAGTTCGAGAACGGTCC
>Ga0315286_10002018_pt1 | contig 18737 bp, 20 predicted proteins | sample YL17G10_0_MG_FD_205038 | JGI IMG/M metagenome (GOLD analysis project Ga0315286, IMG submission 205038) | Sediment microbial communities from Yellowstone Lake, YNP, Wyoming, USA - YL17G10_0 | ecosystem: Environmental > Aquatic > Freshwater > Lake > Sediment | place: USA: Wyoming | collected... | reverse complement strand
CGAGGTGTGGTACACCCGGGACGAGCGGGCACGTGACCGCGAAGTCCTCCATCCGCAGTTGGGGTGTGCTTTATAAATCCGGCGCTTACGCATGGAAGGTTCTGTGTCTTACCCCGGGAGATCTCCCGGTTGTCCGAGAGGACTGGGAGTCGGGCGACCGGCTTCGACCGGCCGGGAGAAGTCAGCAGAGGGCAAAGTAGTTCCGAGGCAGGCAAGGCTATTGAGGCACCCCAAAGCCGAAAGGCGGGGCAACAGATAGGCCGAGTCGTAACGCCGCGGGACGAAGGCCCGAACGGTTGAGAGGGGTAGTAGGCTGATTGGGGAGTGCTCATTACACCGGCACGTAAGTGTGGTGGCGGCCCGTAACTGGGCGAGCAAAGTGAGTGCTTGTCCAATCTCACTGAACACCCGGCTGCCTTTGAATGGGGCAGAGAAATCAGCCGAACCGCCTGGTACGTGATCCGTATGCCCGGTGGTGTGGGAGGGGAGGAGCCGTGAGGCTCCCCCCTATCCCGATTAGACCGCAAGAAGCGGAAAATGATGCTTGGACTAGTCGGAATTTGGACAGCGTTCCTTCTCAACATTAATTCCGCAGCTTACGGTGCTCCGGGCGCTAGTGAGGCTACGGGCCCGGAATCCATTTCGGGCGTCGTCGCTAATTCGACGACCAATGAACCAATACCGTGGGCGTGGGTTCATCCCGAGCCGCCAACGACGGGCGCACTGTCGCGGGAAGATGGTTCATTCCGCCTTTCAAATGTCACTCCGGGGGCCCACCGCGTGACGGCCAGTCGCTATGGGCACGAGCCTGCAACCGTCCTGGCGGAAGCTGGATCCGACTCCGTCGTCATAGCGATGAAGAAGTCTGATCATTGGACCGTTTCAACCATGCTTTGTGGAGTCGTCGTGGACGAGGAATCAGGCAAACCAATTCATTATGCGGGCGTTCAGGTGCGGGGGACTTCGCGCAGCACCTTCACGTTCGATGACGGTCGATTCGTGTTCGAGGGCCTCCCGCCCAAGGAATACGAAGTTGTCGTGATGATGATGAAGTATTCTCAGAGCAGGTTTTCCGTAGTCTTAAGAAACGGTGAGCCTGTGACGCTCGAAGTACGACTCCAAAAAAAGGAGACTTACGAGTAGGTTGCGGTCTAACCAAAACGTCAACCCGACGGGACGGCCGGTCACGGCCCTTGCGGGGACAGGAGCACGGCCCGCGCCCGGCCGTCCCGCGGGTTACGCAGGCCGTTCGGGAGCTGACAATCATGAGAATACGCCTTTTGCTAACACTCGCTTGGTCAGTGTGTCTCTTCGCACTGGCTCTGCTGTTCATCAAGAACAACTACCGATGGTTCATACTACCCTTCGCTGTCATGACAATGGCTTCGGTCCTCTTGAGTGCCATTGCCGTGGCGGCCAATAAGGATCGGTTGTCTCGCATTGCTCTGTGGTTTCACGGGCTCCTTGTTCTTCCGTGGATGTTTGGATTTCAGTGGAAGGGGGGAGATGATGGCCCTGGCGTGGCATGGTTCTTTTTCGTCGGCATCGGTTGCGCCGTTGCCGCTGCTCTCGCTTTCGTGAAGTTGGACATCGCCGCCCCCGTCACATGCGTGCAATGTGGCGCCATCACGCCGCGAGGACGATTCGCCGCGTGGCAGATAGTCGTGTCGATTTGCTTCTTTCCCCTGGGACTGCTGTCACTGTTCTTGCGCAGAAAGGCCACAACTTGTCGGAACTGTGGCCATTGCTGGCAAACATGAATGTCCCGAACCAACGCCTGCACTTTACGTCGCGTTCCGCGCCGAAAGTGAGGCGTATCGTTCGACGCTATGGGAAATAGCCTCTTGACATCACACATGCGTTTGTGTCAGAATATGTGTGGAGGTGATGAGTATGGCTACTAATCTCCAGATTGATGACAAGCTTATCCGGAAGGCAGTCAGGCTCGGCAAGCACCGGACCAAGAAGGCAGCCGTGACCCAGGCGCTCGTGGCCTATATCCAGCATCTGGAGCAGGAGAAGATCGGGTCTCTTTTCGGTGCTATTGAGTACGATGTGACGTATGACTACAAGAAGCAGCGAGCTCGCCGATGAAGGTTCTGGTCGACACAAGTGTCTGGTCGCTGGCGCTTCGGCGGGGGGGCGATAGCACGCTGGGGCCGGTGCGGGAGCTACGCAGTCTAATCGCTGACAATCGAGTGCAGATGATCGGGGCGATCCGACAGGAACTTCTGTCAGGGATTCGTGACGAGGGGCAGTTCAATGAGCTGGAAGCGCGTCTGAGTGCGTTTCCTGATCTGCCAGGGAGTTCAGAGGACCATGTCATGGCTGCTCGCTTCTACAATGAGTGCCGTGGGAAGGGAGTCCAAGGCTCAAACACCGACTTCCTGATCTGCGCGGTGGCTGTGCGTCACCGGCTAGCCATCTTCACGACTGACAAGGACTTTGCACTATTTGCTAAGCATCTGCCCATTGTGTTGCATAGGTGATTGTGCGTCGAACCAGTGGCTTGAGACGGACGGCTGCATCGGCGTCACGTCGCTTGCAGGGGCAAGCGCGGCGCCGCCTCGCCCCGCCGCTCAGCCACACCGATGGACGCGAACGGAAGATGGTTGATCCATCGTCCCTTGGCCTCGGTTCGCCTCGGCCGGGGAACCTTCCAACAAGAAGAGGAACCGTGGGGCCGACGCAGCAATTCCGATGTCCAATATGTCGATACTCCGCAATTCTCTGGGACTGGAGTTCTTGTGGGTCCCGAAACCGCTCTTCGTTAATCTCCCGGTCAAGGACTTGAACCGCTCGGTCGCCTTTTTCAACAAGCTGGGATTCAAGTTCGATCCCAAGTTCACGGACGAGAACGCGACCTGCATGATCGTGGGCGAGAACATCTACGTGATGCTTCTTCTCGAGAAGTTCTTCAAGACGTTTACGACCAAGGAACTGTGGGACGCCAAGAAGAGCACGGAAGTGCTCGTGTGCCTCTCCTGCGACAGCCGTTCGGAGGTAGACGGCCTGGTGATAAAGGCGGTCGCGGCCGGCGGCTCGACGCCCCGGAAACCCCAGGACCACGGTTTCATGTACGGACACGGGTTCGAAGATCTGGACGGCCACATCTGGGAGCTGATATATATGGAGAAGACTCCGTAGGGGCGCGGTAGGCGGCGAGATAGACCTTTCAGCTTCTCGGCCTTTGTGGCGGTCGGCGCGGCACGGGCATTTTCGAATATGTCCGAATGGCATATCTATCTGATCCGAACCGGAGACGGCAGTCTATACGCAGGCGTTACGACTGACGTTGCTCGTAGATTCTCCGAACATCGAGCGGATGGCGGCAGATGCGCCCGGTATCTGCGCGGCAAAGCGCCCTTGCAGCTTGTCTTCAAGAAGCGGCTCGGGAGCAGAAGTCTCGCCCTCAAGGCGGAATCGCGGATCAGGAAACTGCCAAAGCACCGGAAAGAGCAGATCGTTCGATCCAATCCCAGCAGAAGGAAGCTGGTCGAACAACTCTTCATCTTCGCCCTCACGTCTTCCGTGATACTCTCTCCAGAGATGTCCATGGCGGCAAAGCCGGCTTTTTCCAGCGATGGGCTGGTAATCTGGACAAAAACCTAATCGGAAGCTTTTTGCTGGCGATCGGCGGGGCCATTCTCCTGTTGATTCTATATCGCGTTCTCAAGAAAAAGAAGCAATAGCCCTGCGTCGCGGCGGCCACTGGTCGAGATGCCGAAGGGGTCTGCGGCCGCGGACAAACCCCTCTTGGACTGCGATGGAATATGGGTCAGGACATACGCAAAGGATTCAAATGAGTCATTCGAATTCCCAACACCGGAATGAATTGGTGGGAATGTGGGCTTGGTTTCTGCCCGCAGCGTACGTGTCCCACGTGGCTGAAGAAGCCTTCGGGGGGCATGGCCTCATGGAGTGGATGGCTGCCGGAGGAGGTGTCCGGTTGTCGCTGGCGGAGTTCATTGGCGTCAACCTTGTCGGTGCGGGCATATTGTGCCTGGCTGCGTGGGCAGCTCGGAAGTCGAAGGTCTGGCGATGGCTTTTGGTAAGCGGGGCAACGATCATTTTTGTCAACGGCATTTGGCACATTGCGGTGTGTGTGATGACGCGATCCTATGTTCCGGGTGTATGGACGGGGCTTTTCCTCTATGTTCCTGTGGGCGGTATTCTTTTGTTTCGGCTGCGGCGTCTTATGTCGCCATGGCTTTTTGCATCCGCGATAGCTATTGGGATAATGATCCATGGAGTCACAATCTGGCTCGTGCTGCGGATGCCCGGTTTTCAACTGGGAGGAGCGCACGCAAGCGTTCTAACTCGTCGCTGAGGCTGCCGGTCGTCGTCACGCCGCCTGCAGAGCACGTGGCTCGCCGCCGCCTCGTCCGCAGCTTAGCGATTCGTTAGGCGATGGTGCCTTTTCTTCGTGGGCACGTCGAACTCCTCATTCGGGAAGGAACTGTTTGAGCGTGCTCCTATCAATTCGGGAAAGAGGTGTCTTGGGATGAGAAGACTCTGGCACGATTTCCAGGCCCATAAACGGGCGGCGCTCTTGTGGGACGGTGGCGGGCGTCGACGCCGGAACGCACGGCTCGCTCGCGTGATCGGATCAGGGGCGGCATGCTGGCCGGAGTGCTTAGCGCTGAAATTACGTTATTGGTGATGAAGGGGGGGGTCGTCGACGAGGTGATCGGTTGGAAACATGGCCATAGATTCCAAGGGGGTGAGGTGCTGGAATTTTGCATTGCCAGTGGTGTTCTCGGGGCTCTTCTCGGCTTGGCTGGTGCGGTGCTCGCCATAATCCTGGACCGTGTTCGCCGCCAAGGCAGGCCGGCCCCGTCCACCTAGCGTCACGAGTTGAGCGCACAAGGCGCTGGGCGTCACGTTCATCGTGGAAGCATCGTCGGCTAAGGCAAGCTCGAAACGCCTAACTATCAAATGGAGCCGACGCGCCAAACGGTCTGTGCTATCATGTCGCTGCGACGCGCGGCTCATTTGAAACGTTCGCTTTCCGGAGAGAAGATATGCCATTGATCGAAGAACTTGAGGCAAGCGGAAGGTGGCTTTTCCGCTGGCGGAGCTACCTTCCGGTTGTCATGGTGATCGTGATATTCCCTTCGCTCAAGTATTTCAGCTACCCGTTTGGTAGCGTGTTGCTTGACCACATATGGGAGTGGTTCTGCTTGCTCGTCGGCTTTAGCGGCTTGATTGTTCGCGGGCTTGTCGCCGGGTACGTGCCGCAGCGGACATCGGGCCGGAACGCGAAACAACACGTCGCTGACACGCTCAACACAACGGGGATGTATTCGGTTGTCCGAAATCCCCTGTACCTGGGCAACTTCTTGATAAGCCTTGCAGTTGCCCTGTTTCTTCGCGTCTGGTGGGTGCCGCTGATCTATATGCTGTCCTTCATGCTGTACTACGAGCGCATCATCTTTGCGGAGGAGATGTTCTTGCGCCAGAAGTTCGGAGAGGACTATCTGGCGTGGGCTTCCCGCACACCAGCGTTCTTTCCCAAGTTGTCTCAATGGCAAAGACCTACCCTCTCTTTTTCGTTGCGCACTCTCGTGCGGCGCGAGTACCGGAGCGCCTATGGTTTCATTATGGCTCTTTTCGCGCTAGAACAACTGACGGAATTGTATTTGGGACACGGGTGGCCTATGGATGCAATGTGGATATGGATTGTCGGTTCGGCCACATGCGGCTACCTGATTGCGAGATTCCTTCACAAGAAGACGGGCCTGCTTCGCGTGGAAGGTAGATGAGAAGCAAGCGAACCATGGCCTGAACCGTGCCGTTGACCCGCGGCGGGTCAACGTCCGTCTAGGCCCGCGTTGGGCGGAGAAAAGGGATTGATTTATGATACGTTCTGTAGTATGTTTACACGTACCACTGGAGGTGTCATATGGCTAAGGTCCCGAAGATCGTCCCCGTCACAGACCTGCGACAGGATGCCGCGGCCGTGTTGAAGAGACTACAGGAATCCGAGGATCCGCTCGTCATAACGCAACGCGGTCGCGCGACGGCGGTTCTGTTGAATGTCGATGCCTACGAACGTTCCCAACAAGAGCGGGAGCTGCTTCACCTTCTCGCGCTTGGCGAGAAGGAAATCGCGAAGAGAGAAGGATACTCACTTGATAGCGTGCTGCGGGAGGCGGATGCCCTTCTTCGGGAGGGGGACTCGTGAGGGTTCGGTTCACGCCCTCAGCTCGACTACAGTTTCTCGAGGCGCTTGCGCATATCCGTAGAGACAAGCCGTCCGCAGCTCAGAGTTTTCGCAAGCGATCTGAACACGTGCTCCGGCGTCTGGAGAAAGACCCGGAATCGGATCGCGTGATTCTGGAGTTCCCGGAACTGCCGCATCGCGAGGTCGTGATTATTCCTTATCGTTTCTTTTATCGTGTAGAGAAGAAGACGATCTGGATGGTCGCTGTTTGGCATGGCGCGCAAGAACTGGTCAAGCCGTCGGATTCCGCATAACCATAGCGTCAACCCGACGGTCCGGCCGGTCACGGCCCGTGCGACAATGAGAGCACGGTCCGCGCCCATCCGGCGCGCGGGTTACGAAGATCATTAGACCGCTGGAGGTAAGTGTTGCAAGCACACATTTCTATTGTGTTTCATTTACCTGAGGCTCTTCTCTTCTGGACTGTCTACGTTTGGGTTTCCGTTTCAGAGTTCTTGCTTATCCGCAAGTCTGAACGGTCGCCCTCGTATTCACAGGATGCAGGTACGCTTCGTTTAATCATGATCGGGAATCAGGTGGCCATTTTTGCCGGTTTCGCTGCGTCTTTTCTGCCTTGGTTTGTAACACCTTGGCCGGGCATCTCCTTCATTTTCGGTACGTGCATGCTGTTGGGGGGAGGCATTCTGAGGCGTGTCTGTTTTCGGGTACTTGGGAAGTACTTCACGGTAGCTGTTATCGTTAATTCGGATCAACCTGTTATCGAACATGGGCCTTATCGTTTGGTGCGTCATCCCTCATACACCGCTTATTTCATGATTTTGCTAGGCATTGGCATCGCATTGGGCAACTGGCTTAGCGTAGTCATTCTTTTTGCTGTGCCTTGTTTCGTTTACGCGCGGCGTGTTCAAGCGGAAGAGAAAGCCTTGCTCGAAACGATCGGCGAACCATATCGTGCCTACATGTCTCGTACCAAGCGCTTCATTCCGTTCTTGGTGTAATCGGCCTGACCGGTCGGGGAGATAAGTAACAAAGAAGTCTGGGGACATGGGTTACACTTTTCGTCTGCTTTTTTTGCCCAGAGCGTCTTCGATTCTCAAGTCCTGTGCGTGGGGTGCCCAATGCAGAACATGCTCTCCGGTCTTCCGACAATGATCGGCGCATACCGCGTATGACCACGACGATGCGTCTCAGCTACCTGGCGATCGCCCTACCGTACGCCGCAGTTCTCCTTGGTCTTTACGTCCTCCGGAACGCCTGGGCTACCATCCTCCTCTACCATGTGGGTATGGTGGCCTTGCTGCGGCTCGGCGGGCAGGAGGGTCTCCTGAGAGCTGTTCGTCAAGGGTGGTCGGTGCCTGCGGCGGTGGTCATCGGGATCGTGTTTTCAGCTGGTGGCTTTCTACCGGCTCTGCTTTGGGACACGATATCTCGTGAGCACGTGGATCTGGCGGAAACACTGACGAGCCTTCATCTGTCGGGGCTCTATTGGTGGGTGTTTGTGGCGTACTACGTCACAGTTCATCCGGTGCTGGAGGAGATCTTCTGGCGCGGCTATCTTCCCAGGGCCCATCGATCTCCGGTGGTGCCTGATGTCGCCTTCGCAGGCTACCACGTGCTGGTCTTGTGCATTTTCATCAAGTTGCCGTGGGTTCTGGTTTCGTTCGGGGTATTATGGTTTGCCTCCTGGAGCTGGCGTCAATTGGTAGCAAGGTACTCCGGGCTAGGCGTTGCGATCGCCAGCCACGCCGCTGCCGATCTGAGTGTCATTGCCGTGGTAGAATATCTGATCCGGAAACAATCGGTTTGAGATCGCCAGCGACAAGGAAGTGCAGTAAGCGGGAGTTCCATCAGTGGGCCAAAATCGCTCGAGCATACTAAGATTCGGCGGCGCCTCCGCGGTCGCCGTCGGCATCCTGGGCGCCGCGCTCTCGACCCTGGACTTCGCCTACGTCGGCGTAACGGCTCCGCGCGTAGCCGCGCAATTCGTGCGCGCCCCGCAAGAATCCCAGTCCGTCTTGCTGCTCATCGGCATGCCGCACATCGATCCTTGCTTTCTCGCACGGCGCGGCTGATCGACGTGGGGGTGGGTCTTGGAGGTCTCGTGGCAGGGCCCATCTGGTACATTTGGATGGGGCTCGTGTTGCGAGCGGCCGGCCGGCGGATCAGGGCGCCGAAAGCTATTGAACCCCTGCCCCCGGGAGACGAGCATGAGATCTTCGACCAAGTCGATCGGTAAGCGCTTCTGGAGAATTGTCCTCGCCGGAGTGGCGTCGCTGACCCTCGTCGGTTGCTTGCCGCCCGCAGCGAACCTGCAAGACGCGCGCATGGTCGGCAAGGATAACGTGCGTTTGACCGGATTCTTGTATGGTCTCGACGAAACCGGCGAGGGCGGCGAGAAGATAGCAAACGTGTACGGGGGATTGTTCGGCGTCGGAACGAGCGATCGAACCGAGATCCAATTCCGTCTCGACCACTTTGACTTCGCGGGCGACGACAACAGTTATGAGTTCGTCTCCATCGGACCCAAGATTGGACTCGTCAAAGATCGGCTCGCCCTGCTGGTCCCACTTGGCGTGTACTCCCACGGGGGCATATTGTGGGAGTCAGTCCAAATCCACCCGGGGCTCCTGGGATCGCTTCCGGTGGGCCGATATGTCGAGATCAACGCTGCTGAAAGGTTCATTCTCCCCTTCGACCAGGACTACTTGACCTGGATCAACTTGGGGTTTGGCGTCGGGTTGAGCACCGACTTCGACCGCTGGGCGCTTTTGCCGGAAGTGAGCTACTCGGTCTGCCTGGACGAAGACGAGGTCGATCCCATCTTCAGCTACGGTGTCGCGCTGGTCTTTCTGCCGGGTGACTAGGCCGATCATCCGGCCATAGCGCGTGAACGAACGCGCAGCGAGCCCATCTTTTTCCCCCGGCGATCTTGACTCTCCCGACATCGATCATTACATTGCCTGCACACCGCGCACACTCGGGTGACACTCGCTTGTGAATTGTTTTCACGAACACATCGTTTCCCGGCACAAAAAGACGGGCATTTTTCACTTTGAGAACAAAAGGAGATCGAACGAAATGGCAAACGAACGCATCATTCTTATTACCGGCGCCACCGGGAAGCAAGGCGGCGCCGTCGCCCGCGCATTGGTGGGGAAGGGGTTCAAGATCCGCGCGCTCACGCGCAAGCCCGAGAGCGAGGCCGCGCTCTCTCTCGCGAAGACCGGTGCCGAGATCGTAAAAGGCGACCTCGACGACGACGCGTCGCTCAAGAAGGCCCTTCAGGGCGTCTGGGGCGTATTCTCCGTCCAGAACACGTGGGAGGCGGGCGTCGAGAAGGAAGAAGAGCAGGGAAAGCGGCTCGCGAAGCTCGCGCGCGAGGCCGGTGTCGAGCACTTCGTGTATAGCTCCGTCGGTTCCGCGCATCGGGGGACGGGCATTCCTCACTTCGAGAACAAGTGGCGTGTGGAAGAAACCGTCCGCGAGCTCCACTTTCCGTCGCACGTGATCCTGCGCCCCGTCTTCTTCATGGAGAACCTGACCTCGCCGTGGTTCTCGAACGGCGAGAAGCTCTCCGCGGCCTTGGATCCGGCTACCAAGCTCCAGATGATCGCGGTCAAGGACATCGGCGAGTACGGCGCGCGGGCTTTCCTGGACGCGAAGAAGCTCAGCGGGAGGGAGATCGACCTCGCGGGCGACGCCGTGACGCTACCGAAGGCGGCTGAGGTGCTCGGTAAAGGGCTCGGCCGGAAAGTCGAATTCGTCCGCATCCCCATCGAAGAGGTCCGTAAGAATAGCGCCGACTTCGCGATCATGCTCGAGTGGTTCGATCGCGTGGGCTACAGCGCCGATATCGACGGCCTCCAGCGGGAGTTTGGGATCAAGCCGACGAAGCTCGACGAATGGGTGGCGAAACAATCGCGCGGATAACGTACCCGGCGGCAAAGGGCGCCGCGCGGATAACGAAGCGGGGAAAATCCGCCGCGCGGATAACAGACCCGGCGGCGAAGCATCCGTGAAAAAGACGGATCAGGACGCGAAAGGCTCACGGCACCAGGATCCCCTGGACCTTTTTCAGCCCCGCTTCGGCCACCAACCGGTCGCGGCGTGCGCGGGCAAGGTCGACCCGCGCCATCATCAGGTTGAGCAGCGCGTCTTCGACTTCCAAATGAGTCTTGGCCCCGAGGTCGTAACCCGCCTGCGCCATGGCGAGCAAGCGGTCCGCCTGCTGGACCGTCCCGGCGATGGCGGACTCGATCTCCCGCGCCTCGACGACCGCGTGGAGTGCGGTCCTCACCTCGAGGGCAATTTGATCGCGTAGCGCCCCTCCATCGTTTTCGATCGTCCGGGCATCGCTTCGCGCCTGGGCCACCTTGCCCTTGGTGCGCATTCCATCGAAGATCGGGAAAGACAGATTGAGTCCGACGCTCCAAAACTCCCCGTCCGCTTTCATGTCCCCGAGGTCGTACTGACGCCATCCGTATCCGGCGGCGAGGTCGAGCCGCGGTTTGTTGTCGGCGCCATAGATCTTGATGAAGTCGCGTGCGACGGCCATCCGGTGTTCGAGCGAGGACAGCTCGGGGCGGTGCTCGAGCGCCGTCGCGAGGGCGGTGTCGTAATCCGGCGGCGATGAGGCCGAATCGGCGGGCGTCAGCTCGCCCACCGCTTCCACCTCGCCCGCGTCGATGGCGAGCAAGAAACGAAGCCGGTCGCGAGCGGTATTGATGGCGTTCGTCGCGCGGATCACCTCGGGTTTTGAGTTATCGACCGCGACCTGGGCGGCCAGCACGTCGTAGTCGGTTGCCGTTCCTTCGGCGTACTTTCGCGTGGTCTCGTCGAGATGGCGCTCCTTCTGGACGAGGTTCTGATCGGCGATGTCCTTGACCTCGCGCATGAGAACGATGTCGTAGAACGCCCGGGTGACGGTGAAGACCACTTCCTGTCCCACGGTGTTCATCCGATCGTCGGCCTCGGCGATGGCCTCACGCGCGCCGTGGATGGCCGCGCCGATCTGACCCCACGTGAAAATCGCCTGCGTTAGACCCGCCTGCGCGGTCCACACATCCTGCTGCGCGGGGAAGAGCCCGCCAAAGAAGGCCTGCTGGCTCTCGTCACGCTGCCGCGCGGCGTTTCCGTCGAGCGATAGATGCGGGAGCGCGGCGGCCCTTTCCTCAACGTAACGGCCGTGGACCCAATGGCCGTATTCCTCGGCGTTTCGAAGATCGCGGTTCTGTCCCATGGCGATTTTGAGGGCGTCCGCGAGCGTGAGCGTCAACGTGTCGCCCTTTGCCGGCGATGCCGCCGCGGTGTCCGCGGTCGATGGAGTCTTCGGCGGCTTCGTCGCGGCATGTGATGACGCGATACGCACGGCCTCCTGCGCCGCGACCGTCGTAAATGATGCCGCGACGAGGAAGAGCGCGACGAAACCCGCGATAACCGGCCCGCCGGAAGCCGGCGATGAGCCCGGCGACTTCGAGAGCGAAGAGACTGCCGCGTGCGACTCCCGTCCGGAAGCAGAAGCCCCCACCGGTTCGGACTCCGCCGCACCCGCCGCGCGACGGCGTCTTCGCATGACCAAGTCATCGAGAATCGAGTACATAACCGGCACGACGATGAGGGTAAGCATGGTGGACGTGATGAGCCCGCCGATGACACCGCGCCCCATCGGCGCGCGCATCTCGGCGCCGGAACCGATCGCGAGCGCGGTCGGGAGCATCCCGAAGATCATGGCGAGCGTCGTCATCATGATGGGCCGAAGACGCGTGCGTCCGGCTTCGATGAGCGCCTCGCGCCTCTCGAGACCGCGGCGGCGAAGCGTCTTGGTGTAATCGACGAGAAGGATCGCGTTCTTGGTGACGAGCCCCATCAACATGATGAGCCCGATGAGCGAGATGATGCTCACGTGGTCGCCGGTGATGAGCAACATGGCGGCCATCCCGACGATGGCGAGCGGAAGCGCAAGCATGATCGAAAGAGGATCGACGAACGACTCGAACTGCGCGGCCAGAATGAGATAGACCATGATCACCGCGAGGATCAGAGCCTCGGCCATATAGGCAAATGACTCTTCCATGATCTCGGTGTCGCCGCTCAAGACCGCGCGGTAACCCGGAGCCATGTCGAGCTTCGCCGCGGCATCCCGCGCGGCCTTGGCGGCTGTGCCGAGCGGGACCCCCTCGAGGTTCGCCGACACGACCACCTCGCGGGAGAGGTCCTGGCGGATAATTTGCGAGGCGGAAGCGCGGACTTCGTGGCGCAGAAGATCGCCGATCGGCACGAGCGCCAGCGGTTCGCCGCGGTCGCCGACGGAGAGACGGAGCGCCTCGACCTGCGAAATATCGGCGCGAAGCGCCTCGGGGAGACGAACGCGCACAGGAACGGCGTCGCCGTCGGACTCTTCGAATGTCGTCACCGCCTGACCGCCGACCAAAGCCGAGAGCGTCTGAACGATGCGGCCCGTGTTGAGACCCGCATCCGCGGCGCGCTCCTGATCCACCACCAGCCGGTACTCCGGCGTCTCGGTCTCGAGAGAGGATTCGAGATCGACGATCCCCGGGACGTCGTAGAGCGCGTTCTTGAGCTCGGCCGCGTACGCTTTGAGCTGATCGAGGTTCTCACCGCGAAACCCCACCTGGAGTGGCTTCTCCGGACCCATCGACTCGGCCGCCATGACGGACGAGAGGATCCCCGGGACGCCGAGAAGCATCTCGCGGACGATTTGCTCGACATCATCCTGACTACGGCGGCGTTCCCCCTTTTCCACGAGCTTTACGAACACGCGTCCGTCGCGAACCGTGCCGTCATCGCCCGCGCCGATCGTCGCGTAGGTCCGCTCGACCTCGGGCACACCTTCGAGGACGGCGAGTACCGCGCGAAGACGCCCCTCCGTCTCTTCGAGCGACGCGTCCGGCGAGGAGACGAACGCCACCTGGAACTCGCTCTGGTCGTATCCCGGCATGAATTCCGACTCGAGCAGCCCGAAAACCACCAGCCCGGCCACAAAAGCGAGAGCGGCGATCCCCATGACCGTCTTTCGGTGGTCGAGGGACCAGGCGATGAGGCCCCGGTAGCGGTCGGCCGTCCGGTCAAACCAGGCGTTGAATCGATCGAGCGCGCGCGCCACGCGATGCCTTTTCCCGGTTCGCGCCACATCGGGGTCGTACCAGCGCGAAGAGAGCATCGGGTCGAGTGTGAACGAGACGAAGAGCGACACAAGAACGGCGAAAGCCACCGTGATGCCGAAGTCGCGGAAGAATCGTCCGACGATACCTCCCATGAAAGCGACCGGGACGAATACGGCGATGATGGACATGGTGGTCGCGAGCACCGCGAGACCGATTTCCGTCGTTCCGTCGCGCGCGGCCTTGAAGTGATCCTCCCCGTGCTCGAGGTGCCGCACGATGTTCTCCCGGACGACGATCGCGTCATCGATCAAGAGCCCGATCGATAGCGACAGCGCCATCAGCGTCATCGTGTTGAGCGACATCCCGGCGACCCGCATGATGATGAACGAGGAGATGACGGCGATCGGTAGCGTCAACCCCGTGATGACGGTCGATCGCCACGAGTTGAGAAAGAAGAAAACGATGAGGACGGTGAGGAAGGCGCCGATCAAGAGGGTCTCTTGTACGTCGCGAACGGACTCTCTGATCGAGATCGAACCGTCGCGGACGATCTCGACCACCGTCCCCTCGGGGATGTCCTTCTGGAGGGCGGCCACTTCCTCGCGGACCGCGTCCACGACGCCCACGGTATTGGCGCCGCTCTGCTTGATCACGTCGAGCGCGACGGCCGATTTCCCGTCGACAAGCGCAAGCGTGCGCTGCTCCTCGACGCCGTCCACCACACGCGCCACGTCGCCGAGGGCGATGGCCCGGCCCTCGATCTCCGCGATCACGAGAGTCTTATAACCCTCGACCTCCGAGGGTTTCCCGGCCACGCGAAGCGGCTGCTCGGTGTCATCGCGGTTGAGACGGCCGACGGGGAAGTTGACGTTTTCCGTCCGGAGCCCGCCGATCACATCGTCGACGCCGAGACCCAGCGCTTCGAGCCGTTCGGGGAGCAATTCGACGGAGACCTCGCGGAAAGACGTCCCCACGAGATCGACCTTGCCCACCCCCTCGATATTCTCGACGCGGCGCTGGACGGTTTTCTCCGCGAAATCGGTCAGCTCGCGCGGCGACAACCGCTCCGATCGTACGGCGAGCGAGATGACCGGTAGCGACGAAAAGTCGATCTTCTCGACGATGGGCTCGCTAATGTCATCGGGTAGCTCGTCTCGGATCGCGCTTACCTTGACCCGCGCTTCCTGAACGGCCTCGGCCACGTCGACTTCGAGCGCGAACTCGACCCAGACGGTGGAGACGCCCTCGCGCGAGATAGAGCCGAGGTGTTTGACGCCGGAGATCGGGTTCACCGATTCCTCGACGCGCTTGCTCACTTCGCGTTCGACCGTCTCGGGCGAAGCGCCGGGATAGATGGTGATGATCGTGATGTACGGGATCTCGACGTCCGGGAACATGTCTATCGCCAGGCGCCGGTAGGAAAAAATGCCGAACGTCACGAGCGCGAGCATCATGACGGCCGCGAAGACCGGGCGCTTGATCGAGAGGTTCGAGAGGAACATGGGTCACTCCTTGACTGCAGTCGCCACGGGATGAAAAAGCGCTTAGCTGGATGAGGATGACGAGACCACCCGGACGCGGTCGCCGTCGCGTACGTTGAAACCGCCGCGTGTGATGACCTGCGCGCCGGGCTCGATCCCCGAGGCGATCTCGACCGCTTTCCCCAGGGCCGCGCCGGTTTGTACCTCGCGGCGTCTCGCGATCCCATCTTCAACGGCGAAGAGCTCGCCGCGCCCACCCGCCACGTCCCATGACACAAGGGCGGTCCTCGGCACTTGCAGCACACCGCGGCGCTCACCGATCTCGATCCGGCCGCTGACGAAGAGCCCTCCGCGCAGCGCGCCGTCTTCGTTCGCGACCTCGGCGATCACCTTGATGGTTCGTGTCGTCTCGTCGGCCACGGGGTTGATGTGCGCGACCGTCCCGCTAAACGTCCGCCCGGGTAGAGCGTCGGTGGTGAAATCGAGCCGCTGGCCGACCCGCAGACCCGCGCTCCGTGTCGAGGGGACGGTCACCGTGAGGTCGAGGAGGCGGTTGTCCACCACCTGGAAGAGGGGTCTTGGCGCGCCCATGCTCTCCACGTAGTCGCCGACGTTGATGCTCCGCGATGCGACCACCCCATCGAACGGGGCGCGGATCACCGTCTTCTCGAGACGGTACTCCGCGGCGGAGAGCTGCGCCTTTGCCGCGGCCGCGCTGGCGGCCGCCGCTTCGCGAACGGTGCCGGCGTCGTCGAGCATCTGCTGCGTCGCGAGACCCGCGGCGCGAAGCCGCTCGCAGCGGTCCGCTTCGCGGACCGCGCGGTTCTCGTTCGCCTCGGCCTGGAGGAGGGCCGCCCTCGCGGCCGCGGCTACCGCCTCCGCCTCGCGCGGGTCGAGCCGCGCGAGCTTGGTGCCTTTTCGCACGGGGACCCACTCGGTCACCGCGATCTCGAGCACGGTGCCGGACACCTCCGAGCGAATATCGGCGGCAAACTTCGGCGTGAGAGAGCCGACCACGTCGAGCGCTTCGGCAAGAGAGTCCACGCCCACGATGACGACCTCGACCGCGACGGGTGGCTTGCCTCCGCCTGATTCGCCGGCGTTCTTATCGCCGGCGCCAGCCTGATCTTGAGAGCCGGTCTGATCGCGCGAGCAACCGACGCTCCCGAGAGCGGCGAAAATAGTGAGAGCAGTGAGAACCGTAAGGGCGGCCGCGCGAACCGGCCTACGCCACGACTGTTGGTGATTGGCTTTCATCTTTCTTCCTCCGTGCGGCCATCGGGCCGCGCGCGAACGCCGTCGAGAATGATGCGAATGATCCTTCGTAGATCGTTGGGGTGGAGAGGCTCGCCGGGCGGGTAGCGTTCAGAGATCGATGTCTTCGCGGCGAAAAAACCACCGAGAAGCGCGAGCACGATATCGTCGATGTTGCCTCCAGGGAGTTCTCCGGCGGCGACGGCCTCCTCGACCAGGCTTCTCGAGAGCGCGTTGAACTCGCCGTGAAGCTGTTCGAAGTCGAAATCAGGAGATGCGCCGCGGGGCCCGTAGTACGCGGAGTCGATGACTCGGACGGCGAGGGCGTTTTCGAGCGTCAGAGTATACACGCGTTCGTTCAGTAAGAGGATCCGTTCCGACGCCGTACCCCTCGCGCGCCGGACCTCGTCGAGGACCGAACGGTGGGCGGTCATGGCCTCCTGCATCATCGCGTGGAAAATCCCTTCCTTGTTGCGGAAGTAATAATAGAGGACCGGTTTGGTGACTCCGGCCGCCTCGACGATCTCGCGGACCGAGGTGCCCGCGTAGCCCTTTTTCGCGAACAGCTGGACGGCCGCGATGAGAAGGCGTTCTCGTACGTCCTTTCCACTCAAGGTCTTAAGCCCTGGTTCCGCCATCTTAGAACCTCCGGGTCGCGTCGCTTACGAGTCGTGGAGTCTAGACCGGTGGGTAGTTACCAACCGGAAGGTAAGACCTACCGGTAAGTATAGGAGACCCCTCGAACGTCTGTCAATCCCCTTTTTAGGAGGAACCGGGCCGCGTATGATTGGGCCGGACAACCACACGAGGTCCGTAATGGGATACCAAACGACGATCGATGATCCACACGGCGTGGTGGAGATTCGTTTCTCAGAAGCGATCCGTCCCGAGGAGCATCTCAAGGCGCGGGACGAGTTGCTCCAGATATGCCGTGATCGGAATATCCGCAAGATTCTCGTGGACGCCCGGCAGCTCGAGATCCGAGGCGAGACATCGACGATGACACTCTTCGATTTCGGCGCCTCGTGGGCCGACTTGACAAGGGATATGCCGGTTCTTCTGGCGGGCGTGCTGCCACGAGATACCCACACGCAGAAAGAACTGATGTTCGGGGACACCGTGGCGTTCAATCGAGGTTTTGTCACCCGCGCGTTCGACGACATCGAGGATGCCCGGGTGTGGTTGCGGTCAACCGATCGATGACCGCCGAGCTGCACATGTGCCCACCGCGGGTGACTAGGGCCCTCGCCGTCCACGCCCTCGCCGGGACACTCCGCCGACGCGCCAACCGTACCTAGTAATTTTCCCAGTTTACAGCCGACCATCGTCCGGCTAATCTCGACTCGAATCCCTGTGGAACCGGCGCATCGCGGAACCCGGCAGCAAGGGGCGGTTTGACACTTTTTTCCAGAGGTCATTAGTCAGTTGGAGCCCAGCGGGTTGGGAGGTTGACGGAGGAAGAGATGAAAGGATCTCATTCGTCCGGGCCTTTGGCGCCGGCGTCGCGGCAACCCCAGGTCATAATATTCGATTCGGTTCGCTCATTCTCTGACACGGTCGCTTGACAGGAGGTAGTATGTTGAAACTCTCGGTTCTTATCGCGCTTCTCAGCCTCTTCGCCGCTAGTGTATCCGCGCAACAGGCGGACACCACGGCTGCCGCGGTGAAGCAACAGGCGGACACCACGGCTACTGCCGTGAAGCAACAGGCGGCCCCGGCGGCCGTCGTCGCGCCGGTCGTCGCGCCGGCGCAAACGGCCCCGCCGCAGACGACGCCACCGCCAACGACAACGGCACAATCGAGCGATTCCGGCAAGAGCCGCCGGCTGAAGCTCGGCGCCGGCGTCCACTACATGGAGACCGTCGGCGACATCAAGGATGCCGAGGGATTCGACTCGGGCGCGCTCAATTTTCTGTTAGCAGCGAAGATGGGTTTGGGTCTTATCACGATCGAGGGCGACTCGGAATGGGCCCTCGACTACGGCGGTTCGGACCACACGCTTTGGTTGCCCCAGGTCTTCGCGCTGGTGGGCCTTCGACTGTTCTACGGAGGAGCGGGCATCGGCGCCGGATACTTGGACCAAGAGTGGTTCGATCACCCGATCTATACTCTCCGGGCGGGCGTCAACCTCCCCCTCGGACCCGTTTCGGTGGACGTCAACGCGAACTACCAGTTCATGAGCACCAGCGTTGCCGAGGGCGTCGATAGCGATGACCTCGACTCGGTCACTTTTGGAGCCATCGTTTGGTTCTAGCGGCGGATCGCCCTGGCGGTCTGCAGGTCAGGACCGCCGGGGCGAGAAACAGCCCATTGAATCGGGAGGCCACATGTTAAGAATTTTGTTTTTCATCGTGCTTCTGAACTTGTGCGCCGTGAGTGCTTTCGCGCAACAGGCGGATACCACGGCTACCGCGGTGAAGCAACAAGCAGACACCACGGCTACCGCGGTGAAGCAACAAGCAGACACCACGGCTACCGCGGTGAAACAGCAGGCCGACACCACGGCTACTGCCGTGAAGCAACAGGCGGCCCCGGCTGCGGTGGTCGCGCCGACGCAAACGGCCCCGCCGCAAACGACGCCCCCGCCTGCGACACCGCCAACCACAACACCGCCGCCCACCGCCGCGCCGCAAGCGGCTCAGCCCGGCCCGAAGAAGGTATACTACGGTGGAACGGTGGGCTTGAGCTTTG
>Ga0315286_10002017_pt1 | contig 18742 bp, 23 predicted proteins | sample YL17G10_0_MG_FD_205038 | JGI IMG/M metagenome (GOLD analysis project Ga0315286, IMG submission 205038) | Sediment microbial communities from Yellowstone Lake, YNP, Wyoming, USA - YL17G10_0 | ecosystem: Environmental > Aquatic > Freshwater > Lake > Sediment | place: USA: Wyoming | collected... | reverse complement strand
CGATCTCCCACTCGGCGGTCTCGCGGGCGTCCGAGCCGTGGGTCGCGTTCCGCTCGATGGAGAAGCCGTGGGTGTGGCGGATGGTGCCGGGCTTGGCCAGGGCCGGATCGGTCGCGCCCATGACGTCCCGCCAGCGCTTGATGGCGTTTTCCGCCTCGAGGACCATGATGACGACCGGGCCCGAGGACATGAACTCGGTCAGGCTGTCGTAGAAGCCCCTTTCCTTGTGGACGATGTAAAAGCCCTTGGCCTCGTCCTTGGTCAGGTGGACGAGCTTCATCCTGACGATGGAGAAGCCCTCCTCCTCGATGCGCTCGATGATCTTGCCGATGATCCTCTTCTTCGTGGCGTCGGGCTTGATGATGGCCAGGGTCTTGTCCATGGGGCGCTCCTTCGGGGGAATTCGACTCCGATATTACGCATCTTCAGGCGGGGAGTCAATCTGGGGGCAGGTCTGGAGGCGCGCAGAAGACGATCGGGCTTGACCCGTTCGCCGACGTTAAGCCCCGCCTTTCAAGGCGGGGATGAGAAGCGAAGTCCCGGTCTTGCCAGACCGGGACCGGGAAGCCCGGCTCAGGGTTAACCCCGAAAAGCCCCGGCATTCATGCCGGTGAGCATAGGGGTTGACAAGCAGGGGTTTCGGATTTAGCATTTAACCATGGGAAAACAAGAAAATCGGAAAACCGTCAGCCGGCGGGACGTCCTCAAGCTCGCCGGGACAGCCGCAGCCTTCTGCACCTCCTTCGGCTTCCTTCATGGGAGCCAGACCGGCGGGGCCGTGCAGGGCAAGCATATCCAGGAGGGCAAGCATCTCCAGGCCAGGTGGCAGCAGGCGGAGATCAAGTGGTACAAGGGCAGCGAGCTCCTGTCCTCCACGCCGTTCCCCTCGAAGGTCCTGAAGCACCTCCAGTCCGATGAGGCGGCGACTGTGGAGATCAAGCTGTTCCGGACGGGCAAACTGCTCAAGAACCTGGGGAAGATCAAAAGCAAGTTCTAAAAGCCGGGCCTTTGGATTTGGATTTTTGCCTCGAACGAGAAAGTCCATTTTCCTTTTCCTGCCGTGTTTGCGGCCGCTGCTGTACGGGCAAGGTCATCATGGCCGGCCCCCACGAGATCCTCGGGATGTCCCGAGTCCTGGGGATCGGCACGACCGAGTTCCTCGCCCTCTATACCGATAACCAGGGGACGACCCTCCGCTCGGAGGCGGACGGCCCCTGCGTTTTCCTGACCTCGTCGGGCTGCCGTGTCCATGCCAGGCGGCCCCTGGTCTGCCGGCTCTATCCCCTGGGGCGGTCGACCGACGAGAGGGGAGAGGAGCGGTTCGCCCTCTTTCCCGCGCAACCCGAATGCGAGGCCGAGGTCGGCCGAGACGGAACGGTCGCGGCCTTCCTGGAATCGCAGGGCATCACGCCCTGCCTGGGCTGGTCGCGCCGCTACGGCGAAATCTACCGGCGCATGATCGGCCTGCTCGAGCGCCTCGATATACAGGGCAAGATCGACGCTCCTGCGGCCGATGCGCCCGCGGAGGCGGCGCAAGCGGGTTCCGGAACCGCGGGATCAGGCCAAGAGCCGGACCGTGCGCCCTTATCCTCCTGGCAGGACATCGACGCATCGCTCGCCGAATACCGCTCCACGAAGGGGATCGCGGTACCGACGGAAATTGACGGAGCGATCGCCTTCCACCTCCGGGCCATCGAAGAATGGCTGGACGACCTGGAATCCCGGCTGGGGCCGGCCTGAACAGGCTCGAAAACGTCATCTCCGAGCGCTATTGACGATTGACAATTACTCAATATTGAATATATAATTACTCAAAGAAGGAAAAATCCGTGCTGAATTTGTTAACCAAGTCGGGGATACGACGAAAAATCATCCTCTTGTTCGTCTATAACCAAGACAGGGAGTTTTATCTCAGCGAGATCGCCCGGCAGGTGAAGACGTCGGCAGGAACCGCTCAGCGTGAATTGAACAGGCTCAGGCGAATGGACTTCGTGAGTTTCAAGAAGAGAGGGAACCTGAGCCTTTACCGGCTCAACCGGGCCTTCTCGCTCTTGGCCGAGATCGAGGCGATCATCCGGAAAACGGTCGGGATCGAGGTCAGGCTCGGCGAGGAGTTGCGAAAAGTGAAGGGGGTTTCGTTCGCCTTCATCTTCGGCTCGTACGCGAAAGGACGCTTGCGATCGGATTCGGATATCGACCTCTATGTCGTCGGCCGGCCCGACGAGGACGACGTCTATCGCGCCGTCCGGGCGGTCGAGGACACGGTCGGCCGGGAGATCAACTATCATATCGCGAGCGAGGACGCGTTCGCCCGGAAAGCGAAGACAGATTCCTTTGTGAAGGACGTGATCGTTTACCCGGTGATGGTTTTGGGGGAGGAAGATGGCCTCAGAGAGCTCGCTGGCTAGACTCGAGAGGGAGGGGAAGCTCCGCCGGCAGGCGGCGGACTTCGATTATCTGCGAGATCTCCTAGCCGCGGCCTTGAGGAATTTCGAGGCGGGGCGATTCCTGTTGAACAAGGCCGATGAGGCCGCCTTCAAGCTCTATTACGACGGACTTCTTCAAGTCAGCCGCGCCGTCCTCCTTTTCCGCGGATACCGGCCGGATGACGGGGAGCAGCACAGGACGACCTTCCTGGCGGCGGGAGAGATACTGGGTCCCCGGTTCGAGGATGTGATCAGGAAGATCCAGAAATTCAGGATCAAGAGGAATTGCTGCCTCTATGATCCCAGGGACATCATCGGGCCGAGCGAGGCCGCGGCCATTCATAAAACGGCCAGGGAATTCTGGTCCCAGGTCAGGGGGCGCCTGAAGCGAGAAAATCCCCAGCTCGTGCTTTTCGACGAACTATCATAGCTAAAGGAGCATAAAGAACATGAACTTCCGTGAACCCGTCATCTTGGGCCGAACAGGACTGCGCGCCGGGCGCCTGGGCATCGCCTCGGGCTACGGGGCGCCCGCGGCGGGCATCGAAGAGGCGTTCGAGCGCGGCTGCAACTACTTCACCTGGGGCACGGTCATCAAAGGCTATAAGCCCGAGATGCGCCAGGCGCTCAAGAATATCGTCGACAAGGGACAGCGCGACCGCCTGGTCCTGGCGATGTTCACCTACGCTCACAACAATTTCTTCACTGAGCGGATGCTCCGGCGCGGCCTGAAGAGCGCCGGGCTGGAACACGCCGACGTCCTCATCCTGGGGTATTTCTCCCGCCGTCCGTCGCGGCGCCTCATCGACGGGGCGCTAAAGATGAAGGAGAAGGGGCTCACACGCTTCATCGGGCTCTCCAGCCACAGCCGGAAGCTCCTCGGGGAACTGGGGCGGGACGGGGAGTTCGATGTCCTTCACCTCCGCTACAACGCCGCTCACCGCGGCGCGGAGAAGGATATATTCCCTTTTTTAGGCGGCGAGAAACGGCCCGGGACCGTGGCCTTCATCGCCACCCGGTGGGGCCAGCTCCTGAATCCGAAAAAGATGCCGCCGGGCGAGAAGCCGCCCACCGCGCCGGATTGCTACCGCTTCGTGCTCTCCCACCCCGCGGTCGATGTTTGTATGTCGGGAGCCAAGACGGTCGAGCAGATGCGCGAGAACCTGGCCGTCCTCGACGGCGGGCCCATGAGCGGAGACGAGCTCGTCCGGATGCGCCGCATCGGCGACCACGTCTACGGCAAACCCAGGCGCTAGCGTCCCGAAGCTGCGCTGACGGGGCGGGAGGCCCTCACGACCCGACCCTGAAAAGCACTGGCCCTGCGGATTCAAGGGACTATATCCACGGGCGAGTACGGCGGAAGTGGACCGCGGCGGCCCGCCCCGGCCGCTGTTGACAGCGGGTCCAACCGGGTTCATAATCAGTCAGAAAGTGAGAAAATAAGAATATCTTATTAACCAGTGGATATTTTGGAGAAAATCATGGAAGAGCTGATCAAAGTGAGAGAAAAAGGGCAGGTCACACTTCCTTTATCAATGAGGAAAAAACTCAATATCGCTGACGGGAGCATCATCTTGTCGAAAATCGTCGATGACGCCATCGTCCTCATTCCCCAGGAGACGATCGACCGCGACCAAGCCTGGTTTTGGAAGGAGAAGTGGCAAAAGCTCGAAGCCGAAGCCGGCCGGGACATTTCCGAAGGCCGGACCATGACGTTCGACTCCGCAGAGGACCTCTTCCATGAAATCGAAGGAACCGCTCAAGCTGACCCTGACCGAAAGGTTCAGAAAAAGCGCCCTTGAGCTCGAGCCGGAGATCCGGGAGAAGCTGAAGAAACAGGTCGGCCTCCTGGCCGCCGACCCCCGCCATCCGTCCTTGAGGGTCAAGAAGATCAAAGGCACCGGGTCTGTCTTCGAAGCCCGGGTCGACCGGGATTTCCGGTTCACCTTCGAATACGGCGGCCGGCACGAGATCATCCTCAGGGTCGTCGGCCCCCACGACTCGACCCTGAAGAAGCCTTGAAAACCAGGAAGCTCCCTACGCCTCTATGACGTACCGGTGGTTGCAGCAGTCGTCCCCCTGCATGAGGGTTTTCGTCCGGATCATGCGCATCTTGGGATTGAACCCTTCGGCCGACGCGTAATCCGCGTCGCAGGAGAGGATGTAGCCGAGGTCGCCGGCGTTGAGGTCCCGGTATGTTTTCGCCCAGAGACATTCGGTGACCTTGGCTTCGACCGCCCGCGGCGTGTCCTCGATGATCTGGAAGGTCAGCAACTTCTGGTAGATACTGTCGGGCTTGCGGAAGTCCTGCGTAAATGTCGCCAGGTCGTTCTTGCCCGCCTTCTTGGCGAATTCCGCCATTTGTTGTCTCGCGGTCTGGTCGATGACGCGCTTCATCATCTCGTGCAATTTCTCGCGGCCGATCTCAGCCTCGAGGCCTCTCCAGATCGGGATGGGGGCGGCATAAGCCACAATGAAAGCCTCCGTGAAGCTCATCCCGGAATCTTGGAGAAACTTGTGCTTCTGGCCCGCGGCCTTGGTCTTTTCCTCAGCCTGAAAGGCGTGAAGCAGACACCCTCCCCCGAGGCACATCAGCGCGCCCCCGGGCAAGACGGCTTTGAGAAATGACCTCCGGCCGGAGAATAGCTTGGATTCTGAATTGTCCATAGAAAACCTCCTCTACTATCCCTGAACGTCCATTCTCAGTATGGGACGCGGACGGGTGGCTGTCAATCGCGGGCGGTCGGGAAGACCTTCGGCGTCAGGTCAGGATCCTATAGCTCGTGACGTGGACGGTGACCGACGTTCCGGGGTTCTGGGCCGTGATGATCTTGTCCACCGATAAACCGTCGGTGATGAGGCCGAAACCGGCGAGCGACAGGATCGCGGCGACCACGAGGATGGCGAGTTTTGTTCTGAGCTTCATGGTATTCTCCTCTGTTCGTTGATATCTTTTTTCTATCCTTACATGTATTAAGACGTTGGTCGGAGCAAAATGTTCCAAAATCCTATCGGGCAGAAGTCGCTGGAGCTCGCTGGCCTCGAGAAACGCGAAGTTTCCCTTCCGTCATTGGAGGCGGGATTCTTTTGTACGGCGAAACCGGGCAGGGACTGCCTTACGGCATGGGATCAGTTCGTTTCAGGAGTCTCCCGCCAAGCCTTCCAGAGCTGCCATCCGCCGAAGAGGAGTCCGGTCCCCACGGCCGTGTAGAGGACGCCCAATATCGGCCGGGGCACGCCGCTCCGGCGCAGGAGTATCCCCGAAGACATCATGACGGCGATGAGAAGCCATGTCTTCGGGGCCAGGAACCCGCCGAGACAGTGGCCGTCGCCGCGGGCGATGATCCGGGCCGTGTTCCAGTCGGCCATTTTACGGATGACCAGACGCCCCTTGACCGTCCCGGCAGCGACCCCGGCGGCCGCGAGGAGAAGGGACCAGGGCAACGCCGAACCGAACGACCAGACCAGGCCCGCCGCGGTCAGACCGAGACCGACGACGGTCCAAAGAAGGGCCGCGGCCAGCAGGTGGGTCTTCGCCCGCGCGGCCGGCTTGAAGCGTTCCGCCCATTCTTTAAGCGGGGTCATTTTTCATCTCGGGTACGGCCATTCTATCACTGCCGCCGTCGCGGTTCCAGGGGGCCGAATTTACTTGCGCCCCAGCCCCGAAATGGAATATCTTATGGGGCCACGGAATAAAGTTCGTCTCGAGGGAGGTCGCGGATGCTACTTAAAAAAACCTTATGGCTCGTTTCGGCCATGGCCCTGGTCTGCGCCGGAGCTTTCGCCGAGGACTGCCTGACCTGCCACAAGAAGGTCACGCCCAATATCGTCTCCGACTGGCAGATCAGCCGCCACAGCCAGAACGACGTCGACTGCTCGACCTGCCACGGCGACCTGCACAAGACCGCCGAGGACTTCGCCAAGGCGGCGATCCCGACCCCCGACACCTGCGCGGCCTGCCACGAAGAGAAGGTGGCGCAGTTCAAGAAGGGAAAACACGCCCTCGCCTGGGCGGCCATGAAGGCCATGCCCACCATCCATTGGCAGCCGATGGCCATGATCGACGGGATGAAAGGCTGCGGCGCTTGCCACAAGCTCGGCCTCAAGACGGCGGCCGAGTCGAAGTCTCTGAGCGATCAGGGCGTGGGATTCGGCCGGGCATCATGCGACGCCTGCCACACTCGTCACATCTTCTCCAAGAAAGAGGCCCAGCAGCCCCAGGCCTGCCAGACCTGTCACATGGGCTTCGACCACCCGCAGTGGGAGATGTACTCGGCCTCGAAGCACGGCGTCCGCGCCATGCTCAAGCAGAGCCAGATCCTGCCCGAGGGCGTGGCCGCCCCGACGTGTCAGACCTGCCACATGCAGGGAGGCGACCACGAAGTCATGACGGGCTGGGGGTTCCTGGCCGTCCGCCTGCCCCTGCCCGCAGACAAGGCCTGGGCCGCCGACCAAGCCACGATCCTGCAGGGCCTGGGCGTTCTCGACCCCAAGGGCAACCCGACGGCCCGGCTGGATGCGGTCAAGGGAGCGGCGATGGCCCGCCTGACCCAGGAGGATTGGCAGAAGCAGCGGGACAAGATGCTCAAGACCTGCAACGGCTGTCATTCGATCAATTTCGCCAAGGCCGAGCTCGAGAAGGGCGACCAGATGATCAAGGCCGCCGACGCGCTGATGGCCGAGGCCATCCGGATCGTCGCCGGCCTCTACAAGGACGGCCTCCTGGCCAAACCGGAGAGCTACGCCTACCCCTTCCCCGACCTGCTGACCTTCCACGACGCGCCCACGGCCATCGAACAGACGCTCTTCGTCATGTTCCTCGAGCACCGCATGCGCACGTTCCAGGGGACGTTCCACGCCAACCCGGACTACGCCCTCTGGTACGGCTGGAGCGAGATGCGCCGCGACCTGACCGAGATCAAGCGGGGCGCTGAGGAGCTAAGGCGCAAGAAATAAGTTAGCCGCGGCCGGGGGGTAAAGGCCTTCGGCGTCAGGACAGAATCCTGTAGCTCGTGACCTTGACGGTGACCGACGTTCCGGGGTTCTGGGCCGTGATGACGTCGTTCCTCGAGAAGGCGTTGGCGATCAGGTTCAAGCCGCTCAACGTCAGGAACGTGGCGAGCGCGAAAATAGCGGCTCTTGTTCTGAATTTCATGATATTTTCCTCTGTTCTTTCATTTTTTTTTCATATGCTTAAAGCCATTTAGTCGTAGGGACGGAGCAAAAGGTTTCAAATTTCTATTGGCCAGGGTAATGTAAAGAAACTGGGCGCGGTCGGGGAGGCGCCTGAGGCCGTGGCCTACGAGAACCGGCCGGTCGTCTCGGGGCGAACGAGTCGCGGCCGGTTCTCGGGCAGGGGAGTCCGGCGGTGGCATGAAAGTTGCTGGTTTTTGAGCGGGAGAAATATTAATGCTTATGACCAAGAACATTGTCCGGAAACGTTGGGCCGCGGCATGCTTGGGCGCAATTCTATTAGCGGCCTTTCTGCTCCTTGAAGCCGTCCCGTCTCTCCGGCCAGCGTACCAGTCGGACAGCCGCGACAAGATCGAACAGCCGGAAAAGGTCATGGAGGCGACTGGGGTCAAGCCCGGCATGGTCATCGGCGAGGTCGGGGCGGGCCGGGGCTATTTCACTTTCTGGCTCGCCCGCGGCGTGGGCGGAACGGGAAAGATCTACGCCAACGACATCGACCGTTCCGCACTCTCCTACATCGAACGGCGCTATGCAGACGAAAAGATCGCCAACATCGAGACGGTCCCGGGAACGGTGGACGACCCGCGTTTTCCGCTGGCGGCGCTGGACATGGTCTTCATGGTCAACGCGTTCCACGACCTCGAGCGGCCGGTCGAACTCCTGGCGAACCTCCGGCCGTGCCTAAAGCCGGATGCGACCGTTGTTCTCATGGACCGTGACCCGGCCAGATTCCCGGACCCAGACCACCATTTTCTGACCCGTGCGGAAGTGGAGGAGACGGTCGGCAGGTCGGTCTTCGAGACGGTCAGGGTCGAGACCTTCCTCCGCGACCACAACCTCTACATCCTCAGGGCGAGAAAGTAAGCCCGCTCGGCTTCGAGACCTGCCGATCTAAGATTTGGGATACTTTTCCAGGATGAGACGGCCGGCCCGGAAGTCCATGTGGACGCGGTAGGGCCAGAGCAGGGGATTGCCCAGGAGGCCGGCGGCATACCGGCCGGTGATCGAGTTCAGCTCTTCCATCGGGAATTCGTGCACGGTCTGCCCGTCGAAAACGAGAGGACCGAGGGCGATCGATAATCCGTCGACGCGGTTGACGTATTGGGGCCCCCCGGCGCCCTGGATGCCGGAGCGGACGATCCGGGCCGGGTCGAGATGCGGCTTTAAATGCTCCTCGAAAAACGGGCCGTCCACGAGGTTCGCGGCCGCCGCCGAATCCAGGATGTAAAGGGCCGCGGGCGCTCCGGCCATGGAGGCCTCGACGGTCGTCGCGTCGAAGAGAAGGAGCGGGACGTCCGCCGCCAAGGCTTTGCGGTCGATGTTGCCGGCCAGAAGCTCGGGACGGTCGAGAGGAAAAAGGTCCATGATCCCGGCCTCGACGTCGATCGTGACGTTGAAGCGTTTGAGCAGGGCCGTGCCGAGCAGGCCCTTCTTCAATCCCCGGAAGGGGTGCAGGTCGGAAACAAAGACGGGAACGTTCCTGAAAGAGATCCCCCCAAGTTCAACGCGGTCCAGCATGGAGAAACGGACCGCGGCCGCCGCCGTCCCGACCCCCGTGGCCGTGGAATTCCCGGTCAGGGGAAGCCCCAGTTCCTCGGCCAGAAGGGGGCTTATCGTCAGAAAATCCGCCGAGGCCGAATCGATGTCGAAGTGGTATTCGCCCTTCCCGTTGAGCTTGAGGGCGATCATGCGGATCCGGATGCGGCTGTCCTCGTTCCTGACAAGAGGGATCTTCAGGCGTTCGAAGCGGCCTTCCATCTGAAAAAGCCGCTTTCCGGCGAGCCCTTGGACTTGGCCGAGCCCATTGGTGAACCATGAGGGCAAGGGCTTGGATTCGCGTCCGTAGCGCTCTTCGGCCAGCTTGTGGACCTCATGGAGCTCGGAAACGAAGCCGCGGTCCCAAGTCGTCCGCCACAATTGCCGCAGGGCCTCTTCGTAAAAAGCGGGGGAGAGGATGGCCCGGCGGAAGTGCGAAATGGCTGCGTCCGTGTCGTTTCGGATGCGGCCGATCCGGCCCAGCCCGAGATGGGCTTCGGGGTTTTCGGGTGATAGCGAGGTCACTTTGTCGAAGATCGCCTCGGCCTCCCGGACGCGCCCCGCTTTGAGGACGGCCAGGCCGCAGATGGCCTGGGTTCGCGCGTCCAGGGCGGGGTCGGCCAGGAGCTTGGCCGCGAGCTTATCGGCTTCCCGGAACGAGCTCGCGCGAAGGAGCGAGACCAGCCTATCCGCGTCCGGCTGCGGGGCCGCCGATTGGCCGCCTCTCGAATCCGGGCTATTTCCGAGAATTAAGAAGGCCGACAGGAGCGGGAGCAGAAGACGGATAGACTTGTTCATCTCTCACCTCTTAATATATATACGCCCTTCCCAGGCCAAACACTCAGGAGTGGAGAGACGCGGGAAAACGTCAGTTCTTAGGCAAGGTGGCGCAGTTCTTGATCCGGAAGCGCTGGACATATTCGAGGCCCTGCTCCTCGTCGACGTAGAACGTGTAAACGAGATCGCCCCGGATCACCCGGGTATTGGGTGGCAGGGCCGTCCGGAAAAGGAAACGGCCCTCGCCGCTGAACACGTCGAAGAACTTGTCCTCCGTGGCGATTGGCCCGAAGCCGCGCTTTCCCTTGGTGTTGGTGTTCTTCTGGACGTAGATCCGCCCGTCGGAGTCGGTCAGCAGGCCGTAGAAATAGGGCTTGAGCTTCGGCACGGGCATACTGCCGAATATCGCTTTCTCGGCGGACGTGAATTCCGGCCGCGGCTCGTCCGTCCGGATGACCAGGATCTTCTTGTCGTCGGGGCCGAGGACGACGAGCTCGTAGTCCTTGGAATACCCGTAGACGAGCGAGTTTCCGGCCATCGGGGTGGCGTAAAGCGACATTTCGTAGCCCGTCGAGCGGGACAGGGTCGCGCCCTCGCGCCGTTCCATAAAGAGCGTATAGGGGAAACGGGCCAGGACGGACTGGGTCTTTCCCTCGCCGTTGATACGGGATAAAACGTGGTAGCTGGTCAGTTCTTCGTCTGAACCGCCGAGAAGGACGGCAATGAATCCGGAGCCGGCATCGGGGAAACAGGATATCGCCACCCCGTCGAACATGGCGGAGCGGAGGAACACGCCCTTGTCGTCGAAATGGTTGACGCGCCGGAAGCGGTCGAGCACGTGTGTGTATCCCGCCTGCCCTCCGAAACAGACGGCCATCGGCATCTCGAATTCTCCCGGTCCCTGGCCTTGGCGGCCGATCGTCCGGAGGTACTTTCCCGACGGGTCGAAAACCTGGACGCGGAAGTTGCGAGCATCGACGACATAGATCCTCCCGGACGGATCGGCGCCGACGTCCATGGCGCGGAAGAACTGCGTCTGCTCGTTGCCCTCCTTGCCGATGCGGAGCTCCTCTCCGAGGTCGAGTTTGATCCGTCCATAGATCGGTTCGGCCGGGTTGACCACGACCCGGACGCCGTCTTCCGTGAGGACTCTGCCCTTCCAGTCGGTCTTGTGGGCCGGGCCGGCGAGGGCGAGAAGGCCGACGGCCAGCGTTCCGATACCGAGGGCCGATGCTGTCTTGAAGTGTGCGGTTTTCATGCGTTCGTGATACTCCCTGAACACGACGATTCTGGACCGGCAGAACCGGCAAGTCAAGCCAAGGCGGGATCGAACCCCGGAGGTTATGAGAGTGCGCATGTCCATCAGGAGCGATTGACTGAGATTCTCTCGCTAGGGCAGGCGTCTTCAATAATAGCGATGATCCCGGAACTTCACTCTGAAGAACATCCCGGAGGACCTCTATGAGAAGGTCAAGGAGAGGGCGCAGCTGAACAACCGGAGCATCAACGGCGAGATCATTTCCATTCTGAATGCGGCAACTGCTCCCGATCACATTCCGGTTGACGTCATTCTCGCCAGGGCGCGAGCCCTGCGCGAGCGGACGCGCGGCTGCCTAACCGACGATGTTATCGATCAAGCAAAGCGGGAAGGCCGTCCGTGATCGTCGTCGACACGAATCTCATCGATCCCTTACCTCAGCCAGCCGTCGAGGAGCGTCTTCTGCCGGGGCGTCGGGTTTGCGAGCGGGGTGAACCGGAAACTCCGCTCGGTCTTTTTCCCGAGTGTGATCACGGCCTCGCGCACGACGCCGCGCCTCGCGTAAAGGACCTTGACCTTGTCGCCGGGCTTGCGGGCGTTGATCGTCCCGGCGAGCGAGCGCTGGGTGACGCGCGCGCCGTCAATGGCCACGATCTCGTCCTGGGCGCTGAGGCCGGCGAGAGACGCCGGAGAATCGGGCTCGACCGATGAGACGACCGGGCTTCCGTTCTGGTCCTGGGTCGAGGCGCCGAACCAGGGCCCGGGAGCGGTGCCCGGCTCGGTGTCGATCGTGAGCCCGGCAAAGCCGAGATACCTGGCGTAGTCCCATTCCTCGACGGTCGCGGCGTAGACGTCGAAGATCTCGCCGAGGGGGCCGCCGGCCGCGCGCGCGCAAGCTTCGCGGAATTCGCGGTCGGTGAAGCCGCGCTTCTTTTCCTTGTAAAAAGTTCCGTAAAGCGTCCGCATGACGTCGTCGAGCGATGCGCGGCCTTTCGACGCTTCGCGGATCTTGAGGTCGAGAAGAAGCCCTAGCCCGGCCCCGATGTCGTAGTAGGAGATCGTCGTGTTGGCCGAATGCTCGCCGCGGCTGAAGAAGTTAGTCCAAGTGTCGAAGCTCGAAGCCGTCGCCGGCTGATAGTGGCGGCCGGGGGCGTTCTCGTAGTTGGCGATGGTCGAGCCGAGCCGCTCCAGGACCTCGTCGCGGGTCATCAGGCCGGCCCGGTTGAGGAGGATGAATTCGTAGTAGACCGTGATGCCCTCCGAGACCCAGAGCATGTTCGTATAGTTCTCGCGCTCGTAATCGAATGGGCCGAGGGCGATGGGCCGGATGGCCTTGACGTTGAAGAGGTGGAAGTATTCGTGGGCTATGAAGCTCAGCCAGCCTTTGTAGCCCTGGGGGTTCGTGAGCGAGGCGGGGTTGAGCGTAACGGCCGTCGAGTTCAGGTGCTCGAGGCCCCCGCCCCCGGGGCCGATGATGAGGAACGTGTAGTGGCGATAGGGGAGCTCGCCCATGAGCGCGGCGGCGGCCTCGACGATCTTCTTCAGATCGCCCGTGAACTTCGCCCTGTCCGCCGTGCCGAGGTCATAGGCGGCGACGGTATGGGGGCGGCCGGCGGCCTCGAACGTCAGGACCTCCTGGTTACCGATGAGGATCGGACAGTCGTAGAGCGTGTCGAAATCGGGCGCGGTGAACGTGTTGGGCCGTCCGGCGATGGGATCGAGGCCGGTCGAGACTTGCTTCCAATTGGGGTGCGGAAGGACGGTGACGGTCACCGGGCTCTGGAGGCGGCCGGCGACGTGCATGAAGAGGCCCGCCGGAGTGATGAAGCCGCCGTCGTCGCCGAGATAGCTGTCGGCACAAAAGCGGGTGAAGGCGTAGACGTCATAGCTCACGACGATCGACGCGGCTTCGCCGGAGCGGACGCGCCAGGTGTTCTTGGCCGTCTTTTCCCAGGCGAGCGGCCGGCCCGTGCCGTCCTTGGCCTTGAAGTCCATGACGTTCTTGGCGTAGTCCATGATCCGGTAGTAGCCCGGCGTCCAGGCCGGCATCTTGAAGTCCTGGGTCTCGCCCTTGAGGCCGTCGGCGCGGAAGACGACGTGGTAGTAGTGGGTCGTCGGCCGCTCCATGGACACGGTGATGGACATGGCGGGCGTAGCGGGCCGGACTTGGGCCTGAGCGAAGGAGGGCGCCGAGGCGATGATGATAGCGATAACGACGAGGGTCGAGCGGGACGCGAAGTTCCGAGATTTTGCCTTCATCCTTGTTCCTCCTGGAGGGCGGATCGAAGCCGGGCGCTCGGAGCGTGTCCGGACGGGTTAGTGATTGATATACCGCAAGCGGAGAAGGGAGTCAATCGAAGGCGGGCGCCCCTAGATCCTGACCCCGAGCCTCAGGCCTAAGGATCCCCCGCTTACGGCAGGCGTGGCACCCGGGCATGGGCCCGAAGCTTATCCCAATACTTGTTCACGACTTCTTCCGACTTGCCGGCGACCGTGAAGCTCGAATCCAGCCCCACCACCGATCCCACGATCAAGCCGGAGAGTGCGCCGATGGCTCCCAAACATGCCCCAAAAGCTAACATCGCTAGTGCCTTATCCTCCTCGAAGATCGGAGTGGGCAAAATTAATCCCAGGATTGCTCCGCTCCCGGCGCCGTATGCAAAGCCATAAAGGGCCCCTTTCCCGGAGCGGGATTTCCTAGCCAAGCGAACGGATTCGATCTCGGGCAGATCGATGGATTCGTCACGTCCGTTACTCAACAGAAGAAGCGAATCCCGCTTGACGGCGATAAGCTCGCCGCTGAGCTGGCTCCCGTCCAGCCGGGTGACGACGAGCTCGGCTCCCCGCCTCTCTTTGGCCGAGAGGCCGGCCGGGAGAACGAGGAACGAGATAATGAGAGCTGACGCGATGAGCTTGGCGGTAACTTTTTTCACGCGATCCCCTCCAATCCCCGTCACAATACTCCGGCAGAAACGTGTGGTTGTCAAGATTTTGTCAAGAGGCTGTCAAAAGACCGTCAAGATGGCCATACGGAGCTTGAGCGTTCCGCGATTGATATGCGCCAGGGGCGGGGGTCATCAAGCCCGCCGATTGACAGGAAAGGGCGGGCGCCGATAGAATGGGCCTCGCCCATGGACCAGTCGGACAAGGCGGTGAATTGCCAGGAACTGAAAGCCGTGGTCCTGCAGTTGGGCTTCGATTTGTTTGGGGTCGCCGACGTCGCTGGGATGCGAGGGGATTTCCTCCTCGAGCCGGCGACGAGCGGCCGGTTCGGGCTGGCCGTCTCGCTCGGAAAGGGCCTTGGCGACGCCGTCCTCGACGATATCGACGACCACCCGACCCAGATCTATTTCCACCACTACCGGCAGATGAATTTTTTCCTGGACCGGGGCGCCCTCCTCGTCGCCGATTACATCCAGAAGCATGGTTTCGGGTCGCTGGCCATCGCCGCCTCCCAGATCATCGACTGGGACAAGCAGAGGGCCCACCTCTCGCACAAGCACGTCGGCCGCGCCGCTGGGCTGGGCTGGTTCGGCCGCAACAACCTCCTCGTCAATCCCGAGCTTGGGGCGCGCTTCCGGCTGGTGACAGTGCTCACGGATATGCCGCTCGAACCGGACGCGCCGCTCGGACGCGACTGCGGCCCCTGCCGCGCCTGCATCAGAGCCTGCCCGGCCGAGGCCATTAACGAGACGCGCGAGGCCTTCGACCACCTGGCCTGCTTCGAGAAGCTCAAGGAATTCCGCAAGAAGGGCTCCACGACCCAGTTCATCTGCGGCATCTGCGTCCGCGACTGCCGCGGACCGAAGGTCTGACGACAAGCCCCACCCGGGCTCCCAAGAATTCGGCGGTTGACCAGGTTCATCACAAGTGATACACTGAAACCGAGGTGACAGGATGCCGACCAAGAATCCCCGAGTGAACGTCGTGATGGAGGACTCCTTGTACTTGACGCTCAAGGAGCTGGCCAGGCGGGATGATGTTTCCGTATCCATGAAGGCCAGGGATCTTCTCAAGGAAGCCGTCGCCGATGACGAGGACGTATTCTGGGCAGAGGCGGCCTCGGAAAGAGAAAAGACCTTCTCGGCCGAAAATGCCCTCTCGCATAAGAGGGTGTGGAAGAAGAAATGATTTATCGGCTCCTCTACCATCCCCTGGGTGCCGAGGATATCGAGGATCTGCCTGAGAACATCAAGGACCGATTGCGGGAGGCGATCGAAAAAAGACTGGCACCTGATCCGGTCCGCGCCGGTCGGCCTCTCAAGCAGAGCCTTGCCGGGCACCGGAAAATGCGGGTCGGAGATTACCGCGTCATCTATCGTGTTCAGGGCGATGTGACCATGGTCCTCAAGATCGGACATCGAAAGGACGTCTACAGGAAAGTCAAGCCGCGGCTGATCGCTAAACCGGTTTGAGGGGATTGCGGACCCGCAGGCTGGGGAAGCGGCTGAAGTCCCGGTCGATCGTCCACAGCTCGCCGATTCCGTGCTGAAGACAAACGGCGGCGATCCGGGCGTCGTGGATTTTCGGGCCGGCGAGCTGTCCTGCAAGGACAAGCGCCCGGAGTCGCGGCCAATAGCCCCCGTCTTCGGCCAGGAGGACCAGGCTTGGCGATTCGAGCCAGGCCTCGACCTGGTCGACGGCCAGATCGAGGGGCGTGGGAGGGGAGTAGATCCGCGGGTGCGTCGTGACGGCCAAGAACTCGTGGAGACAGGGCCAGGGAATCGCCCATTGCGCCCGGCTCTCGGCGAGTCCCCGCACGCACTCGAAGGCGGCGGCATGCCAAGGCGAATCCTCGCGGTGGGAATATACCAAGATATTGCTGTCGACGGCGATCATCCGCCCCGTCCTTCGTAGCTCAGGTCGAGTATCTGGTCCCAGGTCACGCCAGCCAAATGAGGCTGGAGGCCCTGGCCCTTGAACGCTGCCTGGCGAAGCTTGAACGCCTCGGGCTTGCGGTCCCGGTGTTCGGCAACAACTTTCCTGAGCCCTTCCTCAACAAGGGCTTTCAACGTCGTTTTCTCCTGATTGGCGACCTTCCGGGCCTCGTTGAACAGGCTATCTGGAATATGTATGGTTGTTTTCATATGGCTAACCATATCATTCCTCCGCAATACTGTCAAACGGTCCTATTGATGATAACGCTTCTGCCCAGGCCGGATTCTCACGGCCATCCCAAGATGATAGCCGGGGACGGACGAATATGCTAAATTGGGAAAGCAGATAATTCTAGAGATTCGGGGAGGGCAAAGGGCCATGAAAAAATTCAAAGAGATGACAAGGCGGGAGTTTCTCGCCGCCGGGGCCGGGGCGGCCGGAGCGGCCGTGCTGTCGACGAACGCCTATTCGCGCAGCCGCGTATCGGGCGGATGGGGCTCGCCGAGGCCCGCGCTGCCTGCGCCGTCCAAGACGCGCGTCGTCCTCGTCAGGACCGAAGACCGCGCCGAAGGCGTCAAGACGTGCCTGGACCTCCTGAACATCAACCCCTTCCAGGGCAAGAGCGTCTTGGTCAAGCCGAATTTCAACACCTCCGACGAAACGCCGGGATCGACCCATAACGACACCTTGAAAGCGCTCCTGGCGCGGATCAGGGATATGGGAGCGAAGGGCCTGGCCATCGGCGACCGGAGCGGTCCCGAGCCGACAGAAGAGGTCTTCGATAAAAAGGGCGTTCGCGCTCTCGCCGGCGCTTTCGACGCCAAACTCCTCAACTTCGACGAACTCGGCGCGGACGGCTACGTCAAGATCACGCCGCCCGGTTCACATTGGAAGGACGGCTTCCTCGTCGCCAGGCCGGTGGTCGAGAGCGAATGCGTTGTGTCCACCTGCTGCCTGAAGACCCATCAATACGGCGGCGTGTTCACCATGTCTCTCAAGAACTCGGTCGGGGTCGTGCCGCGCAAGGGCAACACGCTGATGCGGGAACTCCATTCCTCCCCCGACCAGAGGCGGATGATCGCCGAGATAAACTTCGCCTACCGCCCGGCCTTGATCGTCCTCGACGGCCTGGTGGCTTTCGTCGACGAGGGCCCGATGAAGGGGCCGCGCAAGGACGCGGGCGTCTTCGTGGCCGGCACGGACCGCGTGGCCGTCGATGCCGTGGGGGTGGCCATCCTCAAGGACTTGGGCTCGAATGACGCCATCATGAAGCCGGCCGTCTTCGCCCAGGAGCAGCTCGCCCGCGCCGTCGGGCTCGGGTTGGGGGTTTCCTCAGCGGCGGACATCGTCATCGAAACCTCGGACCCGGCCAGCGAAGCTTGCGCGGAGAGGATCAGAAAAATCCTGGCCGCCTGACGGCGTCGACAGCCAAGAGAGTACCCGATGAACGGACTCGTCCTGCTGACCGGCGCCACCGGATATGTCGGGGGCCGGCTGCTTCGCCGGCTGGAGGAATGCGGCCGCCCGGTGCGCTGTCTGGCGCGGCGGCCGGAATTCCTGAAAGGGCGCGCAAGGGCGTCGACCGAGGTCGTGGCCGGCGACCTGCTCAACGCCGAATCGCTCGGGCCCGCGCTTCGCGGCGTGTCCATGGCCTATTACCTCGTCCATTCCATGGGCGCGTCCGGCGGCTTCGAGGAAAAGGACAGGGCAGCCGCACAGAATTTTTCCGAGGCCGCATCGGCGGCCGGCGTCAGCCGCATCGTTTATCTGGGGGGGCTGGGCGATGACGCGGCCGGGCTGTCGCAGCATCTCCGCAGCCGACATGAGGTGGGGGAGATCCTCCGGTCGGCCGGCGTGCCGGTCATCGAATTTCGCGCCTCGGTCGTCCTCGGGTCCGGCAGCCTGTCGTTCGAGATGATCCGCGCCTTGGTCGAACGGTTGCCCGTAATGGTCACGCCGCGCTGGGTGCGGGTGCCGGCGCAACCCATCGCGATCAACGACGTGCTGGCCTATCTCATGGGCGCGCTGGACCTCCCGCCGTCGGGCCATCGGATCTTCGAGATCGGAGGACCGGACCGGGTGTCCTACGGAGAACTGATGCGCGAGTACGCCCGCCAACGCGGCCTGCGGCGGGCGATGATTTCCGTGCCTGTGCTGACGCCGCGGCTCTCGGGTCTCTGGCTCGGGCTGGTGACGCCGCTTTACGCGCGGGTGGGCCGCAAACTGATCGACGGCGTCCGGCATCCGACCGTGGTCCGGGACCCTTCGGCCCTGGAAGCGTTCTCCGTACGGCCGGTCGGAGTGAAAGAAGCCATCGCCCAGGCGCTGCGCCGCGAAGACCGGCATTTCGCGGAGACCCATTGGGCGGACTCCGTTGGCGCAGCGTGCGAGCCCCGTCAGTGGGGCGGCGTGAGGTTCGGTAATCGCTTGGTGGACGCGCGGTCGGCGCGCGTCGCGGCGCCGCCCGGCCGGGCGTTCGCGCCCATCCAGCGGATCGGCGGCGAAACCGGCTGGTATTACGGCAATTGGCTCTGGCGGGCGCGCGGCGCCCTGGACCTTCTGGCAGGAGGCGTCGGCATGCGCCGGGGCCGGCGGCATCCGCTCGAATTACGGGCCGGCGAGCCGCTCGATTTCTGGAGAGTCGAGGAGCTCGTGCCGGAGCGGCGCCTGCGCC
>Ga0315286_10002016_pt1 | contig 18747 bp, 20 predicted proteins | sample YL17G10_0_MG_FD_205038 | JGI IMG/M metagenome (GOLD analysis project Ga0315286, IMG submission 205038) | Sediment microbial communities from Yellowstone Lake, YNP, Wyoming, USA - YL17G10_0 | ecosystem: Environmental > Aquatic > Freshwater > Lake > Sediment | place: USA: Wyoming | collected... | reverse complement strand
ATGGATAGGTACCATGGTCATAGATTATATATGTATTTCCCCATGGGTCATTGCTCCATTCTTCTAAATACGGGCCTGACCATTTATTAGTACTATTGATACGCGTAGAGTTTATTAGTCCATCTCCATTATTTCCTGTAGGCGGCCATTCATCTGTACTGCTATAAAGCATTATGGAAGCTGTCTTGATCGCATTCAAATCCGTGGTGGCTCTCGCTAGCTGAGCCATGAGCTGATTTCTCTTAAACATCGGCACCGAGATTGATACCAAGATGACTATTATGGCAATGACGATAAGCAATTCAATAAGAGTAAAAGCTCGTTTTCTCATTACGGTTTTGAATTTATGCTGCTGCCAAATTTTCTAACTACAGTAATCAGTTTAATTATTAAAACTATTATACTTAAAAAATAGTTTTGGTCAAGGAATCTTTACCCTAATTCTAAAATCTCTTGCTTTTATCCTGCCTTTGTGATATTTTATTGTTTCATCCTATCAATTTCTTAATCCTTTTAAAACATGTCTTTATTACATTTAACCGATAATAATTTTAAGAAAGAAGTTTTGGAATCAACCTCGCCGGTCTTGGTAGATTTCTGGGCAACCTGGTGCGGCCCCTGCAAGATGATCGCGCCCATTATTGAAGAATTAGCCCGGGAATACCAAGGAAAAATTAAGATTGGCAAGGTCAATGTCGATGAAAACTCCAAAACCGCCACTTCCTACGGAATAATGTCTATCCCCACCCTGATATTTTTTAAAAACGGACAGGTTATAGCACAGGTGGCAGGCGCTTTAAATAAGATTGAGCTGAAACGAAAGATAGAAGAGAACATTTAATGAAAAAAATCTTTATTGCTGCTACCCAACAGAATGATGGCAAGACCACGGTTTCTTTGGGGTTAATCCGTAATTTTCAGGATAGATTTAAGAAAGTCGGCTTTATTAAACCCATTGGTCAGCGTTATCTGGAAGAAGAAGGCCTTAAGATTGACGAAGACTCCCTGCTTATTGAGGAGGTCTGTGGGATAAAATGCGGGCTCAAAGATATGAGCCCGATTGCCGTAGAAAAAGGTTTTACCGAAAGGTATATTGCCCGTCCGGATAAAAAAGCAATTACCCGGCAGATTAAAGAGGCATTTCGCAGGGTCTCTAAAAGTCAAAAATTGGTGGTTATTGAGGGCACTGGCCATGCCGGCGTGGGTTCAGTGTTTGACCATTCCAATGCTACGGTAGCAAAACTGCTGGGCTCCAAGGTAATTATTATTTCTTCCGGTGGTATAGGCAGGCCCATAGACGAGATAGTTTTAAATAAGGTGCTCTTTGAAAAAGAAGGGGTTAAGGTATTAGGCGTAATTATTAATAAGGTTCTGCCGGAAAAATTTGATAAGATAAACCGCCTGGTAAGAAAAGGATTAGAAAGAAAAGGCGTAGATGTTTTGGGAGTGATTCCCTATTATCCTATGCTTTCTTATCCTACCGTAGAGCAGGTCTTAGAGGAGACGAAATTTGAACTTTTGTGCGGGAAAGATTATTTAGAAAAATATATCTCGCGGATTATTATAGGTGCAATGCGGCCCCACTATGCTTTAAAATATATAGTTGACGACAGCCTTCTGATTACGCCGGGTGACCGTAAAGATATGATTAAAGCCGCTCTATTAGCGCGCCGGGACACCAACAAAGAGAAACCCAGGGTATGCGGAATAATTCTCTCAGGGGGGATCGTTCCGAGCCCGCAAATTATGGAGGCATTGAATAAATTAAATATCCCTGTATTGTTAGCTAAGAGCGATACCTATACTGTGGCGTCTCGTATTCATGACATAACAGTCAAGATTAGGCCTCAAGACAAAAATAAGATTAATACAGTAGTAAAGTTAATTAAGGATAACATAGATTTGGATAGGATATTGTCCCGCCTATAAGTTTAGGCTCTAGGCGGCATCCCGCCTACGGCGGGGGAAAAGGAGTTTAACGTGGATACCATTACAAAAATTCGCGCTAAAGCAAAAGCTAAACTAAAGACTATTGTACTTGCCGAGTATGAGGATAAAAGAGTGGCGGAGGCAGCCAAAATTATTGAACAAGAAGGTATTGCTAAGGTATTACTGCTTACGCCAGATAAAATTAACCTTCAAGATAAAGAAAGATACATCCAGGAATTTTACCAGCTCCGCAAAACCAAAGGTTTAGATATTAATGCCGCGGAAAAAATTCTTGATGATCCACTTTATTATGCGGCAATGATGGCCCGCGCAGGTAAGGCCGATGGTTTTGTGGCCGGAGCCAGCCACACTACACCGGATGTGGCCAGGAGCGCTATTTGGTGCCTGGGCGTAGATGAACGCATAAGTATTGCTTCAAGTTGTTTTATTATGGTCGTGCCGAATTGCCCTTATGGGCAAGACGGGACATTTGTCTTTGCCGATTGCGGCATCATTCCTGATCCTAATCCGCGGCAGCTGGCCTGTATCGTTAAGGCTTCCGCAGAATTAGCGAGTCAGGTTCTAGATTTGACCCCGCGTATCGCCCTGCTTAGTTACTCTACTAAAGGTTCAGCCCAAGGTAAATCTGTTGAAAAAATAACCGAGGCCCTGGGATTGCTTAAAGAGATGGCGCCGGATTTGCTAGTTGATGGCGAGATGCAGGTCGACGCTGCTATTGTCCCCGAGGTAGCAAAAATAAAATATCCTGATAGCCCTATCGGCGGCAGGGCAAATATATTGATATTCCCTGATTTAGAAGCAGGCAATATTAGTTATAAAATTGTCCAGCGTTTAGCCAATGCGCGCGCGTTAGGGCCTTTACTTTTAGGCTTGAACAAACCTTGCAGTGATTTATCCCGCGGTTGCTCGGTTGAGGATGTTGTGGATTGCGTGGCAGTAACGGCAATTAGAGCCCAATGAAAATTCTGGTTATAAATAGCGGAAGCTCTTCCATCAAATACAAACTCTTTGATATGCCCGAAGAAAAACTTATCTTAAAAGGGCTAATCGAACATATCGGCGAAAAGGGTTCGCATATCCGTAATCACTACACCGGGTTAAAGGCAATATTAAGAAAGATTAATTCCGTTTGCGCGGTGGGGCATCGCGTGGTGCACGGCCAAGAATTATTTAAAAAACCGGTGTTAATTGATAATTCCGTAATTCAAAAAATAAGACAGTGTTGTCAAATTGCTCCTTTGCACAATCCCGCGAATTTAGCTGGAATTATGGCTTGTAAAAAATTATTGCCGAAGGTAAGGCAGATAGCGGTATTTGATACTGCCTTTCATCAGACATTACCCGATTATGCGTATATCTATGGATTACCCTACGAATATTATCAAAGGCTGGGAGTAAGAAAATATGGTTTTCACGGCACCAGCCACGAATATGTCGCGCATGAAGCAGCCGAGATGCTTAAAAAACCGCTTAACAAATTAAAAATCATTACCTGCCACTTAGGTAACGGGTGTAGTATTACCGCCGTAGATAAAGGAAAGTCGATTGATACCAGTATGGGTTTTACGCCCTTAGAAGGCCTAATTATGGGAACGCGCTGCGGCGATATTGATCCCGCCCTGGTTACTTACATTATGAAAAATAAAAGGTTTAATCTTCTTAAAATCGATGATATATTAAATAAGGCCAGCGGCCTTAAAGGAATTTCCGGCATAAGTAATGATATGCGAATATTACAAGAGAAAGCCCGAACCGGAAATAAGCGCGCAAAACTGGCGATAGATATTTTTATTTACCGGATAAAGAAATATATTGGTGCCTATGCGGCCATTATGGGCGGAGTTGATGTTTTAGTTTTTACCGCAGGTATTGGCGAGAATCAGAAAGGGGTTAGAGAAAAAATTTGCCAGGGAATATTCGCGCACTTAAAGAAAAAGCCCAAAGTTTTGGTTATCCCTACCGATGAGGAACTGTTGATTGCGCGCCAAACTTATAAATTGATAATGAGGCTAATAAAATGAAAAATATTCTCATAGCTGGGTTAATATTATTTGCGGTTTGCGGTTTGCGGTTTACGGTTTACGGCCAAGAAGAGGTGGGGAAGATGAAAAAAGTAGTGATGGTTATTGCCCAGGATGGTTTTCGGGATGAAGAATTTTTGCAGCCCAAAGAGATTTTAGAGAGAAACGGCATAGAGGTAAAGGCTGCCTCCGCTAGCCTGACAGAGGCAAAGGGAATGTTGGGGGCAAAAGTTAAACCTGATATTTTAGTCAGCGATATAAACATAAGAGATTTTGCTGCCGTGGTATTCGTCGGTGGAGCAGGCGCAAGCCAGTATTGGGATGACCCAGTGGCGCAAAAGTTAGCCGAAGACGCCCTTAATACAAATCGGATAGTGGCAGCCATTTGTATTGCGCCGGTTACCTTAGCCAGGGCAGGCATTTTAAAAGGAAAACGCGCCACGGTTTGGCCCTCGGAAGCAGAACAGCTTAAGGCTGCAGGCGCAAATTATACCGGCCGAGCCGTAGAAAAAGATGGAGATATCATTACCGGTTCCGGCCCTGCCGCATCCAGAGAATTCGCCGAGGAAATTGTAAGGGCATTACTAAATCGTTAATATTAAGATAGCACCTGGTGCAGGCCCAATCGGGTACCTGTTTTAATTTTAATCTTGTACCAGGTACAAGATTAGTTTGGCAGACGGTGCAAGATTACATTTACACCTGGTGCAAAGGAGAGGAAATGTTAAGGACAATCTTAAAATCTAAAATACACCGGGCGCACGTTACCGAGGCCAATCTTTATTATGAAGGTAGTATTACCATTGATGCCAAACTTATGGCCGCAGCAGATATCATTGAAAACGAGAAGGTGGAAGTACTTAACCTTAATAACGGCCAACGCCTGGAGACATATGCCATTAAGGGCAAGCCGGGGTCCGGAGTAGTTTGTTTAAATGGCCCGGCAGCGCGTGGCGCATGCGTGGGCGATGAAATAATCATTGTTTCTTACGTCCTGTTTGATGACAGAGAGAAGAAAGTGGTAAAGCCAAAGGTAGTAACCGTCAATGAAAGAAACCACATTGAGAATTAGATTTTTCGGTGACCCGGTATTAAGAAAAAAGGCCGCTCCGGTTAAACATATTACTCCTGGCCACCGCGATATCTTAAGCAAAATGGCGCAATTGATGTATGAGTCTGGCGGGATAGGCCTGGCCGCGCCGCAGGTGGGTATTAATGAGGCGATGATTATCGCGGATGTTGGCAACAGCAGCCTTTATAAACTGATAAATCCTAAAATTATCAAAAAAGAAGGTTCGCAGGTAACAGAAGAGGGTTGTCTTAGTCTTCCGGGCGTATGCATAAAAGTTAAACGCGCCAGAAAAGTAATAGTCCAGGCGCAGGATGAATTAGCTCAAACTTTGACTTTGGAAGCCGAAGGTTTACTGGCCTGTGTTTTTCAACATGAAATAGAACATTTAAAAGGCAAGCTTATTGTTGACTATGCCTCATTTTTCCAGCGCTTGAAGATAAAGAAAAAGTTAGAGGAGTTAAAAAAGAGAGCAAATAATGAAAACCTGCCTGAATCAAAAACAAAATCTTGTAAATTGCAATTGTAGTTATGAGCCTTGCTCCCGCAAAGGTATTTGTTGCGAGTGTGTTTTGTATCACAAAAGCCACGGCCAGCTTCCTGCTTGTTTTTTCCCGAGCCACATAGAAAAAACCTATGACCGCTCCGTGGATAATTTTATAAGGATGCATAAATGAACCCCGCCCTTCCTAAGAAAAGCAATAATAATGTAAGGAAGAGCGGGGTGAACCTTAAGTTGCCTTCTTGGTTCAGGCAGGAGATTCCCGATACCATAACTTTACAGAGGGCGCAAAAATTATCCGCAACCGGTATCCATACTGTCTGCCAAGAGGCAAGGTGCCCTAATTTAAGTTTCTGTTTTCAGCAGCTAAAATTTACCTTTATGATTTTAGGGGATACCTGCACGCGCAATTGTCGATTTTGCGGGGTAAAAAAAATAAGCAATAGGCCCCTTAACATTGATTTAGACGAACCATATCGCCTGGCAGAAAAAGTTAAGGAATTAAAACTTAATTACGTCGTGATTACTGCGGTGACGCGCGATGACCTTGCGGATGGCGGTGCTAAGATTTTCGCTAAAACTATTGAATTAATTCATCGTATAAACCAAGATATAAAAGTAGAAGTATTAATCCCGGATTTTAAAGGTAACATATCAAATCTAAAATGTATAGTGGATGCGGGGCCAGACCTGGTGGCGCATAATATTGAGACTGTAGAGCGGCTGTATAAAGCTCTAAGGCCAGAGGCTAATTATCAACTTTCTTTGCAGGCCTTAAGAAAGATAAAAGAAATTCAACCCATCTTAACTACTAAATCTTCCATCATGTTAGGCTTAGGCGAGACCGAAGGAGAAGTTATCAAAACAATGGAGGATTTATTAAATTCAGGTTGTGATATTTTAACCTTGGGACAATATCTTGCTCCTTCAGAGAATCATTATCCGGTTAAGGAATTTATTAGTATTGCGCAATTCCAGAGATACCGGGATATCGGATTGGCTTTAGGTTTTAAGGCAGTCTTATCCGGGCCGTTAGTGAGAAGTTCTTATCGAGCCGAACAAATTTATAAAGAGGTGTCCTATGCATGACTTGATTATTATCGGAGCCGGGCCGGCAGGCTTGACCGCAGGGCTTTATGCCGGAAGATACCGGTTGGATACTTTAATCTTGGAAAAAATGGCAGCTGGCGGCCAAATTATTCTTTCTTCGGCAATTGAGAATTTTCCAGGCTTTCCCGGTGGCATATCCACTCAGGAATTAATTGATAGATTCAAGAGACAGGTAGAGGAATTAGGTATAAATATTGAAACAGAGGAAGTTTTAGCAATATCTACCAGCAATAAAAGCGATATTACCATATTTAACATTAAAACTAAAGGCAAGTCTTATGAAACAAGAGGTATTATCATTGCTACCGGTGCCCAGCATAAGCAATTGGGCGCAAAAGGAGAAGATAAATTTATTGGCCGGGGAGTTTCTTATTGCGCTGCCTGCGATGGCCCCTTGTTTAGGAATAAAGATGTAGTGGTAATCGGCGGCGGAGATAGGGCAATGGAAGAAGCAATTTTTTTAAGTGGCTATGCCAAGGCTGTTTATCTAGTCCATCGCAGGGCGGAATTGCGGGCATCGAAAATTTTGGTAGAAAAGGCAAAACAGATTCCTAAAATTAATTTTATTTTGGGTAATATTGTACAGGAAATTCAGGGAGAAGGCAGGGTAGAGCAAGTTTTGCTAAAAAATGTCAGCACAAATTCTCAACAAGAGATTTCCTGTCAGGGGGTTTTTGTATTTGTGGGGATAAGGCCCAACACCGCTTTCTTAAAAAATTTCTTGGAGATGGATGAAGAAGGATTTATAATTACTGATCAGGATATGCAATCTTCTAAAGGAGGAATATTTGCCTGTGGGGATTGCCGCAAAAAAAGTTTATACCAGGTAATTACTGCCTGTGGCGAGGGCGCCGTAGCAGCAGATTCTGTACATAAGTATTTGTTGAACCAATGACTAAACCACCTACCCATAACAAAAAATTAATCGACTGGGTGAATAAAATAGCCCGGATGTGCCAGCCGGATGAAATCGCCTGGATAGATGGTTCAGAGGCACAGAGAGAGGCCTTAGAAAGGGAATCTGCGGCCAGCGGAGAAATTATTTACTTGAATCAAGAAAAGCTTCCGGGATGTTTTTTACATCGCACTGCCATCGATGATGTTGCGCGTACCGAGCACCTTACCTTTATCTGCACCAAAAGAAAACGCGATGCCGGGCCCAACAATAATTGGATGTCTCCTAAGGCCGCCTATAAAAGAGCAAGGGCAATTTTTAAAGGCGCGATGAGAGGCCGGACGATGTATGTCATACCTTTTTCTATGGGGCCGGTAGGCTCTCCATTTGGTAAAATCGGAGTAGAATTGACCGATTCTCGCTATGTGGTTTTAAATATGTTGATTATGACCCGCGCTGGCGAGGCGGTGTTAAGGCAATTGGAGAAAGAAGACGCATTCACCAAGTGTTTACATTCCAAGGCAGAGTTGGATATTAATAAAAGATTAATCTTGCATTTTCCTGAGGATAATACCATTTGGAGCGTAGGCTCAGGTTATGGCGGTAATGTGCTTTTGGGCAAGAAGTGCCTTTCTTTACGCATCGCCAGTTTTATCGCTAGAAAAGAACATTGGTTAGCTGAACATATGTTAATTATGGGTATAGAAGAGCCCAACGGCCATATTGAATATATTGCCGCGGCCTTTCCCAGCGCTTGCGGTAAGACAAACCTGGCCATGCTCCTTCCGCCGGAGGGGCTTAAAGTAAAAGGTTATAGAATATGGACCGTAGGCGATGATATTGCCTGGATGCGTATTGATTCTGATGGTTCGCTTTGGGCGATTAATCCGGAGATAGGATTTTTTGGCGTGGTGCCGGGGACAAATTCTAAATCTAACCCCAATATGCTTGAGACGATTAAGAAGAATACTATTTACACCAATGTTTTACTTAAGCCGGATGGCACGGTTTGGTGGGAGGGCGCGGATGGAGAAGTTCCAGCTGCAGGAATTGATTGGCAGGGTAATTCATGGAAGCCGGGGAGAGCCGGTCATGATGGAAAACCGATTTTAGGCGCGCATCCCAATAGCCGCTTTACTGCCCCGATTACAAATTGTCCGTCTGCCTCTTTTCGATTAGACCAGCATCACGGTGTGCCCATTTCGGCAATTATTTTTGGCGGCCGCAGAGCGCATCTGGCGCCTTTGGTTTATGAATCTTTTCATTGGCAGCACGGTGTATTTTTGGGCGCTGCGATGGCTTCTGAGTTAACCGCGGCCCAGGTAGGAAAATTAGGACAGGTGCGCCGTGACCCGATGGCCATGCTTCCTTTTTGCGGTTACAATATGGCAGAATATTTTAGGCACTGGTTAGCCATGGGTAAAAGTATGGCCAAGCCACCCAAGATTTTTCACGTAAATTGGTTTAAGACGGATGAGCAGGGTAAATTTTTATGGCCGGGATTCGGAGAAAATCTGAGGGTGTTAGAATGGATATTAGACCGTTATAATCATAAAGTAGAGGCGGTTAAGACACCAATAGGCTATGTTCCGCGGCCAGCGGATATAGACATGACCGGATTAGAACTTCCCGCCGGCACTTTAGAGAAGCTCTTGGATATAAATAGAGAAGAATGGCTCGAGGAATTAAGGGGTATAAAAAAGTTTTTTCAGCAATTTAAGAAAGATTTACCCGTTGAATTGTGGCAGGAATATGAAGCCTTATCTTCGCGTTTAAAATCTAATGAATGAAGATGTTTTATTAAATACAGATTTTAGGGATTTAAAGTTATATAAAAGGGGAAAAGTAAGGGATGTTTATGACTTAGGCGATAAATTACTGATTATTTCTACTGACCGCATCTCTTGTTTTGATGTAGTATTACCCTGCGGCATACCTTATAAAGGAAAGGTTTTAACCGGCCTTTCTTATTTTTGGTTTGAATTTATTCAAGGCATCATTCCTCATCATCTCATCACTACCGATATAAACCAGTACCCCGCGCAGCTTAAAAAATACAAAGAGCAATTGTTAGGCCGTTCAATGTTGGTCTTTAAAACCGATCCGCTTCCCGTGGAATGCGTGGTAAGAGGTTATTTATCCGGTTCAGGATGGAAGGAATATCAAGAAAAACAATCGGCCTGTGGAATAAAATTACCCGCGGGCCTGCACGAATCAGATAAGCTCCCTGAAGCAATATTTACTCCCTCAACCAAGCAGGATATCGGCCACGATATTAATATTGACCAGCAATATGTAGAGGGTCTGGTGGGAAAAGAGGCCGCCGATAAAATAAAGAAGATAAGTATAGCCATTTACCAAAAGGCAAGCGGGTATGCGCTCAAGCAGGGAATTATCATTGCCGATACCAAATTTGAATTTGGGCTCGCTCACAGTAAAATTATCTTAATTGATGAAGTGCTCACCCCTGATTCTTCGCGTTTCTGGCCGAGGGAGCAATACCAGCCGGGTAAACCCCAACCCAGTTTTGATAAACAGTTTGTCAGGGATTATCTGGAAACTCTAAGTTGGGATAAGGCTCCACCCGCGCCAAAACTACCTAAAGAAATTATTGAAAAGACAAGCCAGAAATACATAGAGGCATACAAAAGGCTTACCGGTAAAGACTTTCCAGATACAGAATGAAATTATTTAAAAAGATATTTTCTCTACTCTTAAGAATCGGCATCAGTGTTGCTCTGCTCATCTTTTTATTTAAATTTAATAAAATAGATACCCCTCGCATTATTAAGAGCATAAAGGATGCAGATAAACCTCTTTTGCTCTCCGCTTTCCTTATTTTTTACTTCAATTACCACTTTTGCCTTTTTCGCTGGGAGATGCTGCTTAAAGGAGCAAAAATTCACCTTCCTCTAAAGAGGGTTATTATTTCATTTGCCGGAGGGATATTTTTTAGTTTATTTTTACCTTCCACCATCGGTGGCGATGTCATCAGGACTATAGATTTATCTACGCACACTAAAAGGCCGCGCGAAGTGGTAGCTACGGTGCTTCTGGATAGGCTAAGCGGCTATGTGGGTTTAGTATTGGTTTCCTTAATCGCCATTCTCTTGGGCTGGAGATTCATCCAATACAAAATTGTTTTGGCCTATATAGGTGTATTGACCGTAATATTAATTGCTCTTTTATTGGTACTCTTCAATAGATCCGTATATTCTAAAATAAATCAAATTTTACATTCTCCCACCGCGGGTAAGCTCAGAGAATTCATCAGGAACTTACATCGCGAGATATATGTTTTTAGGCACCATAAGAATATCATCATAGATAATCTCATTTTATCTATTTGCATACAGGTCATCAGCCCGATAGTTTTTTATCTTACCGCCTTATCCTTAGGCGTAGAAATAAACGTGGTCTATTTTTTTATATTCCTGCCTATAATCGGCGCCATTACTTTATTGCCTATTTCTATAGGCGGGCTGGGCGTAAGAGATGCCTTAACTATATTCTTCTTTGCCAAGGCCGGCGTAAATAAAGATTTAGCGCTGGCAATATCGCTTATGAATTTTTTCTTTATCTTATTCTATGCCGGCGTAGGAGGCCTTATCTATGTCCTTACAGTACATCATCGACGGATACAACATCATCCATCACCCCATCTTCACGCAGCACATTAGTAAAAAAATAAAAGACCAAAGGGTTATGCTTTTAGAATTAATCCAGGTAAAAAGATTGGCCGGAAGCCAAAGGAATAAAATTACGGTGGTTTTTGATGGTTATCCTAATCCAGGGGGTATCTCCGGCTCCTTTGAAAATAAGGAGGGGCCGGATGTTATCTTCTCCAGAAAAGAAACCGCGGATGAACGGATAAAGAATATGGTTCAGCATTACCCAAAAACGCGCGATGTAATCGTGGTCTCCGATGATAAAGAAATAAAATTCTTTATTGCCTCTTGCGGCGCTAAAGCGATGAGCGTGGAAGAATTTTTCGGGATGAGTAAGGAAAAGTTAAAACGCAAGAAAGAGCAAGAAGAGGCATTAAAATCAGAAATTACCTATAGCCAGATGCGCGAGATTAATGAGGAATTGAAGAAGCTCTGGCTCAAGTAAATGACAAATACCAAAGCACAAAATCCAAAATAAGCACAAAGCACAAATGACAAATAACAAAACTTTAGTTTTGACATTTAATATTTGACATTTTCCCGATGTTTTATCGGGATCCCGACTTTGTCGGGAGAATTTATTTTGAATTTTGGATTTTGTTATTTGTCATTAAATTTTGTATTCGTTATGATAAAGACTAAAAAAACTGATTTTATCAAATTCTTGGGCACTGCCGGTGCGCGGTTTGTGATGATAAAACAACTGCGCGCCTCCGGAGGATTATGGATTTCTTATAAAGGCACAAATGTATTAGTTGACCCCGGCCCGGGCAGCATTGTGCGCTGCGCCGCCAGCAAGCCCAAATTAGACCCTTCTAAATTAGACGGTATAATTCTTACCCATCGGCATCTCGACCATTCCGGCGATATCAATGTAATGGTTGAGGCCATGACCGAAGGCGGATTTAAAAAAAGAGGCGTTGTCTTCTGTCCTGCTGATGCCGTAAATGAAGACTCAATAATATTAAGGCATGCGGTAAACTTTCCGGAAAAGATAGAAATTTTAGCCGCCAATAAAGCTCATCAAGTGGGTAATTTTGAATTTATGACCTCGATGAGGCACATCCATCCCGTCGAGACTTACGGTATAAAATTTAATCTGCGTAAAACGAGCGTCTCATTGCTTACGGATACAAAATATTTTCCGGAACTAAAAGATTTCTATAAAACAGACATCCTCATCATCTCGGTAGTCTTTTTCCAGGCGCGCCTGGGTATAGACCATCTCTGTTTTTCTGATGCCGAGTCTTTAGTTAAGGAGATAAAACCTAAAAAAGCAATCCTGACCCATTTTGGCATGACCATGCTTACGGCAAAACCGCATATACAAACCCAAGAATTATCCCAGCGTTTAGGTATTGAAGTTCAGGCGGCTTATGATGGTATGACCTTAGAAATACCATCATGAAAATTTCTAAAGTAATACTTGACAAAGAAGGGAAAATATAGTATCCTTTCATATAAGGACAAAAATAGCAATAGTTATCCTTGTATTAAAGGAGAATATTATATGGATAAGAAAGAGGCATTTAAAAGAGTTATCGTTGAATCCCAGAGCCTTAGGCCTGAGCTTATCAGCAGGGAAGTCAGGCTCCCGACGGATCTTCAAAAGGTCATAACCCTTTACGGGCCGCGCCGGAGCGGAAAGACGTATCTTTTTTATCAAACGATGCTGGAGCTCGAAAAAGTTGGCGTGCCGGCCAAAAAGATGCTTTACGTAAACTTTGAGGACGAGAGGATACTGCCTTTCTCCAAAGACGATTGGGAGATCCTTTTGGAGGCATTCTTTGAGCTTTACCCCGAGAACGTCGGGGAAAAGACGTATCTCTTTTTAGATGAGGCGCAGGAAGCGCCATACTGGGATAAATTCGTGAGGAGGATGTCCGAAAAAAAGGAATTCAGGATATTCCTTACCGGTTCTTCCTCAAAGCTTCTTTCCAAAGAGATAGCGACGTCGCTGCGCGGAAGGACGATAAGCTATTTCCTGACGCCGTTTTCTTTCCGTGAGGCGCTTTCGGCCAAGGGCTTAAAGACGCCGGCGTTCGTTGAACACTCCCGGCAAAGGCATCTTATAAAAAAAGAATTTTCAAACTACCTGAAATTCGGAGGTTTTCCGGAGACCATCGAAAAGGAAGATCCCATAAAAATAAGGATACTTCAGGAATATTTTGAGCTTGTATTTTACAGGGATATCGTAGAGCGGCACAAGATCAGGAATTATACTCTCATGAAAGAGCTTATGAGGTATCTGGTAAACAACTTCGCTTCGCTTTTTTCGATAATGGGCTATTACAATCTTTTGAAGTCATCCGGACAAAAGACCGGCAAGGATACGGTATGTGAATATGTATCATGGCTTGAGGACGTCAATTTCGTGAAGTTTGTCCAATTTTATGACTACTCAATAAAGAGAAGGGCGGTCAACCCAAAGAAGATATATTGCATAGATACAGGCCTTATAACCGCCGTAGCGTCGCAGTTTTCAGAAAATAAGGGAAGATATTTGGAAAACGCGGTATACCTTGAACTGCTCCGCCGTGGAAAGGAAGTTTTTTATTGGAAAGACGGTGCAGGCAGGGAATTAGATTTTCTTGTTGCTGAACGCGGCAAACCGGAACAGCTTATACAAGCCACGGTGAGCATAGAGGACAATAAAGTCAAGGAAAGGGAGCTGACGCCTCTTCTCGCGGCTGCGGAAAGATTTAAGATAGATGATTGCCTTATATTGACAGATGACCAGAGTGTTGAGCTCTCTGCCGGGCGGCTTAAGATAAAGGTCCGGCCGATATGGTCGTGGCTTTTAGAAAAGAGGGTGTAGGGTGGTACTTTATAGAATGGCCGCAGAAAAGGTTCTTTGCAATTAAGTATTGTGTCCCCGGAATTCTGAGAAATACCATAATGAAACGAGAGCACTGAAAAATCATTTTTTAACGCAGATTTCCGCAGATCTAACGCAGATTTACGCAGATTTATCGTCGGAAATATCTGCGACCATCTGCGTGCAATCTGCGATTATCTGCGTTTAAAAGGAATATTTCAGCAATCTCGAAACTTTTGCTTGACACAACTTAATAGTTATGATATATTTACAAAAAGTAGCAATGTAAACTAAAGGAGGTGATTAGATGGGTAATTGGCAGGTAATTTTATTAGAGCCAGCCAAAACAGTCCTTGACCAGATTGGTCGATTTATCGTGAGCTTGCTCCTGGTGCTTATTATTCTTCTTATTGGTTGGATTATCTCCAGACTCATCCAGGCACTGGTTACCAAGTTATTAAGGACAATAAAACTTGATAATCTTTCTGAGAGCATCGAGTTGGATGATATGTTAGCAAAAGGAGGCATAAAGTATTCTGTCTCTGAACTAATTGGTGTAATCTGCTATTGGTTAGCACTACTGGTTACCTTTGTGGTTGCCATTAATGCGGTCGGTTTGACTATCGCTGCGGACCTGTTGAATAGGTTGATTCTTTATATACCTAATATCATTGCGGCAATATTTATTTTGATGTTGGGTATGTTCGCGGCCACAATATTAAGAAATATTGTGCAAACCGCAGCCAGAAATGCCGGTGTTGAGCAGGCCAATCTCTTATCCAAGGTTGCGGAGATTTTGGTAATCGCCTTTGCCGTATTTGTAACCCTGGAGCAGCTGAAAATTGGTATCCGCATCACCGAGATAACCTTAGGTATAGCATTAGGGTCTATAGGCTTAGGTTTGGCTTTAGCATTCGGCCTGGGCTGTAAAGAGATTGTAGGGAAAATGATGGCCGACATGATTGAAAAATTAAAAAAGAAATAATGCAGATTTAAGCGTTTGGTTTACCCCACACCCAGTTAACTGGGTGTGGGGTTTTTTTATATTCTCTCCGCAAAAAACCTTGACATAGGCTCAAGATAAATGTATCCTATATATTAGGAGGAATAAATATCAAGAAATGAGTAAAGCTATGCCATCGCAGAATAGAAATGCGCGCAGGACTTTCACCATGTTAGAACTCCTCATCACTCTATTTATTATGGGTATTATGGCCAGCGCTTTGTTCGCGATGCTGGGTTCTTTTAGCTTCCGTCAGCAGTTAGATACTTCTGCGTTTACCTTGCTGAATGATTTGCGGCAGACACAAATGTGTTCTCTTTCTATGAAAGATGGATATAAATATTATGGACTGCGTTTTTACGATAGCTTGGGACAGAACAGTGACCGTCAGGGATGGAAGATACTGCTTTATTGCACAAAGTCAGGTGGTATTTGTACTAGCGATCCTGCTATTCTGCCCTTTAATCCTACTACTACAGATTTTAAAGTCATAAAAAGTTCTGTGTCGGCCGATAACCCTGATTTTTTGGAAGATACATTCTTTAATAAAAGAGTAGCTTTTTCTACAGACAGCGAGTTTCAGATAGGAGGGGTAATCGTATTTAACGAGACTGGTTCAGCTACTTCAGATGGACAAACTTTGTCCAATACTAAAATAAATCTTACCCTGGACCAAACAAAGAAAACCATAACTATAACACCTTTAACCGGATATGTGCGGATACAATAAAATAATGCTGAAGATTAAGGGGCTGACATTTTTAGAGGTGATGATAGCGCTTTTTCTTTTTACCATCGTGCTGACGGGATTTGCGCAAAGGGCCTGGGTGGCATTAGACGCCAATCGTCGGTCTACTGATGAGATTATTGCCACTAACCTTCGTAAAGCGCTTATGGCTGAGATAATGTCAAAAAAATTCGCTGACCCCGATGGAGGTACATATATCGGGCCAGACCCGGGCGCATCATCTCCCTTTGAAACCCGTTTTAACACTATTCTTGCTGATCGGTTTGATGATGTGGATGATTATAATGAAACGGGCCAACCAACACCGGTGGCACCGGTGGCAATAAGTGGCTTACCGCTAAATGGAGCAGCAGGAACACCAGATTATTCTGGCTATAGGTGGAATGTCACTGTTATAAATGGTTATAACCAATGTCAACCAACTCATACAGGTGTTGGTTGTGATGTTTTTAATACTTCTGCTTCGCAAATATCATGGGATGACTGTAAAGAGGTAAGAGTGACTGTAACCACTCCCGGTGGAAGAGCTATTAATGAAACCGAATGGAAGATAAATAATCCCCCCTAAAGAGGCTGCTTAAGGGGTCTCAAACATAGCTTATTTATGTCTTTTGTGCTTACAGCAATTTTAGCAGTTTTATGCGCCGGTATATTGACGGCGGCATTATTACGCCAGATTTTTTCTCTAAAGAAAAAAGTATTACAGCTGCAGGAAGAGGTAGGTATTCAGAGTTCGCGTTTAAACTCTCAGAAGAAACAGTATTCTGACTCGACAAATTATTTCTGTTCGGCAGTGGTTATCATTATGGAGATGGTGCGCGAGATAGATAATGCGTTGAAGAGCAAAGAGGGAGATTTATCCGAAAAGGTCTTGCAGATACTCTTTGAGAAGGCCAAAGGCTTGCTTAAACCGCAGAAGTGTGTTTTGTTTAAAATTGATGCTGAGAAAAATACCTTTTCCCATCTTTATGCTTTTGGGTTTAAGGATGAAGAATTACCAGGCGAAAGTTTTCTCTCCACATTGGATGTCAACAATAGCTTCTTGGGCTGGTCAGTAGCCAGCGGGAGATTTCTGTCGCTGGAGGATGCCGAACAAGACCAGATTTTACGGCACCTCATTAGTAACGATCCCCTGCAATGCCATTACGCGCAGCCTTTAAAAGTGGATAATAAAGTTAAGGCCGTCCTTTGTATGGGGTCATTATCAGCCGAGATAGAAAAGGAGGCGGTGGCCTGGTTTTTTTCTATATTATCGAATACTGCCTCTGTAGCATTAAGCGATGCTATGCTCACTCAGGACTTGCGGGAACGCTCGATTAGGGATAGCCTTACCGGAGTATATAACCACAGCTATTTTCAAAAATGGCTGGAAATTTCTTTAGGTTCACTAAAAGAAAAGGCCGGGGTTTTGTCCGTGGTAATGGTGGATATGGATTATTTTAAGCGCGTTAATGATACCTATGGGCATCAAACCGGAGATATTGTTTTAAAAACTATTAGCGGCCTATTTAATAACTTGCAAGTTTCTGATTATATCTGCGCGCGCTATGGCGGTGATGAATTTGCCTTTGTTTTTAGGGGCAAAGATGCCAGTCAGGCCCGGCTGATTATGGAAGATGCGCGGGAGAGGGTAGCGCAAAAGGCGTTTGAATTAGACGGTGAGGCCGTGCGGATTACGGTAAGTGCCGGGATTGCAGAGGCGCGTTTTTTAGAGGCCGAGAAGATAAATCAGACAGAGCTGATTAAGTCAGCTGATCAGGCCCTATATAGAGCAAAAGCTGAAGGAAGGAACAGGGTCATTGTGTTTTAGATAAAGCAGCTTGTTGATTTTTTAGGAGGATATACAAATGAATATCGAAGAATTAATGCAGATGACTCAACAAAGGGCAGCTTCGGATTTGATTTTAACTCCCGGGGTTCCGCCCATACTGAGAATAGATAAGAAATTAGTTTTTACGCAGCTACCCCTGGTTTCCCCGGCTCAGATAGATGAGTTGTTGCTTCCTCTTTTGGATGAACCAAAAAAGGAAGAATTCAGAAGAAATTTAGGGTTAAATTTTATCTATTCTATCAGTGGCTGGGGAAGATTTCGGGTCAACCTTTTTAAACAAAGAGGTTCCACCGTAGCGGTAATCCGCCGATTTCATTTTCAGCTTCCCTCTGTTGAAGAGCTGCTTTTACCCGAACCGGTCTTGAAGTATTTCTGCGGCCTGAAAGAGGGCTTGGTTTTAGTTACCGGCCCTTCTGGAGGCGGCAAAAGCACGACTTTGGCCTGTATGATCCGCATGCTTAATGATGCCGAGGCATTTCATATAATCACAGTGGAGGAATCCATCGAATATCTTTTTAAGCATAACAAAAGCGTAATCGAACAGCGTTCTATTCCTCACGATAGCCCTTCTTTTTCTTGCGCGATAAAGGAGATTCTGCGCCAGAGCCCGGATGTGGTGGTGGTAGGAGAGATACTCGATGCGGAAACCTTACGGCAGATATTAAGGGTAGCCGAATCAGGGATATTGGTGTTAGCTACTTTTCATACTGCAACTACCTCAGATACGATAGATAGGCTGATTAATTTTTTCCCGGGAGAAGAAAGTCAGGTTCGGTTACAACTTACCCTGGTCCTGCGCGGGGTATTTTCCCAGCAGTTAATCCCGATTTATCAGAAGCAGGGAGTGGTCCCGGCCTGGGAGGTATTAATTATAAACGAGAGAATTAAACCCCTTATCCGGGAAGGTAGTATTCAGCAGATTAACAATGTCATTGAAACCGGTGCTAAATTTGGGATGCAAAGCATGGATCAAACCTTGATCAATCTTTATAACAAAAAGTTAATCAGCAAAGAAGATTGCCAATTGCGGCTGCGCTACCGAACAATAGATGGGTTAGCCCAGAAGGGAGATTACCTTTCAGCTGAGAAGAAGCAGGAGCAAGCGGAAGACGCCGATAGTTATAATCCAAAT
>Ga0315286_10002015_pt1 | contig 18754 bp, 15 predicted proteins | sample YL17G10_0_MG_FD_205038 | JGI IMG/M metagenome (GOLD analysis project Ga0315286, IMG submission 205038) | Sediment microbial communities from Yellowstone Lake, YNP, Wyoming, USA - YL17G10_0 | ecosystem: Environmental > Aquatic > Freshwater > Lake > Sediment | place: USA: Wyoming | collected... | reverse complement strand
CTGCGCCGGATGGTGGCGGCTGGCCACCTGGGCAGGAAGAGTGGGAAGGGCTTCTACCAGTACTCGTAGCCCGGCAGCTTTCCTGCCCTGAGCGCAGTCGAAGGGAGCTGCCGGGTGGCCGCAGGCCATAATGTCGTAGCCCGGCTGAACTGTGTGTGTTTCGCGTGGCGGCGGATTTCCCGTGTGCGATCGGACTTGGCGTCGCTCAGGTCTTCAGGTGGAGGCCGGGTCTTCAGGTGGAGGCCGGGTCTTCAGGTGGAGGCCGGGTCTTCAGGTGGAGGCCGGGTCTTCAGACCCGGCAAATCGGGTTCGGATGTGGTGATCAGATCCACCCTGGAGACGATGGGAGTCGTGGGACCGGTACGCCGGGTCTGAAGACCCGGCCTCCATCGTGACGTCTATTGTGACCTTTATCGTGACCGGTCTGGTGGATCCAAAGACCCCGCTGGACATGTACGCTGCCCTAGCGGCCTGGTGGCCGCAGGCCATAATGTCGTAGTCGTAGCCCGGCAGCTTCAGCTGCCGGGTGGCCGCAGGCCATGTCCGGGCCGACGGGTTCTTGCTCGGAGGATCCAGCCCAGGACGGCCACGGGAACCAGGATGGCGAGCTCGCGACCGATCGACCGCGCGTTCTTGAAGATGAACTCCTCCGGTTTCCAGTACCGGCGCGAGACATCTGCAAACACGTCCGTGCCGGAGATGTAGTAGGCGTCGCTGAAAGGCCACAGGGCCATCAGTCCCAGCGGTGGCGTTCCGTCGTGCCCGAGCCAGTCGAGGAAGACGTGGCTCTCGAACGCGATGCCGCACGCCAGCGTGGTTGCGAGAACCGGCCATCCGCGCCACCTCGCAGCCAGCGCCGCCGCCGCGACAACGAGGCCGAGCGCACCCGCGCTGTGCGTGGCGGTCCGGTGCGAAGAGAACAGGATGTCGACGTCTGGGGCGAGTGCGAGCGCGGCGCACAGCAGCACAAGGGGTGTCACCGCCGGTGCGGCGGCGGTGGCCAAGGGACGGTTGGCATCGACCCGGTGGCGCAATGAAGGAAGCGCCTCCGCCATCCAGGCGGTGGCGACCCCGGCCAGAAGATGCCCCACGGGACTTGGCATGGAGCTCACCGTAGCAATTTCTGCCATGCCGAGGCAAGCCTGCAGGTGCAGTTCCTGCGATACCGCACGGCGCAGGCGAAAGTAGGCATGCCCGTAAGTAGTTGTAGATAAATGGCTAGGCGTGTTGCGTGGTCGGGTTTTCGCTTGACTCCGCGACGGCACGTATCTAGAATGAGTTGATTGTCAGAACGTATATCAAGGAGTACTCATGGCTGTCGACGAACGCATCGAGCGCATGAAAGCCCTGGACGTGGCTGTCACGCAGATTGAAAAGCAATTCGGCAAGGGATCGATCATGCGCATGGGGCAGAAGGGCGCGATCCTGCCTGTGGACGCGATTCCGACCGGCGCCATCAGCCTGGACTTCGCCCTTGGCGTCGGCGGGGTGCCCCGTGGCCGTGTCGTGGAGATCTTCGGGCCCGAGTCTTCGGGCAAGACCACGCTCGCCCTGCAGTTGATCGCGGAAGCCCAGAAACTGGGCGGCATGGCGGCGTTCGTCGATGCCGAGCACGCATTGGACGCGACGTACGCGCAGAAGCTCGGCGTGGTGCTCGACAACCTGCTGGTGTCGCAGCCGGACAACGGTGAGCAGGCGCTCGAAATCGTCGAGGTGCTCGTGCGGTCGGGTGGCGTGGACGTGGTGGTCGTCGATTCGGTGGCCGCGCTCGTACCCCGCGCCGAAATCGAGGGCGAAATGGGCGAAGCGCAGATGGGGCTCCAGGCCCGTCTCATGTCGCAGGCCCTTCGAAAACTGACCGGCGTGGTCTCGAAGTCGAAGACATGCCTCGTCTTCATCAACCAGCTCCGCGAGAAGATCGGCGTCATGTTCGGAAGCCCCGAAACGACCACCGGCGGACGCGCGCTGAAGTTCTACGCATCCGTGCGCCTCGACATCCGGCGCATCGCGAGCATCAAGGACGGGGACATGGTCGTGGGCGGTCGCGTGCGGGTCAAGGTGGTCAAGAACAAGGTCGCTCCGCCCTTCCGCGAGGCCGAGTTCGACATCCTCTACGGTGAAGGCATCTCGAAACAAGGCGACCTGCTCGACCTCGCCGTCGACCGCAAGATTGTCGAAAAGAGCGGGACGTGGTTCTCCTTCAACGGCGAGCGCCTGGGCCAGGGGCGCGAGAACGCGAAGCAGTTCCTCAAGGACAACCCCGACACCTTCAAGACGATGGACGATCTCGTCCGGAAGGAACTGGGCCTGACGCGCGAGGCGGTGGCCGAGCCCGAACAATCGCCCGAGAAGGACAAGTCCGCTCCATCGCGGCGGTAGCGGTGGAGTCTACGATCTCGCCGGCAAGCCCGCGATGGAACGCGGCGCCTTCGTGATTCCGCTGGCCTCGACGACCACGTGGGTGAAGTTGAACGGGCCCGGCGACGGGTCTTGGCCCGCGGCGATCTGCATGCTATATTGGCAATCTCGCCACGCGGTGACCTCAGTGCCGAGGTAGCTCAGTTGGTAGAGCACGTGACTGAAAATCACGGTGTCGGCAGTTCAATTCTGCCCCTCGGCACCAGAAACACTAAGGAAATTTGGGATTTCGAGGTTGCTAGCCACCGCTGGCTAGCGCCTGGCTAGCAAACTGACGCTCGGTAGCCTCGATCCTGCTAGCCACCTGCTAGCCAGCCCTCCCCGCCCCTCTGCGCCCTCGATTGCGCCCTCGACCTGTGCATCGTCGCGGCCCCCGATCGCCTCACCACGGGCATCCTGGCCTGGCCATCGCTGGGCTTCACCCAGCCGAGGAAACGGGCGACCGTGGCAACGGAGTACCTTTTACCGCCCGGTAAAAGGTAGCCACCGCCAGACGATCCGGCCGGTGCGCGTGGCCTGCCCGCCGCTGGGCTTCACCCAGCCGAGGAAACGGGCGACCGTGGCGAGGGAGTACGATTTACCACCCGGTAAATCGTACGTCGCCTTCATGCCATGCACCGGCTCAGGTGCCTCCAACTCGATCTCGCCCGCGCCGTAGGTGTTGTGATTTGGGTCTGGCCCGGTCTTCCTAATGAAGTCGCCCATCGTCGAAAAGGAAACTGCACTTTCCTTTTGAGCGTGTTCAGCAAGGGCCATATACTGCCGCGCCCATTGAATCGATACTGCGAAATTGCGCTTCACCCAGTCGGTAAACTCGCCATGCTTCAGTTGTGCCTTCGCTTAGAGAGGTCTCCGCTCGCTTTCCACTCAGCAGGTTAACGTCACCCTCGCTATCAGACGCCGCCCGGGCAGACGCTCGCCCGGGCACAGCGTCTGATAGCGGGCGCTACGTTAACCCGCGAGCGACAGGGAGCGGAGGCCGGTCTAATGCTTCCTATAGTCTGGGATCGGCTCGTCTCATGCTACCGGGACAAGATCTGTGACGAAGCGGATCACGTCTATGACAGGCACGAGAATCGCTTCGTTCGGTACCTGCAGCATCTCGACGGCTATCATCCCGGCATGACATTCGAAGATTTCGTGAGCCTCGTGGCTACGATTCCGGACTCACGAGCTGAGGGGCATCTTCGCTCGCAAGTTTCGTTCCTGAGCGATGGTTATGGCCTGCTACCGCTGGACAAGGTGGGGAGATTCGAAACGCTGGCTGAGGATTTTGAGACGATCGCGAAGCAGGTCGGGCTGACCTGCCCGCTCCCGCATCTGCGCAGCAGCGGAGGTCGAGACTACAGGGATTACTACTCAGTGAAGACGAGGGAACTCGTGAGGAGGGGATACGAGAACGATCTCGCGTTCTTCCTATATGACTTCTAGACGGCTGTGCCCGGGCGGCGTCTGATAACGCAGAGCGTTTTTAGTCTGGCGGCGCGGCGTGAAGACGTCGGGCAGCGGCGAGACGTTGGCCGCCGCGCCGGTGGACTAAAAACGGAACGGGCGTTCTGTTAACCGGCCGCAGCGGAGTACGAACGGAAACCGCTCTAATGCTTATGGGGGAAGTGCCGCGCGGTGAGGCGGCGCGGCGACGGACGGAGGGCGCCTACTCCTCGATGGCGCGCACCTCGCGGCCGCCGACGTGCGGCAGCGTCCAGATCAGCACCGCGAGCACCATCGTGAGGGCGCCGGGCAGCGCGAGCACCGCCGCGTAGCCGAGCGAGTGGACGAGGACGCCGGCGAGGGGCGGGCCGGCCATGCCGCCGATGCCCTTGCCGAGGTTCTGGCAGAAGCCGGGGCCGGTGCTGCGCACGTGCGTCGGGAACTGCTCGGAGGCGAGCGTGCCGACGACGCCGTTGATGCCGTAGCCGGAGGTGATGATGGAGAAGGCCAAGACGAGGAGCCCGGGCACCGTGCCCGCGGCCGTCCCCGTGATCAGGAAATAGAGCCACAGCGAACCCGCCGTGCCGACGAGGCAGAAGATCGTGTAGGAGACGCGGCGGCCGATGCGGTCGCTGGCGAAGCCGGCGAAGACGACGCTGACCAGGCTGCACAGGTTGAGCGCCACCTGGTAGGGGAACTGGCCGCGCGCGTCGAGGCCGAGCCCGCCGCCGGCCACGTCGTCCTGGAGATAGTTGATGAAAACTGTCGAGAAGGAATAGAAGGCGAGGTTCATCAGCAGGAAGACGAGCGTGATCTTGAGCGTCAGGCGAAGGAGCCGCCCGCGGAAGAGCCGCGAGATCGGCGCCCTGCGCATCGCGGCCTCGAGCTTCGCGTCGACGCGGCCCTTCTCGAGCGCCTCCTGCAGCGCGGTCCAGATCGGCGACTCGGGCACGCGCAGGCGCAGCCACAGGACGAGCAGCGCGGGCAGCGCCATCAGCAGGAGCGAGGCGCGCCAGCCCAGCCCCGACTGGAACAGCCCGATCGCCATGAAGGTGCCGAGGTTGAACATCCCCGCGACGAGGCCGCCGATCCAGCCGCGTCCCGTGCGCGGCGAGACCTCCGCGATCAGCGCGAAGCCGAGCGACCACTCGCCGCCGGTGCCGACGCCGCTCAGGAAGCGCATCGCCATCAGCGTGCCGACGTTCGGCGCCAGCCCCATGCCGGCCGTGGCGATCGAATAGACCAGCACGCACCAGCCGAGCGCGCGCACCCGCCCGTGGCGATCGCCGAGCTGGGAGAAGGCCACGCCGCCGAGCGCGCTGCCGAGCAGGCCCACGCCGATGGCGACGCGCACCGCCTGCACGTCGACGCCGAGCGACTCGGCGACGGGGCGCTGGAAGAGGATGAGCAGGACGATGTCGAGGGCGGAGAAGAGCCAGCCGAGGCAGGCCGCGGCGATCGTCTTGCGGACGACCGAAGGGCTCGTCGTCGTCGGGGCGGCGGGTGTCACGGCGGCGGCAGGCGGATCGGGGGCGTGGGACATCGGGCGGAAAGGAATCAGCCCTCGGGATCGACGACGGGACTGTGCCCTCGCTGGCCGTCGCGATCGAAGTAGTCCCAGGCCTGGTGGCGGCGGCTCGACTGGAAATCGGTGACGTGGCGCTTGTCGCCGTATTTCGTGAAGCGGTGGAACAGCGTCTGCAGGTCGTGGCCGCCGAGGTTCAGATCGAGGATCGTCTGGTGCACGCGGCGATAGCTGTCCTCGATCTGCTTGATCTTGTCACTCCACGGCAGGCCGCCGATCTCGTCGAAGGTGTAGCGCTGGATCCACGAATAGACCTGGTCGGGGCGCTTCTGGAACACGGTGGCCACCGGCCGGACATTGGTGATCCGGTAGGTCTCCGGGGTCTTGTGCATCTGGCTGCCGGTGATGAGCGAGAAGGGGTTGAGATAGACCTGGTCGATGTAGGGCCGCAGCCGGTGCAGGATCGCGATCGACGCCTCGACGTCCTCCTCGCTCTCGGTCGGCATGCCGGCGATCATCTCGATCGCGTTGTAGATGCCCGCCTCGTGCGACCAGCGCACGATGTCCTCGAACTCGTCGAAGCGGATGCCCTTGTGGAAGTACTTCTGCATCCGCTCGCTGCCCGACTCCAGCCCCCAGATGAAGCGGCACGCGCCGGCGCGCCGGAACAGCTGCAGGTCCTCGCGCCGCAGCGCCCGCCCGTAGGCACAATCCGACCACATGATGTCGCATTGGTGGCGCAGGAAGGCCTCAGCCATGTCGACCGCGCGCTTGCGGCTGACATTGTAGAGGTCATTGGCGAACATGAAATAGGGCGTGCCGTAGCGCTCCTTGAGGTGCTTGACGGCGTGCGCCGCCGCGTCGGGGCTCATCGCGGTGACCTTGGCGAACGCGTCGCCCGAGGAGATGCAGAAGGCGCAGTCCATCGGGCAGTTGAAGTTGAGCTTGACCGGCAAGACGAGGATCTTCTCGATCCCCTCGTCCTCCGGCGGGCGGTTGCCCCATTCGTCGGGGAGCTTGTCGTAGAGGGACATCGGCAGGCCGTCGAAGTCGGGCACCACCTCGGGGCGCAGGAACACGGGCGCGTTCTCGATCAGCGTGCCGTCGGGGCGCGGGTGGATCAAGCCCTGCACCCGGTCGATCGGCCGCCCCTCGTCGAGCGCCAGGAGCAGCTCGAGGAGCGGCGTCTCGCCGTAGCCCTGGATGTAGTAGTCGAAGCAGCCGGCCGCATGGAACGAAGCGACCTCGCTGCGGATCGGCACCATGTGCGGATAGGCCTCGCCGCCGAGGATCACGGTGCGCGCCTCGTGGGCCTTGAGGTGCTTGCCGATGCACAGCGTGAGGATGGCGGCGATGTCGTCGCCGGTGACGCAGGACAGGAGGATGGTGTCGCGGCCGGCGATGTCGGTGTGGCCAAGGATGCGGCGGACGAGGTCGACGACCTCCTCGTCTTCGCCGGTGGCCCAGAAGCGGCGCATGCGCTCGATGTCCATCAGCAGCGCCTTCTCGGGAAACTGCTTGCCCCAGCGGTGCCGCGGGAACAGCCCGGAGACGGCGCAGCGGGCGTCGAGGTCGTCCTGCGCGAGGTCGTAGCCGCGGGCGCGCAGCTCCGCGGCGATGGTGGCGAGGCCGAAAGGCGGGATGCCCGAGAAGTTGTACATCATGCTCGGCGTGCGGATGAGCAGCATCCTCCGCCTGCACGCCGCCCCCGGCCTCTCGTCGAGGCCCGCCGGAGCGTTCGCTGCCGGATCATCGATCACGCGGATGGCCACCCCGCCATCATAGTCCGAGCGATCCGCATTCGGGTAGGGATCAGCCATGCCGCCGCCGGAGTCGAGCAGCGAGCGCGACCGCCGGCGGCAGTGGCGGCCGCTTGACCGCCGTCATCACCGATTCCGACGGCTGCCGCAAGATCATCCAACGTCCTTCGACGAGCCGAGGCCAGGCCTTGGACTCCCCGCTCGCGCCCCGCCGGCCCGTCCCATCCGGCGCCCCGGCCGGCCACCGCTGCCGCTGCCCGACCGCGCCGCGAACGTCGCCTCGCCGCCGATCTCCGCCCCACCTGGCCGCCGCCTCGCAGCGACGGGCCGGGCAGATCATTTCCACCACGCTCCGGGATACCGCGAAGGGAGGTTGACATGGCGATCGAGGATCTTTCGAGAGTTCTGCGCGAGCATCCGTTCCTCAAGGGGCTGCCCGAGCGTTTCCTGCCGCTCGTCACCGGGTGCGCCGCCAACCGCCGATTCGAGGAGGGAGCGCGGCTGATCGAGGAGGGGCAGGAGGCCAGCACCGTCCACCTCGTGCGCAGCGGCGGCGTCGCGCTCGAGACGGCGATCCCGGACGATGCATCCCTGCTGCGTCTTCTCACCCGTCCTCGCCTCCGCCCCGCCCGTCGCGCGGCTCTCGCTTCCAGCCTCCTCGCCGGCCTCGCCGCCGGTTGCTCGGGCAGTGCCGCCGTCGACGCCGGCGCCCCGCCCGCCGATCTTGGCGCCCGACTATAGGAAGCATTCATAGGTGATCACCTAGTGGCCTCCATGAGCGCTAACCCACCGCGGAGGCGGCCGGTGCGACGGTCCCGCTCGATGTTGGGGCGTCGGGCGTTCGCGAGCAGGTACGCGAGTCCCCGACGGAGCGCCCCCAACAGGCCGATCCCGATGAGCAGCGCGGTGACGAGCGCCTCCAGCATGTGGTGTGCGCACATCGCGACGCGGCGCGTAGAGATCGCGATTCCGCGCCCGACGCGTTGTGCGGCGTGGGCGAGAAACCGCTTGAGAATCGCGGCGCACAGGCTCGCCCACATGAGGCCCTCGGCCACGTGCGGGTTCGCGGTGTTGAACGTGTGCAGATTGGCGTACGATTTCCATTCCTTGAAACAGCGCTCTATCTGCCACCGAAAGCGGTAGAGCCGCGCCACCAGGTCGGCGGAAAACGGCGTGCGCGGCAGGTTCGTGCATAGGCGCGTCATGGTCCGGTCGCGGCCGGGGATGACGACCACGCGGAAGCCGATGCGGCGGGCCCCGCGCGCAAACTCGACGTCGAGGTCCAGATGGTGTCCCAGATACTGGGCGAGCACGCGCGATAGTCGCATCCGCAGCGGCACGTCGGCGCGGCGACCCTCGACCCAGGCCGTGCGCACCCACGGGTCGTCGCTGCTGGTGAGACGCACGATGACTGCGCCACCCGCGGCCTCCACGGCTTCGAAGTACGGCACGCTCGGGTAGCCGCGGTCCGCCAACAACAAGCAGTCCTTCAGACTGGTCGGGTCGGGGAGAAACGGCCGTTCTGCGTCACAGTCTGGCGCGATGTGTATCGTCTGCACGTCGTCGGCAAACCCGCTGTAGGTGGCATGGATTTCCACCGCGGCGGGTTCGATGGTGGTGAACCGCCCAGGGAAGACGTCGCGCAACGATGACTTGAGCGCAAACGAGGAGCCGTCCTGGATCACGATGTCCTTGAAGCGCGCGACGGCGCGCTGCCCCTCGGGCGCGAGCGTCTGGACGCGCAACTGCTCCACGAGTCGCAGGCACATGCCGCGCATGAACACGGCGAAGCCCAGCCGGGCGAGGCGATTGTAGAACGCCTTGTACGCCACGTGGACACCGTTCTGGTAGTGAAACGCGCGGAGCAAGTCGGCGAGCGATTCGACCTTCGCGCCCGCGAGCGCGGAGACAATCGCGAGAAACAACCGGTGCGGCGTGACCGTCCGCAGCCGTTCGGCTTGCCCGGTAGTACGACCAAGGTCGTTGACCTCCTCGACGGACAGAGCACGGGCCAGGATGCTTCGGACTTTGATAAGCTCAGTGGTCGACACGCTGGACAATGGCAGTCTCCGCTGCTGTTGGTTTCGCAACCCCAGCATGAGGCTGTCGTTGTCCCTTGTCGATCCCCAATCTGCGCGAACTCATCGTCAAATCCGGCCCTTAAGATCCTACGTATGAATGCTTCCTATAGTCCGCGAGGCTGAGACGATGACCACCAGGCTCTCCGCCAAGGCCGGATCCCGCTTGATCCGGCGGCCGACCTCGACGCCATTGATACCCCGAGGTCGTGATCCAGCAACAGCAGATCCGGACGATGGACCTGGACAGCCCGCAGCGCGTTCTCACTGCTGGATGCCCTGTCCACGGTGAACCCTACCTTTTCCAGCAGACGCGCGGTGCTGCTCAGGATGTCGGGGTCGTCGTCCACGACGAGGATGCGAACGAGGTGGTTCAGGGCTGCTCAACGTGACAGATGACTCGTCACACGGCCCTGCGTTCAGGCGGCAAGGGATCAGCCAGTTGCTCGTCGCTGATTCTCACAAAAATTGGTATGTTGACGATGAGCCACTGGAAGAAGGGATAGATCTCATCGAAGGTGGCGGGGGCGAGACGGTCGCGGGCGATCTCGACACACGTGTCAAGGTTCGCGGGCCAGTAGGTGGTCTTGAATCCGTGCGAGCGGTAGGCTCGGAAGACCCACAGCGCGGTCTGCGCGAGCACCTCCGGCTCATAGGCCCGAGACATTGCGCTCGTGAACCGGCAGAAGTTGCGGCCGTTGTCCTGCATCATCGACAGGTTTCCTGGGCCGATCAGTTTCTCCAGGTCCGGACGGGCCGACAGCCGGCGATTGAGTTCCTCGGCCAGGCCATCGCGCGAAGCCTCAAATTCGGCATGACGGAGTGCGGCGATCATTTCTTTCTTCCTTGAAGACGAACCCGGACAAGTTTCCGCTGACCGTTGAATGCCGCCCTCGTCTTTAGACGCCCAGGACGGCACCGAGCTTCGGAGTATCGCGCGATCGCCGTGGCATCGCGGGTGCGTGCCGGTGGTCGCAGGCCGTGGATTCCTCTTGCCCGAGCGACTGGAATGGGGCCGCGCCGGCCAAGTGCCGCAGTTGGTAGCGGCTTGCCTACGTGCGGGACTCTACCGCGAATTGGCGGCTGCCGCTGGCCCACGGCCCGAGGCCCTGCCGCGCCTTCGTCCGCTTCGTGAGAGTGCGGCACGGCCTGTCTGTCTCACGACCGGTGGCCGCCAGTTTGCCGTGATACCATCACCAGGCGCCGCTCTTCATCCTCCGCCGCATGGCTTCCGACCGTGTTGTCGTCATCGTGAACCCCCGCACGAGGGGGAGCCGCGTGTCCGGCTGGCGCGAGGCGGCCGAGCGTGAGTTGGCGGCGCTCGGACCAATTCGGTTTGTCGTTCCCGCTGACGTCGAGGGCACACGAACGGCATCACGCGACTGCGCGCGGGACGGTGCGCCTCTCATCGTTGTGGCCGGAGGCGACGGCACGATCAACCAGGTGCTGAACGCGTACGGCCGTGCACCGGTTGACATCGGGATCCTGCCCTTTGGCACGGCCAACGACTTGGCGCGTCACCTCACGCTCCCGCTGGCGACGACCGCCGCTGCGCGTGCCGTCGCCGAAGGGCGGCCGCGGCCCGTTGATCTGCTGACGATCAATGGGATCCGCTGTGCGACGGTTGGAGGTCTGGCGTTGGTCGCGCAATCCGCCTGGTTGGTCGACGCCTTGGATGTCGGCCCGCAGTGGGTGGGCGTCGCGCTGGATCACGTCGGGCCGTCGGCCTACCGACTTTCGGCAGCGGTGAATATCCTGCTGCGTCGGGACATCCGCCAGACGATCCGCATCGACCTGCCCGCATCACCCGGGTGTCTGGCCCGATCGGTCGAGCACCTGTCGCACGGCCTGTTCATCGCAAATCAAGCGACGTTGGGCGCCGGCCTCAGGCTGCCGCTGGCGTCGGTCAACGACGATGGTGTGTTCGAAGTGGCGGTGCTGAACGCGAACGGCCGCTGGCGTCTCCTGCGCACCCTCCGCGCGCTCGCAGGCGGCGCACCGCTGCCAGACCATGCCGTGAGTACGTACGCGGCGAGTGCCATGCGAATTGAGTGCGAGCGGCCGACCCTCTGCTTCGGCGATGGCGAGCGGTTCGGTTGCGCGCGGGTCTTCGATGTCGGCGTGGAGCGGGGAACCTTGCGCGTACGCGTGCCGGCCGCGAAGTGATCCCGGCCCTGCACTACACTCAACCGAGTCCCGCTGTCGTCCCTGATGCGCGCAGTGATCGTAAGGCCCTGTCAATGAATATCGTTTACATCACACGAGTGCGGGCCGGCCATAAGAGCCTGTAGGAAAACAAAACGTGACAACGTTGTTTTCTGACAGGCTCTAACCGCTATTCATTGACTGACAGGGCCCGATGAGACGCTTGCGCGTCGGCGGATGGTCAGCGCGTGCGACAGTGACGGCACATTCGCCCTCCAGTCCGGCAGCACCCACGAGATCGCGACCTCCTCGAGTTCGGCGTACGCGACCAGCAGGGCACCCAGCCGGAACAGCGAGGTTGAACCGCCAGCGATAGCCATGATCGCACCCGCGCCGACGAAATACGCCGAGAACGTGGCGGCCCGCGTGTGATAGCTGGTGAGACGGCCGAACTTGCCGTACCCCACGGCGAGTGCCGCGCCGTAACCGCCGAGAACAGCCCCGAGGGCGAGCGCCTCGGTGTGCACCAGCTCGGGCCTGAGCCACCATCCGCAGAACGGTCCGCACACAATCATGGCCAGGTCAGCCCAACTGTCGAGTTGCGCGCCCAACTCCGACGTCTGACCAAGCCACCGCGCGATCTTCCCGTCAATGATGTCGCTGCCCATACAAAACACGGCAAGCGACAGGAACAGCAGACGGTGACCATACCACGCTGCCACCAGCATCATCGGCGCTGCGGCAATCCGCGCGAGTGAGAGCACATTCGGGATGTTGAGCGGGATGGTCAGGTTCGCTCCTCACGCCCTGCCGAACGGGCGCCTCGTCCGTCGGCGAGCTCAGGACGCCCTGAGTGGTCGAAGGGCGACTTCCAGGATGACACAGCGATTTCCGCCACGATCCTCAGCCGACGCGTCGCTTGAGGCCCAGCGTCACCATACACACCGCGACCGCCGGGTGTACGGTGAGGGTGATCACGAACAGCAGCACGACGACGTCCTGCGGTGGAATCCACGCAAACCGCATGAAGATCAGGACCCCGATCAGGCTGTCCACCTGATCGACAACCCAGAACACCGGCCCCAGCCATCCCCGCGCGGCCCCGCCGGGTGCCACGCCCATCTGGCGTTTGAGAAAACTGTTGGGCAGTTCGCCCACGACATAGCCCGTGCCGAGCAGGAGGCCCCACTTCAGGGCGTTGACGCGGCCATGGCCCGGCAAAGACAGTGCCCGGACCCACTCCGTTTGCGACTCCAGCAGCCCTTGCACCACCGTGCACGCCGTCGTGGCGGCGATCATCACAATGACGCCTCTCACGGTCTTGTTGTCCCCGAACACGCGGCGCCCCCGGAGCGTGAGGCCACCATCAACCGGGATGCGCGAAAGTTGCCTGAGCGCGCCAATCTTGATGGCGGCAATGTGAATGCCGCCGCCGGCAATCACCGGCAGAGCCAGCCAGAGCGACTGCAGCAACAGGAAACCCCTCACGAGACGTTCGTCGTCGGCATGTCAATCATGGTGTGGTGGTGGCGGAGTATAACACGGGGCTTTCACCCGCACGTGGTGTTCGGAACGTGGCGCCAGGAACCACAACCTGGGTCGTTTGACTTGGATTCTCAGCAAATAATTGTCTTTGTTATCAACAACTTGCAGGTATTCTTAATACAGGACTCGAATGGTCGGAATAAAACAGGAGGCTGCTGGGTTCTAGATCTACGAAACGGATACATCACAAGGAACCCGATATGGCTGCCTCCACCTATTCCAAGGCCGACGAGAGCTTGATTGAAAGAATGCGCGCGCGTGACGAATCAGCGGTGGCCGAACTGGACGCGACCTACCGGTCGCGCGTCCAGCAGTTGGCGATGCGGTATATGAAGAGCCCCGAAGATGCCGAAGAAGTGGCCCAGGATGTCATCTTGAAGGCGTACCGGAAGATCGACGCGTTCCGCGGCGATTCCGCGTTGTCGTCATGGATCTACCGCATCACGTTCAACACCGTGATGTCGCGGCTGCGGAGCCAGAAGTTCACCAACAAGTTCGAAGTCCGCGCCGGCGACATCCTGGCGGATGTCGAGGAGAACGGCGGCCGGTTTCGGAGGGAGCAGCCGGACTGGTCGTCGATGGCCGACGAGTCGGTGATGCGGTCGCAGATGCGCCGGAAGCTGGCGCAGGCGCTGCTGGAACTGCCAGACATCTATCGCGTGCCCGTGGTGTTGCGCGACCTGAAGGGCCTGTCGACGGAAGAAGCAAGCGAGCGCCTGGGGATCAAGGAACAAACACTGAAGTCGCGGCTGCACCGGGGAAGGCTGTTTCTCCGCACGCGGCTCAGTGAATTCGCCAACGGCCTGTCGCTCCATCGCCAGTTTGCGGACGGTTCGATGGCGGTGTGAAGCTGGTAAGCTTGTCCTCGGCATGACGCCGATTACTCAACGCATTGCCGGCGAACTCGGCGTTCGCCTCTCGCAGGTGGACGCCGCCGTCGCGCTGCTCGACGACAAAGCCACTGTTCCCTTCATCGCGCGGTACCGCAAAGAAGCCACCGGCGGGCTTGACGACACACAACTGCGCACGCTCGATGAGCGCCTCACGTACTTGCGCGAACTCGAAGAGCGGCGCGCCGTCATCCTCGCGAGCATCGCGGAGCAGGGCAAGCTGACGCCCGAACTCACTGATGCGATCCATGCCGCCGAGACGAAGGCCCGGCTCGAAGACTTGTACCTGCCTTACAAGCCGAAACGCCGGACGAAGGCGCAGATCGCCCGCGTGGCAGGCCTCGAACCGCTTGCGACGGCGCTGCTCCACGATCCGAAACTGGTGCCCGATCAGGCTGCCGCCTCCTTCGTGAATGCCGAGAAGGGCGTCATCGATGCCGCCGCGGCGCTCGAAGGCGCGCGCTGGATCCTCATGGAGATGTTCGCGGAAGACGCCGAGCTTGTCGGCGGTTTGCGGCAGTTCCTCTGGGAACGCGCCGACTGGATCTCCACGGTGATTGCCGGCAAGGAGCAGGACGGCATCAAGTTCTCTGACTACTTCTCTGCTGCCGAACCGGTGAAGCACATCCCGTCGCATCGGGTGCTGGCACTCTTCCGCGGAAGGAACGAAGGCGTTCTCAGGGTAGCGGTGACGCTGCCCGACGCGGACGGCGAGACCGGGCCGTCGGAGCCGGAGCGTCGCATTGCCGGCCGGTTCCGCATCGAACGCAAGGGACGTTCCGCCGATGCATGGCTTGCCGAGACCGTGCGTTGGACATGGCGGGTCAAGCTGCTGTCGCATCTCTCGCTCGACGTCGAGCAACGCCTTCGCGAGGCGGCCGAGGCCGAGGCCATCCGCGTCTTCGGCAGCAACCTGCGCGACCTGCTTCTCGCGGCGCCCGCCGGCCAGCGCGTGACGATGGGGCTCGACCCAGGGATTCGCACGGGCGTGAAGGTGGCTGTCGTGGATGGCACCGGGAAGTTGCTGGACACGGCCACCATCTATCCCCACCAGCCGCGTAACGACTGGGATGGGTCGCTTCGCACGCTTGCCGCGCTCTCTGCGAAGCACGGCGTGCAGATCATCTCGATTGGCAATGGCACCGCGTCGCGCGAGACCGACAAGCTCGCTGCCGACCTGATGGCGCGTCAGCCGGAGCTTCGGCTGATGAAGGCGACCGTCTCGGAGGCGGGCGCGTCGGTGTACTCGGCGTCGGAACTGGGGGCGAAGGAGTTTCCCGACCTCGATGTGTCAGTGCGGGGAGCGGTTTCGATTGCGCGTCGGCTGCAAGATCCGCTCGCGGAACTCGTGCGCATCGACCCGAAGGCGATCGGCGTGGGCCAGTACCAGCACGACGTCAGCACGGTGCAGCTCGCCCGGAAGCTCGACGCCGTCGTCGAAGACTGCGTGAACGCGGTGGGCGCCGACGTGAACACGGCATCGGCTCCGCTGCTCGCGCGCATCTCAGGGCTCACCGAGTTGCTCGCGAAGAACATCGTCTCGTTTCGGGACGAACACGGACCTTTCCGCAAGCGTGCCCAACTGCTGAAGGTGCCCCGCGTCGGCGAACGCACCTTCCAGCAGGCTGCGGGGTTCCTGCGCATCATGAATGGCGACAATCCCCTGGACGGGTCCGCCGTCCACCCGGAGGCCTATCCCGTTGTCGAACGAATCGTTGCGGCGGCCGGGCTGCCGGTGCGCGACGTGATCGGCAAGACCGCGGTGCTGCGAGCGCTGCACCCCGAAGCCTTCGTTGACGAGCGGTTCGGACTGCCAACGGTGAAGGACATCTTCGCCGAGCTCGAGAAACCTGGCCGCGATCCCCGACCCGAGTTCAAGACGGCCGCGTTTTGTGAAGGCGTCCACGAACTCGGTGATTTGTTGCCGGGGATGCAGCTCGAAGGTGTGGTGACGAACGTCGCCAACTTCGGTGCGTTCGTGGATATCGGCGTCCATCAGGATGGCCTCGTCCACGTGTCGCAACTGGCCGACCGTTTTGTGAAGGATCCCCGCGAGGTCGTCAAGGCCGGCGACATCGTCACGGTGAGGGTGGTGGAGGTGGATCGCGATCGCCGTCGCATCGCGCTGACGATGAAGACGCAGGACGAGGCGGCCCCGCCGCGGGGTGGGGATCGTGCGTCAGCGCGTGCGGGAGGTCCGCCTAATCGGCAGCCGAACACCCGAGGAGGCCGGCCGACGCCTCAGCCCGCGCCGCGCCCCGCGCCTGTGCCAGCCCCGAAGATGTCCGGCACGTCCATGGGCGCGGCGTTCGACAAACTGCGGAAACCCTGACCAAGTCTGTTGGGCGTGCAACCACTTTGAGCGCCGCGGTGTGCGGGGTGAGGGGCAGCGCAGTGGCTGCCTGAAGGCATCGCGCGAGTTGAAGACGCGGGGCACCTTCAGGCTGCAGCCGTCCCCTCTGCCGCCGTCTTGACACGGTGCAACTGCGGCGTATGATCGAGCCGGCGTCTCATCTGTCCTGTGTCAGGTGCCCCTGGCCGCAGGGGTTCCTGAGGGCAACAAGGAGCGACAGGCTGTGCCCGGGCGAGCGTCTGGCCGGGCGGCGTCTGATAGCGGGGGTTACGTTAACCTGGCGAGCGGCAGGCGAGCGGAGACCGGTCGAATGCTTCCTATAGTCCTCAGCGTGGATTCGGATTCAACTTCTCGGGGCTTCGCCCCAGCTGCCTCTTGGTGGCCTAGCCTGTGGATCACCTTCTGATCGGCGGGTTGATCACATCGAACACGCCGTCGGTCACGACCTTCGTCACGGGGTCACCCCGGCCCGGGATCGTGACCACACCCGTAAAGGAGAACGTGCCCGTCGCTCTGCTCGCCGTCAGGGTCGTGAAGGTGACCGTCCCGGTGCCGAGCTCGAACACGGCAGTCCAGCTCTGCCCGGTCACGGCCAAAGAGAAGAGGACGGAGGAAGTGGTGTACGTGCCGGGTCCGGTAATCCCCGGGACACTCGCCTCAGTAAGGACAATCACCCAGGCCACGGTGCTGCCCGTGATGAAACCGCCGCCGGTAATCGTAGTTGCTCCCCCGGGTGGCAAGGGGCCGGTCTGGATCGTGACGGCGTTCCAGGTCGCACCATCGATCTTGGCGCTCATCATCGACACGTCCACGCCGGCCTGGACGACAGTGAACGCCTTGCCGGCGATCGTGAGCGTGCCGCTCCGCGAACTCCCGCTAGTAGTGCTTGCGACCGAGTACGCGACCGTGCCGCTTCCGGTACCGGAGCTGCCAGAGGTGATCGTGATCCATGAGTCGTTGCTCGTGGCCGTCCAGGAGCCTGAGCAGGCACTGGGGGAGGCCGTGACCGTCACACTCCCGGTCCCGCCGCTGGCCCCGAACGACTGAGTCGACGGCGAGATGGCGTAGGCACAAGATGGCGCGGTGGGCGGTGACGAGTTGCCTCCACACCCAGACACCAGAATCCCCAGCGCAATGGCGGAAGCCGACAGTGTGGATGTCACGACGGCGCCTCTCAGTCGAGAGAATCAGCGTCTGGCGTCGAGTCCCACGTTCAAGATGATGCGACGAACCGGGGCATCCGTCCTGGCCATTCGCGATCGGTCACATTCTACACCCGCCCTCGCGGAGTTTGCGAGACTATAGGAAGCATTAGACCGGTCTCCGCTCCCTGTCGCTCGCGGGTTAACGTAACGCCCACTATCAGACGCCGCCCAAGCCCCGGCACAGCAGGTTGTGACCTAACTACGCCGCCCGGAGGAGGACCGACCCCTGCAAATAGGGGTTATTACCCTTCGGGCGCACCACCTTCAACGACTTCAACTTACAGGAGCCTTGCGGTCCGGACGCAGTCGAGCGCTTGCGAGGAGGCCGACGGTCGTTCTTGCGTTGCGTTGCAGCGGGTTTACAGGGTCGGACATCGAGCAGCTTCATAGACTCGTGCAGCCCGAGCTTCGCCATCTCAAGGACCCCGATTCACGAGTGGCGCGATCGTCCCAGATGCTCCCAGATGTCCGTTGACTTCAACCGGGCCCCGGGCGTAGCCTCGTCGCGTTCACTTCGGCTCTACCAGGTGAGTGTCGACTCCGGCTCGACGAGAACAGCGCGTGTCCTGAGCTTCTCGCGCACTTCGAAAGGACTTGGCGGCCATGGGTTGTCTCTCGTTCTTCGTCATCGTCGCGTTCGTGGCTGCGGCTGTGGCGATCGACCGCACGATGAAGGCGCGGCAACGGCTGGACGAACTCGGCGCCCGCGTCGCGGCTCTGGAAGACGCGCTCGAACAGCTGAGCAGGCGCCTATCCTCCTTCCTGCCGGCCAGAACCGGCACGGCGCCGCCCCCGAGGCCCGCTGCGATCCCGGTGACGCCGCCGCCTGCTCCTCCAGCGGCCGGGAGCCTCCAGCGGCAAATCCCTCCGCGTGAGATGCCATCGCAGGCTCCGGCTCCCCCAGCGATGCGGGACGCCGCTCCCCCCGTGACGCAGCCTCCGCCCCATCCGAAGCAGCACAAACGAATTCCGCCTGTCGCGCCCGCCGGCGGGGGCGATGAGGAGCGGGCGCCCGAGACGCCGGGGCCGGGCCTGCTCGCCAGGCTCGACTTCGAGCGCCTCGTCGGCGTGCGGATGTTCTCCGCGGTGGCGGGTATCGCACTGGTCGTCTCGGCCGTGCTCTTCCTGCGCTATTCGATCGATCAAGGCTGGCTCGGTCCGCCTATTCGCTTCGCCATCGGATTGTTCGTGGGAGTCGGGCTCCTGGTGCTGTGCGAACAGCGTGCCGCCCGACGCTATGCCGTCACCGCCAATGCGCTGGACGCGGCCGCCGTGGCGGTGCTGTTCTCCACGTTCTATGCCGCGCACGCCCTCTGGGATCTCATCCCGGCGTTGCCCACCTTCGGGTTCCTCGCCCTCGTGGCTGCGCTGGCAGTCATCCTGTCGATTCGGCGCGACTCGCAA
>Ga0315286_10002014_pt1 | contig 18756 bp, 17 predicted proteins | sample YL17G10_0_MG_FD_205038 | JGI IMG/M metagenome (GOLD analysis project Ga0315286, IMG submission 205038) | Sediment microbial communities from Yellowstone Lake, YNP, Wyoming, USA - YL17G10_0 | ecosystem: Environmental > Aquatic > Freshwater > Lake > Sediment | place: USA: Wyoming | collected... | reverse complement strand
CAGCTGTCGTTCCAAAAGCGCCATTTTGCATCTGAAGTATCAGCACCGTGGGCAACCATATAAGCTTTGCCGTCGGGCGAATATTGCATGTTTTTTCCAAAATCTACAAAGTGAGGTGAACCTATTTTAACAGGATAGCCGTTAATACCGGTTTCTTTAAAAAGAGATTTTTCCGGGGTTAGGGAACACTCAGTCCATTTACGACCATAATCGGTTGAATAGCGAAACCCGACAAAAGGCCCAATCCATGGCCAGTTATAAGTTTTATCTCCAAATTTTGCAGAACCAGCTGGGCCTAAACAATATGTGCCATAATACCATACCCCATTATAAACCTGGCTTCCGCATGGATACCTGCCAGGATAAGGTAAGGATGATGCCTGACTTAATCCTAAACTGAATACTTTCAAGGTTAATGGATCTTCTCCTTCAATAACAGCATGGCCAGTGGTTGCATTTTCGGCATCCCCCGAATTTGAATTTTCCGAACTCCCATCTAATCGCCAACAGCTCCCATCTGTCCATGGAGAATACATTTTGCCGTCATCAGCCCAGGTAGGATACCAGGTATCGCCAAAGTGAAATCCGCTTTTCATCCCCAGAAATTTTATTCCAGTCAGTTCTTTAGATGGTTCTATTGGAAAATCCGCAGGAGGTTCAGATTTCCATATGAATGGCTCGTATATTAACGTGTCGGGTTTTAACTGGGCATTTGTATAGGAAGAAATGCAAATAGTTAGCAGTAAAATCACAGATATATTTTTTTTCATCGTTTCTAGTTTATATATTGTTATTAATCAGATGATTTAATGCTTGCGTCTCCATTGTACTATGACCTGAGCAGCATTATTTTTTACGAAAAGATAACATCTTCCAGAAGATAAATCCTAGAACTAAAGGTATACCAATTGCGAGTGAATGGTGAAAAAGTGACATAGTTGTATTTCCAAGGACTGCATAGGTTACCTGAGTCAGACCAACTATTGAAAGGGCAAACAGGATAATATTAAACTTTTTATCATATTGCTTTTCAATCTCCTCATATCTTTCCACCTCATCTTCATGGAACTGACGCTGCAAATTATTTAATCCGTTTAATTCATCTTTTAATTCTGTCTGCAATTCATTGATCTGCAGGTTATGTATTATCAGATCATAGTAATCATTGTGCTGGTGATAAATTGACACTTTTGAAAAAATAGCTTTTAACGATATGCTGGTATACCTTTTAAGATACTCTTTCACCTTTCGATGATCATCCGTATCAATATCAGATACTTCCTTCATTAATTGAAGAAGGATTGACCGTTGCAACACGCCAAGTATAGTCAGCCATAGGCTTTTCTGGAACGAATTGGAATAAAAAGTCTTGATGAAATCAGGATCTGATGAATTACAGTTATTAAACAGCACGGCACCTTCAAGGCTTGATGCATAATAAATTTGTTTATAGGGATGAAGAAGCTCTCCCTCACGCTGAAGAACATCGGATGCAGGTGTGTAATCAAAATCATACACCTTTCTCAGATAGAACAAGACACGGTGGATAATTCCTTCGTCCGGGATCTCCTCAGTTGGTTGTACATAACAGACCGGGGAAAAGTGGTTATGATCGAAGAATTCAACTTTGTATTTGGTGTTCAGGTCATATAATAGATAATTTATTAATTGTCTGGATCTCCAGCCTTTTATTACAATATCTTCCGGAACATTTTTGCCAAATAAATCCGGACTTTTATCAGTAAGAAGTTGAAGAGATTTATTGCGTTCTTCAGATCTCTCGTTTTGGGAAATAAAAAATGGTTCATCGTGACGGTTAAATAACCTCAGAAGATAATTCATCTGAATGAAGTCAGCCAGATTCGGAAGATCGTTGGTTTTTCCTGGTTTAACCAGTTCAATACTATATACCAGAATACAAACTCTGGTATAGGGGTGAAGAATAATCCTGAAGGCTTCCGGATCAAAATATGCTGAAAACTTTAGCAAATTCTTTACTTTATGGTGGTTATCAAAAGGTTTATTGCTGAGCCAGAAAGTTTTATTATTAAACATCTTTACAGGGAGCGCCTCTTTATTCAGTTTCAATATAAGACAGGCAGATTCATCCTCTTTTTCGTTACGAGAATTTTTCGCAAAAAACTCTTTCACATGCTCAAGAAGAAAATCTAGCCTTGGAATATCCTCATCAGTTTTAGTCCAGATATCGTTCTCATTATTGGTGGTATTATAAGACCATTCTGAACCTAAGCGAAAAGGCAGCATAAGGTAGATAATACCTTTTTCTAACTTAATCGTATTCATTGAAATATATATTATTCTTGATCATACAAATTAAACATTCTTTGTTAATTAAATATTGATATGATACCTGAACCCCCATATTTGTTGTCAGTTAATTGTTACAGTATCATATTTTAGCATTGGCTCTAACGAGATAGAATGTCTAATGTTTCCTCCTCTTCTTCTTCAGCGACCAGCATTTTTTGAATAGAAGGCTTATAATTCAGCATTTCCTGAAAGACCTTCTGGATTAATAGCTTGTTTGTTGTGTTCAAAGTTTGAAATATTAAATTATTATACTCTCAAGGATCCCCAATTGACTTTTCTACTATTTCTAACGGCAAAATTTACAACAAATTTATTTTATACACAATAATTTGTTATGTTATAATATGTTGCATGCTTTGTCTAACGAAGCCCTGGCGAAGGTAGGTTGTATGTTCCATGTTTGAACTATACCCGCCAGCAGATTCAGACTGATGTCTTCTCCGCTATTATTGTTGGCATCCTTGCCCTTCAGCTTGCGATAGCTTTTGCAATTGCGTCAGGAGTTAGTCCGGAGAATGGGATTGTTACTGCAATTGTTGCTAGTTTCATTTGTCTTTCAATACCCTGCCGCCTGACCATCAAACCGAGACTCCGAGGCCCCGAACCACACTTTATTCTTTTCATCCCACATAATTGCCTGGTAACCACCATATCCCCCAAGGTTCCACTGGATTGTATGACCCATTGACATCAGTTTCTGAATGACTTCTGTCCGATATCCGCTTTCAAGCAGGAGAATACCACCATTTGTCATCTGCTGGCCTGTTGGTTCAGATGATCCTATATGATGTATCCTTGGAGCATCGCCAGCCTCCTGGAGGTTCATTTTAAAATCGATCAGGTTAACAACAATCTGCACATGTCCCTGTGGCTGCATATCGCCACCCATAACTCCAAAGCTGATCCATGGTTTATTGTTTTTAGTGATAAAAGCAGGTATAATTGTATGAAATGGTCTTTTGCCGGGTGCATACACATTGTTATGGCCTTCAGCCAGACTGAACATTTCTCCCCTGTCCTGCAGGATAAAACCAAGTCCGGTAGGACACATGCCTGATCCCATTCCACGATAATTGCTCTGGATGAGCGAGACCATGTTGCCATATTTATCTGCCACAGTGAGATAAATTGTATTTCCAGCTTCAATCTTACCTGGATCGTAGATCTTCGCAGCCTTTTCCCGGTCGATAAGTTTGCGTCTTTCAGCAGCATATTTTTTTGAGATAAATTGCATAACCGGTAATGCGCTGAATACAGGATCGGCATAATACTTTGCACGATCTTCGAAAGCCAGTTTTTTAGCCTCGGTGAAAACATGAATATACTCGGATGATCCAAATCCCATTGCCGCTATATTAAACCCTTCCAGGATATTCAGAATCTGGAGAGCTGCAATTCCCTGACCGTTCGGAGGAAGTTCCCAAACTTCATAACCCCGGTAAGTAGTACTGACCGGTTCCACCCACTCAGAATGGTGTCGCGACATATCATCATAAGAGAGGAAGCCTCCCTGTTTTTTCATAAATGCATCAATATCCCTGGCTATGGTGCCCCTGTAAAACTCGCTTCGTCCTCCTTTTGCAATTTTTTCCAGTGTGTTTGCCAGCAGAGGGTTTTTGAAAATTTCGCCTTTGGATGGCGCCTTTCCTCCCGGCATATATACCTTTTTAATATTCGGATATTCTTTCAGAATTTCAGTTCCTCTCTCGAGATAATATGCAATGAGTTCAGTCACTGGAAATCCATCTCTGGCATAACTTATTGCAGGTTGAAGAATATTCTTCATCGGAAGACGACCGAACATCTCATGCATCTCAAACCAACCATCAACACACCCCGGAACTGAGACTGGCAGAGGACCGTATGAAGGTATAAACTCATATCCGTTCTCCTTAAAATAATCAAATTTAAGTGACCTGGGTGATCTTCCGCTGGCATTTAATCCATATAATTTCCCTTTATCAGCACTCCATATAATTGCAAAGAGATCTCCTCCTACACCCGAACCTGTTGGTTCTACAACCCCCAATACTGCATTGGCGGCAATTGCTGCATCTATGGCATTACCACCTTTTTTCAGAATATCGAGGGCTACCTGTGTTGCCAGCGGCTGACTTGTTGCTGCCATACCGTTACGGGCAATGATCTCAGACCTCGTGGCAAAATCGTGTCCTATGATCCGGTCCTGGGAAAATGTAAAGACAGGTATTATAAGAGAAAATATTATGAAAAGGATTTTTCTCATTGTAAGTTTGTTTTATAATGCAAAGGTAGGAAACAGAACAGACTATTTTGCCATTGCTTTTGCTTTTAGTTCATCGGGCATTTTTTCTATTGCATATCTCAGGGATGTGCGGGGCATAGTTGCTTTTTTGCTGAGAACATAATGAAAAACCTTTTCCTGGTGAGCCTGGCTAGCAGCTTTAAGCATCCATCCATACCCTTTTTGAACCATGTCATCCTTATCTGAATGAAGAATTTCAGCAATCTCGAAAATATCTTCTAGAAATTTACCCTTCCGTGCAGGTACTATCAGTGAAACAGAAGATGCACGTTTTACCCACCTGTTTTGCGATTTTGCCCATCTTTTCAAACCCGATAAACAGGATGGATACATTTCAACAAAGGTGCCCACCGTATGATTGCATAACGTATCGCACGAAGCCCAGTTACTAACATAACTATTCACCCATTTCTCAAAAATTTCAAAATCTTCGGGCTCATATTGTTTATTAACATAATAGGACCAGTTGCATGCAACAAATGATTCCTCCATGATACCTGATTTCCAGAGTTCTTCGCATAAAGAGAAAATATGTGCTTTGTTCTTATCAGATATTGCTTTAAAATGGTCTTTCCCGGTACTTATCACAAGAGCAGATTTGATACCATACATTGTTACATCTTCTTTAAAGAATCTTTCCCCAGATTGCTTTGTCTTTTCATCAGCATTCCTGATCAATTCCTGTCTGAGATTTTCAATAATTTGGTTCATATTATGTGATTCTTTTAACCGCAAAGTACGCTAAGTTGAGCAAAGCACGCAAAGATAAAACCATATTTTTTAGTTCTCAGCGACCTTTGCGGATAATTGCATTTCCCTTTTTATAATTTAACCTCTGATTATTAACCAAATTTTCATAGCCATGAAAATTTTGCCAAAACTTTTTATTCTGTTATTAATGATGATACTGAGTCTTAATACTTGCAGAAATGCTAAACAATCTGTCCCTGAAGTAACTGATAATTTTAGGTATTTTGTTGAGGGAGCCGGGGGATAAAACTATCTTCAGGAAGGCTGGGGGGTAAAATTCTATTTCATATTCATCCAGAATTTTTCTTCTGATTTCTGGAGCCCGATTTTCTTCTTCCTTTCAAGAAGCAAATAATATGATACTCCTATTGTTCCGAAGATCAGAAGTCCTAATAGCAAATATTTGATGATCCCTGATACCTCAGCTCCTCCATACATAGCTGAATTATTAAACTGATCAGCAGCATTAACTGAAGAAACTTTTTTTCCACCGACATTAATACTGAAGATATTCTTTACGAAGAAAAGTGAGAAAAAAGCCAACATACCTGATACGATTGGCGTTGCCAGCCAACCAATAGCAATTTCACCAAGGATCTTGAAATTGATGTTTCTTGCACCTTTATACAAACCAATTCCAAGAACACAGCCCACTATGACCTGTGAACTGGAAACCGGAACCATAGGAATGGGAGGGAGGCCGATCTTCACAAACAGTGTGGAAAGACCAGATGATGAGAAGATAAACAAAACAAGTGACTGAGCAAGGACGACCACCAGGGCCGCTTCGGAAGATAACTCAACAATATTGCCACCGATTGTCTCCATCACTTTTTTTGAATAGGTTATTATTCCTACTGCAATAGCCAGACCACCAAGTAGAAAAAGTTGCTGACTGGAGGATAGAGAGAATATTCCAAGATCAAGATCCTGAAGATTAAAGGCAGGAATGAAAACTCCCATCACATTTGCGATATTATTTGCTCCTAGACTGTAGGCACCGAATGCACCGACAACAATAAGACCTGTCTTAATATATGATTCAAATCTGACGAGATGGATCTGTGCTGTTCTCTTAAATTTTTTCAGAAGTATATATAATAGTATGGCGAAAACAGCCCCGATGATTGGACCTGATATCCATGTGGCGACAATTTGCGACAAAGTTTTGCTGTCGGTACTGTTACCGGTAAAAAAGTTCCATCCGATTATTGCACCCACTATTGCCTGTGTTGTTGAAACCGGAAGTGCAAACTTTGTCATCATATAGATTGTGACAGCTGCAGCCAGGGCAACAGTGAACGAACCACCAATAGCATTAACTGTACCAAGTTTTCCTAGGGTTTGAGAAGCACCGGCTCCCTGTATAACCGCCCCCAGAATGACGAAGATGGAAGCAATAATTGCCGCTTTTCTGAAAGTCACCATCTTCGAAACAACAGCAGAGCCAAAGATATTAGAGGCATCGTTTGCCCCAAGTGACCATCCCAGGAAGAGCCCGCTGGTTAGAAAGAATAGTATCATACTCTTTTATATATATACTGCTTTATTTAAACTTACTGATACTTATTATCTGGTGCTGGTTTCTCGGTTCTGGTTTCTGGTTTCTGGTTTCTGGTTCTGCAGACCCAGTCCCCGGCCCCCGGTCCCCAGTCCCAAGCTACATAACAATTTTTATTGCCATCCCCGATAGCAGATCGGCTGCCTTCTGGGCCAGATCTGAAATATTTTCCACGTGATGGATTATATATCTTAGGTGAGCCTTGTGAGCAAGATCTAATTCTTTCATCTCCTGGAAAATTATTTTTTTTGTGCTGAATGATATCTTATCGGTTTCGCTTTCAAAGTAATAGACTTTTAACAGTTTCTCCCTGACAGTATATGGCGCCTTGAAATAGGCTCTTGCTGCAGGGATCAGCTCTTCAGCAGCACTGACAGATGTTTCGGTAAGACTGATAAAGTTTTTATTAAGTGAAACAGGAATGTCCGGCATTTCAATGTTGAATTCATTCAATGAGCATTTAAGAGCATCAATAATTTCATCCAGTTCATCGATAAGTGTGCTTACTTCTGCCCTGTGCTGCGGTAATATGGAATGAGTGATCATCTCATTTTCAATAGCGCGCTGAAGCTTATCAGCATTGCTTTCAAGTGTATCGACTTTCTGAAGATGCCTTTCAAATGATTCCATATCTTTTTCCAGGTAGGCTTTGATTCCTTCCCTGAAAACAAGAAGTCCAAGATCGATGTTGTCGAAGAATTCATCAATCTTGATTATAAGGTTCTTTGTTGTTCTTGTAAAAACCGCCATATTTAGTGATTATTAGGTTATTATAACAAAAATAGTAATATTTGAATTATGAACAAGGGTTAAAGATTTGTTCCTTGTTCCTTTTTGCTTATTCCTGATGAACTGATATTGTTTTTACTTATATGTACAGCATGGTAGTATGCATTGCATGATAGTGGTGTTGAGGTTTCAGAATTCTATTATCCTCTCAACCCTGTTGTTTTTAAGATACTGCTTGAGAATAACCTGGATATCCCGGTTATCAGCTGATGTCTGAATACATTCGTGGACAGCAGTAAGACCGAATCCCATATCATTTATGTTGAAATATCCGTAACCGGCATATTTCCCATTAACTATTTTCACTGCACAACGTTCCTCAATATCACGTCCTTTATCAATTATAAAAAAGTTGCGTCTCGTAAAAATAAACTCTTCAGTTGCTTTAGTTACACGTTCATTATAATCCTCAGCAGACTCATTTCCGCAACAGGCCCCCCGGCAGATTCCAACCTGGTAATGAAAGCATGCTCCTTCTGTCTCGTAAAGACCAGATAATTTCTGACATAGGCCATAAGTTTCAACCAGTGAATAAAGCTTCGATTTGGTTTTCTCTTTCGAAGTAAAGACAGAAACGGGTGAATCATCACTGTCAAGCTGACCGTATCGGTAATTGATATAACCTGCCTTATCCATAAAGGTGAAAATACCCCACTGAAAACCAGTTCTCCTTTGAGCCCTGTTATAAACAGGTTTGTTTTCTTTTATTTCGAATGATTCTTTAAGAAGAGCAATCAGTTCACTGCCGGTTGTCTCCCAGTCAATGTCTGCAATCAGATCGCGCATCTCCATAGCACGTTTGGTGGTATTGTTCGAAAGATGGGTGCTTATCCTTTGCTGAATATTTCGGCTCTTTCCAATGTAAATCAAATCTCCATTCTCATTATAAAAATAGTAAATACCGGGTTCTTCAGGTAAATTATCAATTTTTGTTATGTCGAGTTTCGGATGTAACTTTGATAACCGGGTATTCTTTATAAGAGAAGATTTGCTGCCACTGATCTCCCTGTCTTTTGCAATAAGATGTTCAAAGAGCTTTACAGTGGCCAAAGCATCTCCTGCTGCCCTATGCCTTCCATTTATTGTAATCCTGAGATCCTTACAAATATTTCCAAGGCTGTATGACCGGTATCCGGGGAGAAGTTTTCTACTGAGGGCAATAGTATCAAGGATATTTCTTTTATAATTGAAACCTAGTGATTTAAATTCCTGCCTTATGAACGAATAATCAAATCTGGCATTATGAGCCACAAATGTCCTGCCTTCAGTCAATTCAACTATGGTTTTGGCAATCTCAAAAAAGCGGGGAGCATCTTCAACCATCTCATTTGTTATCCCTGTGAGGTTGGTTATAAAATAGGGAATATTTCTTTCAGGATTGACCAGCGAGACAAATTCTCCTGTTATCTGATTTCCATCATGCAGATATATTGCAATTTCAGTGACTTTTTCGATCCGTGCACTTCCTCCCGTGGTCTCGATATCAATAATCGCATACATGTGTTGAAAAATCCTTTGAAATAGTGACTACGAATATAATCAGAATTGCGTGCAGAGTGGCTGATAGTTTGTATTTTTGTTCTGGCAAAACTGTTTATCATGAATGAATGCTACGGAAAAAAATTCATACTTAACGGTGATCTTCAACCGGCAGAATTGTTCGATAATTCACTGGTTTATGAGGGTGATTCAATTTATGAGGTTATCAGGATGATAAAAGGGAGCCCGGTCTTTTTTCGAGACCACATGGAACGGCTTGCTACCAGTGTGAAACTTCAGCACCAGGCACTCCTGGCTGATGTTCCTGCTTTGAGAAAAGCCATTATCAGCCTTACCAGATCTGATAAAAAAAAAGAGACAAATCTAAAAATCGTTTTTAACTATAATAATGGGTCGGACAATTATCTCGTCTATTTTATTGAACCAATTTATCCATCTGAAGAACAGTATAAAAAAGGGGTGAAAGGCATCCTCTTTTCTGCTGAGCGGAAAGACCCTGTATCAAAGGTAATCAATCATAAACTCAGATCATTCATCTATCAGAAACTCATTCTTGAAGGAGGTTATGAAGCTCTTCTTGTTAATGGAAATAATTTAATAACCGAAGGAAGCCGGTCCAATCTTTTCTTTCTGAAGGGTGAAACTCTCGTAACTGCACCAGATAACGTTATTCTTAATGGAATTACAAGGAAACATATTCTTGATATCTGCAGGGAAAACCAGATTAAAGTAAAATTATACTGTGTGAAAGTAAAAGACATTTCGGAATATGATGCCATTTTTATGACAGGAACTTCACCAATGCTCCTCCCTTTTTATTGTATTGATGATAAAGTCTTCAATGTCAAATTTCCACTGATGGAAAGGTTAAGGCAGCTCTATATGGTAAGAGCTGAAGAGAGTATCTGGCAATTCAGGTCTGAATAATGGCTGTCCGTTGAACAGACTGAAGGATAATTTATTATATTTGTGACCAAATTAATCCAACCCTGTATCTTATGGCAAGTGTAAGAGGACTGAAAAAAGATATTGATTCCCTGATTTTTGAAGTGATTTCTGACTGTTTTGTTTATTCCGGAGTTCATCCTGATAATAAATCTGATGAAGTATCAGCTATTATTTCTGATTCCGTTAGTTTCAGAAACGACCTCATCGCACGTGTTAACAACCCTGATGGGAAAGATAATCCTAAAATTGTAAGGGCTTACTATAAGTTGATAGCAAAAGATCTTAATTCAGGTGTTGATAAGCTTTTTAACAGGCTCAGTTCCTTATCGAAGAAGGAAGGGTAAAGTGTCTGTAAACCAGTGTACCACAACTGGTGCATTTTCCTTCTCTGTCCAGTTTTAAAAGCCTGATTTTATATCCCGATCTTTTTGTTACGATTGTTCTGCACTTTGTACAGAATGTGTTTTGCCCGGAATCTGAAATCGTATTCCCCATATAAACATTATTCAAATTTTCTGAGGCTATTTCAAACAACCTGTTCAGAGTCTCATTTGATGTTGCCGGATCGTTTCTTCTGAACATGGGGAAGTATCTGCTCAGATGAAGGGGTACATTTTTCCCAAGCTCCCCTGCGATCCATTCCGACTGTAAAGCCATTTCACCTTCATCATCATTCTGCCCCGGTATAATAAGAGTGGTAATTTCCAGATGTTTTCCTGACTTTGCAATCTTCTTCAAACTATTCTTAACCGGCTCAATATCAGCACCTGTCAATTTCCTGTAAAAACTGTTGTTAAATGCTTTGAGGTCTATATTAAAAGCATCAATAAATTGAATTATATCAGCCAGCGGCTCACTGTTTACATATCCATTGCTGACCATAACCGTAAATAATCCTTTATTTTTAGCAGAATTGGCAGCATCTCTTATAAACTCAAACCAGATAACCGGCTCATTGTAAGTAAATGCTATGCCTATATTCTTCTCGGCAGAAAGGGCAGCCTTAACAATTTCTTCTGGAGTTGTTTCCGGTATCATGCCTTCAGGGATTTTCTGAGATATATTGTAATTCTGGCAAAAATCACATCTCATATTACATCCAAATGATCCTATAGACAAAATATTATATCCGGGGAAAAAATGATAAAGGGGTTTTTTTTCAACCGGATCGAGCGAATAACCTGAAAGAACACCATAAGTCAATAACTCAATTTTCTCTCCGGTGTTTTTCCGCACTCTGCAAATGCCGGTCTTGCCTGCTGTAAGTTTACAATAATGAGGACATAACAGGCATTCAAGTTTATTATCGGTTATTTTAAAAAGAGGTATCATTTCATTTCCATCTGATATCAAAATTACATTAATTATTAACAGAAAAAGCTGGCTCAACTAACATAAAAAGTGTCTGGACAAATCCACCCGATGACTGGTTAAATCTGTTTCACGACTATTTCTATCCTGCAATCCTGACTGAATGAGAATTTTTTTCTGATCACATTAATTTATTGATTAAATATTTTTAATTTTATTGTCCTCTAAAAACCAATTCTACTATGAAAAAACAAAAAATTCTTTTTTATGTATTTAAATGGTTTGCCTTGATTTTTCTATCTTTTCTCATAGTAAAAGAAAATCATTCCAAAATCATGACGTTCCTTCTCATCGGCTTTGTTTCTGTAATTTTAATATGGGAAGGAATAAGAGATTTCATAATTAATAATAAGACTCCAGATAAAAACTCTTGAACGAATCACCCCTTTTCTTGACAATATGTTGATTATTTCAAGACAGTTTTTAAAGCCATAAAAGAAGACGCTAAACCTGACTTGAAAAAAATTGCAGCTAACCATAACAGAGTTGGCTCTATAGTTAAGTATCTCGTTCTTGCTTCGCAGGGTTCAGTTGGCTTCGCCGAGCTCACTTCGTTCGGTTAGCTTGCGCAGCCTGGACAACTTTTATATTTCTACAGCGTCCCCTGGATTTATTGAAAAGAATAATGATGAATACCTGATGTTATTCTCGGCAGCAGATTTTACAATTAAAAGAACCATTTGTATTGCACGTACAAAAAATCTTGGTGCCTCATGGATATTAGATTCATTGCCAATATTGCCGATAGAGGAACAAATTGAAAATACATCCTTGTATTATGAAGAAATGAATCAGACCTGATTTTTATAACTCTTCCTGCATTATTTCGAGAGGGATTTTGTTCGTTTCAGCAAAACCGAAAATCTCATCCTTTACCTTTTCATTTGTTTCATGATAGGTAGTACCGAACCTAAGTAATATCCTCTTTTTTGATTTTAAAAAGAAGATAAGGTTCAGTGGAAATAATTCTATTCTTTCCATTGCCGCTGCAGGCATCTCAACAGGTGAAAGTATTGGATTTTTCTTAAGCCGTATGTAATCAGACCCTATTTCAATAAACCTGGTTGCACGACCCAGCCCGGACCATATCTGGTAAAAGCCAAATCCTGAAAGGAAAATAATTGTAATCCAGAGGGTTCCGTCTGCTTTCAATGACCTTGTATTAAAAGTCAACCAGAAGATTGCAACAGCAAAGCAAACAACACCGAATATTATCTGTATTATTCTTACGAGTCTACTGTTCTCAACTGAACCAAGAGTAAAATATTTTTCCCCCATCTGACCTGATTTATTCTTTTATAACTAAGGAACACAAAGTCCCGATATCTATCGGGATCACAAAGTAACTCAAAGGAATTTAAAATAGAAGGTTGTTGAATAGATAATTAATATTTCAATCGTCACTTAGCAAAATATTTCTAATTTTATAGTCAGTGGTTCTTGTTATGAACGGAATAGAAAAGTATCTTAAAAGTTAAACATGAAACGAAATTACTACCTCGTCATTCTTATTTTCCTGATTTTCTTTGCAATTTCATTTTTGACAAATATTCTCGGTTCGATTAATCCTAATGTGAGCGATAGTTTTTCCCTGAATGGTACCATGACAGGATTGCTTCCCTTTTCGTTTTTTATTGCATATGCTTTAATGTCAATTCCTTCGGGAATGATTGTTCAGAAATATGATGAAAAGAAAAGCCTGGTTTTTGCATGGATTCTGGCATTTAGCGGAGCTCTGTTGTTTTCTCTTCTTCCTGTTTTTCCTGTATTCTTGTATTCGCTGTTTCTGATTGGCTGCGGAATGGCTCTCCTGCAGGTTGCATTGTTCCCTTTGCTCAGAGTTACGGGAGGAGAGGAACACTTCGCATTTAATAATATCATAGTTCAGCTGGTTTTTGGAATTGCCTCTTTCCTCAGCCCTTTTGTATACTCCTATCTGGTATCAAATCTTAATAATCAACATGTTGGTCAGGGGTTCTTTCTTAATTTCATGTCCTTGCTCACACCAAATCAATTGCCATGGGTCTCGATATATTGGATTTTTGCTTTTATAAGTTTCCTGATGGTAGTAGTTATTCTCTTAGTGCGTTTTCCAAAAGTTATAAGAAAAGAAGATGAAATTGTAGGAGCCTGGGAAACTCATATTGAACTCTTCAAACAAAAGACTGTAATATTGTTTTTCCTGGGGATATTTGCCTATGTAGGTATGGAGCAGGGAATTGCAAACTGGATTTCAGAATTCTTACGTACATACCATGGTTTTAAACCGGAAACAGAAGGGGCTGCAACAGTTGGCTTATTCTGGGGTATGATGACTGTTGGGTGTGTCCTTGGATTGGTATTATTAAAAATTATTGACAGTAAAATTGTGTTACGCATTTTTGCATCAGCCTGCTTCGTTGCACTGACATTTACGCTTTTTGGAAATGCAAAAATTGCTCTGTTTGGCTTCCCGGCCCTTGGATTTTGCCTGTCGGTAATGTATGGGATCATTTTTTCACTTGCACTTAACAGCGTTACCCGGTTTCATGGTTCGTTTGCAGGAATTTTATGTACAGCAATTGCAGGGGGGGCTATCTTCTCACTGCTTATCGGAAAGCTGAAAGATCTGATAGGTTTACAGGGAGGAATGATGATTTTGTATATACCTTTAACATATATTCTGAGTTTGAGCTTCTGGGCAAAACCAATTGTGAAGAATGCTGTATTAAGAAGAAAAAATCAACCAAATAACAAAAACTAAACATTATGAAAAACAAAACAAATTGTCGGCAGGAAATTCCTGGAGGGTTGTTCTTTGTTAAAAGATTACTATCAGTTTTTTTAACTGCATGTATAATTCTTCTTTTAACAACTCGTCTTTCAGTAAATGCCCAAGATAACACTGGGTGGAGGCAATTATTCATTGGCAAAGATCTTACAGGATGGAAACAGGTTGGTCCTGGAAGTCATTATGTTGAAAATGGTTTAATAAAATCGAAAGGTGGGATGGGACTACTGGTGTGGACTGGAGAAAAATTTCAGAATTGCATTATCCGTGTGGTCTTCGCAATGCGTGACTCAAACAGTAATTCAGGAGTTTTTATACGTATCCCGACCATGCCGACAGAAGAATGGATGCCTGTAAACAAAGGCTATGAAGTTCAGATTGATAATGCTCCTGAAAAATCAGGTGAAGATGAATATCACTACACCGGCACGTTATATTCCCTGACCAAACCTTTGGCTAAAACAGGCAAACCTGGCCCGGAATGGAACACCATGGAAATCACTTTGGATGGACCACGGACAATTGTTTACCTGAACGGAGTGAAAGTAACCGATTTCAAAGAAGGTGATCCGGTACCTGGAAAGAAATTTACTTTTGAACCTCAACGTGGACCTCGTCCTGATTCCGGATATATGGGTATTCAGAATCACGGTAAAAAGGATATAGTATTCTTTAAAGAAGTTTCTGTTAAACCATTGAAAAAGTGAGTAAAATAATATGTAATAGATTGTTAATTAACATTTTAATCAATTAAGATGAAAACAATTAATCATAAATCCGGGAGAACCAGCGATATCTCCAGACGGAACTTTGTGAAAACTGCTGCCTCAGGAGCAGCTGCACTGACAATCCTTCCTAATTTCACAATAGGCGGGTTGGGACATGTTCCTCCAAGTGACAAGTTGCTTATTGCGGCAGTAGGATGCGGAGGGGAAGCAGCCGATGACATCCGTCATTATGCAATTGCTCCTAAAAAAAATGCAGAAATTGCCTTTCTCTGCGATGTTGACGACAGACAGGCAGCACCCAGGATAAAACAATTTCCGAAAGCCTCCTTCTATCACGACTGGCGTGAAATGTTTGATAAGGAAAGCAAAAACTTTGATGCTGTTTCAGTAGCCATCCCTGACCACAATCATGCAATAGTTGGTCTGAGCGCTATGCAGCTTAAAAAACACCTGTACCTTCAAAAACCTCTTACCCACGATATCTATGAAGCCCGGATTCTTACTCAGGCTTCCGAGAAGTATAAGGTTGTTACACAGATGGGCGATCAGGGTGCTTCATGTGATGGTATGCGCACTTTGAGGGAATGGATTGAAGCCGATGTGCTGGGTCAGATTGAAAAGGTCTTTTGCTGGACTGACAGGCCTGTCTGGCCGCAGGGAATTCCATGGCCAGCCACACATCCCCCGGTTCCGAAGGAACTTAACTGGGATCTCTGGTTAGGTACTGCTGAAGAAACAAACTATATTGATAATCTGGTGCCGTTCAACTGGCGGGGCTGGTGGCGGTTTGGGACTGGAGCCCTTGGTGATATGGGATGTCACATTATCGGACCGCCATTCAAATTACTTAATCTTGGATATCCTACAGATGTATCCTGCAGTGCAAGTACCGTATACAATGGTATTTTTACTGAAGGTCTTTACCCTGAAAGTGGACCCGTATCCAGTTCCGTAAGATTCAAATACAAGCTTAAAAATGGTAAAGATCTGGATCTCTATTGGATGGATGGAGGAATAACTCCTGAACGTCCATATGAGATTGACCCGGATGTGAACATGAATGAAATAATGTGTGATTGGCCACTGGGACTGAATGATTATGAAGGAGGTACATTGTTCATCGGTACAAAAGGTAAAGCTGCCTGCGGCTGGGGCGGACGTAATCCCGTTCTTTTGCCACTTTCAAGAAACAAAGAGATCTCTGTTCCTCAAAAATATCCGCGCATAGCCGGAGATATGGATGGCCACTGGTGGCAATGGATCGATGCCTGTATTGCAGGCTATGGAAATGCTGAAGTTGATTCACCTTTTGTAGGATATGCAGGCCCTCTGACTGAGACTGTACTTATGGGTAACTTATTGTTAAGGAGTTTCAATATCCGCGAAAAAATAAGCAGGAAAGATCCTGTTTATGGTGAAATGGAAGGATTTACTTTTCCCGGTCGATACATTAACTATAAATGGGATGGAGCAAATATGAGAATAACAAATTTTGAGCAAGCCAACCAGTTTGTAAAAAGAGAATACAGGAAGGGCTGGGGGGAGCTGAAACTCTGAAGAATTTCTCGCTAAGGCGCAGAGGCGCAAAGAAAACCTTAGCGACTTTGCGTCTTTGCGTGAAAAAAAAATTGCAAAGAAGACTCGCACTAAATCAATTCTAAATGAAACAAATAATCTATAATGACTATTCCGAATTATCGGTGAAAACTGCAGAGCAGATTGCTGCTATAATCACCAGTAAACCAGATGCTTTACTATGTTTTCCAGCAGGAGAAACTTCAGTGGGCACCTTTAAGCATCTGATTGAACTCAAAAAAACGGGAAAGATAAGTTTTAAGAATTGTAAAATTGTGGGATTGGACGAGTGGGCGAATATTGGGGAGATGAAAAGCGAAAATTGTTTCTCATTTTTGAAGAAACATCTGTTTGATCATATTGATTATTCTGAGAAGAACCTCTGTTTTTTTGAAGGTGAATCATCAGATCTAAAGCAGGAATGCCTGAAAACGGATAACTTTATTAAAAAGAATGGTCCGATTGATATGATTCTTTTGGGTGTTGGCATGAATGGCCATCTTGGCTTAAACGAACCGGGAACATCTTTTGATCTCTATTCTCATATTGTTGATCTTGATGATACCACTAAAATTGTAGGTCAGAAATACTTTTCGGGTAAAGTAAAACTTACTTCAGGTGTTACTTTGGGATTGAGGTATATCATGGAAGCTAAAACAGTGATTTTGCAATTGAACGGCGCAAAAAAGGCTGAAGTGGCAAAACGATTAATTGATAGCGAAATATCTCCGGCTTTTCCTGCTTCAGCAGTAAAATCACATACTAATTCTTTTTTGCTTCTCGACAGGGAAGCCGCTAAATATTTCTAAATGAGTGTTTGTGAATAAACAAATTTTAGATGCCATCCCTGATATAACATTTCAGCTTCAGCAAAAAAAGACAGCTGAAATTAATGCTTTGGTTGGATTTGATGCCTGCCTTGACAATATTGTCAGAGTTGTTAAAGATAAAGAAGAAAATAGTGATACCAGCTTTTATACCAGCAGCCGCCAGTTCGGAGAGTTCCTGATTAGTCGAGAGAACATGAGCTGCGGAATAGAATTACAGACTCAATTGTCAAAATTAGGTGGAAATATGGTCATCACAGGGAATGCACTGGGTAATCTTGGTATTAAGGTAGACTGTATTGGAACCTTTGGCCTTCCGGAGATCCTGCCTGTTTTCCGGATAATGTCTGCCAACTGTTCACTTCATACAATAGGGGATACCATATCAGCAACAGCTCTCGAATTTAATAACTCGAAGGTTATAATGTTTGACCCCGGACCATATAATAATCTTACATGGGGTGGTATTAAGAATCTTCTGGGAGTAGAAATGATAAAACAGCTGATGTCAGGCAAACAATTGATTTCATTTTTAAACTGGAGCGAGATTGAGAATTCCTCTCAGATATGGAAGGGCGTTTTAGATGAGATATTACCTGCCATTGTTCAAGCAGAGTCAAAACCATTGTTTTTCACAGATTTTTCAGATTGTTCCAGAAAATCGAAACATGACATACAGTATGCTATAGATCTATTAGGCCGATTCAAAAATTATTTCAAAGTTATTTTAAGTCTGAACCAGAATGAGGCAGGGCTGGTAGCCAGGGCTTTTGATCTGCAGGAAGATATTGGGGATGAAGAATTTGTTAAGGAGCTTTTCAGGAAGAGCAATACGGATATATTGGTTATTCACCGGACCAACGATGCCCTTGCATATGATGGTGTGGCCTATGAGAAATGTGATACTTTTTTTTGTAAAGAACCTAAGATACTCACCGGGGGAGGAGATAATTTCAATGCAGGTTTTTGTTTTTCGATGCTTCATGATTTTAATCTCTTCCAGTCTTTATTATTAGCAAACGCAGTTTCAGGATATTATGTAAAAACAGGAACCAGCCCCTCAGTTAATAATCTGATAGATTTATTAAAACTTTAATAATTGAGCCTGCTCAGAAAAGTTTTTTTTTGGCCACGAAGGCACAAAGCTGTATATAGTGTAAATCATTAAAGATAAGCTCTTTGTGATTCTTAGTGTCTTGGCGTCTTTGTGGCATTCCCGTTCTTCCTGTTTTCAGCGTTGCAACACCCTAAAATATTTATTACTAAAAAAAGTTAGTCATACTTGTTTTTAATCCGTCATTTTTTTCTGCTGAAATCGTTTC
>Ga0315286_10002012_pt1 | contig 18766 bp, 12 predicted proteins | sample YL17G10_0_MG_FD_205038 | JGI IMG/M metagenome (GOLD analysis project Ga0315286, IMG submission 205038) | Sediment microbial communities from Yellowstone Lake, YNP, Wyoming, USA - YL17G10_0 | ecosystem: Environmental > Aquatic > Freshwater > Lake > Sediment | place: USA: Wyoming | collected... | reverse complement strand
GCCTCGGCGAACTCTATCTTCTCCGCGGGAACAAAGACAAGGCGCGAACCGCTTACGAGAGCGCTTCGAAACGTCTCGGCCGGGCTGATCGCGATCTCCTGTTGCTAGCCGAGCTCGATCAGCTTAAGAAAAAATTTTAGGCCTGAAAGCCGTTTATGTCCTCGCCGGCGGCCATTCCGGCAAAGCCCACTGATCGATTCGAGCTTGTCCGCGGAAGATGGTTGATAGGCAGCTGAGAAATTAGGATCCATTCAGCGCGGCCAGCCGCTTTGTAGCGTCTTCAACCTCAGGCTGGCCTGGGTCTCGGCGCTTTTCAGAGGGAGAGGAATTTCCGGAACCGCGCGAAAGGATTGTATTCATTATACGAAAGGAAAATCGTATCTTATCTTCCTTTCCATCAATCGGCTAAGCCGATTTTTTTCAAAAGAGTTTTAAATCGGGGATCGGCCCGCCAGCGATCGAGACGAGGATAGACATTGGCGTACAAAATTCCCCATTCATGGGCTTCGACGGCTTTGTCGGCCCAGAAGAATGCCTTTTCATATTCGTCCAGCCGCGCAAACATATGCGCTGTCGACGAGGGATCCTGGGATCCGAGAACTTTCTCATACTTGTGGAAAAATTCCGAGGCGCCTTCTTTCTTCCCCTGAAAAAGCTGGACGGAATTCTTCACCCCTAAGCATATGAATCCCTGCTGATAATCGCGAAAGGGCGGCTGAGAGCAAAGATCGAGCGCCTCCTGATACCTTCGAGCGCAGCAAAGACCGTCGATCAGGTTTAAAAACGCGCTTAGACCATTGGGTTTTAAGGTGAGCGATTGCTTAAGCCAAACGATAGATTCCTCGTACCGTTGGGCGAAATAGTAGGCCGCTCCCAAATTTTGGAGAAAGACGGGATTCGAGGGATCTATATCGACGGCTTGTTTCGTTTCGGCGATGGCCTCTTCGTGCCGGCCTCGCATCGAGAGAAGTCGGCCATACCATTGATGGGCCGTGGCATAGCTCGCATCCAGTTGAATGGCCTTGAGGAATTCCTCTTCCGCTCCCTTGAAATCGTACTCATGCTGAAGCCTGATCTGGCCGAGTGAAGCGTGGGCCTCGGCCAGCGAACCGTCCAGCCTGATCCCCTCCAGGGCTGCGTTTTTTGCGTTCCGCGTTGTCTCCGGAGTCACGGGCATAAGCGTATAAACATCGGCCAACCCCGCGTAAGCCTGGGCATAATCCGGATCAATCGCGATCGCCTTCTTGTAGTATTCGATGGCCATCTGGAAGGCTTTATTTTCCCGCTTCGCCCAGAACGCCCGGCCCTGCCAATAGTATCGATAAGCTTCGATATTTTTGGCCGGAGGTTTCTCCAAGACTTTCCGGTCTTGGGGAGTCAGGCTGACTTGAAGCTCGTGCACGATCCGCTCCGCCATCCGGTTCTGGATATCGAAGTAGGCCGTCATCTTGTCCTGAAAAGATCCCGGCCAGATGACGTTCCCCGTCGAAGCTTCGTTCAAAAAAGCCTGCACCAGGACGTTTTCTCCATCGACAGCGACGGTTCCCGTCAGAAGATGGGTCGCTTTGATCTCCTCGCCGATGGTTTTAAGATTTTTTGTCGTCCCCCTGTATCGCTGGACCTCATAGGGGGATTTGACCTCGAATTGACCGAGACTCTTGAGTTTGCGGGCAATCGTTTCTTCCATCCCCGCGCTGAGATCCGTAGAATTCTTAGTCGGACTGGAATCGGCGAATGGAAGAACAGCGATAGAGATTTTCGGAACGAGGTCCTCGACAGGTTTGCTCTTTTTAAGGGATAGGAGCCGCCAGGCGACGAGCGCGACGATGGCTAGAGCCAGGATTCCAAGAGCGGGGACAAAAAGCTTCCTTAACGTGAATTTTACGGTAATCTCCCGCGAGGTGAGGGTCTTCCTTTCGGGCGCGACCCGCTCGGTCGTGGGAATCCCCTTTTCGATCTTTTCCAGCTCTGACCGAACTTCAGCGGCACTCTGATATCGTTTCGCCCTGTCCTTTTCCAGGCATTTTAAAATGACGCCGCTCAGATCGTCAGGGATGTTAGGATTAAACTGCTTTGGGCTCTTCGGGATCTCTCCCTTATGCTTCATAGCGATGCTTAGGGCTGTATCTCCATCAAACGGTACTCGGCCCGTCGCCATTTCATATAAGATGATTCCCAGCGAGTAGATATCGGATCGATGATCAACCTCTTTTGCTTCTGCCTGCTCGGGAGACATGTACTCCGGAGTCCCGATCATAACCCCCGCGCCCGTGATTCCTTTCGCAGAAACAGACCGGGCGATCCCAAAATCCATGATCTTGGCATTACCCTCCCGGTCGATCATAATATTGCCCGGCTTGAGATCGCGATGGACAACGCCCAGCTTGTGGGCCTCAGCCAGTCCATCACAGACCTGCTTGGCAATGAAAATGGCCGTTCCCACGACCAATTGCTGCGATCTTCTGATAAAGCTCTTGAGGTCTTCTCCGGACACGTACTCCATGGTGATAAAATAGTTGCCGGCTTCCTTGCCCAGGTCATACATCCGGCAGATATTCTTATGCGAAATATCCCGGGCTATTTTGAGCTCATTCCGGAAACGCTCGATGCTGTTCTTATCAGCCGCGACCTCGGGCTTGATGAGCTTGAGGGCTATTTTGGCCTCGATTTCTTTATCGAAGACTTTATAGACCTTGCCCATGCCTCCCTTGCCCAGTTCCTCGATGATCTGGTAACGTCCGGCGAAGGTCGAGCCCGTTGTCAGTTCTTTGACGGGCGTCTGAAAGGTTTCTGTGACTTCAGGATGGATGTCCTTGAGCGAAGGGATCTGGGTGCCGCATTCCCCACACCATTTTTGTGTCTCGGGATTCTCAAAATGACATTTCGGGCATTTGACGGACACGGCTAAACCCTTTCTCAGGTGTGCAGAAGATTAACAAAGAAGGAGTATGGAGTCAATTGAATTATAGGATTTTCCTTTTTCCGCGGTGCCACGCCGAAGAGCCGAAAAATCGAAGACCGGACCGCTCCCTCCATTGATTTTTCGGCGAATGTTCCTTTAAAATGGGACCATTCCATCGCGGCCGATTAAACACCAACGCCCCTGAGAGGAAGGAGGGTCCATGAGAAAAATACTTTTTACCGTCATCATCGCAGCCTTCGTCTTGATCCGCCCGGCCCAAGCCCAGGATTTCGGCTATCCGGCGGACGGCGAAGCCTGGTATTCGATCAGAACGAATTTCTCGGACACCTCCGCGGTCGGCAAAGGGCTTTGGACGATCAAGACGGTCGCCGTCAACGGTACGCGCGCCCGGGACTTCGCCGTATTCCAGGGAGGCAAAGAGATGCCGGGCCCCGAGATCGAGGGAGGGCTGGCGTTCGAGCTCAAGGTCCGCTGGAGCTGGGAAAAGGGCCGCGAGTATGAGATCAGGCTCGACCTCGAGAATGCCAAGGCCGGAAAATCCGTCGCTCTGGCCAGGAAGGAAAAAGCGCCGGCCAAGGCGGGATATTGGAATCCGGCCTGGAAAAATTATCTGGCCCTCATTCTTTCCGAGGACAACGGTTTTCCGCGGACGGGCTATCCCGTCCACGCCACCGTCGGCGTCCTCAGCTCGTATCTTCGGTCTCCGGACGAGATCCGCCTCGTCAAAGCTGAAAAAAAGGGGGACGATGTCATCTACTCGGAGATCCTCCATCAAGTCTATGATGTCCGGACCTGGAACGACCCGAAGATCACCGCTCTAGTCGATAAGGACGAGAAAACGGGAAAGACGAGCCCCCGCTACCACCCGACGACGTCTTTCAGCCTGGCCTTTCTGGCGAACCTAAAGCCCCGCGAAAAGGCCACTTATCTCGTTTTTTACAATAATCCGGCGGCCAAGAAAGCGGCCGTTAAATCGGACCTCAGGATCACCGGCCGGGGCCTGGCAAAAACGATCGAGAACGATTTTTACAAAGCCGTCCTCCACCCCAAAAGCGGAACGATCTATGAAGTTTATGAAAAGTCGACGAGGACGAAGCTTGAGCACAAGCTCGAAACGAACGGTTCGGTCCACTGGAATCCGGACGTCTACGCGCCGCCCCATGCCTGGTATCATTGTTCGGATTGGGAAAATCCGGCTTTTTCGGAGGACATCGGGCCCGTTTTCTATTCCCTGAGGCGAGAGGCGCCCTTGCCCTTGCCCAAAGGCATCCAGGTCAGCATCACTTATTATTTTTATGCCGGGACGCCGTTCATCCTCTCGGAATCCCTGATGGAGATCCAGAACGATATCTTCGTCGAATCCCTGCGCAACGCGGAAATCGTCTTCAACAAGGCCGTGTTCGATAAAGCGGCCTTCAGGACCGTGGACGGCAAGCTCCAGACGCTGGATTTCGCTTCGTCGCGGATGCATCCCAAGCATGCCGCGGTGTTGCGGCCCGACACACCCTGGGTCTCGTTTTACAACGAAGCCAAGGGGATCGGCTTCGCCAACCTCTTTCTGGACATGGCTCTGCCCAACAGGCACGGCGGCGAAGCGTCGCAGCAGCAGCCCTACATTTACATCCAGCACGGCCCCTGGTATTACATGTCCCGGGGATTCGTTTATTCCTTCGGCTCGAACAACCAGACGCGCCTGCTTCCGGTCAAAGCGGGCAGTCTCTACTATGACAAGAACGCCTGGCTCCCCTTCGGCTTTAAAAAGGACAAGGGATTCGCCGACATGCTCGACCGGACCTACAACATGTTAAAATACCCGCTGGGCATCATGGACGACATCGAGACGTTCGCCGAAAGCCCGGACGGCTGGATCGTGCCCATCCTGACGGAGCCCTTTGAGGAAGGCGTCAAAGGAGCGATCGGAGGTCCGAAGAAAAAATGAAGACCGCCACCATCGAAAAGATCATCGAAACGCACGCCCCCCGGATCGACAGCGGCCTGGAGATTGGGAGAGAGGAATACGAAAGCCGCTGGGCCAAGGTCCAAAAAGCCATGGCCGCCAAGGGTTACGATCTGGCCTACGCCTGCGGCAGCGAGCTCGACCGGTCGGACGCGGCCTGGCTGGCCGGCGTCTTCGATCCGATCATCGAACGCTACGGAGTCCTCCTCCCGGTCAAGGGGAAGCCCGTGGTCACGGCCGGATCCGAAGGCGGGCACGTGATCGAGGAATGCGTCAAGACCTCGGGGGCCGGGGTCGCCCTCCTCCGGGAATTCCAGATCTCGGATGAGGATTACCGCTTCGCGAAGTTCGGGAGCCTCGAGGACCTCGCCGGCCGCCTCGTCCCCGGCCGGGCCGGCCGCCCGGTCAAAATCGCGATCCTCTCCAGCGGCCAGTTCATTCCCCATGACCACATCCTCATGTTCCAGGGACGCTTCGGGGCCGACAATGTCGTTTTCGACACCGAGCTTCTGCGGAGAATCAAATACGAGAAGTCCCCAGCCGAGCTCAATCTCATCGGCCGGGCGAACGCCGTCGCCGACGCCGCCTTCCTGGGGATGCTCTCCGTTCTCGAGCCGGGGATCCGGGAGCTCGAGGCGGCCGCCGCCGGGGATTACATCATGAAAAGGCTGGGGGCGAAGCGGACCGGATTCCCGACGATCGTGACCTCGGGCCCGCGCGGCCGAACTGTACTCGGACCCGCGACGAACCGGGTCATCAGAAAAGGCGAGTTCGTTTCGCTCGGCCTCAGCCCGGCCTTCAACGGTTACCACGGCATCATGCGCCGGACGGTCAAGGTCGGGACGCCGTGGACGTTCCCCGAAGAGGAATTCATGGCTTCGCTCGAAGGCCTCTATCACGCGGTGATGAGGGCCGCGGCCGCAGCCGCCGGCCGGGGACTGCCGTCGAGCTTCATCGACGAGCAGGGCAAAAGATATCTTGAGGGGACGAAGCTCAAGGACAGGCGCGGCCGTCTCCGCACTCCGCGCGAGCCGTACACTTTCATCCACAACACGGGGTGCTCGGAATGCCAGGAGGGCTTCGGCGCCGTGACGCCCTATTCAGGCGAACCGCTGGGGACGAACGTCGGGCTGATGATCGACGCGGCCTTAATGGGGTTCGACGAGGAGAAGCGCCTCGTCTTTCCCATCGAGTACGCGGTCATCGAGGACGCGTTCTGGAAAAAAGGCCGCCGGATCGGGGTCTACAACAGGATGCCCATGAATGTCCAGGATCTCGTCGGACATAACTTCAGCGATATTCCGGCGGGCAAGGTCCACAAATATCACCGGCCTTTATGAGAGGAGCAGGCGCATGAGAGCGAACACAGTGTTAGGTCTTTTAATCCTCATGTCCTTCACCGTCAATCCCGCGGCATCGCCGCCTCCCGCCCCCGCGACCCTCGAGTTCGGCGCGCCGACGTTCGATTCGCCCTTTTACTCGATCAGCGGCAAATTCGGGGTCGAGGACACGGCCATGGTTTTTAAGAGCTTGACTCTCAACGGGGCGAAGGCGGAACACTTCCTGGTCATGAAGGAGGGGAAGCCGGCCGACCTGACCAAAGCGCTGGCGCCCGGTCTCTACGAAATCCTCATCCGCTACGCATGGCAGGCCAAGAAGCCCTATAAGGTCTCCGTTCTCTACCAAAGCGGGAACTCCCCGAAAGAACCCGTCATGGAATGGGCCGGGACGGCGCCCGATCGGGGAGGCGTCCCGAGCCCCGCCGGGGAAGGATTTTTTCGCGCGTTCAAGATCGCGGAGGAGGCCGGGATCGCGCGGCAAGGCGAGACCATCTTTCTGACGCTCACGGCGCCTAAAAGCGAGATCGAGAAAAGCGATTTTTTCTTTTTCGACGGCGGCGCGTCCGTTCCCTATCAGATCCTCGAAGTGAAGGAATCCGTGCCGCCCGAGAGCCAGGCCAAGACCCATCCCGTGACCCTCACCTATAAAATCGCTCTCCAGATCGACGCCGAGCCCTATCAGAAAAAAGTCCTTCTAGCCCTGAAAGGCGGAGGCCGGGCATCGGAAGAGAAGGGTTTCGAGGTCAGCGGCGAAGGCTTGGGCAAGACGGTCAAGTCCTCCCGCCTCGCTCTCGGATTAAGCCCGAAGAGCGGCCAGATCAACACCATCGAATACCTGAAAGAGGGGATCAAACTCCACAACGAAAAGGCCGGCGTCATCCATTGGAACCCGGATGTCTTCATCCCCGGGATCGCCTGGGACCATTCCTTCGACTGGAACCCTCCGCAGTCGTTCGCCGAGCGCAATGGAGCGTTTGTCTATATCAACGCCCGGAAAGGCCCGATGCCGCGCATCAAGGACGTCAACCTCGAAGTGAAATACACGGTCGAGAAGGACGCCCCGTATTTCATCTCGGAGACGCGGCTGACCGTGGAGAAGGACCTGGGCGTCATCGCCCTCCGCAACGATGAAATGGTCCTCTATAAAAAGCTGTTCGACTCCTTGATCTACAAAGACCCGCGGGAAGGGCTTGTCAAGCGGCCCTTGATCGAACTCCCCGGACTGCCATACGGGCTCGTCCATGTCGCCCCGGCCGGCTTGGAGTGGGTCGGGCTGATCAACACCTTCAGCAAATACGGCTTTTTCAGCATCCGGATCGACGAGGCAATGGCCAACCTCGAGGCTTCGGGCGACTTCAGCCATAAAGCCGGAACGTATTTCTACGCGCCCTCGGACGGCGAATATGTGTATTGGGTCCGGCCCTATCTCTATACCTGGGCCGACTACATGACGAGCAATCACCTGACCTTCCTGCCCCAAGGGAGCTTCTTCTACGAGAAAAACGCCTATGTCCTGCTCCCCTGGGACGACAAGACGGTCGAGACGCTCGAAAAGCTGGCCCGGAAACTCAAGAGTCCGCTGCGGGTATTCTGATGGAATTCATCGATTTTGCCTCGCTCCGGCGCGGCCCGCTGATCGACCTCATCTTTCCGGGCTGGGCTCAGGGCGAAAACGTCGCCTTCTATTCGCCGCACGACGATGACGCGGCGCTCGGAGCCGGGTACCTCATCCAGGCCGTCGTCGAGAACGGCGGCCATCCGGTTCTCCTTATTTTTTGCCGGGGCGACGCCGGCTATTCGACCCCCGAGGCAAAAAGGACGATCGTGGCGACGCGGAAAAAGGAGGCGGCCCGGGCTTACGGGGAACTCGGCGTCGAAAAGGCCGGCCTCTTTTTTTTTGACGTCCCCGACTTTGCCCTGATGGCCTGCGTCGACCGGACGGGGAGGGGAGAGGCGCACCTCTTCGACCGGCTCGTCGCGCTCCTCAGGAAGCGGGAAATCTCGCGGATCGTCTTCAGCAGCGGGCATTTCGAACATTGGGATCACACGGCCACGTACGATCTGGGCATCTATACATCCCCCCAGGCGGGCGATCCCATCCTGGCCGACCTAGGCCGGCCGTTTCCCATTAAAAGCTACTTGGCTTACTCGGTCTGGGCGGATTTCGAACCCTTACCCGGCCGGAATAAGGGGATCCGCGCCGAAAAAGGCATCCTGGCCGATGAACGGCATGAAACGGCGGTCAGGAAAGCGCTGGAGGCCTTCGTCTCCCAGGGCGAGATCATGGCGAAGACCGTGGCCGTCCATCGCCGGAAGCGCCGCGCGGCCGGGGGATATCTTGAGATTTACAAAGACATAAAATTGCGCGCTGCCGTTGATTACGAGCCCTATGCCGCCCGGCTGAAGAAATGCCGAAAAGCTTAAGCGATGAGACGTGTTTCGGTTGGCGCGCCTCTTTGACCGGTCATGCTCCCTTTTTCCAGACGGGCAGGCCCCGATCCGGCGTCCAGGGCGCGCCCGCGGCTTCGAGGGCCTCGCCGAGCTTGCGGAGGTCCTGCTCGATGAGAACGCGCATCCCCTCGAGGAGCTTTTCGAAGCCCGCGGCGGCGATCTCGTAGTCCCGCTTCGCGGTCGCCGTGATCGGCGCGGTGGCGTCGAGCTGGGCGTTCACCCGGTCCATGAGCGATGGCGGGGAGGCTTCGCTTCGGCCCAGGACGACACCGTCGCCGAGGAGTTCGCGCACGGCCTCGCGGATCTTCGTCTCCAGCGCCCGCACGGAATCACCGAGCTTCGGATCGGCCTTGGGCGTGTCGGCGAGGGCTTTTTTCATGAACTGGGTGTTTTTCAGGGCGTCCTCGGCCGCTGCGGCCGTGCCCATCATCGCCCGCTGGAGTTCGCCCGCCTTTTTCTGGAAGTCGAGCAGGGCCGCCCGGTCCTTCGCGGCCAGGCCGGCAAGCCCGAGCGATTCAACCACGAACCGCCGCGGCTCGCCGAGCGGAGCGGTGACTCCGCCGACGCGCTTGGCCAGGGCGACCGTGAACGCGCCTGGGACGACGAGCGGGCCGCGCGGCGCCCAGTCCCAGGATTCGCGCTGAGCCTCTTCGAGCCGCGTCGGATCGACGGCCGGGTAGCGAAGGTCCCAGGCTAAGCGATGGAAGCCTTGCTTGACCGGGCCGAAGACTCGGCGCACGACCTGGCCAGCCTCGTCGGTGATGGTCAGGATGATCTCGGGCTTGTCCTCGCTCTCTTCCTTACGCAGTTTGTCCCACCCCGGGAAGAGGACGGGCTTCCCAGCCTTATCGAGATTCTTTTCCTCATCCCGCCTCTCCGCCGCGCCCGTTTTGAGCGTTTCCTTCAGGTAGTAAGTGAAGACGGCTCCGAAGGGCGGATTGGGCGCCGTGTAAAAGCTGTCGCCCAGGCATCCCTTACCGCTCGAGTCGATAGGGCGTAAAGGAATGTACAATGGCGTTTTCTTGACCGGGAACAACAGCGCCTCGCGGCCGAGGGCTTCCTCGCTGATCTGCCGCAACGGCGAGTAATCGTCAAGGATGAAGAACCCGCGCCCGAAGGACGCGCCGACGAGGTCGCTCTCCCGTTCCTGGATCTCGATGTCGCGGAAGGAGATCGTCGGCACTCCTCCGCCGAGTTTCAACCAGCGCTTGCCGCCGTCCACGGTGGCGTAGATGCCGAACTCGGTCCCGGCGAAAAGGAGGTCTTTCTTGACATGGTCCTGGGCCATCGACCAGATGATCGTCCGGGCCGGGATGTCGCCGGCGATGTTCGTCCAGGACTTGCCGCGATCATCGCTCCGCAGGAGATAGGGCTTATAGTCGCCCGTCTTGTGGCTGTCCACGGCGGCGAAAACCGTGTCTTTGTCGTGCTTGGAAGCCTTGATCTCGTTGACGAAAAAACGATCGGAAACGCCCGGGATCCGCTCGATCCTGCGCCAGTTTTTCCCGCCGTCCTCTGTGACCTGGATGAGGCCGTCGTCGGTCCCCGCGTAAATCAGCCCTTCCTGGAGCGGCGATTCGCCCACCGTGGTGATCGTGGAGAACATCGACATGGCCCCGTGGTCCCAGAGCGCGTCCGCGCTCCAGGTCTTGCCCATGATCGGCTGCTCGAGGCGGAAGATCCCCCGGGTGAGGTCGGGGCTGATCTTCGTCCAGGAGTCGCCCCGGTCCTCGCTCCTCCAGACATATTGCGAAGCATAATAAAGGCGCGTGCGGGAATGGGGACTGATGACGACCGGCGAGTCCCAGTTGAACCTGAGCGGGGGCTCCCCCGCGGCGGGCCGAGGACTGATATAGACCGTTTCGTGGCTCTTCCTGTCGTAGCGGAGGAGATTGCCCTGCTGCCATTCGACGTAAACGGTGTTCGGGTCGGTCGGGTCGATGGCCGTGGCGTAACCATCCGCCCCGTAGGTGATGGCCCAGTCCAGGTTCCCGATCCCGTGGCTATTGAGAGTGCGTGACGGCCCGAGTTGACTGCCGTTGTCCTGGGCTCCGCCGCTGACGTTGTAGAAGGGGAGGGCATTGTCCAAAGCCACCTTGTAGAACTGGGTCACGGGCAGGTTCTCGAAGAACCGCCAGGTCTTGGCCCCGTCGCGGCTCTCGTAAACGCCGCCGTCACTACCGTTGAGGATGTAGTCGGGATCGCCGGGGACGAAGGCCATGGCGTGGTTGTCACCGTGCTTGTTCGCCTCGTTGACCCGCCGCCAGGTCTTGCCGCCGTCGTCGCTAGCCATGAGCGGAGGCGCCATTTGCCAGATGCGGTCGAAGACGTTGGGGTCGGCGAAGATCTCCTGGTAATAGTGCGGCCCCGTGCCGCCGCTGATGAAGGGGTTGCGCTTCTCCCAGCTTTCGCCCTTGTCCGTCGAGCGGTAGAAACCGCGCTCGTCCGGTCCGGCTTCGATCGTGGCGTAGACCAGGCGCGGATCGATCGGCGAAACGGCCAGGCCGATCTTGCCCATATCGCCGGAGGGGAGACCGACTGAGAGCTTGCGCCAGGTCTTGCCCGCGTCATCGGATTTGTAGATCGCCGACTCCGGGCCGCCGCCCATGAAGGCCGCCACGGAGCGGCGGCGCTGGTAGGCCGCGGCGAAGAGGATATCGGGGTTCGAGGGGTCGAGTTCGGCGCTGGCGACGCCCGTATCCTTGGAGATCTCGAGGGAAAGGGCCCAGGTCTTGCCGCCGTCGGCGCTTTTATAAAGGCCCCGCTCTCCGCCCGGCGACCAAAGAGGCCCCTCCGCGGCGACATAGACGACGTTGGAGTTGCGCGGATCGAGGAGAATGCGGGCGATATGCTCGGATTGGCGGAGCCCCATGTTCGTCCAGGTCTTCCCGCCGTTGAGGCTCTTATAGACACCGTCGCCATAACCGACATGGCGGCCGCTGACGTTCTCGCCCGTCCCGACCCAGACGACATCCGGGTTGTTGAGGTCGAGGGTCAGGCAGCCGATGGAATAGGACGGCTGGCCGTCGAAGAGCGGCGTCCAGGTCGTGCCGGAGTTCTCGGTCTTCCAGACGCCGCCCGAGCCGACGGCGACGTACCAAACCTGCCGTTTCTTCGGGTGGATGGCGATGTCGCTGATCCGGCCCGACATGATCGCCGGGCCGATGTTGCGGAAGACCAAGCCGGCGAGAGCATCGGCGGTCAGAAGGCTTTTCTTCTCCGGCGAGGCCTTCGAGCCCGCGGCGGTCTGAGCCGCGGCGGACATGAGCGCGAGTCCGAAGATGAGGAGAATGGCGGCGACTTTTTTCATGGATCCCTCCCGGGTTTTAAATAGTCGAAGACGGATTTTATCACGAGTGAGGGCAAACCGGCGAGCGAACCGGTAACGCTTCGGATGAGCAAGGAGGATCGGAAGCCCGTCCCCGGCGGTCGGGGCCCCGGGCTTTACCCGGGGGTCCACTTCCGCCGTACTCGACAAGCGGCATAAGCCGAATAGGACCGGCTTCAGGCCGGGGGGGTCGTCATATGCGAAAACGGCCTCTTGCCGGCGGAGAGGGGGTTATGAGCCGCGGCATGCGCCGGTTTGGAGGGCAGGAACCGCCGGATTGTTTCCAGGAGGGATGGAAGATCGAGCGGTTTGGCCGCAAGTCCGTCGCAGAGGGACCTCCGGGAGCGCGGCGCATTCCATTTCAGGGGGGACATTCCAAGCGCGAGAAGAGGGATTTTTCTCGTCGCGACGTCCTTTTTCAGGATTCGGGCGACCTCGAGTCCGTCGAGACCGGGTTCATGAAGGTCCACGAGGATCAAATCTGGTTTACACTCGAGGGCCGCTCGAAGAGCGGCTTCGCCCGTCCGGGCAACCATGAGCGGATAGCCGTTGTAGAGAAGAAGGTTTCGGATCATTTTAAGTGTTTTCAGTTCGTCTTCCGCAATCAAGATGAGTTTATTCATTTTTACCTCTTTCGCTCCCCGGGGGGAGCCTGGCTCTCGGCCGTTCGGATCCTACTGTAGCCGAACGCCGCGGCCGGAGAATCGCCTCTTCGGGGCATTCCGGGGGTGAAAAAAGAGCCCTGAAGGTCACCTGCGGCGGCAAAATGAGAAGGCGGGAAGGGGGAGGGTGCGGCCGAGGGGGTATAAGCGCGGCCCTTGCTATCCCGGGCGAAATCTTGTAGCTTTATACGAGGATTTTTATGGCAGAAAATCGAGTCGCCGTCACGGGAATGGGCGTTGTGACGTCCGTGGGTATCGGTCTGGACGCTTTTTGGCAAGGGCTCGTTTCCGGGAAAAACGGCATATCCCGTCTAACCTATTTTGATGTCTCCGACTTTCCCTCGACCATGGCCTCCGAAGTCAAAGACTTCGACCCGGAACAATGGATCGACCGGAAATCCGCGGACCGGATGGACCGGTTCAGCCAGTTCGCCGTGGCCGCGTCGGCGATGGCCATGGCCGACAGCGGCCTCCCGGACGCGTCGTTCCCTGGAGAAAAGGCCGGGGTCATCATCGGCTCCGGCATCGGCGGTTCGGAAACGATCGAGAGAGGCCAGGCCAAGCTGGCCGGGAAAGGCCCCCGTGCCCTTGACCCTTTTTTCGTCTCCAAACTGCTGGTCAACATGGCCGCCTGCATGGTTTCGATCCGGTTTGGTTTGAAGGGGCCTCTCTCGGCTCCGTCGGTCGCCTGCTCGACCGGGGCCAACGCGATCGGTGATAGCTTTCGAATCATCCAGCGGGGCGATGCCGAGATCATGTTGGCCGGCGGGTCCGAGGCTTGCCTCACCCGGCTCGCCTACGGCGGATTCTGCGCCAACCGCTCGATGTCCCGGCGGAACGACTGTCCGGAGAAAGCCTCGCGGCCGTTCGACAAAGGCCGGGACGGGTTCGTCATGGGGGAGGGGGCCGGAGTCGTCGTCTTGGAGCGTCTTGAACGCGCTCTCGGCCGGGGCGCCCGGATCTACGCCGAACTCGCCGGTTATGGGAATACGGCGGACGCTTATCATTTCACATCCCCCGAGCCGAGCGGCGACGGCATGATCCGGGTGATGAAAAACGCCTTGGCCGACGCCGGCCTCCGGCCCGAGGACGTCGGCTACATCAACGCCCACGGGACGTCCACCTTTCTCAATGATAAATTCGAGAGCGCCGCCATCCAGGCGGCGTTCGGCAGCCACGCCCAGGTTCTCAAGGTCAGCTCGAATAAATCGATGATCGGACACCTCTTGGCCGCCGCCGGAGCCGTCGAATTCGCGGCCACGGTCATGAGCGTCCACGGCGGGATCGTCCCCCCGACCATCAATTACGAAGAGCCGGATCCCGACTGCCCGCTCGATTACGTCACCCGCGGGGCGGAGCGTCTCAATCTCGAGGCGGCCATCAGCAATTCCTTCGGCTTCGGCGGAGGGAACGCCTGTCTGGCGGTCAAAAAATTCAGGAGCGAGCCATGAAAATTCCTCCGTTGAAAATCGGAAATGTCGAAGTGCCTCTGCCGATCATCCAGGGCGGCATGGGGGTGAGAGTGTCGCTGGCCGGATTGGCCGCGGCCGTGGCCAACGAGGGAGGGATCGGAACGATCGCTTCCGTCGGGCTGGGCGATATCGATGCGGCCAAGACGGATTTCGAGCGCGTCTGCGGCGATGCCTTGATCAAGGAGCTCCGGAGGGCCAAGACCCTGACCGATGGCCCGATTGCGGTCAATGTCATGGGCGTCCTGAGCAACGCCAAGGACCTCATCCAGTCCTCGGCCAGGGAAGGGGCCAAGTTCATCGTCTCCGGGGCTTCTCTGCCCCTCCGGCTCCCGGAGATGATCGACGATGCAACCGTCAATCTCGTTCCGATCATCAGCTCCGGGCGGGCGGCGGACATCGTCCTTCGGACATGGGAGAAGCGATATCACCGGACGGCCGATGCGGTCGTCCTCGAGGGCCCGCTGGCCGGAGGACATCTCGGGTTCTCGGCGGAGCAGCTCAAGGAACCGGAGAAATATTCGCTCGACATCCTCCTCCCCGAGGTCCTCGAAGCGATCAAGCCGTTTGAGGACAGGTTCGGCCGGAAGATCCCGGTGATCGCCGGCGGAGGGATCTATACCGGCGCGGACATCGCCCGGATGCTTCAGGCCGGCGCCTCCGGAGTCCAGATGGCGACCCGGTTCGTCTGCACCTACGAATGCGAAGTTTCGGCCGAGTTCAAGCAGGCCTATCTCGACTCCAGAGAGGAAGATATCGTCATCATCAAAAGCCCGGTCGGCCTGCCCGGACGGGCGATCCGGAACCAGTTCCTGCGGAACCTCGACGAAGGCAAGCTCGACAAGCTTAAATGCCCCTGGCATTGCCTGGCCACGTGCGATGTCGCTACGGCCCGTTATTGCATCGCCCTGGCCCTGATCAACGCCTATCATGGGGATATGAACAATGGGCTGGTGTTTTGCGGCCAAAACGCCTATCGGATCAACAAGATCGTTTCGGTCAAAGAGCTCATCGCCGAGCTCAAGGCGGGAATCGAGGCCTATCCCGAGAAAGATTAGGGAGCGGGGGCGGCATCAGGTTGGAAGGACAATGCGACAACGACCACACCGCCGTGTCACGACCGTGCCACAAATTGTGCGTAAACCCGCTTACTTGGTTATGCCTTTATCTCTTTTGCGAGTCGCTCAGATAGAAAGATCTTTATAAGCGATTGATAAGGAACATCACGTTTGTTTGCCAAGAACTTTAATTCCTCAATCATGATCTCGGGCAAACGAAGAGAGATAATCTTGAGTGATGGTTTGAGGTTGGGGAGTACGACTCTCTTTGCTTTCGACCAATCAACGTAGTCGGAGGAATCGGCGCCGGCCCAAAAGTCACGCTCTTCAGTTTCGGATTTGAATCTTGGAACTTTCTTCATGATGGTGGATACATCTTCCTTTCTTTGCGACTCATATCTCGGGCTGAGATGACCCTTAAGAGGGTATTCCTGACCGTAAAAACAACAAAAAGGCGCCTCCCTGAATCGCTTTGCCCGAGAGCGTAGAATCTTGCTTCCTCGCTGGAATGTTCCATATCAGGCGATGAGACAAGCGGGCGATTGAAAAATACTTGCTCACATTCTGATGCTGATACCCCATGTTTTTCCCAGTTCTTGAGTAAATTACCTTCGTCCCAATTAAAGCCAAGGCAAAGGGAGAGGATTTCATTTTTCTTCACAATGTATGTATATGCCAGATATATACAGCTGTCAAGAGGAAAAGGGATAACGTTTGACATGAGGCGCTGGGCAAAAGCGAAGCCTTTAACCAGTCGCCTCGATGGAGGGGTCAGCCACCTGCGGCCGTGACTTCATGCTCGACGTGCGTTGGTGAATGACCAGTGCGTCTGGATGATCTGCCGGCGGTCGTTCGCAAGGCGGAAGACTTCGGTGCAATTCCAGCGTAACGCATCTTTGTGTTCTTGACTTCGATTCGCAGCCGGAATTGTCATCTTTACGCGATGGGAGGTATTGATTCCGAGCTTTTTAGGAAGGATTGTCGCGGAGTGCGAAAAAGCAAATTCTTATCGCTCGGCCGAGACGGTCCCAGACCAGATCAAGCTCTTCAATCTGGCCAAGATGTGACCGTTCAATCGTCGGGATGGCTTATTTTTCTTTTCGGACGCCTTTAAAGGGATTGCGGTCGGATTTTTGGTTATTGAACCGTCCCGTTTCAGTATTGCGCTTCACCCAGCGGTCGGTATGGGAATTGTACGCCTGGCTCCTATCTCGAACAGTGCCATGCCGGTGATTATCCCCTTTCGGCGGATTTGTTGCCATTTCAATTCTCCTAACATGATCGATATTACTTTCTTGTACAGTTGACATTATATAATAATATATAATAATATGTCAACTAACGGAAAGGAGAACCCACTATGAATCGCATCAGGCAATTGCGTTTGGCTAAAGGCTTTTCTTTAGAAAAGCTGGCCGGCGAAATGGGGGGCCTCGTTACAAAGCAAGCCCTCTCAAAGTATGAGAAGGATTTGTCTATTCCAAGTCCGACAGTAGCTGCCCGTTTAGCGGCGGCCTTAGGAGTAAAAGCCCTCCAGCTTTGGTCCGATCAAACCGTAAACGTCGAATTTGTCGCATACCGACGGCTCGCTTGTATGGGAAAGAAAAAGAAAGCCGAAATCGAAGCCATTGTCGGAAAATCTCTAGAAGACCGCTTTCGACTTCAAGAAAGACTCGGATTAACGGATTCATTTCAATGGATGTCAGAGAAACGGCCTTTGAAAAATGCAGAAGATGCGGAAAAAGCGGCCGAAAGAATACGATTAGATTGGGGATTGGGATTCAATGCGATTGCTGATCTTATGAACATTTTGGAAAATCGGCTTATTCATTGTCTGGAAGTCGAAAGCGGAAGAGAATTTGATGGAATTTCGGCTTTAGCAAAAAACGATAAAGAAGAAGTCGTCGCCGCGGCCGTAACGACTAGGAAAGTTGTGAGCGGGGATCGGCAACGAATGAACCTCGCCCATGAACTTGGACATTTAGTCCTTCGGCTAAATTCTGGAATCAACGAGGAGAAAGCGGCCTTTCGTTTCGCCGGCGCCTTCCTTCTCCCCGGAGAAACGATACGAAAAGAAATCGGAGACTCCCGAGCTAATCTCCAGCTTACGGAGTTGTTGGCCCTCAAACGACGGTTCGGCATCAGCCTCCAAGCACTTCTCCATCGGCTTTGTGATCTTAGCATCATCTCCACGACGACGTATAAAAGCTGGATGATCGATATTGGGCAAAAAGGATGGCGTAAGGAGGAACCGGAGCCGATTGCACTCGAAAAATCGACTTGGCTGGAGAGGATGCTGACACGCGCTCTTGCAGAAGGCATCGTGACGATTGAAGAAGCTAAGAACATCGGCGGAGAAATCGCCCGTAAGATCGGAGAAACAATTAAGCCATCGCGCGCAGCCTTCCTCAGGCTTTCCATAGAACAACGAAAAAGGGCATTGGAAGAACAGGCCAAGCAGGCGCAAAAGTATTATTCCTCCGCGATGATAGAAAATGACCTGGAGACCGGAGAGATCAACGATCATGATTCGAAATGATCCCAAGCGCGGGGAAATTTGGCTGATCAATTTTGATCCGACCGAAGGGGATGAAATTCAGAAAAGACGCCCGGCAGTCGTCTTAAGTTCGGACGCTGTAGGCATTTTAAATCTCAAAATCGTTGTTCCGCTAACCGCATGGAAACTCGAGAGGGAAAAATATTTGTGGCTAGTCACTCTAAATCCAAGTACGGAAAATGGACTCGACAAAAAATCTTCGGCGGACTTGCTCCAAGTGAGGAGCGTTTCGGTGCGGAGGTTTATACGAAAATTAGGATTTATCCGCGCGGCGCAACTGGAGGAGATGCTCCAAGCCCTAGCAATCGTCTTAGAGTGGGCGTAAATATATAAGGGAAAAACAGTTATGATAGATTGTTCAACTTATAATGGGACTCGCGTGATATGCAGACAATAATAGCATAAGGGCTCCAAATGGAATCGTCATCATATGAATGCGCCTACTGTGGGGGGATTGAGGCTACGACCGATGACCATATTCCTCCCAAATCTTTTTTCGTTGATCCGCATAAAATTAATCTCCCAACGGTGAAAGCCTGCAGAAAATGTCACAATAAAGGAACTTCATTAGATGATGAATGTTTTCGAGATGTCATATTAAAGTATCATATTGTTTCCGAAAAACCTCAGGTAAGACCCCTTTTAGATAAAATGTTTAGGGCCGCCACTCTTCCAAAGAAGAGGAAATATGCCGAATCAATCCTTCGAAGTTTCACAGAGGCTGAAGTGACTACATTCTCTGGTTTGATACTCGGGAAGAGACCGGCTTTTAAGTTTGACCGCAAGAGGATTGAACGGGCCGCAATTCGATATATAAAAGGACTTCATCGTTATGTTTTTAATGAAAGAGTTCCGGACGATGCGGAGGTCCGGGTAGTGATCAATCCTGAAGCGATGTGGGAGCAGAAATCTAAAGTGATAGATGCTTTTCGTTCAGGGAAGATCCAAGTTATTCAAGATAAGATATTCGCTTTCAAATTCGGAAGAATTATTGAAAACCCAAAAGCGAGCGCTTGGTTAC
>Ga0315286_10002011_pt1 | contig 18777 bp, 17 predicted proteins | sample YL17G10_0_MG_FD_205038 | JGI IMG/M metagenome (GOLD analysis project Ga0315286, IMG submission 205038) | Sediment microbial communities from Yellowstone Lake, YNP, Wyoming, USA - YL17G10_0 | ecosystem: Environmental > Aquatic > Freshwater > Lake > Sediment | place: USA: Wyoming | collected... | reverse complement strand
GTGAACCAGGCGGTCCTGATGAATCTCAGGAACTGCTACCAGAACTACGCAGTGGCGACCAACAGCACGTCCAGGACGCTCTACACGTACATGGGGAAGCTCCTGCCCGAATTCGGCAACGCGACCTACAGCAGCGCGGGTGAGCTCTCCCCGCTCCTCAACGACCCATACTACAGGACGATCGGGGTAGGCACCAGGATATTCCTGGGAGGAGCGCAGGGGTACGTCATGTGGGAGGGCACTCAGTTCAACCCGGGGGTACCGCGTACTCCCGCAGGGGTCCCGAAGAGGCCTGCAGGATCGTTGGCCGTCATTGGGGACCTGAAGCAGATGTCCTCCGATTTCATCCGGGGGCTGACATTCACGAGATATGGAGTCTCGCTCGGAGTCGGGATTGGGGTGCCCATCCCCATCCTCGACGAGGAGATGGCGAAGCACGCGGCGGTCACGAACGACGATATCATCACCGCCGTCTTCGACTACAGCCAGCCGACGAGATCCAGGACCGTGCTGCAAGAGGTGACCTATGCGGACCTCAGATCTGGCGAGATAGAGCTGAAGGGAAAGACGGTCCCGACTTCGTCCTTATCCAGCCTGCACAAGGCAAGGCAGATATCCGAGCTCCTGAAGCGCCAGATCATGAAAGGCGAGTTCATGGTGGAGAAACCAGTTCAGAACTTCTCGATGGACAGGGTCTTCCGAACCCTTGATGTGAGATCTGAGAAGGAGGCGATGTGATTGAAGACCAAGGTAGTGCTTAACTTCAGCCCAACAGCCGTGAACACGCCTATCACCAACAACCTGATCGCCAAGTACCATCTCCTGGTCAACATCCTAAGGGCCGAGATCGATGAGATCGGCGGGAAGATGGTGCTCGAGCTATCGGGGAAGGCCGACGACATAAGGAAGGGTATGGACTATCTGAAGGAGAGCGGCGTCGGCGTCCGCCCGATAAAGGAGGGTGTGCGACGGGACGACGATCTGTGCACGCACTGCGGGATGTGCGTCTCAATATGCCCGACAAAAGCCCTCGCATTCGATCCCAAGACTGGCAAGGTCACCTTTGACGAGGAGAAATGCGTCGCTTGCGGGGTGTGCATCGATGCTTGCCCTCCCAGAGCAATGGAGATCCTGATATGAGTGAGTTCGTCCTTGCGAAGGTGGAGATAGAAGAGACTGCGGCAACAATCGCGGCAGACAGGAAGTTCTTAGCATCTGCGGTCGAGGCTATCAGATCGACAAGGTCCCAGATCGAGAGGCATATCAGGCAGGACCGATTCTTCCTCACGACCCTCGAGCCGTACGACCCCGAACCTTCCAGCGAAAGGGTGATCAGGCGCATGTGCGCCGCATCCGCAGCTGCAGGCGTCGGTCCGATGGCGACCATCGCGGGCGTGATAGCCCAGGAGGCGCTCGAGGCTATGGTCTCGAAGGGCTGCAGGCACGGGTGGGTGGATAATGGCGGGGACATCGCACTGATCCTAGACAAGCCCGCGACCCTCGAGATCTTCAGCGACCTGGAGTCGAGGAACGCCTGTGCTCTGGAGCTCGAACCGACTGACGAAATCATCGGGGTATGCACGTCCAGTGGCACTCTCGGCCATTCTGTCAGCTTCGGCAACGCCGACGTCGCATTGGCCATTGCCGACGATGCGGTCCTCGCGGACGCGCTCGCCACTGCCATAGGGAACACGGTGACGGACAAGGAATCCCTGAGCACCTGTTTCGACAGTTTCAAGAGCATTGATGGATTCAGGGCTGGCTTGGCCATGATCGAAGGAAGCTCCTCGATGTACGGGAAGGTCCCCAGGATCGTGGAAGTCGAGCACAACCCGGAGAGATTGACGACCCACGGCAAGATGTCGTCAGCTAGATTCATCGGTACAAGCAGCCTCGAGACTGAGGTGAGAACCTGAAGGTAATGAAGTTCGGCGGCACATGTCTGGGCTCGGAGGACATGCTAGACAGGATGACGAAGGTGGTCAAGGCTGAGAAGGAGCGCAAGATAGTGGTGGTCTCAGCATCTGCCGGAGTCACCAGCTCGATGAAGGACTTCGTCGCGAAGCCCCGACACGAGAAGGAGATAGACGACTTCCTCCTAGCTCTCAAAGGAAAGCATGTCGACATGCTTCCGAAGAAGGACGGGCACAGCCGAAAGGAGGCCCTGGAGCTCATAGAGGTGAAGATCACCAAGCTTGAGAGGCTGCTCTACGGCGTCACCTACACCGAGGAGCTCACGCCTCGCACCAACGACCTGATCCTGAGCTTCGGAGAGAGGTTGTCCGCGATCGTGGTATCCTCCTTGCTCAAGCACGAGGGATTGGAAGCGGTCTCCATGGAGGCTGACACCCTGGGAATGGTCACGAACGATCAGCATGGGAACGCGGTGGCCATCCTCGACGAATGCGAGAAGAACATGGCGCCACCTCTCGAGAGCGCGCTGAAGAAGGATATCGTCCCCGTGGTGACGGGTTTCTTCGGGATAACGAAATCGGGACACGTGACCACTGTCGGGAGGAGCGGCACGGACTATACTGCGGCCGTAGTGGCCTACACGACGCGAGCCAACCCGATCGAGATATGGAAAGAGGTTGACGGGTTCATGAGCGCCGATCCGAAGCTCGTCAAGGGCGCCTTCCTCCTGGATCGCCTCTCGTACGAGGAGGCCGCGGAGCTAGCCTACTTCGGCGCCCAGGTCCTTCATCCGAGGGCAGTCCAGCCCGCGAGATTGAAGGGCATCGACATCGTGATCAAGAACCTCTACAAACCGAGCTCCCCAGGGACCGTCATCGGGAGCCACCGGCTCGCGAGGGATGACATCATAAAGAGCGTGTCGTACCTTCCAAACGTCGCGACGCTCAAGGTATACGACACGGGGGCTGGCTACAAATCGGGATTCCTCGCGGACATCACCGTATGTCTCCACAAGGCAAACATCAACATCTTCTCCGCCACGACATCCCAGACCTGTGCGGCGCTGCTGATCGACGAGGCCGACATACCGAACGCGAAGAAGGCAGTAAAGGCGATAATAGGGACCGTCGGTGAGAACTTCGAGGTGAAATCAGGTATGGCCCTCATATGCACGGTGGGCGAGGGTTTTGGAACGACCAAGGGCATTGCGGCAAGGGTCTTCAACGCGGTTGCGGCAAAGGATGTCAATGTGGACTTGATATCCGCAGGAGCTTCGATGGTCGCATATCACTTCACGGTCGACCGGAAGGACCTGAAGAACGCTGTCGTCGCGATCCACGATGAGTTCTGGGGGAAGAGGATCCGAGAGAATCCGTCCGATGGCCCCGTCTCCTAGGCGAACCGGACGAAGGTGGAGTGGAACGCCGAGTTCTGGCCGTATTTCTGGACGAGATCGCTCGTGAGGAAGTTGACATTCCTCCCGCCCGAGAGCTTCGGCCAGAAGACAGAGTACGTGAGAATGACGCCTCGAGGTACTGCATCTGAGACCTCAGCTGCGACGTCCCACTCGCCCAGTTCGTTCGTCAGCTTCACCGTCCCCCCGTCCTCGATCTCCTCCTCGGCGGCATCCTTCTTGTTGACATAGACGATTGGCGTCAGCTCGGTCCTCAGGGGATGGTATTGTGATCGGACCAGGTACTTATGAACGGGAGATATCAGCTGGTACGGGAGCTTCCTGAGCACCTCGACATGGGATGGCATGCCCCCCAGGCCCTCCGATGCGGCCTTCGCGGAGAAGAACTCGATCTTCCTTGTCGGGGTCGCGTAGACCGACCTGCTAGGTATCTTGAACCTCACGAAACCCTTCTTCTTCAGATCCTCGAACTTCCCCTCGAGGGACTTGCTCTTGGAGATGAGCGTCTTGGCCACCTTCTCGTCGTCCTCGTGGAGCTCATTCGACGTCAGCTTCATGGTGGCAGCCAGCGCCCTGAACAGGTCGCTGTTGCACTTTGCCTCGCCCAACGGTTCGATCGCTTTCTCGTTGATAGAGAGGTACTGGTGGAAATAGCCCGAATTGATGTCGAAGTGCTCAAAGAAACTGGTCGCGGGCAGGACGATGTCCGCGTAGTCTGCCGTGTCGGTCATGAACAGGTCGTGAACCACCGTGAATACATCGGCCCTCGAGAAGCCTTTCCTCAACAGGGTCTGATTGGGCAAGGTTGCCAGCGGGTTGGAATTGTACACGAACATCATCTTGATCCGTCCTGTCTCGAGGGAACGGCCCAAGTCGACCATGTTGTAGTAGACCTTCTTCCTCGATGTCAGGCTGGCGCCCTCGAGATAGTCCATGTCGAAATCGTCCAGGTCCGTCGAATAGAAGAACCCCCGGTTCTCACCTATCAGTGCAGGAAGAGAGCAAATCGCGCGGATCATCTCTCCGCCGTTCCTCTGCCTCTGCATCCCGTAGCCCATCATGATGCAGTTTGGCCTCAGGGAAACATAATCGGCTATGAAATCCTCCATCTCCCTTGTCTTCAGTCCAGTGACCTTGGCCATCTCGTTGAGATCGAACTTCCTTGATATCTCGACGAGTCGATCGAAGCCGGTAGTGTTGCGCTTGATGAATTCCTCTGGATAGAGCCTGTTATCGATTATGTGATTGATGCAGCCCAACGCCATCGCGGCATCGGTCGTTGGTTTGATCTGGAGATGCACCCCGATCTCAGCGGTGGCCGTCCGGATGGGGTCGATGACGTATATCTTGGCCCCGCGCTTCTGTGCCCGTCTCAGGAGCTCGAACCCGTGCGGGCTGCTCCAAGCGGGGTTCATCCCCCAGACCACGATCAGCCTGCACTTCTCTATCTCCTCCGGCAGCATCCCGAGGCTGGAACCCCAGACTATCTCGAGTGCCTTGTCCCCGGCACGAGAGCATATGGTGTGGGTCGCCCGAGAAGCCCCGATCGCGTTGAAGAACCGGCTGGGGAAGTTCCTCTGGATAAGCCCCATCGTGCCCGCGTAGTCGTACTGGAGAATGGAATCCGTGCCATAGGCGGCGGATCGGGTCCCTATCTCCTCGGCTATCTCATTCAAAGCCTCTTCCCACGAGATCCTCTTGAACTTCGCCTTACCCTTGGGTCCGTCACGCTTGAGGGGATACAGCACCCTCTGCTTCGAGTAGACGTACTGCGAAAGGTTCTGTCCCTTTGGGCAGAGGAATCCCTGCGTGAACGGCTGCTTCCCGTTCGCCTCTATGGAATGCAGCCTGCCGTTTCGGACCCGAGTGACGACAGAACATGTGTCGTAGCAGTCTCTAGAGCACGTGTTGAATATGTACAAACCTCGGCCCTCCGGCGCAAAGTGCTGGCCTTTGGACCAGCCTCACGGCAACTGCCTTAGGGGGATTTATAAATTCCCAAGCCAGCATGCCCCTCCGGATTCTCATACCCGCCGTTCGGACACTTCATGACATCCCCTGTCGACAACCGGTGCGTGATTCATTGACCCTTCGCAAAGGTCGGTCAGATTCTACTCCCACTTCTGTCCCCAGATATCCTTACGGAACAGCACCGAGGCATCCTTCCTCTTCCGGGCGGCTGGGACCGCGCCGGGGTATCCGAGGGTCATGCACACAGGGACGTCGTGGTCGACAGGCACTCCGAGGATCTCCTTGACGCGCATCGGTTCGAAGTCTCCGATCCAGCAGGTTCCTAGACCCAGTTCGACTGCGCGCAAGGACAAGTGGTCGAGCGCGATGGTGATGTCGACCGGCGAGTACCCTACGTTGGGTTCCGAGACGCCGACCAGATAGGCAGAGCAGTCCCCCACAAAACTCTGGTTGCCCGAAACGGACACGAGCCTCCTCCGCATCTCCTCATCCGTCACGACGATGATCTTCCATGCCTGTTTGTTGCTGGAGGACGGTGCCTTCCGAGCAGCATCCAGGAGATCCTCCATGACCGCCTCTGGTATCTCCTTCTTCTTGTATTTCCTAATGCTGCGCCTTGACTCAATGGCCTTCTTGACATCCAATCGCATCACCTACTTGACGAGCTCTCCGATAACCCTGTACTCGCCCCAGTACAGCATCATGTCCGCTACCTTGTACGATTCGGCCCTTCTCGCCGCCACGATCTCGCCGATGAACCAAGTATGGTCCCCCGCGTCCACTTCCTTGACCTTGACGCATTCGATGTTAACCGGGCATTCGGCAATGAGGGGCGCGGATATCTTCTCTGCCTTCTCACGGGTTAGTCCAGACGCCTCGAACTTGTCGACCTTCCTCCCGGACTTGCTCCCGCATATCTCCGTCGCTTTCAGCAGCTCCCGTGTGGGGATGTTCACCGCGAAATCCCTGCTCTCCTTGAAGAGTCCGTGACTGAATCTCTTGGGAGCTATCCCGACTCCGAGATAGGGCGGCTTGAACGAGAACACGTGACACATGGCCAGCGTGATGATGTTATCCTTCGCGCCCTTGACGGTCGCAAGGACGACTGGGAAACCTGAGAAGCAATCCTCAGCCTCATCTGGGGTAATTCCCTTCTTCATGGTCCGCCCTCAGATGTCCGGTTGCCCAACAAATCTACTCCCCGAGGAGCTTCTTGTAGTCCTCGGCGGACATCAGCTTGGATGACTCCGACGGATCGCTCATCTCGATGACTGCGACCCATCCTTGGCCATACGGATCCTTGTTCAGGAACTCTGGGGAGTCGACGAGCTTTCCGTTGGCCTCCTTGACAACGCCTGATACTGGCGCGAACACTTCCGAGACCGTCTTCACGGACTCGACATTCCCAAGGACATCTCCGATGTTGACTTCCTTGCCCAGGCCTGGTAGTTCGACGAACACTATCTCAGTCAGCTCGGTCTGCGCATGGTCGGTGATGCCCATTCGGGCGAGCTTACCCTCCACCTTTACCCATTCATGATCCTTCGTGTACTTGAGATCCGGAAGAACAACTGACATGCTGGCCTACCACCTTTTCTGCAGGATGCCGTTTATCGAATTTATACCTTCCCCTCGCGACTCAGGACAATGGACGACTTGCCACCTGGGACGCCACGATCGCAGCAACGGCGACAAAGGAGAGCAAGCCGTTCGCGGCCCAATCGTCGTATCTGACTGGCCCTTTGAAAACCCTACGAGAAACCGGGTAGAAAAGTCTGCAACCATAGACTGACAACGAATCCTCGGCCGAGTGGAGGAAGGAAGCCAGGAAAGCTATGGCGGTAGAGGGAAGAAGAGGTATCCCGGAGAAGGGATTCGGATCGAGGACCTGACCCATAGGTACGACTAGGAGTAGCCAAGCCAGCGCCATGATGCTCGATGCAAGTAGGCTGTGTGTGGCAGGGGACCGATGAATGCGCTTCCCGAACCCAGAGAGCAGGATGTCGATATCGGGAAGGACCCCGAAGGCAGCGCCGATCGCCATCAGGCTTATCGTGTCTTGGCCAAACAGCAAGGACACCAGCGAACCTATCGCGACGCCCGTGAGAAGATGAGTCGTTCGCTTCAAAAGTGCATCCTAGACACACAATGCTGGATAGATAGTTGAATCTTTTCGCCGCCCGAACCCCGGGCACAGCAAGGGTTATCTATCGTCAACCTGATGCGCGCGTCAAGGTGATGATTCTGGCAGACCAGCAGGCAATGAGATTGCTCGAGGAACTAACGAACTGTTTTGGGCCCTCTGGATTTGAGAGGGAGCCGGCAAGGATAATGAAGAACTACGTCTCGAAGTTCGCGGACGAAGTATATACTGACAAGCTAGGTTCGCTCATGTTCACCAAGAAGGGGACATCGAGCAGTCCTGTTGTATTGCTTCCGGGACACATAGACGAGGTTGGTTTCATCATCTCGTCGGTGAACAAGCTCGGATTCCTGACGTTCAACCCGCTCGGCGGATGGTTCGACCAGGTCCTCCTGGGGCAGAGGGTAATAGTCAAAACGGACAAAGGCCTGGTCCCCGGAGTGATCGCCGCGAAGCCACCGCACCTCCTCCCGGCCTCGGAGAGGGAGAAGGTCGTGATCAAGGAGAAGATGTTCATAGACATAGGAGCGTCGAATGAGGATGAGGCTAAAGCGATGGGAGCCAGGATAGGAAACCCGGTCATCCCCGACTCGCACTTCTCCACGATGACCAAGCGGATATTCAAGGACGGAAAGAGAAAGGGCAGGGACACGATAGCAATTGGAAAGGCGTTCGATGACCGGATAGGCGCGTGGACTGCTGCCGAGGTCATAAGAGCGCTGGTCGAGAAGAAGATCAGCCATCCGAACCTGGTCATCGGAGCGGCGACCACACAGGAGGAGGTCGGGCTCAGGGGGGCGCGGACCACTGCGTTCGTGACCAAGCCAGATGTGTGCCTCACGCTCGAGGTCGACATCGCTGGAGACGTTCCCGGCATCGAACCGAACGAGGCCCCGACCAAGATGGGGCACGGCCCTTCAATCACCACATATGACTCCTCCATGATCCCGAACCAGGCACTGGTCGACCTCGTCGTCAAGACCGCGGATCGGGCGAAGATCCCCTACCAGCTATCCCAGATCGCGAGAGGGGGGACGGATGCAGGCGTGATACACATCGCCAATGCTGGTTGCCCCAGTGTCGTGATCGGGGTCCCGACAAGACACATACACTCGCACGTGGGTCTGTTCAGCATGACGGACGCTGAGAACTGCGTGAAGCTCTTGATTGAGGTCGTGAAGAAACTGGACAAGAAGACCGTGACGGGGTTCACCGAGATCTGATCATGACGGCATCTAATCTCGACCAAGGGTTGCTGAAGGAACTCACCGAAGCGAAGGGCGACCTCGCGAGGCACGGCGTCGTGATAGTCCGGACAGTTGAGACCGAACTCGAGCCCGCGATCATGGCAGCGGTGAAGGATTCTTTGGAGGCCTCACCGAGGAAGCTCGAAGATATGAAAGAGAGCGACCTGGACGAGCTGCTCGGGGAACTGAGGAAGGTTGCCATGGGCTCCACAAAGGAGCTCGCGGGACTTTATGTCAGGCTCCTGGGAAAGCTGGGAACGGAGTACATCGGAGACCTCGTGAAAGAGCTCGAGGGCATAGGCCAGCTATTCAGATGGGAGAGGATCTCTCAGGCCGCGAAGCCCGTGGACGATATCTTGGCCAGGGAAGGATTCGGACCCGTCGACCTGAGGGGTCCGAGTGATGTTTCAGAAGGCTTCAAGCTGGAACTCGAGGGAAAATGGGCCCCAGCCTTTGAGAGGTTCAAAGCGCTGGCGGACAGGACTGCGGCGCAGCTAGGGAAGAAGGGGATGTCCGAGCCTCGGCCAGCTCGTGAACGGAAGAGCTCTCGAAAAGGATGAACCGACGATGGCCGTCTTGTCCGATGCAGACATAGTCGCCTTTCTCGATGATAAGTCCCTGAGGATCGAGGGCTACAACGAGCGCAACCTCACCCCGAACGGCTATGACGTGACGATCGAGGAAGTGCTGATCCCTTCCACTGGCTTGAGATGCAAGGAAGGGACGGTGCAGATACCATCGAACCTTTGGTTCGTGGTGGCGACGAAGGAGTACTTCGTCCTGCCCCCGACATTGGTCGGGGAGATATGGATCAGGACCACTTGGGCGCGGAAAGGGATATTAGCCTCTTTTGGACGAATCGACGCTGGTTTCAACGGGAATCTGACCTTTTCAGCATTCAATGCGTCTTCCGGTGATGTCGGCATCCCTATTGGCGACCGGTTTGCGCAGGTCGTGTTCTCCGAGCTGCGATCTAGGCCGAAGAAGACCTACGAGCAGCGCTCGGGCAACTATCACCAACAGAGAGGGATAACGCTCGAGCCAAAGGGCCCTGGTCCGGACACGCGCTCCAAATGAGCTCACAAGAACTGCAGGTCGAATCCGTAGAAGGTCATGGTCGGAGAATAGCTCTTGATCCTCCTCCGAGCCAGCTCTTTCATCAGTCTGCCTTCTCGTCTGGCAGCATCGGCGATCTCATCCAGGTTCTTCTGGACCTCGTCCTCTTCCGTGATCTCATAGAAGTGTATCACCCCTCCAGGTTTCAACGCCCTGATCGCCTCTCCGATGAAACCCCTGCCATCGTGGGGCAGGTTCATGACTATGTGGTCCGCCTTCTCGAGTCGCGGTAATACCTCCCTGGCATCCCCCAATATCGGGCTCACGGAAATCGCCTTGTTTAGCGCGATGTTCTCCTTCATGAGTTCGATCGCATCGGGGTTCATGTCGATAGCATACACGACCTTGGGAGAGCCTGTCTTCGCGATCATTATCGAGAAAGGACCTATGCCAGCGAACATGTCGATCACGACCTCGCCGGGTTTGACCTGCTTCGCCACGGCCTGACGTTCAGTCGCCAGCCTGGGCGTGAAGAATGCCCGTGCCACGTCCACCTTGAACGTCAGACCGTACTCCTTATGAACGGTCTCGGTCGTCTTCTCGCCCGCTACGACCTTCACGTTCCGGGTCCTGAATTGATCTATTACGCCCGAGTCCATGCACACGGTCTTGATGGAGATCTGTGTGGCCATGATCGCCTTTCCGATCTTGGCCGCATAAGGCGCCACTTCATCCTCCATCTTCACGATGGCGATGGACCCGACGGTGTCGAAAGAGGATGGGAGCAGTGGTCGGAGCTCTTCTGGAACATCCACCAGGAGGCGGTAGTCGGACACCTGGAGCTCCATCTCCTTGAAATCCATCTTCTCGATCGGATACCCCAAGTCGATCCTCTGCGTGACTGGAATGTACACATTCTTAGCATCGGAGCGTATCTGAAGGTCCCTCCTCAGGACTCCCTTCTCGATGAGCTTGCGCCTCACCGGCTCCGCCTTCTTCTTCGGAACCACCAGGGATATGGACTCCATCGAGATGGCAAATCGCCTTACACGATGATAACAGAATCGGAACCGCTCAAGGAAATACTACTTTTCACCCTGAGAATCAAGGAAATAAACAAGTCTAGCTTGCAGACACCGAAACTGACACTTCTCGTCAGTTCTCTCAAATCTCTTTCCGCTTTCTTCTGCCAGGAGCACTCCCGACTGGATCTGAACCATTCGGCGGGAAGCCATCAACGAAACTTAATTACAGTCTAGCCAATTCCCCCTTGATGGTTCGATGATGGACGAGAATCTGCCGCCGACATTCCTTCTCAGAAGACATCCGAGAGCCCCAAAGTGGAAGGGCGCCTTCTATAACCCGCTCAAATGCACCCCAGAGGAAAGGAGGTTCACCGTCGTCAGAGGGAACGGGTCTCCAGTTGGTGACCTGGAATTCTCGGGCTTCAAGAGCAAGGAGGGGTTGGCATCGACTCCTTGGGGAGAAGCACGAATAACCAGCAAGTCAATCCTTGGGACTCGCTACGAGGTGACCCTCGGCGGAGCACCGGTGGCGATCCTTGTTTACAGCATGTCTAGATCGAAGCTGAGGATTGAGCTATCCGCCGGGCAGACTCTTTCGTTCGCGAGGACGAAGCTGCTCTGGCGGATGGAAGCGGAGACTGATTACGGACGCGCAATCCTTAGCCTCGACGGCACGATAGCACCTACGGGTGAGAAGGTGTGGGAGCTCGACAGGAAGGCCTCCAAAGAGTTGAAGAAGCAAACCATGACAGAGAGACCGGAGCAGGTTGGAGGGCTTCGGAGGCCGAAAGATCCGGCAATCAGATATGGGTCAATCGAGGAGCCATTCTACATTCAATGGAGCATCCATATCCCGAACGCACTTGAGAGCAACCAGCATCTAATCGCCTCCATAGCCATACTTCTAAGCTTCAAGTTCCTTCAGGTCGAGGTTCCACAGAGCTGAAGCCACTCTTCTGTTGGACTCCGGTGAAGGATGGCGTCATTTCAATCAGCGTAGATTGAGGCCGGACCTAAACTACTTTATTCCCTTTCAACATCTGAGACAGGATGACGGATAGGGGAGGTCGGCTGGTCTTCGTGGGCCTGGGGCTTCACGATGAGGATGGAGTCACCGTTCAAGGGCTCCATGAGATCCAAGCTGCGGAAATCGTCTATGCCGAGACTTACACATCGACTCTTTCCGAGGGCGCCCTGGATAGGCTCGCCGCAAGGACAGGGAAAACGATCGAACTCCTGGGCAGAGAGGCGTTGGAAGACGGCAGTCGTATTCTCGAAGACTGCAGGCGGAAGAAAGTGGCGCTCCTGATCGCTGGAGACCCCATGACTGCCACGACGCACGTGGAGCTGAGGCTCCGGGCGATCGGACAAGGCTCGGATACGGCGGTGATACATGGGGTATCGGTCATGACCGCCGTCCCTGGCCTGCTAGGTCTCCAGCATTACAAGTTCGGGCGCACGGTCACTCTGCCGCTCCCTCAGGAAGGGTATTCTCCGACAAGCCCGTACGAGCTCATCGCGGAGAACATGTCCCGGGGTCTCCACACACTCGTTCTCCTGGATATCCACGCCGAGAACAAGCGGTACATGACCGCAAACGAGGGCATGCACCTCCTACTTGATATGGAAAGGAGGACAGCCCAGCATGCCATCTCATCTGAGACGTTGGTGTGCGTCGTCGCACGCGCAGGTTCACCGGATTGCGTCGTGAGGGCAGGACCTCTGAAGGAGATGATTTCCATTGATTTCGGAGGCCCGCTTCATGCACTCGTGGTCCCTGGCAAGCTGCACTTCATGGAGAGCGAGGCGCTGAGAATCCTAGCGGGAACGAAAGACTAGATGGAGCCCTCATCACGGCTGTTTCTTGTTGCAAATAACCAAACTCAATCGGATCCTGTCGGCCAACGAAGGATCCTTGTAAGACCCCCACAGGATGTCTGCGGTAGGCAGCTTCGCCTGGAGTCTCTGGGAGATCCGATCCTCCTCCTTATCCCATGGATCCGAGGCAGAGTATATCGCGATGGCAGCAGGTGCCTGTGCGGGGTCGAGGTCGAACCAGGGTGAGCTCAAGGCCTCATCCACGACTCTCTCCACGCGCTCATCACCCCTGGCCAGTCCGAGACCGAACCGGCCATGCGTTGCATTCCCCACGACCCGGTCAAAGGGTGCGACATCCGTTCTCGACATCGTCGATGCAATATCCTCCACCGGTCTCAGCATTATGCCATTGAGGATGCCGAAAGTCTTCGAGAGGGGAAGGTTGGGGGCCAGCGAGGAGAGCTTGTCGTTATCGAACTCTATGACCAGGGAGCATGTTCCAAGCAGATCGGTCATCACCTTTGCGACCAACTCCCGGCGTCTGAAACTCTCAGCGGAGAACGGCGTAGTGACGAGAGCAATGTTCATTACTCCCTTTGCGCGGGCGATGGACGCGACCATTTTCGAGCCCATGCTACCCGTCAGTCCGCCGAGGCCGCACATTATGAATGCCACATCGGTGTTGTTGAAGAGGTCGAGCAGCTCGTGCCCCACTATCTCCGGGAGTTGCTTCAGGACGTCCGTCTCAGTACCCGAAAGCCCCATGAGTCTGTCCTCGCCGACCATGAACTTCCTTTCGGCGTGGGACCTGGCAAGATCGGCAGCAGATGTTGAGAGTGCGACCGTGGGAAGCGGAGCGCCCTCTATGATGTTGCATCCAGCGCTACCGACCCCGAACAACTTCGGCCGCAACCTCTGGTTTTCCAAGGCCGGAGAGAATCTGAAGATTTGGTTTGGCATCCCGTGGCACGGATTGGCCTGACATCACTTTAACCTTTCATACTCGGGGCAGCCGAAGGTTCTCAGTGATGATGGCTCTGACGGCATCGCTTAAGTAACACAAATGACATTAGCCAGACAGAGCCCGCATGAGTCGATATCGGAGGCTCTGGCAGCGCCCGAGGGTGCCCCCGAAAACGTTCGCGATGACCTCGGCCTGAAGAGTTCAACGGTGCAGTTGAAATGGCCGACATACAGACAGACTTCCTCGTGAGCATGGCCGTCGTAATAGCCGTGGCTGCCGTGATCATAATCCTCTTCCACCGTCTGAGACAACCGTTGATCCTTGGATACCTGGTCGCAGGACTCGTGGTGGGCCTGGTGGCTCAGACCCTGGTCACTTCTGCAGGAGAGGACTACATCAAACTGCTGGCCAACCTGGGTATAGTCCTGATCACTTTCTCGATTGGACTGGAGTTCAGCCTCAAACAGCTGCGGAAGATCGGAATAACGGTTATTGTCGCCGCCACGCTGGAGATAATGATCATGATCGCAATAGGTTTCCAGCTGGGGACGGCCCTGGGCTGGAGCAGCCTCGAGTCGACTCTCCTTGGGACGATGCTGTCGGTGGCCTCAACCATGATCATAGTGAGGTCGCTCAAGGAGAGCGGCGGACTTGACAACGAGAAAGCGAGACTGATTGTAGGACTCTTGGTGGTCGAGGACTTCGCTGCGATCTTGATCCTGGCAGTTGTCTCCGGCCTTGTTTCGACGGGAGGGGTCAGCGCGGGGGAACTGACGAGACTAGTCGTTGGGATGGCTGCTTTCGTCGCTGCATCAATAGTGTTCGGAGTCGCAGTAGTGCCCCGGCTCGTCGACTACGTCGGCAGGCAGCGCTCCAATGAGCTGCTGGTCGTGACTGTCCTCGGACTCTGCTTCTCGATGGCCGCATTCGCGAAGCTCATAGGATTCTCGGAAGCGATCGGGGCTTTCGTGATGGGTGTTATCGTTTCAGAGTCGAAGTACCTGGGGGACGTCGTGAGAAGAGTGGAGCCCGTGAGGGATGTGTTCGGAGCGATATTCTTCGTTACCGTGGGCATGATTGCTGCCCGTCAGTTGCTGACCCTCGACAGCTCCACGCAGACTGGCGTGATCCTCACTGTCCTCATAATCACCGTGGTCTTCGTCGCCGGCAAGATATTCGCTAGTACGCTGGCCACGTTCATTTGCGGGTTTGGGGCGAGGAATTCCGTGGGCGCAGGCCTCGGCATGCTTGCCATCGGTGAGTTCTCGCTGATGATTGCCACAGTGGCCATAAGCTCCAATCCAGAGACGCTCTTGCCCCACATAGCGAATACGATCTACCCGACAATCCTCCTGGTCACGACGATCACCGCGTTGATCGTGCCTTACAGCGTGAAGTATACCGACAGGGTGACCCGCAAGCTCGAGGGAAGGGTCCCGAGGTCGACCATGTTCCTTGCATCCTATCTCAATCTCCTCGCGAGGAATATGAGGCGTCGTTCTAAATCGTCAACCCGAATATCAAACGAGATGAGGAACAGTATATCCAGGATAGTGATCTACATCGTGGTAATGGTGACGGTCGTCTTCCTCGCAATCAGCACGGCTCCCTCCGCCTCCAAATACTCTTATCTGGTCGGTGGGAACGAGAATGTTATGCAGTTGCTCATCGTCGCTGGGACGCTTGTCGTTGTCCTGTACGGGATGTACGGGTTGTGGAGCAGGACCATCAGGTTGATAGAGGTGTCCACCAGCGAGGCTATGCTGTCCACGAAGTCGGCAGAGAACATCGGATACCTGGCGACTTCGAAGACCCTCAAATGGGCCTTCCTTGGTCTGTACGTCATCGTGGGATTGATTGCGATCTCACCGTTCATCCACTCCATATTCCAGCAGAACATCGTCTTCGCCATCGTCGTGATGTCGATCATCGCAGTGGCAGCAGTCGCGCTCTGGCGCTCGGCCAGGGCAATCGATGCCAAGCTGTCGGAGATCTTCGAGCCGAGACAACCGATGCCGTTCGGAGATTCCTCAGGGGACCTCGATGAGATTGAGGACATCATCGCGGCGATGGAGAGTGGTAGGCATTGAGGATAGTCCATCTCTCAGACACCCATCTTGGATTCTCTGCGTATTCGAAGCTCGACCCAGTCGAGGGGATCAATCAACGGGAGATGGACATCTACAGAGCTTTTGAGCAGGCCGTGGACAAGACGCTCGAACTCAAGCCTGATATTGTGGTCCACTCGGGTGATCTCTTCGACCAGGTACGCCCACAGAACCGAGCGATCGACTTCGCCCTCAGGCAACTGCTCAGGCTCTCCGAGGCAGGGGTCGAGACGATTTTGATATCGGGGAACCACTCAACCCCGAGGCTGAGAGAGACCGGGAGCATATTCAGGATATTCGAACATCTCGCGCATATTCACCCTCTGCACGAGCCGGGGGCCAAGAGCCTTGTGGTGGGGGACGCAACTGTGGTGGCGATCCCGCACTCGACCAACCCATCCTTGACATCCACACTTGAAAGCGTCGAACCCTCGAAAGCGACGACGCACAACATACTGGTACTGCACGCGGGGGTCACTGGATCTCAGACCTACAAGATGGACGAGTTCAACGAGCAGACCGTTCCGCTCGAGGCACTGACCGACAAATGGGACTATGTTGCGCTGGGCCATTATCACGAGTTCAAGAAGATCCGTGAAGGGACCTATTATTCGGGCTCCACCGAGAGATTGGGATTCGGAGAGGTGACACAGAAGAAGGGCATTGTCGAGGTGGATCTCGATACAGGCGATGTCAGATTCCACGCCCTCAATATCCGAGATATGCTGGATCTCGAGGCGCTCGATGCATCAGGCTTGGCCTCCACCGAGATAATCCGTGAAGCTAGGGATAGGGTCAGCGGTGCTTCGATCGATGAAAGGATAGTCCGCCTGTCGATATCGAATGTCGCTGCCGAAGCCTACAGGTCCCTCGATGTGGCAGGGATCAAGCGGCTGGGCACGGCCGCACTTCATTTTGAGCTCAAGATCGACCGACTGGATGCCGAGGGCAAGAGCCAGTCGAACGACACACAGATAGGGGTGCTGGCCGACGAGTTCAAGAAATACGTCGCATCGCTCGACTATCCCGACCAGAAGAAGGCTAGACTGATGGATATGGGGCTGCCTTATCTCACGAAGGAGGATGACGAGTGAGGATATCCTTCCTCGAGCTCAAGAATTACCGAAGGTTCCGGAACCTGAGAATCCAGTTCCCGGACGGGATCATAGGGATTCTGGGGCTCAACGGCGTCGGCAAGTCCACTATCATAGAAGCGATCGCGTGGGCCCTGTTCGGCAACGTGGACGAGGTCGTACGTACCGGGAAGGATAGCATCCGCCGGACTGGTGTACCACCGGCCGATACCTGCGCCGTGACCCTTGAGTTCGAGCTCGGAGGTACCGAGTACAAGGTCCACAGGGAGATGGGCGGCAGATCGCTGGGCATGAAGGCGGAGCTGAGGACCAAGGACAAGGTCCTGGCGGAAGACGACAAGCCGGTCAAGAAGATGGTCGAGAAGCTGATCGGGATGGACCATAAGTCGTTCTTCACATCGGTGTTCGCGATCCAGAAGGAACTCAACGCGCTACAGAACATCGCGGCCGGAGAGAGGAAGAAGGTAGTCCTCAGGATGCTTCGGATCGACGGCCTCGACGACATACTCACGAACATCAGGGCAGACAAGAACAGCTCCATGTCGCGTGTCCAGGGAGCTGAAAAGACCCTGATCGATGAGGATGGCAGAGACAGGGGGCAAGTTCTGAGCGAGAAGCTCCCGGCTCTTGTTACGGCTCGCGAGGACGCGTCAAGGAGACTAGGGGACGCTGAGAAGACGGAACGCCAGGCAATGCTGGAAGTGGATGCCCTTAAGGCGCGCAGGGACGAGCTGAAGAAGGATGTCGACGCCTACTTCTCGACTTCTAGTGACCTCAAGGGGAGACAATCCGCTTCCGAGGAGCTGAGGAAGAGAGAGAGAAGCATAGATGCCAGGATCGTCGAGACGAACTCGAAACTCCAGAGATTGCCCGATCTGGAAAGGCAGGAAGAGGATTGGAGGACGATCAGCACGCGGAGAGAGGCCCTCGAAGGGGAGAAGGTGAAGAGCGAGAGGGCACGGATGATCGGTTTGGAGATATCGGCGGACCAGGAGGAAGAAGCGCGGAGACTGGACGAGCTGCAGAAGCTGAGAACGAGTCTCGGGTCGGCAGAGGACCTTGTCAACAGTATCGAAGACACGGACAAGGCGAGAGCTGAGTGCCAGAGCTCTCGAGCCGAGATATCTGGAAGGATCGGTGGACTGAAGGCACAGATCGCGGAAAGAAGAGATGCGGCCTCAAAGGACCGGATCAAGCTCGAGGAGATCAAGCTCGCCGGGAAGGATGGCATCTGTCCCACGTGCGAGCGCACGCTCGAGGACTCATACGAATTGCTGGTAACCAAACTCGATGAGAGCTCGCGATTGGCAGAGAAGGTCGCAGTAGACGCGATCTCAGCCATTGCGACCCTCGAATCCGAGCTCAAAGCCGTGACGAACAAAGAGGAAGCTCTCAAGAAGAGGAGGACCAGTCTCGACAAGGACATCCAGAGACTGAAGCAACAGGAGACATCCCTCGAAGCGAAGGAAGGGGAGCTGGCGAGGCTGAGGAGCAAGATCTCACAGAGGAAGCTCGAACTCCAGCAACACGGGGACGTCAAGTACTCAGAGCAGGAGTATGCCAAGGTGGTCTCCGAGCACGCGCGGCTGAAATCCCTCCATGATGAGTATGTCGAATTGAAGAGCCTGAAGAATCAATCCGAGCATTACCATCGGGACCTGGGGGACGTCCGCGAGCGGATGAAGAAGACCGCAGCTGAGGAGGCGCTCCTCCGGGCAATCGTTACTGAACTTGAACCAAAGAAGAACTTACACGAATCTACCGTGAAAGACCTGGACCAAAAAATGGTCATGTTGAATTCGGCGAAGGACGTGGTCCGGAAGCTCGGCAGCACCAAGGAAAAGAGCGAATCGGAGCTCGAGAAGACAAAGAAGGACCTTGACGACATAGCGCGGGTCAGGAAATCGATCGAAGACGACAGGAGGACAGGGGACGACCTTGCGCTGCTCGAAGAGGTCGTCGTCAACTTCAAGGACCATCTGATAGGCAGGATCGTCCCTGCGCTCTCCGAGCTCACATCGAA
>Ga0315286_10002010_pt1 | contig 18779 bp, 15 predicted proteins | sample YL17G10_0_MG_FD_205038 | JGI IMG/M metagenome (GOLD analysis project Ga0315286, IMG submission 205038) | Sediment microbial communities from Yellowstone Lake, YNP, Wyoming, USA - YL17G10_0 | ecosystem: Environmental > Aquatic > Freshwater > Lake > Sediment | place: USA: Wyoming | collected... | reverse complement strand
TCGTCCCGGCACACCAGGTACCAGTCGCCAGGCGTATACGTGCGCCGTCCTGCGAACGGCTCCACCAGCGATCCAGCCTGGAGATCGCGCGCGACGAACGGTTCCATGCCGAGCGCCACGCCGATGCCCTGCACGGCGGCATTCATCGCGAGTTCATAGCTGTCGAACTGCTGGCCGGAGTCGGGGTTCACGCCCTCGACGCCGTGGGCGTTGAGCCAGGTCCACCAGTCCGCGCGCGACGGATAGACCTGCAGCAGCGGCGACTCGCGCAGCCGCGCAGGCTCATCGTTAAGCTGGTACTCGGCCATCGTGCCGGGGCTGCAGACCGGAAACACCCGCGACGAGAACAGGTAGTCGTAGTGCAGCCCCGCACCCGTGCGCTGGCCGATCATCACGCAGGCGTCGACGTCCTCGTATTCGAAGTTCACGTCCGACTGCGAGGCGTGCAGGCGGATGTTCACCCCGGGATGATCGCGCTGGAACGCCGGCAGGCGCGGAATCAGCCAGCGGATCGCAAAGGTCGAATACACCTGCAGCGTGAAGGCCGAGCGCACCGACGGCCCGACGATCAGCTCCGTGCCCGCCGCGATCCGTTCGAACGCATCGCGCAGGATCGGGAAGAACGCGCGGCCGTGACGGCTCAGCTCCGTGCCGTGCGGCTTGCGCACGAACAGCTCGACACCGAGGTCGGCCTCGAGCAGCTTGATCTGGTGGCTCACGGCGGATTGCGACACGCAGAGCTCAACGGCCGCGGCCTTGAAGCTGCCGTTGCGCGCGGCCGCTTCGAAGCTGCGCAGGGCGTTCAGCGACGGCAGTCGTCGGGTCATCGGCGGCGGGTCATTCCACGGCGGGCTGGTTGGCCGAGTGTCGCCGGTGACCGGCATCCCATTCAAGTTTTTCTCATGTAGGATAAACAAAACGTCGCTTGAACTATGGATAAGTCAACGGGTAGCTTGCATTGAATTCAACTAGCCCGCCGCCGGGCCCGGTTCGGACGGAGGGTCCGATGAGTCATGCGCCCGTCGTCGTCGTCTCCGGCGCCGCGTCCGGCCTGGGCAGCAAAATCGCCGAGCGCTTTGGGGCCGGCGGCTATCGCGCGCACGTGTGCGACGCGGACCCTGACGCTGTGGAGGAATTCCGTGCGTCCCACCCGAACGCGGGTGCGAGGGTGGTCGACGTCAGCGACGCGAAGCAGGTCGATGCCTGGTTCGACGAGATCGGCGCGCAGTTCGGCCGCATCGACGTGCTGATCAACAATGCCGGTATTTCCGGTCCGACGGCACGTGTCGAGGACATCGAGCCCGCTGACTGGGATCGCACCATCGCCGTGGACCTCAACGGCCAGTTCTATTGTGCACGGCGCGCCGTGCCGCTCATACGCAAGGCGGGCGGCGGCTCGATCATCAACATCTCGTCGAGCGCGGCGTTCTTCGGTTTCCCGCTGCGCGCGCCCTACGCGGCCTGCAAGTGGGCACTGCTCGGTTTCACCAAGACGCTGGCGATGGAACTCGGCCCCGAAGGCATCCGTGTAAACGCAATCCTGCCGGGCAGCATCAAGGGCCCGCGCATCGATGGCGTGATCGAACGCGATGCGCAGGCGCGCGGCATGACGCCGGCGCAGATCCGCAGGGTGTACGAGCGGCAGGTGTCGCTGCGCCAGTTCATCGACGCTGAGGACGTTGCCAACACGGCGTTCTTCCTCGCATCGCGCGAGGGGCGGATGATTTCGGGACAGATCCTCGGCGTCGACGGGCACCAGGAGTCGCTCTCCAACTGGCTCGACGACTGACCGTGCTTGCGGGGGGACACGAATGAAGGCAGCGTGGTTCGGGAAATTCGGCCCGGCCCGCGATGTGCTGGTGGTCGGCGACCAGCCGAAGCCGGAGCCGGGTCCGGGCGAAGTGCTGGTGCATCTCCACACGAGCGGCGTGAACCCCTCCGACGTGAAGAAGCGTGCGGGCTCGTTCCCGAACCTGCTCGATGGGGGATACGTCATCCCGAACAGCGATGGCGCCGGCGTGATCGAGGCGGTCGGCGCGGGTGTCGATTCCAGGCGCGTGGGTGAGCGAGTGTGGGTTTACCAGGCCCAGTTCGGGAGGCGCTTCGGCACGGCGGCGCAATACGTCGCGGTCGATGCGTCACGCGCGGCCACGTTGCCAGAAAAAACCGGCTTCGACGTCGGCGCGTGCCTCGGCATTCCCGTGATGACAGCGCATCGTTGCGTTTTCGCGGATGGACCGGTTGCGGGCCAGACACTGCTCGTCACGGGCGGCGCGGGCCGCGTCGGCTACTACGCGATCCAGTGGGCGCGCCACTCAGGCGCGAAGGTGATCGCGTCGGCGAGCAACGCGCGCGATGAAGCCGTGTGCCGCGCCGCGGGCGCGCATCACGTCTTCAATCACCGCGAAGCCGGCTGGGGCACGCGCGTGCAGCAGTTGAACGACGGTGCGCCCGTCGACCGCGTCGTCGACGTGGAGTTCGGTGCAAACCTGCCGGAGGTGCTGAATTGCATTCGCATCGGCGGCGTCATCGCGACGTACTCTTCGACGCAGGTCAAGGAGCCAATGCTGCCGTTCTTCCAGATAATGTACCTCGATCTCACGATCCGGTTCGTCATCGTCTATGCGATGCCGGAGACCGCGAAGCATCAGGCGATTGCGGACATCGATGCGGCGTTGAGCGAAGGCTGGATGCAGCATCGACTCATGGCGACCGTGCCGCTCGCCGAGATCGCGCGCGCGAACGAGTTGATCGAGCAAGGGGGACCCGGCGGCTGCGTCGTGGTCGACGTCACGGGTCGATGACCGGGAGCCTGCACCATGCGTGATTCCAGTTCTGCGAAGCGGCTCGTGTTGCTCGTCACGGCTGCGCTGTTCATCAACTACATCGACCGCGGCAACCTGGCGACGGCCGCGCCACTGATCCAGGACGAGCTGCACCTGAGCGCCAGCCAGCTCGGCTTCCTGCTGTCCGCTTTCTACTACGGCTACGTGTTATGCATGGCGCCGGCCGGCCGACTCGCGGAGCGCTTCGGCGCTCACCGCGTCCTCGCGACCGGCCTGACGATCTGGGCGGTCGCAACGATGGCGACCGGCCTGGTGCACGGCTTCGTGGCACTGCTGGTGCTGCGCATCCTGCTCGGTGTCGGCGAGAGCGTCGCCTTTCCCTGCGCCTCGAAAATCTTCGCGAGCGCGGTCGAGGTGCAGCACCTCGGCGTCGCAAACGGCGTGCTCGGCTTCGGCTATCTCGTGGGTCCGGCGGTGGGCACGCTGCTCGGCGGCTACCTGATGAGCCTCTACGGCTGGCGGCCCGTCTTCGTGCTGTTCGGCGGGCTCTCGCTGCTGTGGCTCCTGCCGTGGCGCAAGGTCAAGGTCGCGCTGGAGCCGAAGGGACAGGCTGTGGACCGGGACGTGCCGCCGTTGCGGACCATTCTTCGCCAGCGCGCGCTGTGGGGCGCCTCCCTAGGGCATTTCGCTTCGAACTACAGCTTCTATTTCATCCTGTCGTGGCTGCCGTTCTACCTCGTCAAGTCGCGCGGCTTCTCGATGGGCACGATGGCGCTGATCGCCTCGTGGGCGTACCTGCTGAACGCGCTGAGCGCGCTGGCGATGGGCTGGTTTGCCGATCGCTGGATCCGCGCCGGGCGCAGCCCCGACACCGTCTACAAGGGACTCATGGCCCTGTCGCACGTGTCCGGCATCGCGTGCATGGCAGGGATGGTGCTGTTGCCGGTCACCGGCTCCATCATCTCGCTGTTCATCCTGCAGATCATCGCCGGGTTCTCGTATCCCGGCGTGTTCGCGATCCCGCAGATCATCGCTGGGCCCAAGGCGTCGGGCAGCTGGGTCGGCGTGCAGAATGCCGCCGGCAACGTAGCCGGCCTGCTCGCTCCGGCGATCACGGGCATCCTGGTCGACCAGACCGGCCAGTTCGGCGTCGCCTTCGCGCTGGCCGCCGGCGTGAACGTCCTCGGACTGATCGGCTGGCTCGTCGTGTTGCCGAAGATCGCGCCGATCGACTGGTCACGCGAAGAGGCGCGCCGTGTCTGAGCGTGGCGGCTTCGGCGCGCTGGGCGCGATGATCATTGGCCTGGCTCTGGTCGCGTGCCACCGTGACCTGCGCGCCGCCGCGGCGCCGACCGTCGAAGCCAACCACGAGGTGCTGGTCGGAACCTTCGGCAGCCGGCATCCGCAGGTCGCCGGTTTCAAAAGCATACCGTTCGCTGCGCCGCCGGTCGGCGAGTTGCGCTGGCGGGAGCCGCAGCCGCACTTGCCGCGCGTCTCCCGGTCATGGTCTGGATCCACGGCGGCAACAACAAGTCCGGCTGGACGTACGAGCCGAACTACCTCGGCGAGAGCCTCGCGGCGCGCGGCAATGTGGTGGTGGTGAGCATTGCCTATCGGGTCGGCATCTTCGGTTTCTTCGGTCACCCGGAATTGCGCGGAGCGATGGCGCCTGCCAACTTCGCCCTGCTCGACCAGATTGCCGCGCTGCGCTGGGTGCACGACCACATCGCGCAATTCGGCGGTGACGCGGGCAACGTCACGGTGGTCGGCGAATCGTCGGGCGCCAGCAACATCGGGTATCTCGTGTACTCGCCGCTGGCGCGAGGGCTGTTCAATCGCGCGATCAGCCAGAGCGGCGGGTTCCAGATGCTGGACCATCATCAGCTGGCCGATGCAGAGACGACGGGCACGACACTGGGCGCCGCACTTCCCGGCCGGCCGGGTCTCGCGGCGATGCGTCGCGTGTCGAGCCTGGAGATCTGGGGGGCGGCGATCCGCGGATTGCCCGGCCACGACTACGCGCCGGTCGTCGACGGCACGTCGGTGATCGAGAGCCCGGCCGCTGCCTATTCGCGGCAGGGCATTGCGCACGACCTGCTCATCGGCAGCAACGAGGACGAGTGGTACATGTACGTGGACGGCGACCCACACGGTCTCGCCACCGATCTGGATGCATTCGCGCCGAGTGCGCGCGCGGCGCGGGACAAGACCGGCACGCTGGTCAACATGGTGTGCCCCTCGTACCTGATGGCCGGCGCCGCCCGGGCGGCAGGCCGCTCGGCGTGGGTGTATCGCTTCACGCGTGTGCGCCCGGGCCCCGGCGGCGTGGCGTTGCGCTCCTATCACGGGGCCGAGATTCCGTACGTCTTCGACACTCGCGATGAATGGCTGGCTCGAGACGCGACTGACGACGCGCTGACCACGCGCATGATCGATTTCTGGTCGAACTTCGCGCGATCCGGCAACCCGAACGGTCCACAGGGCGAAGCCTGGCCGCGTTACGATTCCGCCAGTCCGCGCGTCATGGAACTGGGCGACCGGGTCGGGCCGCTTGCGCCGGCGGACGACGAATTTTGCCGACGCTGGGCCGCCGACCTGTATCCCGGCTGGCAGGTTTCATCGCCACGCGCGCGCTGAGAACGGAGAGCACGGCCGTGAACAATCCTGCGGTTGCAAGACGGCGACTCGGCATCATCACCGCGCCCGGCTGGATGGACCCCAACGCGCCCGACCTCGAGCGGCTGCATCCGGGACAACTGCAGGTGCAGCAGACGATCCTGCCGCCGCCCGGCTTCGACTACAGCTTCGCGGCCATCGCGCAGTCCGAGCCGCACCTGGTGACGGCCGCGCAATTGCTGGCCGAAGCAGGGTGCGAACTGATCATCCAGGACGGCCCGGGCTTCGGGTGTCTCATCGGCAAGACGCCCGCCGGCGCGCGCGAGGCGGGCGATAGGATCGGCCGGGCCTGCGGCGTGCCCGTCGTGCTGAACGCCGTGGCGATACTCGACGAACTCGATCGCGTCGGCGCACGTCGCGTCGCCGTCGCTGCCCCGTACTACAGCCCCGAGTGGAAATCGATCTTCGCGGAGTTCCTGCTGCACGGGGGCTACCGCATCGAGGCGTTCCAGACGTTCGTCGAGCAGGGCCTGTTTCCGGACCAGGCCAGCGTGAGCGCCCGGCGTTACCAGTTCAGCGAAGACGAAGTCATGGCCAGCCTGCGCCGGACCCGGGCCGCCGCGCCCGCAGCGGAGGCAATGGTCATCGTCGGCACCGGCATCCGCACGGCGCACTGGATCGACCGGTTCCGGTGCGAACTGCGCCTGCCGTTGCTTGCGGCAGACGACGTGCTGCGACGCGCCGCCGCCAGTCGTCTCGGGTTGCGGCGCAACGAGTGAAGACGAACCGCCTGCCGTCGCCGGGGCCGAACATCGGCCGGCGTATTCCCGTCTTTTCCTGACGCCCGCCGCGTTTTTCGCCCGATTATGAAGCAATGCAAATCCGGGGACCCGGCGAGTCGTACAATCGGCAGCTGCGGCGGTGGAATCTCGCCGCGCGGGCCGGACGGCCCGGGTAGATATTTGAATTGCAAAGCATTTCTGCTAGCCTCGCCGGCCCGCAGAGACCCGCAGAGAAAGGACGTCCCATGTGCGGAATCGTTGGCGCCGTAGCGGATCGTGACGTCGTACCCATCCTGATCGAGGGCCTGCGCCGGCTCGAGTACCGCGGGTACGACTCGGCGGGTGTCGCCGTGCTGACCGCCGCGGGCCAGATGAAGCGCCTGCGCACGGTCGGCAAGGTGCGCGCGCTGCAGGACGCGCTCGAGACCGACCCGACGCACGGCCACCTCGGCATTGCGCACACGCGTTGGGCCACCCACGGCGTGCCTAGCGAACGTAACGCGCACCCGCACATCTCCCGGGACGGCATCGCGATCGTCCACAACGGCATCATCGAAAACCACGACGAGCTGCGCGACGAGCTGCAGGGCCTCGGTTACCAGTTCACCTCGGAGACCGACACCGAAGTGATCGCGCACCGCATTCACCATCACCTCAAGACCACCCACGACCTGTTCAAGGCCGTGCGTGCCACGGTTGCCGAACTCGAAGGCGCGTATGCACTGGCGGTGATTTCGCAGAACGATCCGGATCGCCTCGTGCTCGCGCGCCAGGGCTGCCCGGTGGTGGTCGGCCTCGGCGAGGACGAGAACTTCGTCGCGTCCGACGTTGCTGCGCTCCTGCCGGTGACCCGCAAGTTCATCTTCCTCGAGGAAGGCGACGTCGCCGAGGTGCGCCGCAAGAGCGTCCGCATCGTGGACCAGGACGGCAGCACGGTGCAGCGCAAGGTGCACGAGAGCGAACTCTCCGCCGACGCGGCGGAGAAGGGCGAGTATCAGCACTACATGCTGAAGGAGATCCACGAGCAGCCGCGGGCCGTGGCCCAGACGCTCGAGGAGCGCGTCGCCGGCGGCACGCTGCTCGAGGCCGCGTTCGGTCCGGCAGCCCAGGCTGTGTTCGCGAAGACCGAGGCTGTCCGCATCGTTGCGTGCGGCACCAGTTATCACGCCGGCATGGTGGCCAAGTATTTCATCGAGCAGGTCTGCCGGCTGCCGTGCTCGGTCGAGATTGCGAGCGAATACCGCTACCGCAACCCGGTCGTGACGAAGAACACGTTGTTCGTGAGCGTCTCGCAGTCCGGCGAAACCGCCGACACGCTCGCCGCGCTGCGTCTCGCCAGGCAGGCCGGCTACCTGTCGCAGCTGGCGATCTGCAACGTACCCGAGAGCTCACTGGTGCGCGAGTCCGAGCTGGTGATGCTCACGCGCGCCGGCCCCGAGATCGGCGTGGCATCGACCAAGGCGTTCACCACGCAGCTGGCCGCGCTCGGCATGCTGGTCGTCGCGCTCGCGAAATTCCACAGCGCCGACGCGGAGCGCGAGCGCGGGCTCGTGCAGCGCCTGATCGGCATCCCCTCGCTGATCGAGGCGACGCTGAAACTCGATCCGGTGATCAAGGAACTCGCCAAGCGGTTTGCGGACAAGCACCACGCGCTGTTCCTCGGCCGCGGCCCGATGTATCCGATCGCCATGGAAGGCGCGCTCAAGCTGAAGGAAATTTCCTACATCCATGCCGAGGCCTATCCGGCGGGCGAGCTGAAGCACGGGCCGCTCGCGCTGGTCGACCGCGACATGCCGATCATCGCGATCGCGCCCAACAACGACCTGCTCGAGAAGCTCAAGTCGAACCTGCAGGAAGTGCGCGCGCGCGGCGGCGAGCTATACGTGTTCGCCGATCCGGAGTCCGGCATGGAGTCGTCGGAGGGTGTCACGGTCATCAAGATGCCGCGGCACGTGAGCTATCTGCAGGCCCCGGCGGTGTATACGATCCCGCTGCAGCTGCTCGCCTATCACTGCGCCATCCTGAAAGGCACGGACGTCGACCAGCCGCGCAACCTGGCGAAGAGCGTGACGGTCGAATAAGGCCGGTCCGCCGTCGTCGCAATTGCTTTCTGACAATTAAAGTTGTCGAAGTACGATTAAAGCTGTCGGAGTTTTTCTGTAACCCTCTGTTTGTGTTGACACCGGACGTACTTTTGACAATTAAAGCTGTCGAAACCGACCGGTGATGGGAGGGACTAAAGTCCGTACGGAATCGACCGAACGCGGAATCCGTACGACCCGTCCAGAATGGTCAACGGCTGCTTTGCGGTCGCGGGCTGACAGGCAGGAACCGGCCACGAGCAGTCCTTCAAGAACGCAGCGACAACTTCCCGGAAGCGGCCATTCCTTGCGCTTATCCCAATCCACCAGCATGTGTTCGATTCCCATCACCCGCTCCAATCTCCTCGGGATCCCTGCGCTGCCCAAGACGGAGCTGCGCACCAGCGATGATCAAAGCGCGGCGCACCGCGACCCGGTCCGCCTGCGGGGGGTGGGTATGCAGGCGGGCGAGTCGCGGGCGCCGCATTGAACGCGGCGATCGATCGCGATCTAGCGGGACAGCAGGTTCTTGTAGACCTTGCCGTCCTTCATGATCACGACGAAGCTCGTTTCCGGTGTGGCGACGAGCGAGAGGTTGGCGAGCGGATCCCCGTCCACCAGCAGCAGATCGGCAAGGGCGCCTTCCTCGACCACCCCGAGCCGGCCCGCATACGGGTTGCGCGGACCAGACAGAGCGAGCAGCTCCCCGTTGTCGCGCGTCGCCATGCGCAGAGTCTGTGCCGGCGTGAACCAGCGCGTCATCTTGGCGAGCAGCTTGCCCTGCCGCGACGCGAGTGACGGATCAAACAGCGTGTCGGTGCCCCATGCGAGCTTGACGCCATATTTCTTTGCCAGCCCGTAGGCGTTGTCGGTGCCGCGGGCCATCTCGAGGAACTTCGCGCGGTTCGCGGAGCCCTCGGGGAACGGCACGGCGTCTTCGTCGTCCAGAAACGGCTGCATACTCCACCAGATGCCTTCCTTCGCCGCCAGGCGTGCGGTCTCTTCGTCGGAGAGCTGCGCATGCTCGATGCAGCGGACGCCCGCCCGAATCGCCTGCTGGATGGCCTGCGGCGTGTAGGCGTGCACCATGACGTAGGTATTCCATGCCGTCGCGGCTTCGACGGCCGCGCGCATCTCGTCTTCGGTAAACTGCGTGACGTCGAGCGGATCGTAGTTCGAGGCGACACCGCCGCCCGCCATGAGCTTGATCTGGCTCGCACCCTGCATGAGCTGCTCGCGCACGGCTTGCAGGACTTGCGGGCGTCCATCGGCAACGGCCGCAAACCCCGCTCGCTCGGTGAAATGCGGGTCGCGACCCTGTCCGGCGGGCAGATCGTGGACTGAGGAGCGGTAGTCCGCGTGGCCGGAGGTCTGCGAAACGGTGGCGCCCGATGGCCAGATGCGCGGGCCAGCAAGCACGCCCTCGTCGATCGCGCGCTTCAGCCCGAATGACGGCCCGCCTGCGTCGCGGACCGAGGTGAAGCCGCGCATCAGCGTCGCGGTGGCGCCGCGGCCGGCCACGAGCGCGAGATATTCAGGATCCGCGGAAAGCGCGACTTGCATGGGCGTTTCCGCCATCATCATGTGCACGTGTGCGTCGATCAGCCCCGGCATCAACGTGCGTCCATTGCCCGCAATCCGCTGCAAGCTGGTTCCGGCAGGCGGCACGATCGGCGCAATCGATATCTGCTGGATGACGTTGCCAACCACCAGCACATGGGATGGCAGCGACAAGCGGTCCGACGACCCGTCGAAGATCCGCACGTTCTCGAACAGGACTCCAGTCGGATGGACCGGCGTCGCAGGCGGTGTTGTGGTTGAAGCTGCCGCCGACAAGGCGGTCGTGCCGATCAACGCAAGTACCAGGCGTCGCATAGTCGAGACCTCTCGGTAGTTCTATTTCCGTAATTCGAAAACAATGCCAACCTCTGCGATTGCAACGGACTTGGCATCGATGGAGCCTCTGCATGAGTCAACGTACTGATCGCAGTCCCCGGCACCGCATTTCCGTCTCGGCCGAGGCCACGCAGCGCGAGCTGCGGATGTGCGGATTCGCCTTGCTGAATCAGTACCTGGCGATGCACCGGGTGATCGCCGAACACTTCGATCTTCATCCGGTCGAACTTCTCATCCTTATCGCCTCGACGACCGGCAACGTGCAGCGAGCCGTGCGTCCTAACGTGCTGCCCGATGTTCTGCGTGGCAGCGCGCCGCTGCCGCCGGAACACATCGTGCCGATGTCGCGGCGCGCCATCGCCAGGGTGACAGGCATTCCGAAGGAGACCGTGCGCAGGCATGTGGACAGCATGGTCAGGCGCGGCATCCTGTTGCCGATGTCCAAAGGTGTGCGGGTTCGGCCCGGCCTCGCCGATCGCAAGACCTTGGCTGCAATCCTCCGAAGCGTCGAGTTGCACGCGACCTGCACCGAACAACTGATTCACGTGGGAGCCTTGACAGTGCACACGGCGGGACCCGCCAGATCGCGAAGAGGATGAACCCGTCGCGCCTGATCCGGCCATCGGGCAGTGGCCCATTCTGAGTCACTTGGCCGGCCTGCGGCCGAACTGCCGGGCTAGGCTCGTCCCCAATCGATTGCCAGAACGGGGGGATGCATCATGGCAACTGTCACTGGACGCCGTTGGGTCTCGGTGCGCGTCGCGTTACCGCTTGCAGCCGCGATCAGCACCGTATTGCACGCACAACCGTCGTCTGCGCAGGCGCCGACATCGGAGGCGCGGGTCCTCGAAGAGGTGATCGTCACGGCACAGCGTCGTGATGAGTCGCTGCAGGACGTGCCCATCGCGATCTCGGTTCTCGGCGCCGAAGACATTCAGCGATTGAACGCCACCGATGTGCGCGACCTGCAGTTCGCCACGCCCAATCTCGTCGTCGTCAGCAGCAATGCGGCGCAACCGTTCTTCGGCATGCGCGGCATTGCGGACACGAGCCGCAATCCCGGTTATGAGCAGCGCGTCGGCGTCTACGTCGACGGGGTATGGGTCGGACGCTCCGGTGCCTCCAACCAGTCCGTCCTCGACATCCAATCCGTCGAGGTGCTGCGCGGTCCGCAGGGCACGCTGTTCGGCAAGAACACCGTGGCCGGCGCAATCAATATCACGACGCGCAAGCCTGGTCCGGACTTCGGCGGGTACCTGCAGGCCGAAGCCGGCAACTACGGCCTCTGGCGCGGGGCGGGTTCGATTAACGTGCCATTCACGGACAACCTGTTCGGCAAGTTGACTTTCAGCGCTGCGCAGCGCGACGGCTTCGCCGAGGACGTCGTCACGCGCGGCAAAGAGTACGACGAGAAGGACGAGCAGGCGGTGCGGGCGCAGCTGCTATGGCAGGTCAGCGACGCGACGTCCGTCGAGCTCAGTCTCGACGACTTCAGCAACGACTACCGGGGACTCGTCGGCGAATCGACGGCGGATCGCATCGCGCCGCGGCCCTTCGAAGTCGCGCTGGATGGTAACCAGCTCTTCGAGACGGGCAATGACGGAGCCGGGCTGACGGTCAACCATGAATTCGGCAACGGATTCAATCTCACGTCCATCACCGGATTGCGCTCCGAGAGCTGGTCCGCCGTCGGCGTCGACGAGGACTACACGCCGCAGCCCATCGCCTTCACCGACCTGACCGAGTCGGACGGGGACTACCTTTCCCAGGAAGTCCGCCTGGCATCGCCCGCGGGCGAACGATTCGATTATGTCGTCGGCCTGTACTACCTCGATCAGGATGTGACCGGTCGCGGCACGGCTCGAGTCTTCGCGCGCGCGCTGGTGCCCACCGCGCCGGCGGTCTACGTCAACGCAGCGTACGACGCCGACGTCGAGACCAGGCAGATCGCGCTGTTTGCTCACGGCAACCTGAAACTTGCCGAGCAGTGGTCGTTGACCGGCGGCCTGCGCTACACCGACGAAGACAAGGACCTGGACTACGGCATCACGGACACTTCTGGCCTGTTCACCAACGGCACTACGAAGGACAGCCGGTCCGAAAGCAACTGGGCGCCCAAGATCAGCGTCAACTGGACTCCCGGCACCGACCTGCTGGTCTACGCGAGCTACGGCAAAGCCTTCAAGAGCGGCGGCTGGAATGCCGATTTCATCAACAATCTCGCCGCGCTGCCGTTCGACGGCGAGGAAGCCGAGTCCGTCGAACTGGGCGTGAAGAGCACCTTCGCGGATGATCGAGTCCGGCTGAATGCCGCTGTCTTCGACTCGACCAACTCCGACTTCCAGGTGCAGTCGTTCGTGCAGCTGCCGAATGGCGGGACCGTGCTCACCATCACCAACGCGGCCGAGGTGACCAGTCGCGGTTTCGAAGCCGACCTGCAATGGCTGGCGACGGACTGGCTGCGCCTGTGGGCAACCTACGGGTACACAGACGCGGAGTTCGATTCCTTCAAGAACTGCGGAGCTGGCGGCGCCGACTGCACCGGCAACCGGCCGGCGGCTGCACCCGAAAACAGCTGGAGCCTGGGCAGTGAACTGAAGTTCCCCATGCTCGGCGGCGAGCTGTTCGTCCAGGGCGACTACGCTTCGCGCGACGAGTTCTATTCGAACCCGAACAACCTCCCGGTGACGCTGAACGAGTCTCTGTCGCTGCTCAACGGACGGGTCGGCTGGAACTCGCCGCAGGGCACGTGGTCCGTCGCGGCATGGGGCAAGAACCTGACCGACGAGACGACGCAGATCTGGAACACGCGGTCGTTCCTCGGCATTCCGCGTGCCAGCTACAACGAGCCGCGCACCTATGGTCTTTCGTTGCGCTTCAAGTTCGGCACTTACTATTGAGCTAACGCCTCGCGCGATTCCTGGGGAGGATTACGAAAATGAAACTTCTGCATCTCACCGCCGCCCTGTTGCTGACCGGCACCAGCGCTGCCGCCGTGGCTCAGAGCGCCGACCGCATCTGGTCCGGCGGGCCGATCCTCACGATGGACGACAAGGCGATGCGCGCCGAAGCCGTCGCTGAAGCGGGCGGCAAGATCGTCGCCGTCGGTTCGAAAGCCGATGTGATGAAATTGAAGGGCCCCAGGACCGAGGTGATCGATCTGAAGGGCCGCACATTGGTGCCCGGTTTCATCGATGCGCACGGGCACATGGTCATTGGCGGGCTGCAGGCGCTGTCGGCCAACCTGCTGGCCCCGCCCGATGGCAACGTCACCGATATCCCGGGCCTTCTCCAGACCATTCGGGACTGGATCGCCGCGAACAAGGACGCGGTCGCCAAGACGCAGCTGATCATCGGCTTTGGCTATGACCAGGCGACGCTGAAGGAGCATCGCCATCCGACCCGCGAGGAACTCGATACGGTTTCGACCGAGTATCCGATCATGCTGGTGCACCAGTCGGCGCACTTCGGCACCTTCAATTCCAAAGGGCTCGAGGCGGTCGGCATCGATGCGTCGACCAAGGATCCGGCGGGCGGGGTCATCCAGCGCAAGGCCGGCAGCCAGGAGCCCAGTGGCGTGCTCGAAGAACTGGCCTTCGCGAGCGCCGCCTTCAAGCTGCTGCCGCGGATTGGCCCGACCGGGATGGAGGTGTTTGCGCGCGAGGGCGCCCGGATGTGGGCGCGCTATGGTTACACCACTGCCGAAGAAGGCAAGGCCATTCCCGATATCGCCAGAATGCTCAAGAAACTGGCGGATGAAGGCGCTTTCGATATCGACGTGGTGGCCTATGTCGATGTGTTGAGCGATCGTGATTTCATCGTTGCCAACCAGAGCCGCGCCTATACCAACCGGTTCCGGATTGCCGGGGCGAAGCTGACGATCGACGGCGCGCTGCAGGGCTTCACCGGTTGGCGCGACCGGCCGTATTACAAGCCGGTCGGAGATTTTCCCCCCGGATATTCGGGCTATCCATCCGCGACTGCCGAACAGGTCTTCGACTCGGCCCGCTGGGCGGCGGAAAACAAGGTGCAGCTAATCGCCCACGCTAACGGCGAGCGAGCGTCCGACCTTCTGATCGCTGCCCATAGCGCCGCGCAGGCACGGTTCCCTGATGCGCAGCAGTTGCGTCCGGTGCTGATCCATGGCCAGGCCCAGCGCATGGACCAGGTCGACAGCTACAAGCGGCTCGGCGTCATTCCCTCGCTCTTCCCGATGCACACCTACTACTGGGGTGACTGGCACCTCGATCATGTCTTTGGGCCGGTGGACGGAGCCAACATCTCGCCTACCGGATGGGTGCGGGAACGCGGCATGATCTTCACCACCCACCACGATGCGCCAGTGGCATTCCCGGATTCGATGCGGGTGCTCGATGCCACCGTCACGCGTGAGGCTCGCGGGAGCGGGCGGATTCTTGGCCCCGATCAGCGGGTGGACGTGATCACTGCGCTGAAAGCGATGACGATCTGGGCTGCGTACCAGAAGTTCGAGGAAGACACCAAGGGCAGCCTGAACGTTGGCAAGCTGGCGGATTTCGCGATCCTGTCCAAAGATCCGACGGCGGTCGACCCGAGGACCATCGACACGATCAAGGTCACCGAGACGATCAAGGAAGGCAAATCGATCTTCCGCCTTCAGCCTGGCAAGCAGGCTGACGCAACACCGGCCAACATCGGGCCGCTGCTGCAGATCATGGCCTCGGGCGGCACGCCCCACGCCCACCCCGACGGCAACGAGTGCATGGATGCGGCGGCGATCATGGCCAACATGCTCGCCAACGGCGCGATCGGCCGATGAGAAGTAAAAACTCGATGACTCGCCGACTGCCTGCCATTCTCGCTCTTGCTGCGCTGTGCACGAGCGCAGCGGTGTCTGCCGCCGAGCCGGCGGGCCCGCTGGACGTCACGTGTGGCGACATGATCGAGACCTTGCGCGACGTCGACCCTGGCAAGAACCCCTCCTCCGAGCGCAGGAAGCGGGCGATCGAGGCGCAGGACGACGTCGCGATAGGCCTGTACTGGATTCACGGCTATCTCGTGGGCACCAAAGGCGCGGCTGCGCCTGCGCTCACCCTGGAGTGGATGTCCAGTGAAGTGGTGCGCCTCGTCGAGCTCTGCAAGACGCACAGTCCCGACGGCACGATGACCCTCGTCCAGGTGATGCAGAAATGACGCGGCTGCTCCTGGTTGCCCTGGCGCTGGCCACGCTCCTGGGCCCCGCGGTCGCGCAGGCCGGGCGGGATCGCGATCGCGGTGATTCCTGGGAGGACCGGCGCGAGAATCGTCGCGATGCACGGCGCGCCGGGATCGTCGCCGGGGCCGTTGCCGGCGGCATCGCCGGTGCCGCTGCCCGTGACCGGGCCGACGAGCGCTACGAGGAGTGTCTCGAGGAGAGGGGTTACGATGACAAGTGCGATGGCCGACGGAATCGCGACGAACGTGACGCCCGACGTGCTGCCCGACGCTCCGCCGTGGTGGTCGGGAGCATTGCCCGGGAGGTCGTGAGGGACTGAGCCGGCTGCGCCGGGACCCAGTGCCATTCCGGCGGCAGCTGTCCGTGACTTCCGAGGCACGGCTCATGCGGGTGCAAGGAAGCGCGAGCCGTTCCAGTTCCACCCTGCGAACCTTGCCAGCGCGGATCGCGAAATGGCTGGCGGGGTATGGAGCAGTCCCAGCTCGTCACCGAGCGCGGTCTCTCCAGCGACGAGCCCGGTCGCGCTGATTCAGCCCCGTCGGGAGCACCAGCGGCTGCGGATGGTTTCACCCTGCGCTCGCCCTGATCGGTGCGATCTCGAGGGCGGACTCAATCGTGCGCAGCACGCTGCGTCGGACTCGGCCGAGCGGCACCGGCAGTTCGAGACTCTGGATTCGCCGGGCTTCTTCTATTTGTGGCGCGTCAATGTCCGCAGAGGGTCGGGAATTCCCGTTGACCGTCTCCTTTCGGAACTGCAAGCCAGGCGTTGCGAGTGGCCGCGGGATTGCGGACACTCGCGTATAAGAACAACCGGCCAGGGGACTAAACCGCTCGCGCGGTATGACTGCCTCGATTCGGGTTCGGTGGTTAGCTGAGTCTTGAGGCTCTGTTTCGTATGTTTCGGAGTGAGGCGATCCGCCTCGCATCGGGACCGGAGCAGAGCCATGAACACCACGACCCCAGTGATTTCGCCGCTGCGTCAACGCATGCTCGAAGACATGCGGATGCGCAAGCTCGCGCCCAAGACGCAGATCGGTTACATCCGTGCGGTACGTCACTTCGCGGGCTACTTGGGCCGCTCGCCCGACCAGGCGAGTGCGGAGGACCTGCGCCGCTATCAGCTGCACTGCGTCGATCGAGGCATCTCGCCCATCACGCTCAACGCAACGATCACCGGGCTGAAGTTCTTCTTCGAGGTCACTCTCGGTCGCGCCGATCTGATGGCCAAGATGCGCATGGTGCGCGTGGAGCACACGCTGCCGGTGATCCTCAGCCGTGAGGAAGTGGGCCGCCTGATCGAGTCGGCGCGCAACCTCAAGCATCGGACCGCGTTGTCGGTGGCGTATGGCGCGGGGCTTCGCGCCAGCGAAGTCATCGCGCTGAAGGTCGGTGACATCGACAGCACGCGCATGGTGCTGCGCGTCGAGCAGGGCAAGGGCCGCAAGGATCGCTACGCGTTGCTGCCACCGCTGCTGCTCGAGCGGCTGCGCGCCTGGTGGCGAGCGGGCCGCGCCGAGGGCAAGCTGCTGCCGAACGGCTGGCTGTTCCCCGGGCGCGATCCGCTCGATCCCATGACGACGCGGCAGCTGAACCGCGTGGTGCACGAGGCCGCTGCCCTCGCGCGCATCGACAAGCGCGTCTCGATGCACACGCTCAGGCACTGCTTCGCGACTCACCTGCTCGAGCAGAAGGAAGATATCCGGGTGATCCAGGTGCTGCTCGGGCACAAGAAGCTCGAGACCACGGCGCTGTATACGCAGGTGGCCACGGAGACTCTGCGTGAGGTGATCAGTCCCCTGGAGAGCACCCGACCCACGTAGGGCACGCTCGTGCTGGAGGTGGCGGATATCTTCCGCGCCCACGGCCCGAGCTGGCGGCACGAGCAGCGTGGCCACTTGAGTGTCGGCCAGCTCAAGGTCATGTCGGCGATCGAGAGCTGTCGCAGCGCGGCGCTGGGCGGCCATGCGCTGCGCTGCTCGGCGTGCGCGCAGCCCCAGGTGGCCTATAACTCCTGCCGCAACCGGCACTGCCCCAAGTGCCAGTCGAGCGCGGCGCAACGCTGGCTCGACGCACGCCAGGCCGACCTGCTGCCCGTGGACTACTACCACGTGGTCTTCACCTTGCCGGCGCCCATCAGCGCCATCGCCTACACCAACAAGGAGCTCGTGTATGGCCTGCTGTTCGATCTCGCCGCCGAGACGCTGCGCACGATCGCCGCCGATCCCAGGCACCTCGGTGCCCGCATCGGTGTCACCCTGGTGTTGCACACCTGGGGCTCGGCGCTGACCCACCACCCGCACGTGCACGGCATCGTGCCCGGCGGCGGTCTCGCGCTCGATGCCGAGCGCTGGGTCTCCTGCAAGCCGGGGTTCTTCCTGCCGGTGCGCGTGCTCTCGCGCCTGTTCCGTCGGCGCTTCCTCGAAGAGCTGGCCGCAGCCCATGGCCGCGGGCAGCTGCGCTTCTTCGGTGAGCACGCTGCCCTGGCCGACCCGGGCGCGTTCGCGCAGTGGCTCGCGCCGCTGCGCCAGTGCGAGTGGGTCGTCTACGCCAAGCGCCCGTTCGCAGGCCCCGCGGCCGTGCTCGCGTATCTGTCGCGCTACACCCACCGGGTCGCCATCGCCAATAGCCGGCTGCTGGCTTTCGACGAGCGCGGCGTCACCTTCCGCTGGAAGGACTACCGCGCGGAGGGCCGCACGCGCCACAAGACCATGAGCTTGAACAGCGCAGAGTTCATGCGCCGCTTCCTGCTGCACGTGCTGCCGGGCGGCTTTCACCGCATCCGCCACTACGGGCTGCTCGCCAACGCGCGCCGCAAGAGCAACCTGGCTACCGCACGCACGCTCCTGCACCAGCCGGTTCCGGCCGTTGCGATCCACTCCAGCGAGGCGCCCACCGGCACGGGCCACCCGCAGCCGACGTTCCGTTGCCGACACTGCGGCGCACCGATGCTCATCCTCGAGACCTTGGCGCGCATACCGCACATCCGCGGACCGCCCGCCGCGGGCGCATCGCCGTGAGCGTACGCCGCTCGCCACCGCCCATCGCCTCGCCGGCGCTTCATCAGAGCGTGCCGACGCGAACACCCGTGGCCGGGCGCTATGCATCGCACCTCAATGACACCCATCCACAGCAACGACTCGTCCGCTACCGCGCCCGCATCGCGCTCCAAAGCGCCGTCACCGTCGCGTCCAGCGTCAGCATCGTCGCTGTCGTCGCTGCACACTGCACCGCGGCCGCTCAAATCCCCATAGCTCAGCGCCCTTACTGAGCCCTACGCTGTTCGCCCCGCGGTTTCCTCCCTTGAGGATTGTCCAACGCCTGCCCATCAGGTGCTGCAGGGTCGGATCGTTGCGCGCACGTGGGCAGGCGTCGGACAATCCTTAACATGAGCGGTCTTTGATGAACGCAGCGACAGCTTCCCGGA
>Ga0315286_10002008_pt1 | contig 18797 bp, 19 predicted proteins | sample YL17G10_0_MG_FD_205038 | JGI IMG/M metagenome (GOLD analysis project Ga0315286, IMG submission 205038) | Sediment microbial communities from Yellowstone Lake, YNP, Wyoming, USA - YL17G10_0 | ecosystem: Environmental > Aquatic > Freshwater > Lake > Sediment | place: USA: Wyoming | collected... | reverse complement strand
ACCATATACCCCCGAGTTGCCCACCAGGCGGGAAGCAAAAAACGAAAGCGTCTTGGACATTATTTCCCTCCCATAGGTTGAGAATCACGGTTTTATCGGAGGGGAATGAAAGGCGGGGAAGACAGGGGGTGAATTAAAAATGGTGCTCGGCCGCCCATTTTTCCCCTCTCCTGGTCATCATCCCGAGGCCTAACCTAGGCCTCCGTGGGATCCACAGGATCCCTCAAATCTGAGAAAGAGGGGTTTGGAGCCGGCCCATTTTTTCACCTCCTTTATCACCAAAATACGAATATATTCTATGTTTTTTGGAGAAGTCCGTCAATTCGTTTTTTCGTATCAGTTTAGAGTTTTTTTTAAATGGCGTGACGGCCTCTGTTGGGGCCCGGGGGCCGGAACGGAACGCGCCGGAAGCATCGGATGGGCGGCCCCTTTGATTCGGAGATCAAAGCTTGTTTCCGCCGGAGGAGGCGGGGCGTATCCTCCCCGCCCTCTCCACGGAGAAATCAGCGCCTCATGATTCCAAGCGGTCCGGTCTGGCCCCTACGAAATTCCCTTTTTTTCAAAGGATCATCTCCAATTTAGTTGAAAAGAAAACCTGGTTTTTTTCTGAAAAGGAAGTATTTCCAGTGGGTTCTACGAATAGATAAAATTCCCTATGGCCCCCTGCCCGGGCAAGAAAGCATTCGCCTCGCCAAAAAAGGCGGTGATCCCTCTTTTCCCGATGCGGGCTTCCGCCGTTTCAGCCCGGGGATCCCTTTCCCCCCGCGTCTCTTTGCGGACACCAAGAGGGGAGAACTGTCAAGGTTTCTCCCGGCCCTTTTTAGCTTCGGCGCCTGCTTTCTTGCCCGGGCAACAAGGGGACGGGTCTGAACGACCAACTAAATTGGAGATGATTCTCGATTATTTAAAGCGCACCTCGACCTTCTTGGCGGCCTCGCAACAATAGCACTTTGGTTCGTCGATCAGACTTTCCACCTCAAAGCCGTTTTCGCTCAGCAGCTTTCTCATTTCTTTTTCTTCCGGCAGAAAATCCTGACTGACCGGCGAGGCCCCTTTGTGATGGGCGCGGATTTCCTGACTGCTGAGGGCATGGGCGATGACCAGGGTTCCTGAAGCCTTTAGGGCGCGGTTTATTTCCTGGAGGGCCCGCGGGCGGTCCTCGATGTGGGGAAAAACGCCAAAACAAACCACATGATCAAAGAAATGATCCTCAAAGGGAAGATTTTCGCCGGATGCGACCTGAACGGAGACCCTCGGCTCCCCAGCGAATTTCATCCGCCCGATCTCCACCATCTTCTCGGCGAAGTCGATGGAATGGACCTCCCCCTGCGGCCCGATGGCCTGCAAAAGGAAGGGAATGATGCCTCCTGTCCCCCCTCCGACATCCAAAACCCGGGATCCCCGGCGAAGATGAAATCGGGGGACAAGGTTTTTCTCCAGGTGTTCCTGCAACTGGAGGGTATAAAATTTCTGGTCCCACGTAGAAGCCATTTCATTGAAAAAAGTCCTCTTATCCATCCCTTCTCCTTTCCCCAGTGGCTGCCCAAACAGGACAGCGCTTTGAACATAAACGAAATCGCGGTACTCAAAAAGAGAGATTGACTCCTCCCAGAATCGTAATCCCGGGTGCCGGGTACCCGGGAAGATATTCGTAATTTTTATCCGTCAGATTTTCCCCGGCCAGATAGACCTGACTCTGGAGGGGGGCGTTCTTGGGCGTCAGACGATATGTTAGTTTCGAATTCACCAAGTAATAATCGCTCACTTTCCCCGGGGTTGCCGTGGGGAACCGCGGGTTGGAAACATACCGCTCGGCCACATACTGGGCGTCCACATTCAGGAGAAATCGTTCCCAAAAGGAATAGGCCAGCCCGGCCGTCAAGGTTGTCTCCGGGGTATAGGGGAGGTCGCGAGGGCTGGCCCGCAGAAAAGTCCCCCCGGCGAAAAATTCCAGGTTCTTGAGCGGTGTCAACGTGATCGTCGCCTCGAATCCGCGGGTATGATAATCGGCTAAATTTTCAAACCGCGGGGGCGGGGCCTTGAAGACCAGCCGGTCCTTTCCATAATCCCCAAAAAAGGTGAGATCCCCTTTCAGCCAGGGGGTTAACTTCTGCGAAACCCCGATTTCGTAATGATCCACGGTCTCCGCTTTTAGGTTCTTCCAGTTTTGCCCCTGGTTCCAGATCTGGTATTGGTAGACCACGTAAACGCCGGGGAGATTGAACCCATGGGCATACTGAGCATGGAGCTCAGTATCCCGGTAGCGCATAACCACCCCGGTTTGCCAGCCCACTTCATCGTCGAAATACCGGCTCATATTATACCGGATCCCCGCGGAGGGAATCACCTGAAACGTTTCGCCGAACACCTGGCTGAGAGCCAAATAGGGGGCTGAGTTGTAAAAATACGTATCTTCCAACCGAATCGTACGAGTGGGCCGCACTTCCTCGAATTTCCCCCCATAATGGAGGTAGTCGTAACCCAGAACCAGTTCCCCTCCTTGCCAGGGCCGAAGCCTTTCCTCCAGGCGGACCCCGCTGTTCTCCCAGTCGGTGTTGCTGTTAAAAGACACCCTTGAACCGGCATCCCACTGACGCCAACGGGCGACTCCGTCATCAAAAAAGATCTTGAATCTTCCCTTCCCCCATGAGGAGTCATGGGAAAGGGTGAGATCGTAAAGGGCATCCCGGGTGGCAAAACGGGGGATTGTCGGCGGTTGGGAGGCGCCCTCTTTTCCCGGATCCTGAGCCCAGTTATCCGTATAGCTGGTCGTGAAAGATAGATCCCACTCCTTGCTCAGGGCGTATCCCATCCGGCCAAAAAAGTTCTGCAATTCTCCGTCGGCGTTTTCCCGGTGGCCCTCCGACGCTTTATAGCTGCCCACGAGGTAATAGTCAAAGCGCTCGACTTTTCCCCCATGCTCTATGCCTAAATTCCAGGTGTCGTGGGACCCGTAGGCAACCCCCATTTGGGTGAAGGATCCAGGAGACGTCTTCCTTTTAGTCACGATATTCACGGCCCCGTTGGACATATTGCCGATGAAAACGGGCTGAGCCCCTTTATAAACTTCGATCCGCTCGACGTTATCCACCGCTCAGGAGGTCCATCAAGGGGTGGGTGAAAATCCCCTGGAAGATCGGCTTTTCGTCGATCAGAGTCAGAATTTCGGCGCCCGGTCTTTCTCCTCCCATCCCCCGAATAAAGATCGCCCCGCCATCCGCGCCGCCATAGCTCCCAACGAGATTGTAACGGGAAATGTTCACCCCCGGAACCCAGCGCAGGGCGGAAGGCAAATCCAGGGCGTTGAGACCTTCGATCTGCTTGTTGGTCACGACGGCGGATTGGCTGGCGTAATTATCAATCTGGTTTAATTCAATAATGGGAGAGGCCACCACTTCAACCGCCTCCATTTTCAAGGGCTTTTCCTGAGAACGGCCCTCCTGGGGAACAAGCAATATGAAGGACAACATTAGCCACATCCAGGTTTTTTTCATGCTCCTTGCTCCTTTCGTTATCGTAGTTTCTCTTGATGAAATTTCACGCTTTCGCGCCATTAAAATTTCTGGGTTCTTTCCAATTTGGTTGGAGGGAAAACGTTTTCTTTCCAAAAAGGGCATATTTTCAATGGGCTCTGCGAATAGAACATTTCCCCTAATGCCGATTGGTCCCATGCCCGGGCAAAAGAGCATTCGCCTCGCCAAAAAAGGCGGCGATCCCTCTTTACTCAATGCGGGCTTCCGCCGTTTTCAGCCAGGCCATCCCTTTCCCCCCGCGTCTCGTTGCGGAGAGGAAGCAGGAGGAAACTGGGAAGGTTTGATCCCGGCCCTTTTTGGCTTCGGCGCCTGCCCTTTCGCCCGGGCAACGAGAGGACCGGCCTGATCGACCAACTAAATTGGAGATAAACCAAATTTCTCTGCTTTTGATGAGAATATTACTTTTTTAAATGTCATGGCACAAATACGCAAAATTTTTTTCGACCCTCATTTATGCTTGAAGCCTTTTCGAAAGGCTCGATGTTGCTCATCGATTTCCCTCAAACCGAAACAAAAGGGGGATTTCGACCTCGATTTTCTCTTTCTCCCCCAAAGGAGGAGGAAAAAACGGGGATGCCCGGCGGATGGTGGCGACGCCTTCCTCATCCAAATCCCGATACCCGGAAGATTGGATGAGCCGGATCTCCGCTGCCTCCCCCTGGCGGTTGATCTGAAAGGAAACGACGACCTTCCCTTCCCACCCTCTTCGGCAGGCCTCCCGGGGATACCTTTTGGCCTTTTCGATCTTCAGGCGGGCGCTCCCCAAGTAGGAACCCAGGTCTCCGTTTCCCTTTCCCTCGCTTTGAAAATAGACGCTTCCCGTTTTAACCCCTTTACCCGGAATCGCTCCTTTTTCCCCTATCCTACCTCCCGCAACTCCGCCTTCTCCCCCGGTGCCCTTCCCCCAGAAGGTTGCCGAGGGAAGGCCGCCGGGGATTCCTTTTTCTGCCAATCCAGGGTTCTCGGCAACACCCGGGGCGGTCCCAAGACTGGCGCCGTCGAAACCCACCTGTCCCTCAGCGACGCCAAGATTGGCGGGCTTTGCTTTCTCCTTTTGTTGCTCTGCAGGAAGTTCATCATTCTTTATCTTTTCTTCTAAAGCCCGGGTGACTTCGGGAATGATCGGATCGGCAACTGGGGAGGAGGAGAGGGAAGGAGCGTCTCCTTCCTTTGGGAAAACAATCGTTGGAGGCTCCGGTTTGGGTTGTTCGCGTTTGGGGACCTTCTTGGGCTTCGGCTGAACCGGGGATGGGGGAGGTTGAACTTTTTTCTTTTCCCCTTCCACAATTTGAACCATCACGACCCTCGGGGGATTTTCCGCAGGCCGCGGATAACCCCAGGTCAGCAAGAAGCAAACCATCAGGCCGTGAAGGCCCAGGGAAATGAAAATGGGCCAGGAGAGAAACCAACGGCCTGCGGGAGTGAGGAAGGGAGGATCCTTTCGTTTGCCTAATTTGCCCCTCTCCACTACACCCTCCCGCCTTTCGAAAATACGATGTAGTAAGACTTCTTGGCTCGAATGGTCTTGTCGGGGTCGAGCCTAATCTTTTATCTCCGTGATAACACATATTATATATTGGTAACATGTTTGTCAAGCCGAATGCCGCCATGGCAAGGGATCCCTATTTTAGATTTCTAAGGGCTTCTCGATAAACTTCTTGAATCGGGACTTTCTTCTCCAGGGCCAAGCTCCGGCAATTTTCGTATTCGGGGTGAAATTTGGCGCCTCCCGATTCCTTGATTCGGACTTTTCCATATGCTGTTTCCACCTCCAGCCATCTGGCGGCCGTTCCCCTATGTTCCACCCTATGGATGTAGACTTCCCAAGCCGCCGATTCTCGAAGGGTCCAATCCGCAAGCCGATCCGCGTCCTTCTCCTGGACGATGACTCGAAGAAGCATTCCCATACGATTCTTTCCGTTTAAAAGCGGAATAAAGGAGACGTCTCTCGCCCCGTTTTCCAAAAACCGCTCCCTGAGATATTCATGGAATTGAGGACTGGTGCTATCAAGGCTCGCCTCCAAAACGATTCCTCCCGCGGGTTTCAAATCTTTCTCCGTTTCTCCCCTATGGCCCAACCATCATCCGGGAACTCACCGCCGCCTCCCTTGGATCCGGAACCAGACGGGTCTGGTCTTGGGCCGAGAGGATTTGGACCACTAGACCCTGCTTGCCTGCCATCTGATTCACAAAAAGACCTATTTTAATACCCGTTGTTGCTCCCTTTCACTTCCTGCATCACGGTGACCAAGTCTGCTTGCTGGATGATCCAGGGATCGGCGCAGCACCCGGTAAGGACCAGCTCCACTTCCTGGGGCTTGGCTTCGATCAGGGCCAGCAAATCCTCGACGCCAAAGAGACCCACGCAGGTCGCCACCGTGGCGTCGTCCAAAATCACCAGGGAATACATTTCCGACCGGAGGGCCTGGCGGATTTCATCCAGGGCCTCCCGGGCGGCTCGGAAGTCGTCTTCCCTCGGCTCTTCCTTTTCCAGGCCCCTTCGCCCGAATTGGCGGAACATTACATCGCCATCCAACCTGGCGAAACCCTTCCATTCGCCCTCCTCCCAAGGCCTCAGGAAACGGGCGATGTAGATCCTCCCTCCGGCCCCCACGGCCCGCAGGGCCAAGCCGACGGCGGCCGCGGTCTTGCCCTTCCCTTCACCGGTGAAAACCCGAACATACCCTTTCCTGCGCACGGTTTTGGGACCCTCCTTCCGTTTCTCAATCCGCATTTCTCAAAAAGAGGGCGTGGCCCCTTTTCTGAGTAGCATAGATTACAAAATGGTGTTACAGTTGTCAAGAAATTTTTCCCCCCTCTTCACTTGGACCTTTGTTTTTGGAAAGAAAGGTTAGATGGGGCGGGGAGGGACGAGGGACGGGCGGAAGGTCCGAAAGGGGTTGCATCCTCAATCTTTTAGGGAGTTCCTCCGCCCTCAGGGACGCAAAACGAGAGTTCCTCCGAGCTTCCCGAATTCCTTTTCCATTTGCCCGTAAACGGGCTTGCCCAGGAGGAAGGAGTAAATTTCATCGGCCTTCTTGGGGGGATCCAGATCCTGAAAGAGTTCCGGATAGAGAATTTTTCCTGCCGCATAGCCGTCGGCGATGGCCGTGTCGATATTGGTCACGTACCAGTTGTAGGGGAACAGAAGGTGAACCTTCTGGGTTCGGAAGGCTTTGAGGTTGCGGTAAAATTCCAGCTTTTTCTGAAAATCCTGTTGGATATTGCCGAATCCGCCGGCATCGAGGAAGATGAGGTCCGGGTCCCAGGCCAGGATCTTTTCCTTTTCCACGAACAGATGGCCCTTGGGGGCGATTTCTTTGGCCAAGTTTTTGGCGCGCACCCAGTCCAGCGGAAAATAGCTGGCGTCGGTGCTTTCGATCCCCTGGGTCCCCCGGAAGCCGATCCCACCGATATAAACCCGGGGCTTTCCCTTTTCCTCAAAGGGCTCCGTTTTTTTTAACAGGTCGCGGCGGGCGTTTTCGATATAGGCCACCACTTCCTCGGCTCTTTTGTCTGCGCCGAGAATCTTTCCGGCCAGGCGCAAAGACTCGAAGACGACCTCATCAAAGGTCGCAAATCCTCCGTAGGAAAGGATGACCACCGGGATGTTCACCTTTTTCTGCAGCGCCTCTGCCTTGCCCGGTTCCATGTTGGCAATGAAAATCACCTGGGGATTGATTTTCAAAACGGACTCCAGATCCGGCTCCTTGTTGATCCCCGCCGGCCCCCCGGGGGCGATGACGGGTAGTTTGGCCAGCTCCGGATTGGCCCATAAATAGGCCCTTCCCACCGGCGGGCTTTTTTCGAACCTTTCCACTCCGACCACTTTCTTCATCATGCCCAGATAGCAGATGAGGCGAAGAGATCCCGGGCCTAAGCAGATGATCCGCTCCGGGTTTTTGGGCACCTCCACGATCCTCTTTTCCAGATCGATGACCGTTGTTTTTTCCTGGGCCAAGACCCCATGCCCGAGAAGGGTCCCCAGAAAAAATAGAATCAACCCCAGACCAAGGACTTTTGTCCCATTTTTCATGCTTCGTGCCTTTCTTCGATCCCCCGGCAGCAGTTCTTCGCAATCACCAGCGGATAGCCTTGTATCTCCTGCAAGATCACTTCCACCCCGTAAACTTCCTGGATGACCTGAGGGGTAACCGCCCCCCGGTCGGCCAGAGTGTGGATCTTCCCATCTTTCAAAAAAAGAAGCCGGTCGGCAAAGCGGAGAGCCAGGTTGATGTCGTGGATCGAGAGGATGGCCGACAACCCGTGGTCCCGCACGATCCCGGCGATGAGCTCCATGACCTCCAGCTGGTTTCTTAAATCCAGACTGCTGATCGGCTCATCCAGGAGGAGGACCTGCGGTTCCTGGGCCAGCGCCCGGGCGATGATGACCTTCTGCATCTCGCCCCCGCTGAGCTCGTGGATGGGCCGCATGGCGAATTCCTCGAGGTGGAGGAGGCGGAGGATTTTCTCCACCACTTGAAAATCGGTCTCCGCCGCCGCCCACTGAATGTAGGGTTTGCGCCCTAACAGGACGGTATCGTATACCGTCAGCTTTTCCTCGCCGTATTTTTGCGGAACATAACCCATCCTCCGGGCGATTTGATTCCCGCTCATTTTCAGAAGGTTCTTCCCTTCCAGAAGAACCTCTCCCTTTTCCGGGCGCAGAATCCGGTTCAGACATTTCAGGAGCGTCGACTTTCCAGCCCCATTGATCCCCAGGACCCCCAGGATCTGGCTCTTTCCCAACTCGAAGGAAACGCCCTTCAGGACCGTACGGCTGGGGTAATGAAAATGGATCCCGGCCACGGAGAGGATCATCGCTGATAGCCCCTCCAGAGCAAATACAAGAAAAGCGGCGCCCCCAAGAAAGACGTCAAGACCCCCACGGGCAGGGTTCCCGAACCTATGATCACCCGCCCCGCCGTGTCCGCCAGAAGGAGGAGGAGGGCGCCCAAGGCGCAGGAATAGGGGATCAAAAGCCGGTGGTCCGAACCGATGAGGCGGCGGCCGATATGCGGGGCCAGGAGGCCTAAAAAGGCGATCACGCCATGGAAGCAGGTGACCAGGGCGGCGACCACCGTGGCCAGGAGCATCCCGATAATCCGGATCCTTTCTACTTCCACGCCCAGACTCTTGGCCACCTCTTCCCCGGCCAGGAGGGCGTTCAGATTCCAGCGATTCAACGCAAAATAAGAAGTGATCAAACCGGTGGCAAGCCCCAAAACTCCGATCTCCTTCCACGTGGAGCGGGCCACATCGCCGAAGGCCCAGAACACCACCGCGGCAATCTCCACCTCGGAGGCAAAATACTGAATCAGGATGGTTCCGGAAACGAACAGGGAGGAAAGGGCGACCCCGGCAAGAATAATCGTTTCCGGGGACATCTTTTTAAGGCGAGCCAAGGTCAAGATGACCAGGGTCGCCGCCAAGGCGCCCCCAAAAGCAAAAAGGGTGACGGCATAAAGACTGTAAATATTCAAAGGGCTCGCTCCCTGTACCCGGAGGGACCCCGCCTGCATCCCCCCCGCCCCGAAAACCACGATGGCGAACGCCGCCCCGAAGGCCGCTCCCTGGCTGATGCCAAGGGTGGAGGGGGAAGCCAGAGGGTTTTTCAGCAGAGACTGGAAGGCAATTCCGGCCAAACCGAGCCCCCACCCGGAGAGGATGGCGGCGACGATGCGGGGGAACCGGATGTTCCAGATCACGGTCTCCATGGGCCCGTCGGCCTGCCCCAGGAGCGCCCTTACTACGCCGGACAGCGATAGCTCATAGGATCCCACCGCCAGGGCATATCCCATGAGGAGCGCCAGCAGAAGGAGGATCGCAAGGAAAAGCAGGACCTTCTTTTTGAGCGCCTCCCGGTAGACGAGGGTGATGGTTTTTGAACCGGAAGGGGGGTGAACTTCGCGCATGGATTCTTTTCTGCACCTCGCCGAGCTTGGCTTTCTACCCCGGACAGCAGGAACGGCAGATCTCTTTCCCGTCGTGTTTTTGAAGTTTCGATCCCATGGTCGGCTCCCCGCAAATCTGGCAGGGCTTTGAAGGCTCGATCTTGGCCTTGGGAGGAACCGCCGGCGAGACTTCTTTCATATCGAAAAGATCGAGGAGAGGTTTTTCCATGATTTCCCAGGATTTCCCCAGATGGAGTTGCTGGAATTCTCTTCTTTCTTCAGGGCTGGCCGTGCCTTCCCGGATCCGATCGAAAAGCCCCCGGTGCTGCCCGGATAATTCCAAAGCTCCTGCCCGTAAACCCAGGCGAACCCCCCGGCCGCTCTTCCGTCCCAACAGGGTAAAGACCTGCTTGCCGTAATCCCGGTGGAAAAAATTCCCCTTGCCGAAGGTGCACCCGGTCAAAACCTGGATGGCGTCGGCCCCGCAGGCATCGGTTTCCACGATCGCCACCACCTCTTCATCTTCCGCCCGTTTCGCGGACAGCCACTCCATCCCGGCCTTCGCCGCCCGGTACCCGATGGCCAGTCCGGGGCAGACATGCCCGTGAAAATCCACGCACCTCTGAAAATCCTGCTCCGCCATAAGATCTTTCTGGTTCACGCTATTCCCCCTTCCGAGGAAAAATCCGAGAAGGCATCATAACACATACTTCTATTTCTTGGCACTTCCTTTTCGGCCGATTACTTTTCAGCCGAAGGTCCCCGCGGGGCTTTCGGGAGGGAGGAATTTGACAAAAAGGGTTGACAAAGGAGTAATACAAAGTAATAATTTCATCATGAACCCCCCCAAGGAAGCGATCATCACCTTCAAGGTCGATGCCGCTCTCTCCGAGGCCATGAAGGGGGTGGCCAACCGATCCGAGTTTATCCGTTCGGCGGTGCTCGCCGCCCTCGACAGCATCTGTCCGCTCTGCAGCGGGAGCGGCGTCCTGACTCCGAATCAGATGCGGCACTGGCAGGAGTTCGCCTCCAGTCACGTTTTTGAGGAATGCCGCGACTGCCACGAAATCCGTCTGGTTTGCGCCAGGGAACAAGGAAAGAAAATGGCGTTAGCCAAAGCCGAACGGCGGGGGAAATAGGATGAGGAAGGAAAGGGGCTTTTTTCTCTTGATCCTCATGGTTTTTTTCCTGGCCGGAGGATCCTTCCACCATCATGCCGACGGACATTCTCAAGAGGACTGCTCGGTTTGCAGCTTGGGGGTTCAGAATGCCGCCTATCTGTGTCCCCTGGTAAAGGCCCTGAATCTTCTCTTTGCCGCACTTCTCCTTTTTTTTCTTAGTCCTCCTTTCCATTTTATCTCTGCTCTGAGCAAGGTCTTCTCGATTCGCGCCCCTCCCGCGCTCCTTTTCTCCCTCTCATAAAACATATTCAAGACCAACCCATTCAAGAGGGTGCTTTTCCTTTTGCAAGGGAAGCTCCCTGTCAAAGGAGGAAATCATGCCCGTCGTTGTTTTCCTTTTTTCCTGGGTTTTCATCCTGAGTTCAGCGGCGTCGGCCGAGACCTTGGAAGACCGGATCAAAATGCTGGAAAATGCCATTCAGAAGCAGCAGGAAACGATTCAACAGCAGCAAAAAATGCTGGAGGAGTTGAAGGAACACTCCCGGAAAGAAAAGGGCCCCGAAAAAGCCGCGGTCCCGGAGGCTGCCCCTCGGGATTATCGGCAGGAGGACCGTTCGCGGGAAATTTATGCAAAATCAGCCTCGCCGGTTACCCCCTACTCTCTCACCCCGCAAACTTCGCCCGGCCTGATGAATCCGGCGATCGCGGTGACGCTCGACACCTTCTATTACGACTCCAGCCTCTCGAAGGAGGAATTGGAAGGCCGGTCCATTCCCGGTTATACCCAGCCGGGGGATCCTTTTCGAAAAGGTTTTAACCTGCGGAGCGCTGAAATCAGCCTCTTTGCCCCCGTGGATCCCTACTTCAATTTCTATGCCACGATTCCCATTGAAGAGGAAGGTTTGGAACTGGAGGAAGTCTACTTTGTGACCACCGGTCTGCCCGCCGGTTTTCAGCTCAAAGGCGGAAAGTTCAAGAGCGGGTTTGGGCGCCTCAATGCCTTTCACCCCCATGCCTGGGATTTCGTGGATGCCCCGTTACCCTATAGGGCATTTCTGGGAGAGGAGGGCTTGATTGAAAAGGGAGTCCAGTTTACCTATCTTCCCCCCCTGCCGATTTATACGATCCTGGGGTTTGAAGTTTTGCAGGGAGACAACGAGATCCTCTTCGGCCCCGACGCCCGTTCGGGCCCTCATGCCTACACCGGCTTTGTCAAAAGCTCTTTTGACTTTGCCGAAAATCACACGCTCCTCTTGGGTGGTTCGGTGACCGGCGGCAAGACCCGGACTGAATCCTTTGCGGCGGACACCGAATTCGACGGCGACTCGCTTCTTTACGGTCTCGAGGTTACGTATAAATGGAAACCGTCGAAACGGATGAGCTTCACCTTCCAGGCCGAATATCTTTACCGGCATCAAAAAGGGGGGCTGAGAGATATCCCCGCCGCCCTGACGGATTCCTTCGAGCGAAACCAGGATGGCTTGTATCTCCAGGCTCTTTTCCAATGGGAGCGATGGCGTTTCGGTGGTCGCTTTGACTGTCTCGATCTATTCAAAGACGACGTCATCCGGGCTGGAGAAAAAATATCCTATGATAAAAGACCCTATCGCGGGACGGGGAGCTTGGAATACAACCCCACCGAATTTTCCCGTCTTCGGCTGCAGTACAACTATGACAAATCGGCCCGGGCAGACAAAGAAAACCATGAGGTTTTTCTCCAGCTGATCCTGGCCGTGGGCGCCCACGGCGCGCATCCTTTTTAGGAGGGACCCATGATCCGAAAGATTTTTCCCATTATCATCGGCATTCTGCTGCTGGCAAATCCCGCCTGCGCAAAATTGAATATCGTCGCCACTCTTCCCTGGATCGGCAGTCTGGCCGGGGATTTGGGTGAGGATCGGGTCAAAGTGACGACGTTGGTCAAGCCCAACCAGGACCCTCACTATGTCGAGGCTAAGCCCAGCATGATCCTGGAGGTGCGGAAGGCAGATCTTCTGCTCTTCAACGGTCTGGATTTAGAAATCGGCTATCTGCCTGTGCTGGTGGAATCATCCCGGAATCCGAAAATTCAGCCGGGAAATCCTGGATTTTTGGATTGTTCCCAGTTTATCGAGGTTTTGGAACGCCCGGAAAGGGTCGACCGGAGCATGGGCGATGTCCACCCGCAGGGGAATCCCCATTATCAACTTTCTCCAAGAAACATTTTCCGGGTGGCAGAGGGAATCGCGGCCAGGCTTTCCGCCCTCGACCCGGCCGGGGAAACTTTCTACCGCGGCCAACTGGCTTCTTTCAAAAACCGGTTTGCCGCAAGACAAAAGGAATGGGAAAGAATATCCTTGTCGGGGAAAAAATTCCTTCCCTATCACAAATTTTTTGAATATCTGGCCGCCGATTTTGGCTTCGAGCTCGTCGGCTACATCGAGCCCAAACCCGGAATCCCTCCGTCCGCAGCCCACCTGGAAAAGCTGATCGGGATCATCAAAAAAGACCGGCCCGAGGCCATGCTCGTAACCTCTTATTATGGGACCAAGGAAGTCTCCTTCCTATCCCAAAAAACGGGGGTGAAGTATCTTGTCGTTCCTCACGATGTCGGAGCGATCCGGGAGGCCAAAGATTGGTTCTCCCTCATGGATCAAATTATTGATTTACTGAAATAGGAGGATGGGATGGAGGCTCTTTCTATCTTGGCTTATCCGTTTTTCGCCTGCTTGCTCCTGATTCTGATTCATGCCTATTTCGGGATCCACATTCTGGAACGGGGGGTCATTTTTCTGGACCTTTCTTTGGCGCAATTCATCGCCGTGGGAATCGCCCTGTCGTTCCTGCTGGGAGACGATGCTTCGAGCCGCTTTTTCTTTGCTCTTCTCTTCGCCCTCCTGGGAGCCTTCATCCTCTCCTTTTCCCGCCAGATCGCCTGCTGGGTCAATATCGAGGCTTTCATTGGGGTTCTTTACGTGTTCTCCCTCGCCGCCTCCATCCTGATCCTGGACCGGTCCCCTCATGGCGCGGAAGAGTTCAAGACCCTTTTAAACGGCAACATCCTCTGGATTCTTCCGAAAGACCTGTTGAAAACAGCATTTCTTTATGCGGGGATCGGAATCTTCCAATTTCTTTTTCGGAAGAAATTCATCGGCCTTTCCCTCGGGACGGAAAAAGGATATTTTGGGGAGTTTCTCTTTTTTCTCAGCTTTGCTCTGGTCCTGGTCAGCTCCGTTCAGGTCGCCGGCATTCTCCAAGTCTTTTCGTTCCTGGTCATTCCCGCCTTGATCGGAAAGCTCTATACAAGAAACTTCTTCAAAACGTTGCTCGCGGGGTGGGGAATTGGCTTTTTGGCCAGCATCTTCGGGCTAATCCTATCCTACTATCTTGATCTTCCCACCGCCCCTCTGATCGTCGCCTCCCTGTCCTTGGGGTTCTTTTCCCTTTTGGGCGCAAGAATGCTGCGGGCGCCCCGTGTCAATCCGGAGGACTGCGATCCGGCGGGGGGAAGACCGGGGGAACGTAAAATATCCGGCCATATTTCAAAAACGGGAGAAAATTCATGAAATCTCTTTTCGGGCGCTTTCGTTTCTTGCTTGTTTTCGGCACGGGATTGTTGACCGTGGCTTTTCCCCCTTCTTTTTCCAAGGCGCAAGATCGCGCCCCGGTCCAAGTCATGACCTCGATCTTTCCCCTTCGGGAATTTGCCAAGGCCGTGGGCGGAGAGCGGGCGGAAGTCCAGCAGCTTCTTCCCCCGGGGGCCGAGGCTCACGCCTGGGAGCCAAAACCCAGCGCTGTGGCCAAAATTTCCAAGGCGGACATTTTTGTTTACATCGGCCCGTCGATGGAGCCCTGGGCGAACAAGGTTTTAAAGGCAGTTCAAGGGAAAAACCTGATCGTCGTGGAAGCCGGGCGGGATCTACCTTTGGTGGAAGCCGAGCCCGAGGAGGGGGGGGAAGAATCGCCTTCCCACCGCCACGGTCACAAAGAAAAAATGGACCCCCATATCTGGCTCGATTTTTCCATGGACCTGAAAATCGTGGATGCCATCCTTGCCGCATTCGTGAAAAAGGATCCCAAACAGGCCGGCGATTATCAAAAATACGCCGAAGGGTATAAGGGCAGGCTGCTTGAATTGGATAAGAAATACCAGGAAACCCTCGCCTCCTGCCGGCACCGCCAAATCATCATGGGCGGGCATGCCGCTTTCGGTTACCTGGCCCGGCGTTATGGCCTGAGGCATTTTGCCCTTTCAGGCGTGAGCCCGAATGCTGAACCGACTCCCAAGAAAATGACCGGGATCGTCGCGCAGATCAAGAAGACGGGGGCAAAATATATTTTTGCGGAGGAAATGGTCCACCCGAAAATGAGCCAGGCTTTGGCCAAAGAGGCGGGAGTAAGGATCTTAATCCTCAACCCGGGGGGAAACCTCACGGCGGAGCAGAGCAAGCAGAAGCTGACTTTTTTGGATCTGATGGAAAGAAACCTGAAAAGCCTGCAGCAGGGACTCGAATGCGCTTCGCCCTAAGAGCCTGAACGTCGCCTGAAAATCCCCCCCGTCCTGGGATCGAGGGAAAGGGGGTGGGGAAATCAGGGTTGAATTCCTGTGGCAGGTTTTCAGGGGCCTGGGGAATAGGCTGGGCTTGAGAATTTTGTATTTGGCAATTTATACAGCGATGGCGCTAAGGGGTGATTGGGCCCAAAGAATCTTCCCCGAAAAGCTTGGATAAATTTCCAGTTCTCCTTATGGGAGTCCAGCAATCGCCGTTTCAGCGGAGGTTTTTCCCCGTGGTGGTCAACGAGAGCTTGCCGTGCTTGACGCCCCGGGTCCCGATGAGCCGGTCGCCGATGGTTTTGATTTCTTTTCCCCTCCCCCTCAGGATCAAAACCTCGAGACAATTGCGTTCGTCTAAATGGACGTGGGTGGTGGAAAGGATGGTCTTATAAAAGCGGTGCTGCAGGTCCGTCAAGACCCGGGTGAGTTCCCGGGTGTGATGGTTGTACACCAGGGCAATCGTCCCCACGGTTTCCTGATTCCCGCCTTCCCATTCTTCCTGGACCAAATTATCGCGGATCAGATCCCGAAGAGCTTCCGATCGATTCCGGTATCCCTTCCGGGAAATCAATTGATCAAAGTCTTTAAGCAGGGTTCCATCCATCGAAACCCCAAACCGCGTAATGCCTCTCATTTTTCTCTCCCTCATCCGGGCAAGTCCTTTCTTCTCTTTCCAACCCGTTTACAAATCCCCCAGCGCCGTGAGATCGCGCTCTCGAACCATCCTCCTTTTCCAGGATGCGAGGTTCGGGATAACATGGGGAAGCAGATGCAAAGCATAAGGAGACGGAAGAATCGGAATCCCGATGAAATCCCCGAAGGTGACCACTAAAAAAAGATCCTGCCGGGCAACGCGTTCCTGGCGCGCCACCTGTTGAAATTCCATCAAGGCGGCGCCTATAATAAAATCGCGCAGGCCGTTCCGGATACGGCGAAAGACACTGCCCGGTTGCCCATCTTCGCGCGGATCATGACCTTCTGGTGATTTGGCGTCGTTCATGCCCTTCCCCCAAAAATACTATAATGAGATTTTCAGGATCCGTCAAAGCCTTTTTTCGCCTTGGCCACTTCACTTTTGATCTTTGTTTTTGGGATGAAAGCTTGGATTGGGCGCGGGGGCGGCGCTGCGATTCGCGAAAGCACCGACCGGGAACTCTGCTTTCATCTGCCAACCAAGAGGGTTTCCGCAACGAAAGGCGGAAGGCCTGCGGCCCCGCCTCATCCCATGGAAAGACCTATGCCTTGTGGTTTCGCGAGGCGCGGCGCTGCCCCCGCGCCCCTGCCGGGGCTCCGAAGTATTTGCTCCCCTTATGTTTTTACAAAAGTGAGGGGGGCAAGCTTTTTTCGCCGGGACGTCATCCGGAACTTGATTCTCTTTTCACTTTTCGGTATTGTTAGAAGGAACATCGATGAGAGGCAAGGTTGATGGTTTTATAAAAAGCCCATCTGCGGCGTTGCGCTTCAACTTCGTCGTTACCGCGTACCTGTACGTACGCTTCACTCCTCAGTTTTTGCGCGCCTGGCATCTGGAGCTTTTTGCCAAACCATCGTTCTGGTAACTTTTTACGAGTTCATCAAGGTTGGGCCCTTGAAAGAAATCCTGCGCCACGCCAAAGAAGTCATTCGCATCGAAGCCGAAGCGGTGGAGGGGCTTCTCGACCGGATCGATGAAAGTTTCGTCCGGGCCGTCGAGATCATCCTGTCCTGCAAAGGGCGGGTGGTCGTCACCGGGATCGGAAAGTCCGGTCTGGTGGGCCGCAAGATCGTCGCCACTCTGATCAGCACCGGAACTCCGGCCGCTTTTCTCCACCCCGTCGAAGGTCTCCATGGAGATTTAGGGATGGTTTCCTCCCAGGATATCCTGCTGGCTATCTCCAACAGCGGGGAGACGGCGGAGATCCTCACCCTTCTTCCCAGCATTCAAAAAATTGGGGCCCCCGTCATCACCCTGACCGGCAACCTGAATTCCACCCTGGCCCGCAGCAGCCAGGTGGCGATTGACGCGGGGGTGGAAAGAGAAGCCTGCCCCTTAGGCCTGGCACCCACCTCGAGCACCACCGCAGCCTTGGTTATCGGGGATGCTCTGGCGGTGGCCCTCATGCGGCAGAAAAAGTTTGAAGAAAAGGACTTTGCCGTGTTTCACCCGGGAGGAAGCCTGGGGGAGAAACTCACCCTGCGGGTCAAAGACAGCATGCATCCCGCGGCCGAGGCGATTTGTTTTTCTCCCGAAAAAACCGTGGGCGAATTTCTGGCAATCCTGAATTCTCAGCAAAAAGACTTCGGCTTCATCCTCCATCCCGGTGGGCACTTCGTAGGAATGGTCGGGGATCACGATTTGCGCAAGGGGGACCTCGGCTCCCCTCAATTTCTCGCCCGGCCGATTCAGGAACTGATGAGCCTCAATCCCCCGACCCTGCAGGAAGAAGCTTCGGGGAGCGAGGCCATGCGGCTCATGCTTGAGAATAATCTGACGGCCCTGCCGGTGCTGGACAAGGAAAGACGCCTCCGGGGGTTTATCACTCTTCGAGACCTCTCGAACCCGAAGGAGCCGAGGAATTTATAAATGCCTCTCCTCCCGCCCAAAGGGTTGATAACCGCCTTAATTACTCCCTTGGACTCCCGGGGGGGAATCGATTGGGCATCTCTGAAGGGCCTGATCGAGCATCTTCTACCTTTCAGCGATGGCCTCCTGATCGGGGAGCCTCTGGTGGGGGAGGGGCTTTTTCTTCCCGAAAAAATGCGCATAGAGCTTTTCCGGGGATGTATCGAGGCGGTCGAGGGTAGAAAGCCCCTTTTCCTCTGCCCGACGGCGCAGACCTCGGAGGAAACATTAAAAAATGTGGCTGCGGGAGAGCAACAGATCCGGGGACTCCAGGGAATTCCCCTTATTTTCTGGGCGGATCTTCCCCTCTGGCATCACAGCAACCGCAAGCTTCCGCAATTCTACGAAGAATGGGTCCAAAGATCTTCTTTGCCCATTCTTCTGTACAATCACCCCCTGCTCATCAGCAGTCTCAACCGTTCCCTGAAACGCAAGAACATCCGCACCGCGGTCTTGAAAAAGATTGCGGAAAACGAGCAGATTGTCGGCCTCATCCAGGCCGGGGATTTTCAGCGCACCCTCCACTACCAGCGTGCAGTTCGAAGCCGCCGGGAATTCCGCATCTACGACGGCGACGAGATGAATTTTCTCAATCAGCCGAGCGCCTCGGGAGTGCTTTCCTGGGGCGCCAACCTCCTTCCCGCCGAGTGGCGGGAGATCGTGACCGGGGCTTTGACCCCTACCGAGGATCCGGCAAGAGGGCTGAGTCTATTCAAGGAAAGTCAAAAATTGAAAAACCTCTGCGGGGTCCTGGGGTTGCACCCCGCGGCAAGCCTCAAATATGCCCTCCACCGCCTGGGGAGAATCCAAGGGGCGGAAACCTGGGGAGAATTTTCGCTTCCTGCCTCTGCGGAAATCTCGGAAATGGAAGCCTTCCTTCGCGAGAATTTCTCTTTACAAAACGGCTGAACCAATGCTATTCATTAGACGAATTTAGGATCAAGGGAGCATGAATTTTCCGATGCCGTTCTTATTGAAACTCAGATTTTTCCTGGTCTATCTGACGATGACCACCTTTGTTTTTTCTCCCCTCGGGTGCAGCTATAAGCCTTCCTACCTCCAAAAAAGCGAATCCACGAAGGTTTCGGAGCGGTGGCGGGCTTTGAAACTGGA
>Ga0315286_10002007_pt1 | contig 18798 bp, 17 predicted proteins | sample YL17G10_0_MG_FD_205038 | JGI IMG/M metagenome (GOLD analysis project Ga0315286, IMG submission 205038) | Sediment microbial communities from Yellowstone Lake, YNP, Wyoming, USA - YL17G10_0 | ecosystem: Environmental > Aquatic > Freshwater > Lake > Sediment | place: USA: Wyoming | collected... | reverse complement strand
GCCTAACGACTTCAACATTGCCGACGGGCCTGGGGTTCCAGACGGATCAGCCAAGACAAATCAAACAGGTCAGCTGATTCTTGGTGACGACGGTACCGATTTACAAACCATCCAGGTCACCACAGCCGGTGTACTTAAAGTCGACGGATCTGCCGTCACTCAGCCAGTTTCTGCCGTATCCCTTCCTCTCCCCTCCGGGGCCTCCACGGATCGTACCACCGCTGCTGGTCCGTACGCGGTTCGTCTATCTGACGGGACCAACTTCTACAATACCAACTCGGCCAGTCAACTTCCTGCAGCCCTCGTGGGAGGTCGGCTTGACGTTAACATAGGTGCAGGTTCGGTATCTGTTTCAGGAGCTACACAGAACCCCATGTACCGTGCGGTGTTCAAGCCAACCGGAACCGCTATCGGACTATCCAACACGTTCACGGCCAACACGGGAAAACAATACGCCACGTTGTTCCATACCGTCGGGTCCACCAAGACCGTAAAGATCCGGGGTATTTGGTTTCAGTTCGTCGATAACAGTTCCAACAACAACCTAATGCGTGTTGAGGTGCTCAGACTCACAGCAACTACGGCTCCAGCGACTGGAAATCCTGTTATCACGGCCGCTTTGGCAAACACCGGAGATGCTTCGCACGAAGTATCATGTCTTGCTCTGCCCACCACGCCAGGCAGCGAGGGCTCATACTTCATCACCACGGCACATTCTGTTGCGAACGGTGGCGGTGCGCAGTCCCCCGACTTGTTTGCAGTACAGCCTATTTACATATGGGAAAACACACGCGAGGCTAAGCCTATCACGCTGCGGGCTGGTGTCGCCGAAGGTTTAGCGATTCGGATATTCAGCCAAGGCGGCTCAACCATCACGGCAGAGATTACTGTGGAGTTCACGGAAGAATAATGAAAGCCGTTGACATCCTGCTCAACTCGATCTTGCCTGAAGATCTCCGAGGTGACCGCACCTGGGACAAGAAGTCCATCGATCAGCTCATGGCTGACATTGCCAACAAGCATCCAGCCCGGTATGCCGAGCTGGCCAAGAAGATCTCCGACGTGGGTCGTAACGCGGCCTACCGGCAGGGCGAGACCTTGACGCTGTCCGACATGCGCGGCCCGATCGACAAGGCAAAGGTGTTTGACCAGATGGATCGTGAGATCGAGATGGCCAAGGCTACCACGCAGGGCGAAGCGTTCGAGTCCGCCCGAATGAAGATTTACGGCAAGTACGCCGGTGAGTTGGAGAAGCAAACCATCGCCGCCGCGATCGCCAGCAAGAACAACCTGGCCAACACGGTCATCTCAGGCGCCCGGGGTTCTACCGTGCAGCTCCGCGGTATGATCACCACGCCGGCCCTGTACACTGATTACAAGGGTAGAACGATCTCCAGGTTTGTCAGACACTCGTTCGGCGAGGGGGTCCGACCTGCAGACTACCTGGCCGGAGCATTCGGTGTTCGTCTGTCAGTCATGTCCACCAAGAACGCCACCGCGGACGCCGGTGACCTTGGTAAGCAACTTGTCCAGTCGTCCAGTAACCTCCTGGTCACGGAGGACGACTGTGGGGCCGCCAACGGCATCTCCACCAGCATCGACGACCGTGACACCGTCGGTCGAGTGTTGGCCCGGGACACCGGGAAGTTCAAGGCTGGCATGGTTATCGACCGTCACGTTGCCAACGATCTACGCGCGTCAGGAGTCAAGAACATCATCGCCAGATCGGCCCTGACCTGCCAGGCCCAGCAGGGGGTCTGTTCTCACTGCCTGGGTCAACAGGCAGGAGGAAAGTTTGCACCCATCGGGTTCGCCGCCGGTATCACGGCCGCCCAGGCCATCGCCGAGCCGCTCACACAGGGTGCTCTTTCGACGAAGCACGAAGCCGGAGCGTTCAAGGGCGAACGTCGAACATTCGCTGGATTCGACGTGATCAATCAGCTCATGCAGTCGCCCGAAACCTTCCCGCACCGCGCATCCGTCTCGGAACTGGAAGGTCGGGTAGACGACATCACAGATGCTCCCCAGGGTGGCAAGTACATCACCGTCGGCGGTCAGAAGCACTATGCCCTGCCAGGCTACGAGCCCATCGTGAAGAAGGGCGACACGGTCGAGACCGGTGATCAACTCTCTGACGGTATCATGGACGTGAACGACGTGGTGAGGCTGCGAGGGCTCGGCGAGGGTCGCCGATACTACGTGGACCGTGTCCAGCAAGCTTTGTCCGATTCTGGCGCCGGCAACGCCAGCCGACGGAACCTTGAGTTGATCGCCCGAGGCGCACTCGATCACGTCAGGGTCACCAGTGACGACGGGGTCGGTAGCTACCTGCCTGACGACCTCGGGTCCTACAACCATCTGGCTGTCACCTACAGTCCGCCGGCCCACGTGAAGAACGTCCCGCTCAAGACAGCCAAGGGGTTATATCTTCACGCCCCGGCCCTGCACTACAGCATCGGCACCAAGCTCTCAGGCCGTATGGTAAAGGAGATGCAAGACTCTGGCGTGACTGACGTTACGGCACATGAGGATGCACCGCCGTTCGTCCCCGAGATGGTACGGCTGCGCGGTTCCCAGTACGCCGGCACAGACTGGCTGGCCAAGCATCATGCCTCGAACATCAGCCGCAACATCGGCCTCGATGCAGAACGCGCCCGGGATACAAACGTCGAGAAGAATGTCCACTTTGTGCCGCGGCTAGCGGTCGGAATGGGCTTCGGAGACAAGGTTAACGAATCTGGAGAATTTTAATGAAACACTCTGATATTTACTGGATGGCCAAGCAATCGAGCAAGATGGACACCGCACTAGATGCAGCATCTTGGGTACCTGGATTCGTCGGCGCTGGTGCCGGGGCGATCAAGGGCGTCAAGAATCTTGCCCAGGGTAACATCCTCAAGGGCGTAGGAGATCTAGCCATGGGTGGTGCCCAACTGTTCGGCGGAGGTACCGCGATCAAAGGGATTGGCAAAGGTCTTCAGTACGGTAGCAAACTCTTGGGTGGAACCCAGCTGGGTGCCAAGGCAATCGGGGCCGTAAAGGGTCTCGGATCTGCGGCTATGAAATATGCGCCCACCCTGGCCGGAGGTGTCCAGCGTGGTGCAAAAGCCGTCGGTAGTGCCGCCTATAAAACGATGGTTCCGGAGGCCACACAGTTTGGTCAGAAGATGGTAGGAAGCGGGCTTGGTGGTATGATGGCCAACAACACAGGCAAGATGACACTCGGCGGTATGGGAGCAGGAATGGCAGGGGACATGCGCCAGGCCGGACAGGCTGCAGCCAAAGCTGGTGACGAAGACATCGTAAGCAGGATGCAAAGCATGACTAGCTCGGCCCGTAACTACAATCCCAGCCAGGCATTCCAGCAACCCGGCATGATGGGTCCTGGTGCTCCCATGTGGGGCTGATGTTTGAGATTGATTGTGCCCACAATTCGAGATACCTTATCACAATGCTGAAAGTTTCTGCTTTCGACGTCAAAGCTCTTCGTGCGCTGGCCCACGGTCTGGAATCTGATCCCGTCCGCGCTGCTGGTCGTAACGTGTTGCGCCGCTTCACAGATCCCAACTCTGCGGCAACTCGGCTATGGGCTCGTGCCATCAGCGGTGACAGTCAGCTGTACAACATTGATCACGTTCTCAAGCACAGTCCAAAGGATGTCGGCTCGCTGAACGCTGCACTGTCGGCTCTTGGAGAGACAGCCGCGAGTCGAGAAGGCAGGGCCAAAACGGTCGGTAAGCTCGGACTACTTGGTGCCGGCGGTTACGGAGGTGCAAAGCTTCTTGGTGAACCTGCGGGTCGTTTGAATGAACGTCGGGACATCGGGCAGGCCGCCGAGTCCGGGTTGCCCAGCATGCCGCTCAGTCATCGCCTCGGTATCGCCCTCAAATCTGTCTTCTCCCCGTCTTCGCTCGGCGCTGACGTGAACTCCGCTTTGAACCAATAGTTATGAACGTACAGAACGCACATCTCAACGCATTCTCGCACCGGATGGCCCAGCTCACGGCAGACCACCGGGCTGCCACCAAGCAAGCCAACATGCTGTCCAAGCTCGTTGGAGCCGGCAAGAACCTGGCCAGTAAGGCTAAAGGTAAGGTGCGACTTGATCCTTCGTTCGCATCGCACTCGAAGATCAAACTACCCGGACTGGACCAGGCAATCTTGGAACAGACCGGTGCCGCCCGTAAGGTTCAGACCGAGGCGTTGAAGAATCGTGCATCGGCTGCAGCCAAGCCGGCTCCTGCCGCTCCTGCCGCCCCCGCTGCTGCCGCTGCTGCCGCTGCTGCCGCTGGTGCCGCCGCCCCTACCGCCGCCTCCGTGGCCGCTGGTGCTCCCATGAGCATTGCGGACCGGGTCGGTAAGTACGTAGGCGGCATGCAACCTGGACTTGGGCGACGGGCGCTGGCTGGTCCTGGATTCGACGGTGCATCCCCTCTCAACCCTGCAGACCTTGGTCGTAGTGTCATGGAGCGTGCCGGTATAGCCGGCGGAGGTGCAGCATTGGCCGGCGGCACGTATGTCAAAGGTCAGGCCGACGCGGCAGCCGAAGCGAAGCGTCGTGCCTCCCAGATGGGATTCATGGAACGTCTTTCGTTCTTGATGAACCCTAATATCGTCAACCAGATGTAACTAACGTTTATGATCGAGAATTGGAAACAAGCAGCACAACAGACAATGCCGGATGGTGACATCGAGAAGAACTTTCTCGATCAAGCCTACATGTCCATCCAGAACAAGGCCACCCCGATCATGAAGCCGCCGTACCGGCTTGGCTTCGAGATCGTCCACAAGAACGATGCCAACACCCGCATGGTCGGCATCTTCGTGTTCCGGCTCGGCAAAGACCTGTACTACGCGCCAGTGTTCTTCATCAACGGCGCCATCAAGGGTACGGACTTGTTTTACCGTCACGCCACCAAGACTTTCATCCCGCTCACCAACGAGTGGGTGGACTATCTGCTCAACCTCTCCCCCACCGAGGAAGGTTACTCGGTAGAGCCGAAGATGCGGCTTGAGGCGACGCCGTCCAACATGGATTTCAACCGCATCATCAATCCCCCCACCGCGGGTGGTCAGACGCGGAAGTTTGCATCCAGTCCTGAGACCCAGGCCGCGTGGACCGACATGCAGAAGACCGCAGCGGAGCTTTCCACTGAATCTCTGCTGAAGCGTTTCATCGTCGAGGACGGCAAGGAAGATGCGATTCAAAAGATCGCTAACACGGTCAAAGCGGACAAGGCATTCGCGAAGGCTTTGTTCTACGGCAGCAGCGAGGCAAACTACATGCCAGACATCCCGGCTGAGAAGTCAGCGGCTGCTCCAGACGTAGAGTCCCTCGTGGTACACTTCAACCTTCTCAACAACCCCGGGGTCAAGCAGGCCAGTGCTGCTGACCTCAAGCGTGGGTACTCGATCGAGGACAACCGCAAGGACGCCTCGATCAATCCTATCGTCGAAGCCTCCGAGACGTCGCTCAATACGATCTCCGAGCCTGGTGTGTACGAAGTGTTGATGGCCGATGGCGCACAACGTGAATGCGTCGTTGCCACCCAGGATGGCTGCATGCTTGAGCGTACACACCCCCATGACGCCGGCAATGAGCTGCTCGATTACTCCCGGTATAACCCCAAGGACAAGCTCCCCCGAATGCTCGTCATCGATCTCGAAGACGGATGCTCGGCAGAGAACAAAAGAGAACAGCCTATCTTCGGCAAGTTCCTGCTCCCGATCGACAAGTGCGAGAAGCTGAAGGATTCCATGGAGACCGGCAAGGCGTACCGGGTTTACTGCTGCAAGGATGGATCGTTCAGCCGTCCAATCCTGATCGTCAAGAAAGAGAAGTCTCCGGCCGGCTTGGACTGCTACTACTACTCCAGCTGGAGTAACGACGAAAAGAATGCGGAGTTCGTCCTGCACAACCCCGACTACGAAGGTGCGTACGATTCCGATCGCGTGCTCGGCAAGCACTTCAAGTTCATCAGCGTGAGCCATGAGCTGGAAGGTAAGGACGGAGAATCCTACCGCTGCCTCAAGTTCCCCGGGGAACTCATGCTCGGTAACCGTTCTGCTCTCGACTCGATCATCTACGGAGACGGGTACAAGAAGGCCGCTATCCAGCGTGCCGGTGCTAATCACTTCATGGTCAAGACGGATGACGAGCGCGGTCGCTGGTCTCCCCACATGACCAAGATCGCGACCCGTCTGTATCTCATGGCCGAATGCGGCATGCGTGTAGAGTCTGCAGATGAGGTCCTGGACAGAGCCGAGAAGGGCTGTCACAAGTTCTTCCACAAGTCGGCACTGCACCTTCGGGCACAGTCCTACCCGGAGTTCTACGCACAGTTCAACGATGCGTATAACGTGATGGAAGAGCCGGAGAATCTTAACAGTCACGATCTGATCGCACACCGCGACATCCCGCTCATTGAGCGTAACCGGGTTGGCGATTCCGTTCGGCACGAAGCGCACAACCAGGACAACGTGGCCAACCCGAAGTCCAACATCCCGTCCGACATGCTTCAGACTGCCAGCCCGATCCAGCTGTACGAGCTGAGCCAGTCGCGCGGCGTCGGCAACCTGTTCGAGCACGGCGTGGTGGGATCTCTCACCAAGACGTACGACTCTATCGCGTTGGTAGACAAGTACATACCTGATCTGGAACAAGGTCTCGACCGTATCGGACGAATCCTCTTCCTGTATTACTGGAAGCCTGAAGACTTCGCACAAGCGTACGGATCAGACGACCAGGTTGATCTGGAGAACAAGCTTCTCTCGAACTTCAAACAGTTGGGCGACATGGTGTTGGAGCTTCTCCTCAAGAGCCAGCGCCGTCAAAGTGGAAGTTCCACCATGAAGTCATGACCAAGGATGAGATCACCAGACTATGTCGCCTGATCCCCGTCGGTGCCACGCGCTTCAGTATCCCTGCCTCCGGGGATGCGAGCGCGGCCCAGCGGTGGATCGATGTAGAGTACATGGCGTTAGGTGATCCTCGCTTCGGTTTCAACTTCATCCGCACCCTGATAGACACGGGTGCTCCTTTCCCGATCCGCGCCAAGCTTGTCAAACAGAGCCTGCTCGAACTAGCCTACTCGTATGAGCGTATGGCGGCCGAGGGTGACCGACCCACCGACGGAGCCATATCTGCAGCTCACTACCTCGCATACCCGGGCAACCGGTTGGCCGCGGTGGTGAACGCATGTCTGCTCCAGCCATCCAAAGAGTGTAGCTACGTCCGCATAGCCAAGATGGTCGGGGTCAGCGAAATGGCCATCAGGTTCTACGAGACCCTCTACTTCAACGTCAGAGATCGTGAAGATGATGCCGGGTACATATTTAGCCTGATTTGGCCACACGGTCGTTACATGTCGTACGATCCCATGTATGCCAGGATGGCACCGGAAGGTCAGCTCCTACTGCAGAACTGTGACGAGTTCGGCCTTGAGAAGGGCCTGGCTGGTTACGGATTCACCAGAAACTATCCAGGCAAGCTCGACGCATCTCAGGGTATGATCGAGATCAAACATGCCATGACCACAAAATGCCTCGCAGCGTTTTGGGCCGGACAGTCTGGTACCTCCAGCCGAGACATTGGGCGTCACATGGCATTCCAGATCGCTGAAGCACAAAGCGGCGGTGCGCAGAGCGGAGCCCTTGAGAATGTCGGCATGACGTGCTTTGGTGATCTCTTGCTTGAGGACATCCGAAGAATAGGTGAGCTGTCCGCATCAGATCCTACCATCGACGTAACCGCGGAGGCGGTTAAGCAGATGGCTGAGAAGACTTGATTAAGCTCCTCGCTACGTCTAAACTATCCAAGTGGTCAATTTTGTCTAAATTATGAGGCAGCAACTTATAGGGTTTTTGATCGATGACATCGCGCCGCGCGTCCGACGGTCTGGAGATCCCGAAGGTGAACTCCTGAAGTTCGCGTCGGAGAAGAATCTTTCGCCCGCACTACTGGAAGGGCTGGGTCAACTTTTCAACACTGCCAAGACGCTGTGCTACATGGAGAAGAACTCCAGTCAGCGCGGTGCCACGTTCCCCACCGTTGACGTTCAGAACCTGGTCAGTCAGTACCTTGAAGTGCCGGCCAAGAAGATGACCAAGGATGCTGGCGGATGGTTGGAAGCAGACGACAAACTGGCGCCCGGTGCCAGGATGCCCGACTTCTTCTCCCTGCCAGAAAATGACGGACTAGAATTCAGCCTGCCCAAGTCTGCGTCGTTCCGTAAGCAGAGTCTCAGTCCTCTCCGGGCAAACATCAACACTGCCGAGCTGGTCAAGACCGATATGGAAGAGAGCGCACGTGGGCTGCTCGACCGGATGGTCAAGAAGGCTCGCCGGTCCCAGCTCGACTGGAACACTCTTGAACTGGATGCCTTGGCCGTGATTGGTGAAGAGGCCAAGCCCGCGCTCGACAACGCTGCCAGCTACCTGGCCGCTCACAACATCAAGGTGGCACGTCAGCAATACGACGGTAAGCCTCGCTTCGTTGAATCGGATCTTGTCGAGATTGAACTTCTGTCAAAGGCTCTCGTGAGCATCAAGGAAGCGACCGTCATGGTTGATGAGATGCGCGCAGAGCTGAAGAAGTCATCTTCCGCTCTCGCCAAGGGTGAGGTCGACGAAGAAGAAGAGGAGGACTCCAAGTCCCCAAAACCAGTAGCCCCGAATAACTCAGGCAGGGGCTCGGCTGGAAAAGACCTGGGTGGCTCACCGTTCGAGTTCTTGCCAAAGGGTGGAGACTCGTCAAAGAGCGTTTTCAAGACCGCACCGGATGCGATGTTCAATCTCTTGGCACCGGCCCGCGATCACTTCTTCAAAGGCGTGATGGGTCATCTTGGCTCTCCCGACAACTCACATGCTGCGGTCGAGTCCGCGTTGGGCGACTCTCAACACCTGGCATTGCTTCAGAACCTCATGACCACGGATGACGTCCTCAGTGAGGCCGATCCAGACCAGGTCGTGAGTGCATTCAACACTATCCGCCAGACGGCACCTCACTTGGCCAAGGATGTCAACGTGATGCGTGTCGCACTTCGTTCTGCCGTGCAGCACGAGGGGATTGATCCGTTCACGATCAAGGGTATCGCTGAGACCGAGACTGCAAGGCAGAAGGCCGTCAGCAACACATCCCCGGCCAAGCCCAAAGATTCCAAAGAGTAAATCATGAAAATTCGCAAGACGATCGATCGGGTGGCAGACCGTTACCACGTCCTCACTGAGATCGCCGGTACGTCAGCTTCCGAAGAACAACTGATTTCTGATCACGGCGAACCGCTCGTAGAGTGTGGTGGTGCGTTCTCCGGAAACCTCACACGTCCAGGTGAGACCGCACCGGTCGTTACCGTGGCCGGCAGCCTTGGTGCTGCCGTGACTGCAAACGTGGTTGATGGTGAGATCACCAGCTACACCGTCCAGGCCCCGGGCTCCGGGTACACGGCTGTGCCGGCCGTTACCATCACGGGCGGCAACGGTACTGGTGCTACCGCGGACGCAACCCTCAAGGCTATCTCGGTGGCGGTCAGCTTGGGCGGCTCCGGATATGTTGTCAACGACACGATCGTTCTCGATGCCGGAACATTCGTCACCCCTGTGACGGTCAAGGTGGACGCGGTCACGCTTGGTGTGATCACGGCTGTCTCGATCGTAACGGCTGGCAACTACTCGGCCATCCCCAGCAACCCCGTCGATCAAGACACCACCAGCGGGGTCGGAATCAACGCGAAGTTCACGGTCACCTGGGGTGTCAACACGGTCCTGCCTGACGCGGTCGGAGCTGACTACTGGACGGTACCGACACCGATTAGCTTTACGTTTCCCACGAAGCAACGCCGGCTGATCACTGACTTTCCGGACAAGCGGGTGTTCGACCTGGCTGACGACGTCAATGCAGACCTTCAGGCGAAGTTGTATTCCGACACGATCCATGATAGAATCCTGTCTGAACTTACGACCTTGCGGGCTAAGCAGAATCCCTTCGAGGGAGAGACTACTCTGACAATCTGACACTCACTGTCAATTTTACATGAAGATCGACGATCTCAAAGACGGACTAGGCGAGACCTTCCAGAAGTACTGGAAGCCCGCACTGGCCGGAGCCGCACTCGGAGGAACCGCGTCGGGCGTACTCAGCCGCAACGCTGGAAAGCCCGGAGAGACTCCTGGTGAACGTCGTCGTCGAATGTTGCGTAGCGCACTAGCTGGAGCATTACTGGGCGGTACCGCCGGGGTAGCCATTCCGGCTGGCCTCAAAACGGTAACCGAACCCTGGGGTGCAGCCAAGCCTGGCGCTGGCGGAATCACAGACTCTGCTCTCGGATTCGCCGGTAAGCACATTGCCCCGCTGGCCGTGCTGGGCGCTGGCGGTGCCGGTATTGCCAGATCCCTGAAGGCGAACAAGGAGACCGCGTTCGGTAATCTCTTCCAGGAATTCAAACGGCACGCAGGTGCGGACGGTAAGGGACTCGGAACCGCAGAGTCGCTCAGGGCTGCCATGAAGGCTGATCCGACCGTGATAGACAAGGTGCATAAAACCCTGACTGAGGGTCTCGGAGCTGCCGGTCACGGTAATCTCCGGGCTTCTGAACTTCTCTCTGAGTCTGGTTTCCACCCCAGCGGCGGTCCTGATCTCAAGAGCCTGCTGAATCGAGTCTTGAAACCCACAGGTTCCAGCGCCGGCCTTGAAGGTGCGCGAGAACTCCTGCAAGAGGGTCGTGGAGCATTCGGCAAGGGATTGGCACAAATCCCCGGCGAGAGCGGATCTGCATTATCTGAGATGTGGCGTCGGCTTGTCCGACCTACCATCGGTGGACGTTTCTCTCTCCCCACGAAAGCCCTGGCCCTCGGTGGCGGCGCCATGCTGGCTCATGACTTGCAAAAGAAAGTGATGGGCGAATGATCAAGATAATCTTCCAAGACAGCCAGGACGAGTTGGTCAAAGCGGCCGGCTCTCTGTCATGTCTGTTCGAGGGGGATCGCCACATCAAGTCGGCGGCCTCTGACGCGTTCAGCGCAGACCTGATGCGCAAGCACGTCCCGAAGGACGACAAGCATTTCGGCATCCACCTGATCGCCATGGGTAGCCAGGAGAAGTACGGCTATAACCGCAACGGCGACGGATGGCCGGAGGATGGCCTTAAGACTCGCCACAACACTTTCGTCTCCCACGGTCACCTGTTCCGGGAGCACAAGAACACTGACCCCAAGTTCAAGGTAGGCGACGTCAAGGCCAGCGCGTACAACGACAAGATGGGCCGCGTAGAGCTGATCGTCTGGGGCGACAAGGACAAGGCTCCCGACATGTACGAGAAGGCCGCTTCCGGCAAGCCGCTCAGCTTCTCCATGTCAGCCAAGGTCCCGTACGACGTCTGCTCGATCTGTGCCAACAAGGCCAAGGGCTCGTCCAAGTACTGCTCGCACCTGAAGGAGTCGATGTGCCAGTACCTGCCGAAGTTCAAGAAGTTCGCTTTCGCTGAGAACCCTACCCCGACGTTCTTCGACATCTCAGAGGTCAAGAACCCGGCGGACCGGATTGCTCACTTCATCGAGTACCAGATGACCAAGGCCGCATCGGCCACGGCATTTCAGTACAGCGACATCCTGGCTCAGGCCGAGGGCGTATCTATCCCGGACACCAACGTCGGATGCGTGGATCTGCTCAAGCAGGCCATGCTGACCCGTCTGGCTGAGACTGAGCAGTACGTTCGGGCGGCCATCAACGGAGATGACATAGGCACCGACGCCAAGGCCGCGTTCTTCAAGGAAGCAGTCACCCGCGCGTTCGAGCCCCAGGACATCACCGAAGCCGAGATGTCCATCATTCGTGCTACCGAGCCGGGGTATCTGTTCGCTGGCCTGGCCAAGCGGGCCACCGTGCTACCGTTCGAAGCTTTCGTCAGTTACGTCACTGGAAACAGCATCGACCAGGTCTATGCAGATCCGATGGTCAAGCAGGCCAAGGGTCTGCTCCCTACGGTGTTCCAGCAGATGCTCAATTCTGAATCCGACCCTGTTCTCGAAGATCTCTTCGAACCAGACTTCAGCAAGTTCTCCTCTGGAGATCCTGTGGACAAGGTCATGGATCAAGTTGCGGATCGCCACTCGGTTAATCCCCAGGTGGCCAAGACCCGCATCATGAAGATTACTGTGCAGAGGGGTTCTGATCTCCCGATGCCAGTGAAATCCGCGTCAATGTCTGACGCGGTAGAAGAAGCTCGCAAACTCTCACGTGCTTACGGCTTCTACAAGGTCTCCTTCTGCGTGGCCGCAGAACAGGTTCTCAATGAAACTTTTGTTGACGAACCGGTACGACTGCTTGTAAGCTACCAGCACGTGATTTAACGTACAGCTATGGCTAATAAGACCCTCACATACCAAGAAATCGTCGCTCGACTGACGGACCGCACAAAGTCCGCAAGTAATAAAGTCGCGACCGCCGGCTCGGGCGCACCGGGATCTCCGTCTACGCAGGTCACTGAAAAGGACCCGCAAGACATGGGCACTGTTGCGATCCCCAAAGATCCCAACACCTCGCCCTCCGCAACCAACCTTCCCGGTAGCGGATCGGATACACATCCGGTTCACAACAAGGAAGTGACTGCCGTGAAGGCTGTCGGTGCGACCTCTCCGAAGGAAACGGTTACCGAAGACCTCGGTGCTGGATCTGCCGCGAAGGCCGCCAAGGTGGTTGCGTCCATCAAGAATTTGCGCGAGACGCTCAAGTCCGCTTCTTCCAAGGTCGCTGAGACCGACGACAAGAAGCCGGATGCGAAGTCACCCGCTGATGCCGGCAAGCCTGCCAAGATGGATAAGGCCGCCGAGATCAACGGTCCTGTCGACGACGGCAAACACCCCGTCTCGAACAAGGACAAGGCTGCTCAGGGTCCCAAGGCCGACCAGGTCAAGGAAAAAGACCCGCAGGCAGAGCCGAAGCCGTCCGTCCGCGAGGACGCGATTGACGGAGTTCCGGCCGCTAACGTCGAGAACAAGGACAAGGCCGCCAACGCCGAGTTCGACCCCTCGTATCACTTCAAGCTCGCCAGTGTGATCCTGGCAGACTCCGACCTCCGTCAACAGGCTGAAGCCAAGTTGCAGGAAGCGTTCGGCGCACAGGTGGCCAGCGACATCGTCAAGGCTGCTGCCGTGATGGAAGAGCAGGCCAACATGATCTCTGAACTCGAATCCCAAGGTGCCCTCGAAGCTGAAGAGCTTTGGAAGAGTGCCTCGGTGGACGAGCGCAACATGATCGTCAAACTCGCCGCACTCCATGACCATAACCGAAACAAGCTTTCGGACGATCTGCTCAAGCAGGCGTATGACATGGGCGCAGCTGCCGGGGCTGATGAGATGGATGCCGCGGCTCCGCCGATGCCCGAAGGTGCTGGCGCTCCGCCGATGCCTGAAGGTGCTGGTGCCCCTCCGATGCCCGAAGGTGCCGAAGGCGCTGAAGGCGGCGACGTGTCTCCTGACGACATCATGGCGGTTCTCCAACACCTGGTCGAGTCCGGCCAGATCGACGAGAAAACCGCAGAGGCTATCCTGATGGAACTCGGTGGCGAAGCAGGTGGTGAAGCTGGCGGCGAAGCCGGCGAGGCCACTGAAGCGCCCGAGTCTCCTGAGAAGGAAATCGAAGAGATGGCCGGTAAGGCCGCCTCCGTTGTCGCCAAAATCACGGCCGCCAAGTAATCGACCCCCGCGTACTATGAGCGACGGGAACCCTAATACTGCACTGAATGCTGTTATCGATAGCACCATCGACTTTGTTGATGGTGCTATCGTCGACCACGACAAGATGAGCAGTGAGATCCTAGCACTGCGAACCAAGCTGGCCGATACCGAGCGTGTCTACATCGAGAAGGTAGCAGCAGCACAAAAGTCAGCAACGCTGGACCCGGATGCCATCAACGCGGCTGTCGATCGTCTTGTCACACTCAAGATCATACCGTACGAACTTCACACCAAGGTCGCCAATCAGCTCCGCAAGGAGCCTCGAAGCGCATTGACACTCCTGACTCAGATCGCTGAGACGTTAGTGTCCGCTCCGTCCGAGGGCTTTGGTGTAACGAAAGAGGCTAGTACTGTTGACTGTGGCGGCGATCCTGACGGCTGGGATGAGGTCCTCCAGGGTCGTGTACCTCAAATCAGACAGCCTAAGTGAGCCGCCCGGCGGCTGGCCATTTCGCCGGACACCTAGTAATGGGTGCCCGGCTTTTCTTTTATGAATCAACAAGAACTACTTAAAATCGCAAACATGCTTGGTCGCGGCAAGATGGTCGGCAAGTTCCTGCAGGGTGCTCTCAAGTCCAATCCGATGCCGAACGCCAACCCGATGATCAACCGCGGCATCCGGGAAGGCGTCCTGCCGACCTGGTCCCAGGGTCCTCAAGCTCTCGGCCAGATGGGCCGTGTCGCATCCGGTACCAACGCGCTGGATCGCAATGGCCTTGCCGGGGCTATCAAAGGATACCGAAAGGAAATACGTCCAAATCTTGACGTAACGCATAACAAGGTAGGAACCCAGGTAGGGCAAATGCCACTCAAGATGCCTGGATTGAGCATGAAGCCGCCGGGCATACAGAAGGGTGTGCTAGGTATGAATCCTGCACAGCTCAACGCGGCACGACCTGGCGTTACCCCGGTCGGTAAGTCAACAGGCACTGCCGTGAAGGCCCCGGTCGCACCAGTCTCCCCTGTCTCACCAGTTACGCAAAATACTGCTGGACAACAGGGTTGAACCGGGCGATACTCCTAACGAATTTGACACCGAGTCGGCCGTGTGGTCGGGGTAGGAGTCAAGCAACAATCGGAATCCAAAGATATGACATACGATCATTATCGCAGGTCGAAGCCACGTCTGAACGTGCTTCGCGGGTGGCCTGGTAACGAAACTACCAGTCTGACTCATTCCGCCAAGCCCAAGGCTGGTGAAGACATCAAGTCAGGCATGGTCATCGTCCTCGATACAAACGGCGAGTGGGTCAAAGCGACCTACGCGCTGGCCAACAACAAGTTGGTGTGTTGGGCGACGGCGGACCAGTCTGACACGGACGTCGTCTCCAGTGGGCGGCTCCTGGGACTCTCAGTCGCAGGACCCTACGAAATCCAGACACCGTACTTCGACAGTACTCAGGTGTACGCCGACAACACCCCGTTGAAGGTTGATACCACGGCTGGACAACTGACCATCGCTTCGCTGACCACTGCTGACGACGAAATCGTCGGTATGTGTACTCGTGGCGGCAAAACCGACATCGCAAAGATCAACTCTGAAGCCACGCCTGTTGCAGGCGCAGTGAACGTTATCTCGTTCATTACGAAGTGGGTTCCGGGTCGTGCGAGCTAATCATCAACCCTGAAAGATAATACTATGAGCGAAAACTCTGAAGTTAAATCAGTCAAGGTCATGAATGAGGAGCTTCTGTCCCGCATTCTCGAAGAGGGAGATGGGTCCGTGAAGTCCGCATCCGCGGCCGGAACCAACATGATCCGCCGCCGTATCCGTGAAGACGGATTCTTGCGGAACATCATCCCCCCAGAGACGGTGACAAACGCCGATCTCGACCGCGTGGTGGAACATGACCGTCCGGTCATCATCGAAGACATGGAGCCCCTCAGCCCCGGTGCTGTGAGCATTCCGTTCGGTGCGTCGACGGACAGCCAGACCTACTACGGTAACAAGTACACAGTCGTGTTCAATCCGATCACGACCAAGGAGTACACCAAGGACGTCAACGAGCTTCGCACCTATCGCATGGATTTGCGCCAGGTGATCACGGACAACTCGCTGAAAGACATGCAGACGGAAGAGGACGGCCAGTTCATCTCCGTATGCGACACGATCGTCGGTGCCAGCAATGGTATCGGTGCGACCGGTCTCCAGCAAAACTTCGACATCCAGGGCGGTATCACTCGTGATACCTACGTGGAAGTTCTGAGCAAGCTGGAAAACTTCAACCTGAACAACGGCGTGTTCCTCATGAACCGTCGCACTGCGAAGGAATTCTTGAAGTTCGACCGTTCCGAAATCGGTGGCGACCTCGCTGAGAAACTCTTCACGGACGGCCTCACGGCTCTCCAGGAAGCCAAGATCTTCGGCGTCCGTCACTTGTTCACGATCAAGCGGGACCTCGTGCCCGATAACGTCGTGTACTGTTTCGGTGAACCCTCGTTCCTCGGCAAGTTCTACGAACTCAGCCCGACCACTCTCTACGTTGAGAAGAAGAAGGAAACCCTTCGCTTCCAAGCGCGTGAGACGATCGGCGTGTCCGTTGCGAACGTCGCCTCGATCCAGAAGGTTACCTTCATCCCGTAAGAAATTACGGAGCTTTTAACCCCCGCCCTTGACTGGGCGGGGGTTTCTGCTTTATTAGGGTATGAGCAGACCATCTTGGGAAGAGTACGCATTAACCATCGCCTACGCGGCAGCCATCCGTTCAGAAGACCCGTGGGGCAAGGTTGGAGCATGCGCCCTTCGCCACGACAACACCATCGCCGGCCTGGGCTACAACGGAGCACTTCCAGGGAAGACGATCGACTGGAGCGACCGGGATGGAAGGTTGAAGGAAGTGATCCACGCAGAGCTGAACTGTCTGGCATACTGCAAGCCCGGCGAGTGCCGACTCCTGGCCTGCACGTTACTGCCATGTGGTGAATGTCTTAAGACGATCGCCCGCTACGGGATCAGCACGGTGGTGTACGGACGGGAGTACAAGCGGGATTCGAGCAGCCTGGAGATGGCCGAGAGGTTCGGCATCAAGCTGGTGCAGATGGCTGTTAAGATTCGTCCGGACCAGCAGACAGAACCCTCATCTGTTTGATGTAGTCCTGCATGTGACTGGTCGCCCGGCCGGTCAGCTCCTTCAGCCTACGGCGGTACTTGGCCTGGGCCTCTGGTGTCACATGTAGCTCTGATTCGGAGAGAGCTTGTTCGATCTCCTCGCAGAGCCATTGATAGTGCGGTTTCTTCACTTACCCTATTGTGCCACACCCACCTGCAGATGCAATGGCGATCTGTTCTGTGCTATAAGGTTTTGACGAGGACGGCTTTGCCATCTTTGTTTCTCTAACCTCAACACCAAAACCTAAGACACATCACATGAAGCCATATACCATCAAGTTCCTCAAGATCGTAACGATCTTCACATTCTTCTTCGGGATCGCCGCTGCGGCGTTCGCCGTGGACGTTCAGAAGGGTGCCCAGCGTAACCTCCGTCAACCGGCGGTTTCGACCCAAGTGGCCACCGTTACCCCGGCGGTTACAACGGCTACCCCGGCGGTTGCTGAGCCTACGTCGGCACTCAACGGTAAGGGCACGTTCCTCAAGAGTGGCGCCAAGACGCTCGGCCACATCGGAAAGCTGGAAATCATCCAGATCAAGATCCGTGGTCTCGACACGCCCAACCTGGTCGTCGCCGTGCTGTTCAACCCGGAGACCGGGGAGATCACACAGCTCGGTACGGCTAGCGGTGTTGGTATCGGTCATACGCTCCTGTCGGCCGGTAGTGCTCCAGCCGCGGCAGCTCTGTTGCGTCCGCCCAGTACTCGCGTGAACAACAACTCGGGATCTGAGTCTGACTCGTCCTCCCAGTCGTCCGTCCGTGGCGTTAGTTCCACCTCGTCTGCCCAGAATGAAAACGTCAGCGTGAACTCTGCTACCGGCGGTAAAGGCGGTGTTGGTAACGGCGGTGTTGGTAACGGCGGCGCTGGCGGTGCAGGTGGCGCAGGTGGTGCAGGTGGCGCTGGCGGTAACGGCACTGGTACTGGCGGTAACGGTACTGGCACTGGCACGGGCACTGGCACGGGCACGGGCACTGGCGGAGGCTTCGTTCCTCCGGGCCATCAGCCCGGTCACGGAAACCCTTCCAAGGGTAACGACTAAACAATCGGCCTAGAGGCCCCCTGCGGTCCGGCCACCGGGCCGCAGGGGATCAGCACGGTGGCAAAAAAACAACAGGTACACATGAAACCAAACAGCCTTTTCATCCCCAAAAATAGACATCTGTTAACTGACTTTTACGCGGCATGCTTGCTCCTCTCCAAACATCAGGAACTCAATGAAATACGACGGGATCTTAATCCACAGCCAGGCGCAGCAACCATAGGCGTCGGATCTCTCTACACTCCGAGTCGTCTTCACTTTGGACATCCTGTACCAGACATGGTCGGCAGCCACGAGCCGCTGACCCCTCTGGGTAGAGTGCTCCTTGCTGATGACCAGTACCAGTCCGCCGGTATCACCTGGCCCTGGCTGTACCCGCTCGAACTCAGGGAGGCGGTCGGAACCACAGAAGTATCGGCACATCTCAACTGCTCGACCGAAACCCTCAATCGTCTCACCAGTCCGCTGGACGAGATCATCATGAAGGAGTTTCAAACCTACCTGATTCTGGACGAGACGGCTCAGCTGTTTCACCAGATGATCTACCTGGGAGACTGCCTGTGGAAACAACTCCATGAGGCCGAGACCTTGCTCAACGAGGTACGCGCCAAACATAGGATCATAGACGTGGACGGTATCAAGGTCATGCTCCTGCAGGATCTCGAAGGAGACAATTACGAGTCCATCATCAGTCGGTTCGTCATGCTTGAAGCGCGTGACGTCTCGATCTCAGTTAAGCCCGACACCAAAGGAAACGGGTGGGCCTTATTCAAGTTCCGTACGTCACCGGTAAATCTCGACTTCCGGCGCCTCAACAGCCACCCGGAGATCGCGTACTGCCAGTCGCGAGGAACCCTTGTCAAAACAAAAAGCCGATGTGACGAAGCCACGATCAGTCACATCGTAAATCTCAGCCG
>Ga0315286_10002006_pt1 | contig 18804 bp, 17 predicted proteins | sample YL17G10_0_MG_FD_205038 | JGI IMG/M metagenome (GOLD analysis project Ga0315286, IMG submission 205038) | Sediment microbial communities from Yellowstone Lake, YNP, Wyoming, USA - YL17G10_0 | ecosystem: Environmental > Aquatic > Freshwater > Lake > Sediment | place: USA: Wyoming | collected... | reverse complement strand
CGAAGCGCTCAAGGCGTTCGCAGACCGAGTGGATTCTCTTTTAGTGCGCCGGGCTTGCATGCAACTGGTTTTTGCTTACGAACACGGGCTTCAAACCGAAGGACTCAAGAAACTAGCGGACGAACTCGTTTCATTCCAGAAAGTCAAGAGCCAGCAGTACGCCGCTCAAATGGCGTTCTTCGGACTGCTCTTCATTTCAGTCAGCTGCATTGTTCCCGCGTTGTTCGCCGCCTACGTGATAGTCGGAAGCTCTTTCCTCGAAACGACGTTCACTCCGTCCGACGTTCTGCTGGCGTTCGTACTCGGCTTTCCCCTGGCTGACGCGGCGATATTGTATTACTTGAAGGCAAAGACGCCCAACGTGCTTGCAGCGTGAGTCAGATGAAGAAACAAAAACCGGTAAAGAAAATCGCGGTCATTGCAGCGCTGGCGTTCGCCGCGGGAACAATAGAATTGCTTGCAATTCCGTTGCCGCTCGCCTACCAGGCGCTTGCATTCTTTGCGACAATCTCGTTTCCGCCCGTCATGATTTTCTTTTACTTCGACTACGTTGAATCCAAGAGAATTCGGGAAATCGAGGAAAACCTGCCCGCGGCATTGTTTCAGATAGCCAGTTTCCCACGTCGGACGAGTATGGAGAAAATAATGCGCGAAATAGCGAAGTCGGATTACGGAGCACTAAGCGAAGAATTTGCGAAGGCAACGCGCCAAGTCGACGCAGGCTCTCCGGTGCCGAAAGCACTCGAATCAATTGCTTCGGAAAACAATTCCATGCTCTTGCGACGAGCTTGTTCGCTGCTTTCGGAAAGCTATCAGACCGGCGCGGACATGAGCACGGCGTTCAAGGAAGTGGCGGAAGACATTTTCGAAATGCAAGCCATACAAAAACAAACCGCGGCAGCGCTTTCGCTCCAAAAATACACGCTGCTTGCCGGAGGCTGCGTGCTCGTTCCGTTGATTTTAGCGCTATTGCTTAACATCGTTTCCTCGCTTCAATTCGATTTGGCGGGAATAAGCTCGGTGACGCCGGAACAAAGACAGGCCCTGCTCGACGCAGCAGTGCTCGGAAGCCAGGCATACCTAGTGATTTTCGCGGCAATTGCAAGCGTTTTCGTGGCAACGCAGGAATCCAACAAAAAGAAGGCAGTACTCTACTTCACCCTACTCTTTCCCCTCGCGCTCGCAGTGTTCCACTCGGTGCGCGGACTGCCTTTGCTGGGTTGAAAGAAATTTAAGCTTTACAGTAGCCATACTACCGAGGGGAGGCAATGGAAGTTTCGGAACTGCAGCGCCGCATTGCGGCGTGCATCAAAAACGAGGACCGACAAGACGCGGAGTTCAGGTACGCGATTTTCGCTTCACAGGCAGGAGACTTGGCCAGATACATTTCGCACGACATTAAACTGAGTCCAAGCGCGCGCAAGCACGGCAGCCCCGCTGAAGAAAGGCTTTCGTTCGGCCACGCGTTCGTCCAACTCGCGGGACTCGCGGCTACTCGAAACATTTCGTTGGATGAAGCCGTCGAAGCCGCCATGAAAGCGGTAGAGGACCGCGATTGGGCCAAGCGCCACGCAAAATCCACGAAAGTAGAAGGCATAACCGCCCACGAAGGAAGCGCCGAAGGAGAAGTGTTCTTGTTGGCCGGCAATACCAAGAAAGATGACGTACCAAAAGGACGCGTGCTTGTAACGCGTTACGGCGGCCCGGAACTAGTAGAATTGTTTGGACGAGTAATAGCAGTAATAACGGACGACGGCGGAGCCCACTCCCACTTAGCGGTCTTGGCACGCGAGCACGGCATTCCCTGCATAATGGGAACCGGCAACGCGACGCAACATCTTTTGCACGGCCAACGCGTACGCGTCAACGCAGTAGCTCCGCGCGGCTTCGTCGAAATTCTGTCCGCGCCTTGAAGCCGAGCCGCCGCGGTTTTAAAAGACGGACTCGTTTTACTTCGCGGTGATTCTGTTGATCGAGATTCGCGAGCTGGAAAAAATAAAGTTAGACAAGCCAGTCATCATCGAAGGATTTCCGGGCATTGGAATGGTCGGAACAATCAGCGCCTCTTTCCTAGCGGAAAAGCTCGGAATGAAGCTAATAGGATACCTCGCGAGCAACAAGTTTCCGCCGATCGCAGCAATCCACGATTACATCCCCGTTTCGCCGGCCCGCATTTATGCCTCCGAAAAACACAACCTCATCGTCTTGTACTCGGAGTTCGTCATTCCCGCGGACGTGGTGTTCGCGTTGTCGGAAAAAATAATCTCGTGGGCGCAAGAAAAGAAGGCATCCGCAATTTACTCACTCGCAGGAATCGCAACTCCGGAGCCGAACGACAAAATATACAGCATTGCGAGCACGAAGAAAGTCTCCGACTTTCTAAAGACAAAAGGAATCGAGCCAGTCAAGGAAGGAGCAACCCAAGGAGTGAGCGGAGTGCTTATCGCCGAGTGCGCGGCCAAAAAGTTTCCCGCAGCAAACATAATGATCCAAACCAACGTAGCGCTCGACCCGCGTGGCAGCGCGCGCTTGCTCGACAAACTCTCTGAAATCACTAGAGTAAAAGTTGACACCGCCTCCCTCTTAAAAGAAGGAAAGGAAGTCGAAGAGAAAATGAAGCAAGCCATGGAGAAAATGCAGTCGCTGCACAAGGACTACAAGAACATGGAAATCAGCCCAATGTACGGCTGAGCAACACTAAATTCGATAGCCTAAATAATCGCCGTCAGCAAAACTGTTTTCGCGCAGGGGTGCCAGAGCCTGGTCAAATGGACTGGACTTAGACAAAACCCGTCCCTGAAAACGACGCGATGAGTTTTTGGGAAATCCAGTGGCCTAGCGCCTGCAAGGGTTCGAATCCCTTCCCCTGCATTATGCTTCATTCTAGTATCCTCAACTTTTTCGTCTTTTGCTTAGTCGTGCGGTCTGGGTACGGCGAATCGAAGAGTTGCCGCGAAGTGAACGGAAAGCCGTTCACAACGGAATTCATTAGCCGGGCCAACACACTTCTTTGGGCTCCTTATTTTGGGAATACAGAGCTGAAAAATAGCGGCTTTCGCTCGATTTTCATAGAGAAAACGGCATTCTTAAAAACAACGCCCTGGATTGCTTAGCTTATGAGGCTTTTCCATCTCGCTGCTGCTGTTGCTTTGCTGTCCGCGATAGAGGCTGTTTTAGTTGTTCTGGGCGTCCTGCCTCCAGTTCTGTCCTATTCGTCAGGAAACATTCTGTTTTCGCTCGCGAAGCTTGTGATAATCGCCTATGCGGGAGTTGTTTCCGCGCCGGAAGGGCTGAAGAAAAGCGCATTGAATGGTGCAATCCTGGGTTTTGCCGGAGCCGCGGCCCTCTGCATTTTCAGCCTGCTGGGCTCCGCATTGTTCGGCAAAACCGTTCTGGGGCTGCCGCCTGCCAATATCGCATCGCTTGCTATCCTGCTTGCTTTCACTCTTATTACGAATGCCGTGCTCGGGACAATAGTGGCCGCAATCGCCGGGTTTATTGCTATCCGCACCCGGAAACCGCGTAAACGGAAATAGTAAACTTCCTTAAACGGCCCGGCGTGTTCCGCTTGACGCGGATGTGGAATGCAGCTTTCATATCCTCAGGTACCCTGATTGGGAAGAGTGGCACTTGTTTTTTACAATTGCATCCTTTACCGCTTCCTTGCTCAGGTTTTCCAGCTCGCAAATGTCGTACATCGTCCCCAGGCTCTCTTTGTCATGGGCGTCTGAATCAAAAACGCAGGGAACGCCGAGTTTCCTGACGAGCTCTTCAGATTCCATCCTCTCTGCCGGGCTGTAGCCCGGAGCGTCGCACTCCATCGCGTCAAAAATAAGCAGATTATCTGCGCTGATTTTTTTCAACCAGTTATTGGGCAATATCGTCATAGGATGGGCAGCTACTGCTATCCCACCCTGCGCGTGTATCCTTCGTATGGCTTCAGACAATGACAGGCCGCCAGTGCAGGGTGGCTCATTGTTGTCTCCGGTATCGTTGTTTTTCCTGCACTCCTCTTCCGCCGGATCTTTTGTTATGTCTATTGCGAGTATGTGGCCGTTCGGAGTAGTGAATTCCATCGAAGGGATGCACAACAGGCGCGTTTCGTTCCTGCATCTTTCCATGTAATCCGGGCAGACGCTATGGTCCGTAATCGCTATGAATTTGAAGCCCAGTTTCACGGATTCCTCAACCATCTCGTCGTAGCTGTTCTTCCCATCAGAACAGGTAGTGTGCATATGCAGGTTGCCTGCATAGAGATTTTTATCCGCATTTAACGGTTTGGGGGCTGCCAGGCTGACCAGTACGATCAGGCCAGCAATCAAAACAAGCGCGAGGAGCGCATATTTCAGATATCCCCTTCCATCACATTCAAGAAGCGAGATCGTTTTCTTCAGCTTTCCGTTTGCCACGCGGATAAAACGCCATTCAAACTATAATAATGTGCTTCGGGCAGAATCTAAACCGTGGCGCAATCCTGCCATGCGAAAACGAGCCGCGTGTCCCTATTTTTACCTAGAAAACTGCGTAGCTCAGGCTAACGGGTTCGAGCCAGGCGTGCGGTCTGAGTAGAACCCAGTTGATCGCCTAGCCCTCGTCAGTTCTACGGTGGTTTGGCTAGAACCTCTGCGCTCAGATAGGGCAGCTTCCCCTGCACTAAACAGCTCAAGGCGGTTAACGCCGCTCTTTTTTCAGGCATTCTAATAAAAAAGAGGTTTGAGCTACCCTATTAGAGGAGGTAATGCCGTGGCGTATGAGGCAAAAAACTTTGATTACCTGATTGGAACAGCGGGTTTCAGCGACCAGCTGCTGAAAAACCACTTCACGCTCTACCAAGGGTACGTCGCGAACACGAACAAACTCATTGAAGCAATTATCGCACTGTCACGCGAAAACCGGACGTCGACTCTGGAGTTTGCCGAACTCAAACGCAGGCTCGGCTGGGAATTCAACGGAATGAGGTTGCACGAACTCTACTTCGAAAACCTTTCCAAAACCCCTGCGCCGCTCGACCAAAACTCCTTGCTCTACAAAAAAATAGCCGCCCAATTCGGTTCCTTCCAAGAATTTGAAAAATACTTTCGTGCCAGCGGGGCAGTGCGCGGCATCGGCTGGACGGTATTGTACTACGACGCGCGCTCGGACTTCTTCCTGGTCTGCTGGGTCAACGAGCACGACGTAGGACACTTGACGGGCTGCACGCCATTACTTATAATGGACGTTTTCGAGCACGCGTTCATGCCCGACTACGGACTCAAGCGAGCCGACTACATCGACGCTTTCTTCAAGGCAATCGACTGGAACGCGGCCGCAAAGCGTTTTGAAGCGTCAAACCGCTGACCACAATCATTAAAAGTAGTTTAAGGCAAACTCCTTTCGAGGAGAACAATTTGGCGTCGCCCGAAGTAGAACTGTTGCTTGACGTAATAATGGTTGGCGAAGTACTTGCCTTGTTCTACTTATGGTACGAAAAAAGACTCTTTCCCTTCACGCCACAGGCAATTGCGGCAGTCGAAGCGCCTTTCAAGCCAGGCAGGGAAGAGCAGGAAACGCTCGACCACATTATCAACGCTAAAGTCACGGAAATAAAAGAGCTAAACGCAAGGAAAGACAACCTCGACGCCGTGATAAAGCAGGCAAAGCAGAAGTACATGCGCGGCGAAATCGCTGCCTCGACCTACCGGGGAGTGATAAACGACTCGGAGAAAGAACTCGTGGAAATCGAGGCACGCCTCAAACTCCTGGCCAAGACGGGCGAGTAACGGCAAACGTTTAAATAGGCTTTTGGCGATTAGTATAGCGCACGCGACCGAAGTTTTCTATTGAAGTCGCGCGTTTATTGCTACGGCATTCTAGAGTCGAGCCCAGACCTTTCTCTCAAGCGCTTGAAGGGCTCGCGACAAAAAAAATCCTTTAACGGGTTTTTTAGTTTTCGCAGACTAGAGAGACCCGTCTGCGTGCGAATGCCGATGGCCAGAATGGGAACGCGAGTCAGTCAACAATCCCTCAGGCGCTCCGGCGCCAATGACGTTGATTTCGGGTTCGACGAAGGCGAAGAAAACTAGAAACTAATAGGCGATTTTCCCAATAAAACAAAATTGGAGAAATCTCGTCTGATTCCTTTTAGAAAGGGAGCAACTAAGTTGACAAGTTAGTTCTTGCGACTCGATACAGGAAGCAACTTCCATTACCTGGAAGCGCTTCCCGCCGCCGCCCTAAACGGGCTGGCGGCGCACACCAGTTGATCCTGCTGGAGGATACCGCTATCGGATTACGGCTAAGACATGCAAGTTTAAAGGCCACGGCACGTGGCCTTGGCGAACGGCTGAGTAACACGTAGTCAACCTACCCTAGGGATTCGCATAACTTCGGGAAACTGAAGCGAATTCGTTATAGGCAAGGGCTTCTGGAACGAATCCTTGCCGAAAAGAGCGCGCGAAATGCAGTGCGTTTCGCCCTAGGATGGGACTGCGTCTGATTAGGCTGTTGGTGGGGTAACGGCCCACCAAACCGATAATCAGTAGGGGCTATGAGAGTAGGAGCCCCCAGAAGGGCACTGAGACAAGGGCCCTAGCCCTATGGGGTGCAGCAGTTACGAAAATTCCGCAATGCGCGCAAGCGTGACGGAGGTAGTCCGAGTGCCATCCGAAAGGATGGCTTTTGGCCAGTCCGAATAACTGGCAGAATAAGTGGTGGGTAAAACCTGTGCCAGCCGCCGCGGTAATACAGGTAGCACGAGTGGTGTCCACGAATATTGAGTCTAAAGCGTCCGTAGCCGGTTCAGTAAATTTTCTGTGAAATCTTTCGGCTTAACCGAAAGGCTTGCAGGAAACACTGCTGGACTCGGGAGTGGGGGAGGCCTGAGGTACGCTAGGGGGAGCGGTAAAATGCTTTAATCCTTAGCGGACCACCAGTGGCGAAAGCGTCAGGCCAAAACACGTTCGACGGTGAGGGACGAAGGCTAGGGGAGCAAACCGGATTAGATTTGCTTCAGAAGACAATTTGATTGAAGGCGTACGAAAGCAGTGCGTTCTTTGCGACGGGCTTACAATGCCCGAACTGTTTGGATGATTCAGCAAAACTCTGCGTCATCAAAAAAAACCTCGAATTAATTCACTTCAAAAGTGGGTTGAAAGCGGTCTTCTGACGGCACTAAAAACCCGGGTAGTCCTAGCAGTAAATGATGCAAACTTGGCGTTGCACTCGCCTCGAGCGAGTGCAGTGCCGCAGCGAAGGCGTTTAGTTTGCCACTTGGGGAGTACGGTCGCAAGACTGAAACTTAAAGGAATTGGCGGGGGAGCACCACAAGCCGTGGATGCTGCGGTTCAATTGGACTCAACGCCGGGAAACTCACCAGGAAAGACGGCAGGATGAAGCTCAGGCTAAAGACCTTAGCTAACAAGCCGAGAAGTGTTGCATGGCCAGCGTCAGCTCGTGCCGTGAAAGAACAATCTTCGCGCATGAAAGAAAGCGCCTACACGCGGCCCAACGCCGCGCGCGTTGCTTTCTGACCGAAAAATGTTCTTCGGCAGAGGTGTCAGGTTAAGTCCTGCAACGAGCGAGATCCCCGTCCACTGTTGCCAGCGTCGAAGCGATTCGGCGGGCACTCTGTGGAGACTGCCTGCGTTAAGCGGGAGGAAGGAGGGGGCAACGCTAGGTCAGTATGGCCTGAATTTCCTGGGCCACACGTGGCATACAATGGTCAAGACAATGAGTTCCGACGCCGAAAGGCGAAGGCAATCCCAAAAACTTGACCTCGGTTCGGATTGGGGGCTGAAACTCGTCCCCATGAAGCTGGAATGGCTAGTAATCGCGTGTCATCATCGCGCGGTGAATATGTCCCCGCTCCTTGCACACACCGCCCGTCAAGCCATCCAAGCGAGGTTTTAGTGAGGCTCGGGCTTCGGCTCGAGTCGAGCTAGAGCTTTGTGAGGAGGGTTAAGTCGTAACAAGGTAACCGTAGGGGAACCTGCGGTTAGATCACCTCCAATTAGTCGCAAGCTCTTCTTCCGGTGGAAGAGGGGCATTGAACTAATCTGGAACTAACTTTGTAAATCCCTACGCGCTTTCTTTTTTGAAAGCGTGTCAAAAGAAATCAGATTTTTCTTCGCCTGAAACAGAATCCGAAAAAAAGTCTTTCGGAGGAAAGCGAGTCGGTTTTCCGGGAATAGTGGTCCATAAAGGCCTGGGAGAGAAGACTCGCGAGTACGATGAAGAAATTCCTTTTTTCGAGAATAGAGTGGGCTCGTAGCGCAGTGGTAGCGCGCCTGCTTTGCAAGCAGGAGGTCGCGGGTTCAAAAGCACTTTGCGCACCCGCATCTCTGGCACGAAGGGCGTGAAATTCCCGCCGAGTCCACAAATTAATTTTTGCTCCGCTTTTTGCGCGTCAAAGCGCGGCGGAGCGGTCGTCCCGTTCGCGGGACGTCACAAGCTGGCGAGTAAGACCTCTTCAGACGGGGGCGTTGTCCAGTGCAGTGCTGAAGTGGCTCTCGATTTTTTTCGAGAGTCGCGTTGTATGAAGCTGTGTAGGAAGATTCGATAGACTACCGTGAACGTTTGGTTCACAAAGTAAAGTGGTAGTGCTACTAGTCAAGCCGTTCAGTGGATGGTTGGGCTCGGGCAGCGAAGAAGGGCGTAGCAAGTTGCGAAAAGCCGCGGGTAGGAGCATGCTTCCGTTGAGCCGCGGATTCCCGAATTGCTCGGAAACGAGTGAAGACCTGCTGAATTGAAATATCTTAGTAAGCAGAGGAAAATAAATCAACTGAGATTCCGTTAGTAAGGCGACTGAAAGCGGAGTAGAGCAAACCGAATGCCTCGCCGCAAGGCGGGGACGAATGTGGTGTTTGGACCATCTTTTAACGCGCGTGTAATAGGCTGAAGTGAGCTGGAAAGCTCCGTCAAAGAGGGTGAAAGCCCCGTAAGTCATTCGCACGCGGGTGTGGTGGTGTCCAGAGTAACGCAGCCTTGCTTGGTTGCGCGAACGCGGGAGGATTAACTTCCAACTCTAAATATACCTCGAGACCGATAGTGAATTTAGTACCGTGAGGGAAAACTGAAAAGAACCCCGAAGGGGGAGTTAAAAGTGCCTGAAATTGAACGGCGACAGAAAGACGTGGCGCGAAAGGAATGTACGGCATTCTCGCAAGGGAATTGCCGCGAACAGTGTTGCGTCGTACTTCTCGAAGCAAGAGCCAAGGAGTTCAAGGCAGTGGCGAGCATTAAGCGAAGCGAAAGCAAGACCGCGCAACCGGCTTGTCCGGCGAGGCGGAGCGTCGTAACTGGCGTTAAGTCACTGTTTTGAGACCCGAAGCCGAAGCGATCAATGTGGGGGCAGGGCGAAGCCGCTCTTCAGAGTGGTGGAGGCCCGCAACCGGTTCTGGTCTAACCGATCGGGTGACCTCTGCATAGGGATGATAGTTCATTCAAGCTTGGCATTAGCGGGTTCCCTCCGAAGCGTCCCGCAGGACGGCCTCGCTGGAGGCGAACGCTAGGTAGAGCACTGATTAGTGAGACCGGGGAGTAAAATCCTCACTCGCTTGTCAAACTCCGAAGCTAGCGTTGCCTAAGAAGGCGGGAGTTGGGATGTACGAGTTAAGCGCGTACTCCGTGAGGGGAATGACCCCTACTGCGGTTAAGGTCCCAAAGCACTAGCTAAGTGTAAAAACAAGGTGTCGTGGTTCACAGACAGCGGAAAGGTAGGCTCAGAAGCAGCCATCCTTTAAACAACGCGTAACAGCGGATCCGTCAAGAATCGTGGCGCCGCAAACTATCGGGACTAAGCTAGTCACCGATACCGTGGAACTGCAGCTGCGCTGCAGATTTGGTAGGAGGGCGTGCTGTTCGAGCAGAAGGCGGTTCGTGAGGACCGCTGGATCGGATAGCAATGAAGATCTTGGTGCTAGTAGCATCTATTCCAGGCGAGAATCCTGGACGTCGGAAGGGCAAGGGTTTCTTGGCAACGCTAGTCGACCAAGAGTAAGCCGGTTCTAAGGCTAAACGTAACCGTGAAGCCGAAAGAGAAACACGTTAACAATCGTGTGCCTGGCGAGTGCGCGCGGCAACGCAAGTCCGCGTCAGACGCTTGAGGATAAGCCGAACACGGGAGACCGTGTTTAATGGAGATAGAGCAAGGAAGTCTCGTTATGAGGAGCACTTGCGCAAATCCAGAATAGCCCCACAAGGGTTCGGCCAATTCCATGAGTCAATGAAAAGGGCGCGGAAAGTTTTTCGCCAGCCCGTACCAAGATCCAGTACAGGTGCCCCTGGCAAAGAAAGCCAAGACGTGGCAGGAGAACCAAGGCAAGGGAACTCGGCAAGTCAGTCCCGTACCTTCGGAAGAAGGGATGCCTACGCTTTTCTCGAGATTACATCAAGAGGGATTCGTAGGCCGCAGTAACAAGGGGACGTCGACTGTTTAACAAAAACATAGGTTTTCGCAAGATGGAAACGCTGAGTACGGAAGCCGACGCCTGCTCACTGGCAGTATCTGAACCTGGGTTTCAACCTAGCGAAGGACTGCTAAAGAGCGGGAGTAACTCTGACTCTCTTAAGGTAGCGTAATACCTCGCCGCTTAATTGGCGGCTCGCATGAATGGCGTAACGAGCGTCCCACTGTCCCTGCTTTGGACCTGGTGAACCTACTACACGGTGAACATGCCGTGGACTTCTAAGGGGAAACGAAGACCCCGTTGACCTTAACTACAGTCTGTTGTTGGCTCGCGGTTGGAGATGCAAAGCGTAAGCAGGAGCCGCTATGTCCGCCCTTTTGGGGGCGGGATAGGCGAAATTGTGACACTGCTCTTTTTCGACTGCGATTCTCACCTTAACCGGGACAGCTGCAGATGGGTAGTTCGACTGGGGCGGTACGCCTTCGATAAGGAAACAAAGGCGCCCAATGGTGGACTCAGGCGCGTCAGAAATGCGCTGTAGAGGGTTAAACACAAATGTCCGCCTGACTGTGTTCTTAAGAAAATGGAACGCAGACGCGAAAGCGGGGGTTAACGAACAATAGTGTGTCCTTTAATGGGACCCTATTCTGTCAGACAAGGTACCACGGGGGTAACAGGCTCGTCGCGTGCTAGAGTTCATATCGACCACGCGGTTTGGTACATCGCTATCGGCTCGGCTTATCCTGGTGGTGCAGGAGCCACCAAGGGTTGGGTTGTTCATCCATTAAAAAGCCACGTTAGTTGGGTTCAGAACGTCGCGAGACAGTTCGGTGGCATCTCTTAGAAGTGTTTGGCAGTCTGAGGGGAAGGATCTCTAAGTACGAGAGGAACGGGGATTCGGCGCCTCTAGTTGGGCTGCTGTGTCAACGCAGGCAGCATAGCCACGCGCCAGCGGATAAGTCCTGAAAGCATCTAAGGACGAAGCCGCTCCTAAAACGAGACTGCTTAGGTCGCCCGCAGCAGACGGGATTGATAGGACGGGGGTGTAAGCCAAGAGCGCAAGCGATTGGTGAGCCAACCGTTACTAAAGACCGCAATTCTCACGCTTTCCAAAGCCATCATTCCGAAAAGCCCGCAAGGGCTATGAAGCCGGAAAACTGTTTAAAATGAAAGCGCGAGAAATAACACTACCACGAAACTTGCAAGCCAGAGTTCACGCGCCTAAAAAAATCTTCCTGCACAGCGTACAAAAAACGCACTGCACCTTGTTTTAATTGTTCAGCGCCAGCTCTTTCAAAGGGTATTTAAACTGCCTTCAAAAAATTAGGTCATGACAAACGCATTCAAGCTACTCGTTGGACTACTGCTGCTCATTTCTTTCGTCAACGCATTTTCGGGCGACGAACAAAACATTACCGTAAGCATTACGGAAGTAAGCCAGTTGGTTAACACGGCCGGCGACACTACGTTCTCCGACGTCCTGCCCGGCTACGGCTACTCGCGAACCATTTCAGTGGAATGGAACATTCCCGAGTCCTCGCTGCGCTCGCTTGAAGCAACGGAGGTCAAAGTATTCGTGCGCGTGCTGCCGACGTCCAACGAATCGTGGGTCACGCTCAAGACAAGCGACTTGCCGAAAGCAAGGAAGGAACTGTCTTTCGAACTCAAGTGCTTGAACGCAAACGGCTCGTGCGGAGAAGGCTCGAAGCTCTCGCAACAAATCATGGTCTACCTGAAAGTCCCGCAGGGAATAACGTACCCGCACCCCGACGGCATCACCGTCTTGGCAAACCTCACGCCTTATTCTTCCACTGAACTTGAAACAGTTGAAAAGCAAGTTGACGCGGAAGTCGCTTCGCTGAGGCAACTGCAAGCCGAACTCAACTCACGCAACCTAACCGGAGAAACGCTTAACGCCGTCAGCAACGCAGTCAACACAGCTGCGTTGGCGGCTGCTGGAGACGAGTTCGACGCAGCGCAGCAGGACATTGCCGAAGCGCGCGCGGCCATTGCACTGGCGGCGCAGGAAGCCGAGGCACGCGAACGCCCCGCGCCCAGTCCTGCACCGCAAACCGCCTTGTTTACTGCCGCCACCACCTGGCCCGGAAGCACAATACTAGTGCTAATCGCTGCGGCAGTTGCTTTCCTGTTGTACGGAAAAGTAAGCAAGCCACGCGGCAGGGCAAGCTTCCTGGACGAAACCATTGCCGAACAAGAGAAGGAAAACTCGCTTTCAAAGAAAATCGAACCGCCCAAGAAGCCGGGCTACAAGTTCTATTGAAAACCTTTTCACAACGCGTGCTCGAACTCTGCGCACGCATTCCCCGCGGAAAAGTAACTACTTACTATGAAATAGCGAAAGCCTTGGGAAAACCAAAGGCAGCCCGAGCAGTTGGAAACGCTTTGAACAAAAACCCGTTCGCCCCACGAGTTCCGTGCCACCGAGTCGTGAAAAGCACGGGAGAGCGGGGAGGATATGCGAAAGGCAGTGCCGAAAAAGAAAGGCTTTTGCGTAAGGAAGGCATTCCAGTAAAAGTCGGAGCAATACCGCGCCCCGCGTTCTCGAAATGCATAATCAAATTTTCCCGAAGTCTCGCAATAGCCTGAGGTCGTAGAAAACCCGGCTTCCGTCGTCAGCCCTGCTCCACTCCACGAGACAGTCGAGGCCGTGAAGCCTGGCCGCGCCTTCCGTTAAGAAGTTCATGTCTTCTTCGTCCAGCCAGTGGCTTCCGCGCACTGAAAGCACTTTTCCCGAAGAACGGGACAGCAACAGGTTAGTGGGGGTAGTCACTCTCACCATTATGTCGAATCCCTTCGCGTATTCCAAAACAATGTTGTCGCCGCGCAGCAAGAGGTTTCCTGAAACAACCGAGTTCCAGCAAGGCTGGACAATAAAAATACCTTTTCCGCGCAGGCGCTCGCTGAATTCTTCTACTACTCCGGCAACTTCGTGTTTTTGCACGTACGCTTTCCAAGGCAACCCGAGTTCGTTTCCTCCTTCTTCAAGGCACGACCGGATTATCCAGCCAACTGGCGCGTTTTGCTCGCCCAGGAAATCTATCTCCGAGGCGTTGCGCACGACCCTCCAGTCGGGACAGTGTAGTCCACGGCGCCTCAATTCGATCAAGCCGTCAAGTTTCCTCATTTACCTCAGCCAACGCAGTTTCTTGTCAATCCACTCTGTTGCTTCTTTGAATTGCTTGAATTTCTTTTCGTCGTCCTTGAAGCGCTTGGGGTGAACAGTGCGCCGTAGGCTTTCTCCTCGTTGGTACAGCACTTCGTGCTTGCAGTGCAGCAGCTCGTGGAAAACCAGGTAGCACACTACGTAATCGGGAACCGAGGGCGAGTCGAATACCCTGCTTATTACGAGGCGGTTGAGCGCGGAGTCGTGGTAGCCGAGCCTTCGGCGGCTTTTTTCGCGCGACCAACCGATTTCAGGCAAGTTGATTCCTTGAAACAATTCAGGGTATTCGGCGGCTACTGAAAATAATTCCTGCTTCAAGTCGAAATAGCTTCCTTCAGCGACTGCTTTAGCCGCTCTTCCGCGCAGTCGGCGCAGCGAGTCCGACAAGCCGGACGTCGCTTTTTTTGAAACAAATTCCTTGTACGCAGACAGTAGGACAACTTCTCCTTCGCCGACGTGCTTGCGGAACGCTCTTGAAACCAAGTACAGCGCCAAGCCCGTGATTGCGTCCTGGGAAGCGGCTTTGAAGCCGTCGCTAACTCTGGCGACGATAGTGTTTTCCTGCACGCGCAGCGACGCCTTTAGGGAAGCGAATTCCTCGAACCTGGCGTCCACAAAGTAGTCCCTGACTCCAAGTAAGCCGCAGGCGCTGTAGAAAGCGAGGTTCAAGTCGCCTTCTCCCACGCTTCCCTGCCCAAGGTTTTTCGCCAAATCAACTCTGTCTTCCATGGTTTCTCGCAACCTATTTATTGGAGGGAAAAGAAAATAAGTATCGCAGGGACGGCAAGTGGGCGACTGTCGGTGGCCTTCTCCTCAAAGAGGGGCTGCTGAGGAACTTCCCTTCACCCCCGGCTCAAAACCGGGAAAAAGGCGCGCAAGCGCCCCCGCTTAAGGCGGGAGCCGAGAGCAGAAACGATACTTTCTCTGGCCGAGGAATGACTCAACGACCGGCGAAGCAAGAGAAAGGTGAAACGGCTTGGCTTGGTGCAACGCCGATTTGGCGGCTTAGTCCAATGTTGCCGAAAACAGAAAAGGGGGTACGGCTCGCCGCCCCTGCACTCCTTCTTCAAAGAATTAAATAGGTTACGCGCCGAAATCTATTCCACTTACGGTGACTGTATTGAACGCCAAGGAAATTACTGCAAAGTACTTGAAGTTCTACGAATCCAAGCAACACGCCACAATCTCTTCCGTCTCGCTGATTCCGGAAAACGATCCCACTGTGCTATTCACTACCGCCGGAATGCATCCCCTCGTTCCTTTCCTGCTTGGCCAGCCGCATCCGCGCGGCAAAAAACTTGCCAACGCGCAAAAGTGCCTGCGGACCGACGACATCGACGAAGTGGGCGACGGCTGCCACCACACTTTCTTCTTCATGCTCGGCAACTGGTCTCTCGGCGACTACTTCAAGAAAGAAGCAATTGAAATGAGCTGGGAGTTCCTGACTAGCCCGAAGTGGCTCGGCATGCCTAAAGAAAAAATTGCAGTAACTTGCTTCGGCGGCGACAAGGACGCGCCGAAAGACGAAGAATCCGCTAACGTATGGACATCTCTCGGAGTTCCGAAGGAACGCATTTTCTTCAACGGCAAGAAAGACAACTGGTGGGGCCCCGCGGGACAAACCGGCCCCTGCGGCCCCGACACTGAAATGTTTTACTACACTGGCAAGAAAGACTGCGCGTGCGACCAGCACGGCTGCGGCCCCGGCTGCCACTGCGGAAAGTGGGTTGAAATCTGGAACGACGTCTTCATGGAGTACAACAAGACGAAAGACGGCAAGTTCGAAAAACTCAAGCAGCAAAACGTGGACACGGGAATGGGGTTGGAACGCGTTGCAGCAGTAATGCAGGACGCGCCAAGCGACTACGAAACCGAGTTGTTCAAGCCGCTGATGGACTGGCTGAAGAAAAACTCGCAGCGGCAGGACGTCAAGTCAATGCGCATCATTGCCGACCACCTGCGAGCGGCGGTATTCGTTCTTGCTGACGACAAGGGAGTTGCTCCAAGCAACGTCGAACACGGCTACATCCTCCGCAGGCTCATCCGCCGCGCAATCAGGCACGCCCACACCTTGGGCGTTGAAGGCCAGTTCTGCAAGAAACTGGCGGAAATAGTAGTCAAAATCTACGGCGACGAGTGGCCGGAACTAAAGCGCAACCAAGCATTCGTCTACTCCGAGCTGGAAAAGGAAGAACAGCGGTTTGCCGAAACCCTTGAACGGGGCTTGCACGAGTTCGAAAAAATCTTTGCGCAAGCCGACGGCAAGCTATCCGGAGAACACGCGTTCCTACTCTACCAGTCTTATGGCTTCCCGCTTGAAATGACTGCTGAACTCGCGAGAGAGAAAAAAGGTTCGGTTGACGAAAAAGCATTTTCGGCAGCACTGGAAAAACACCAGGACCTTTCACGTGAAAGCTGCAAACAAAAATTCTCTTCCGGACTCGCCGACTATTCCGAGAAAACCGTTGCGCTTCACACGGCAACCCACTTGCTTCAAGCCGCGCTGCGGCAAGTGGTGGGAACGCACGTGCAGCAAAAAGGTTCGAACATTACTCCGGAACGCCTGCGGTTCGATTTTACTCACGGAGAAAAAATGACTCCCGAGCAACTCAAGAAAGTCGAAGAACTCGTCAACAAGTGGATTGCTGAAGGAATTGCGGTAAACCGCAAGGAAGAATCCCTCGTCGAAGCGCAGAAAGAGGGTGCACTGGCATTCTTTGCCGCAAAATACGACGAAAAAGTTTCAGTATACACTATCGGAAACGCGAGCACGGAAGTTTGCACGGGCCCGCACGTCGACAACACTTCGCGGCTAGGTAAGTTCAAGATACTGAAGGAAGAAGCAGTGGCCGCCGGCGTGCGAAGAATAAAGGCAGTGCTCGAACGTTGAAGGGTGTTGAAATGAATGAAAAAGAAGCAAAGGACTTGCTGAACTATTTCTTTGAAGCGGGTCAACTGCGGTACGTAAAGCACGCCGGCTGGTGGGTCGCTAAAATCAAAGACCCAGACAGCGTTGCCGAGCACTCACACCGCGCCGCCATCATCGGATACTTACTTGCTCTAAAGGAGGGACACGCTAACCCCGAACGCATTGCAGTAAAACTTCTGCTCCACGACATGCACGAAACGAGGCTTTTAGACCGGCACAAGATTGCAAGCAAGTACATGAAGACCCCGAAAGAAGTAGAGCGCAAGGTCGAAGCAGACCAGTGCGCGCTATTAGGAAAGGAAATAGGCGATAACGCACTCAAGCTGCTCGCGGACGACGCTGACAAGGAAATAGTCAAGGACGCCGACTACTTGGAAATGGCGCTCACCGGCCGCGAGTACTTCGACGTCGGCTACAAGGACGCTTGGGACTGGATCGAACGAGTCAGCGAAGTCATGAAAACCAAGACTGCCAAGCAACTCTGCGAATTGCTGAAGAAAACCGATTCCGGCGATTGGTGGAAAGGCCTCAAAGAAGACGTTACCAAACTAAAGTACTGAGGCGACTTCCTTGGAGCAAAAGACTTTCTTCAAGTCGCACGGCAAAAGAATTCCGGCAATAATCGACTTTCCTTCCGCGAAAGGAAAAGTTCCCGCAATAGTTTTGTGCCACGGCTTTCTTGGACGAAAGGAACAAAAGCTTCTCTCAGTTCCAGCGCATTTATTTTGCGACGCCGGTTTCGTCGTTTTGCGATTTGACTTCAGCGGCGCAACCGCCAACAAGCCATGGAAAACAACGCCTCGAGTCAGCATGCACGTACGCGAACTCTTAGACGCGCTGGCTTTCATGCGCAAGCTAAAGCAAGCCGACGCAAAACGCGTCGTGCTGGCCGGCCACAGTTACGGCGCAAACATCTGCCTGCTTGCCGCAGCCCGCGATAAGAAGATAGCCGGCTGTATTTTCTTCGCTCCGGGCCGAGAGTTCCAGCAGTATACGCACTTGTTCGAAGACCACAAACTGAAGTTGTTCGGACGTTCTTTCTCCGTTTCCAAGCAAGCGCTGCGGGAATGGATGGAAAACGACTTGCGGAAGGCATTGAAGAAAGTCAGGAAACCGGTTTTAATCATTGCCGCGGGCAAAGACGCGTACGTTCCGTTCCCAACTTTGAAGAAAAGGTTTGCGGGAAGCAACGCGAAAATCGTTTTGCTGAACGGAGCAGACCACTTTTTCAAGGGAAAAACCCGCGAAGTTGCCGTGCTTGCGCTCGAATTCTCTGAAAAAATTTTTTGAAGAAAGAAAAAAATGAAAAAAGGGAAAAAATAAGGTTGGGCGCTTAACCCATCAATCCCTTGCGTTTTATGAATGCCCAGATTTTCTTCGTCATTTCGCTGGGCGCGAGTTTGCCGTTTCCGAATACTTCTCCAAGAGTAGCGTCGGATACGCTGCCAAAGTTTATGGTCATTCCACCAAAGGGTTTCCTTGCTGCCATTTTCAAATCACCTAGGTTTTCAAAAGAGCGAGTTTTACCTCGTAAACTTGGTTCAACCCACTCGCTATTCTCAATGCATTACCCTTTAAAAACGCTATTCTACGACGGGAAACGAAGTCAGCGCATTCGCATGCGGAGGGGGTGCAAGGGTGGCCTGGGCAGCGCTTCAAGCGGACGCCTCTCCGCAACCAAATGACCGCGTTTAGCGATTGCAGCATGCAGCGGAAGCGATTTTCGTTGAGTCATCCTCCGTATCTCGCGGGCAATGCAATTCACCCTCTCCCTGCTGAAGCCGGTTACGACTCCGTGTTCCTGCAGGTGGGAAATGGGCACGTTTATCCTAATAGCGGTCTCGCGCCGCCTCTTGGGCAGCTTCTGAAAAGAGTTGTAGTGCTCGGCGACGTGCTTTCTCAAGTTATCGGCGTCGGCGAGGTAAACGTGCGTGTTCGTTACGATTATCACGTGGTCTGCCAGTTTGTTGATCCACTTGCCGCCGGCTGTCTTGAGAATAACTTGTTTTTTAGGCCGATTGCCGAAAGTCGCCTTTACTTCGACGTACTGCGGCCGCACGCCAGGAATAATGAAGTCCGCTCCCTTTCCTTTTATCGGCAAAGCGCGGCCCAGCAGGCGCCGGACAACGCGTTCTCCCTCTGCTCCCGCCGCGTTTGCTGCAAAGCCGTACTCTCGCTGTCGTTCTACGTTCATTAATACTGCTTTAGCCGCACGAAATAAAAAGAGTGCCGCAGGGGAGAATTGAACACCCGACCTCCAGATGGCTTAGAGCAACGCATTTTGAGTATGCTTTGCGCTTATGAGT